>Ga0209156_10000864_pt1 | contig 25568 bp, 32 predicted proteins | sample GraSoiAngelo_124_FD_185881 | JGI IMG/M metagenome (GOLD analysis project Ga0209156, IMG submission 185881) | Grasslands soil microbial communities from the Angelo Coastal Reserve, California, USA - 14_0927_05_20cm (SPAdes) (version 2) | ecosystem: Environmental > Terrestrial > Soil > Grasslands... | reverse complement strand
CGCCATGCAGGTCAAATTCAGGATCGGCGTCATGCCGGGCCCGTGGCCCGCCGGGCCCGAGGGCGCCGACCTCGTCTGGAAGCTGGTGGACCTGTGCGAGCGGACCGAGATCGACTCGCTCTGGTTCTCCGATCGCCTCTCCTCGCCGCTCCCGGTGCTCGAGCCCGTGACGACCATGGCCGCGGTGGCGGCGCGCACGCGGCGGCTCAAGTTCGGACCGAGCGTCCTGATCGCGCCCTTTCGCTCGCCCGTCCTCGCCGCGCGCGAGCTCGCGATGCTCGACTACCTCTCGGGCGGCCGCGTCCTGCCCGCGGTCGGCATCGGCGTCGAGCAGGAGCGCGAGTTCAAGGCGGCGGCCGTGCCCTTCAAGGAGCGCGGCCGCAGGACCGACGAGGCGATCCAGATCATGCGCCGCTGCTGGAGTGAGAGCGAGGTCTCCTTCGACGGCGAATTCTGGAAACTCGAGCGCATCACGGTGCTCCCCCGGCCCGTGCAGCAGCCCCTGCCCGTCTGGATCGGCGGCAACAGCGAGGCCGCGATGCGGCGCGCGGGCCGCCTCGGCGACGGCTGGATCCCGTCGTTCATCGCGCCCGAGCCGTTCTGCACGGGCGTCGAGAAGACGTGCGCCTTCGCGGCCGAGGCGGGGCGCGAGGTGCCGCGCGACCACTTCGGCGCGCTGCTGAACTTCTGGCTCGACGACGATCCCGCGCGGGCGCGCGCGCTCGCCGCGCCCTTCATCCCGCGCGGCCGCGTCGACGAGGCGACGCTCGCCGCGTGCACCGCGTTCGGCCCCGCCGAAGTCGTGCGCGAGCGGCTCGAGCAGTACGTCGCCGGCGGCGGATCGAAGTTCGTCCTCCGGCCGATGGGACCGTCCGAGCGGATGCTGGAGCAGCTCGAGCGCCTGGCCGCCGAGGTCATTCCGCCCTTCCACCGCCGCTGAGGGCGGCGCTCGTCCTGGTGCACGTCGGGGGGCGCCGCTCCCCCCGACACCCCCCACCGGTCCCCTGCGGCGGTCCTACTGGCAAAACCGGTTGCGCGGGTAAAGCCCGCGCTCGAACCGTGGTGAGTCCGACGCGCTCCTACGTCGCCCGGAGGATCTCGCCCAGGAGCGCGGGGTCGATGTTGCCCCCGGAGAGCACCACGCCCACGCGCGCACCACGCGGCAGCGGGAGCCTCCCGTGGAGCACCGCCGCGGCGCCCACCGCGCCCGTAGGCTCCACGACGAGCCGGGCCCGCAGCACCAGGAAACGAACGGTGGCGAGGATCTCGGGGTCGGTCACGAGGCACACGTCGGTCAGGTGCTTCTGGAGGATCGGGAACGTGAGCGCGCCCGGGCTCGTGACGCGGATGCCGTCGGCGATCGTCGGCGGCGGCGGGATCGTGACCCGCTCGCCCTTGCGGAGCGACAGGTAGACGTCGTTCGCCGTGTCCGCCTCGACGCCGAACACGGCGATGCCGGGGAAGAGGGCCCGCGCGACCGTGCTGCAGCCCGCCATGAGCCCGCCGCCCCCCACGGGCGTGACGAGCGCGTCGAGCGACGGCACCTCCCCGAAGAGCTCGAGGGCGGCCGTGCCCTGCCCGGCCATGACCTCGTAGTCGTCGTAGGGCGGCACGAGGACGCGCCCCGTCTCCTCCACGACCTTCTGCGCGACGGCGGCGCGGTCGTCGCGCAGGCGATCGTAGAAGACGACCTCGGCCCCGTAGTTGCGCGTGGCCTCGAGCTTGAGCGGGGGCGCGTCCTTGGGCATACAGATGATCGCGGTCGTCCCCGTCATCCGCGCGGCGAGCGCGACGCCCTGGGCATGGTTGCCCGAGGAGAAGGCGACGACCCCCCGGGCGCGCTCCCCGGGCGAGAGCGTGAGGAGCTTGTTGAGCGCGCCGCGGATCTTGAACGCGCCCGCGCGCTGGAGCCCTTCGCACTTGAAGAACACGCGGTATCCGCTGGCGTCGTCGAACGACTGCGACGCCACGACGGGCGTGCGGTGGATGCGCCCGGCGAGGCGCCGCGCGGCCGCGTTGACGGTGTCGAGCGTGAGCGAGGCGGCGGCTGTCACGACGGCAGAGATTATATACTCAAGCCATGACGAGGCTCCTCGCCCTGCCCGTGCTGGCCGTGATGATCTCCGGATGCTCGCTGGTCACGCTCGATCTCACGCCCCGGATCCGACCGCTCCAGGAGCAGACGGTCGAGGGCTCGGGCCGGGCGAAGATCCTCCTGCTCGACGTCTCGGGGTTCCTCTCCGAGGTGGGCGCCTCGCCGGGCCTCGTCGTCGGGACGGCGCCGCCCCGCGTGCCGCTGCTCGTGCGGCTGCGCGAGGAGCTGAAGAAGGCGGCGGAGGATCCCGACGTCCGCGCGCTGCTCGTGCGGATCAACAGCCCCGGCGGCACGGTGACCGCGGCCGACATCATCCACCAGGAGATCGACGGCTGGAAGCGCGCGACCGGCCGCCCGGTCGTCGCCGTCATGCTCGACGTCGCCGCCTCGGGCGGCTACTACGTGGCCCTCGCCGCGGACACGATCGTGGCCCACCCGACCTCGGTGACGGGCTCGATCGGCGTCATCATGTTCAGCCTGAACGCCGAGGGGCTCATGCAGAAGGTCGGCCTGTCGGCGGGCGCGATCAAATCCGGAGAGCGCAAGGACATGGGAAGCCCGTTCCGGGCGCTGACCGACGAGGAGCGAAAGATCTTCCAGGGGGTCATCGACAATCTGTACGCGCAGTTCGTTGCGAAGCTGGTGGCGGGCCGGCGCCTTCCACCGGAGACGGCCCGGTCGGTCGCCGACGGCCGCATCTACAGCGCCCAGCAGGCGCTCGCGCTCAAGCTCGTGGACCGGGTCGGCTACATGCCCGACGCGATCGACGCCGCGCGGCGCGCCGCCGGTGTGGACGAGGCGCGCGTCGTCGTCTACCACCGGCCGCGCGACTACCGGGCGACGTACTACGCGAGTGCCCAGGCCGCGGCGCCGGGGCCCGACGTGCCGCTCCTCGAGCTCGCGACGCTGCTCGGCGCGGGACCTCGCTTCCTCTACCTCTGGTGGCCCTGAGCCTCGGTCGCGAGGCTCCCGCTACGCGTCCGATGCCTTCGGCCGCGGGGCGAAGCCGCCGCAGCGAACGACCGGCAGGCGCGGGTACTTCGGGAACCGCGCGTCGCTGACGCTCAGCTCGCACCGGACGAACGTCGAGCCTCGCGCGGACGCCACGGGCCTGGCGTGGCGGCACGCGGCGCAGAGCCCGGCCGTCGGGGCCGGCGTTACCGGCCCTTCCACGCCGGGGCCCGCTGCTCCAGGGTCTCGTCGCTCACGGCGGCGCCCCCGTCAGCAGGTCGAGGTAGTCCTTCAGGATGCGCGCGGTCGCGCCCCAGATCGTCTCGCCCCCGTAGTCGTAAAAGTACATCTCGCGCACCAGGCCCCCGCGGTCCCAGTGCTCGACCCGCACGTTGGCGGCGTCCACGAGCGCGGCGAATGGCACCTCGATGACCTTCTCGATCTCCTCACCGTCGGGCCGCCACGCGATGGGCTCGCGGACCACGCCGACCCACGGCGTGATGACGAAGCGCGTCAAGGTCTCGGTGTCGTCGAGGGCGCCGAGCGGCTCCACGGCCCGCCGGGGCAGCCCGACCTCCTCCTCGCACTCGCGCAGCGCGGCGTCGAGGAGCGACGCGTCGTCGGGCTCGAGCGTGCCGCCCGGGAACGAGATCTGGCCCTTGTGCGTGCCGACGCGTTCCGTGCGCTTGGCGAAGACGAGCCGGGGCCCGCCGCGGTCGATCAACGGCACGAGCACCGCCGCCTGGACGAGCGGGCCGCGGGGCGCGACCCGGCGCCGCCGCGCGGCCAGGCGCTCACGGCTCAGGCTGACCAGGGCGTCGAAGGTCATCACGACATGACGAAGCCACCGTCCACGTTCAGCGCCTGGCCCGTGATCCCGGCCGAGGCCGGGAGCGCCAGAAACACGGCGGCGTGGGCGATCTCCCCGGCCTCCATCATGCGACGCTGCGGCACCTGCCGCTTGTAGTACCGCTCGAAGATCTCCTCGCCCGACATCGGCCCGGCCTTGGTCGACTGCATCGCGACGCCCATTCCCGCGCGGACGTAGCCAGGACAGATCGCGTTGACGGTGATACCCGGGTAGCCCTGGGTTCCGAGCTCGTACGCCAGCGCGCGCGTGAGACCGATCACGCCGTGCTTGGAGGCGGCGTAGGCAGTGACAAACCCGTAGCCGCCCATCCGGCCCAGGACCGACGCGATCGTGATGATACGGCCGCGCGTCTGCGCCATCATCGGCGGGAGCGCCGCGCGGATCGCGCGATAGGTGCCGTTCAGGTTCACGTCGACGACGCGCGTCCAGGCGTTCTCGTCCTGCTCCACGAGGAGGCCGGCCAGGCCGAGGCCCGCGCAGGTCACGAGCACGTGGAGCCCGCCGAACTCCCGCACGCAGCGCTCGGCGAGTGCCGCCATGTCCGCCGGGCGTGTCACGTCACCGCGCTGGGCCACGGCCCGGCCGCCGGCGCGGCGCGCCTCGTCGGCCACGCCCTCGAGCGAATCGGCGAGGTCGCTCAACACGAGCCCCGCGCCCTCCCCGGCAAACGCGAGGGCGATCGCGCGCCCGATGCCGCCGCCCGCACCCGTGATCACGACGGCGTGGTCCTTGAAGCTCACGGGATCACTCAGGCCACACGCACGCCGACCGAGCCCAGACGCGTGAAGGTCGCCCGCACCGTGTCACCGGCCCGGGCAGGGAGCAGCCGCGAGACCGAGCCCGACATGACGAGGTCGCCCGCCCGGAGCGCGAGGCCCCGCGAGCCGAGGTGGTTCGCGATCCACGCGAGCGAGTTCAGCGGGTTGCCCAACACCTCGGCCGCGGTGTTCGTGGCGGCGACCGTGCCGTTCAGCTCGTAGACCAGGCCCTCGAGGGCAAGGTCGAGCGGGGCGACGTCGGTCATGGGCGCGCCGACGACGATCGCGTTCGCGTACACACCGTCGGCGATCACGTCGGTGCCGACGGGCTTGCCGCTATAGCGGAAGTCCACCAGCTCGAGCGCGGGCGCCGCCCCCCGCACCGCCAGCAACGCCCGCGCCGGGGTCACGCCCGGACCGGCGAGATCGTCCTTCATGACGAAGCAGACCTCGGCCTCGACGACGAGGCTCACGAACCGCGACGCCGGGACCTCGGCGGGGCTCGCGAAGACGCCGGAGGCGAGCAGGAACGCGCACACGGGCTCGTCCATCGCGTAGGCGGCCTGGGCCGCCTTGTTGGTGAAGCCCGCCTTCCAGCCCGCGACGCGCTCGCCGCGCGCCACGAGCGCCTCGCGCAGGCGGTCCTGGACGGCGTACGCCTCGGCGGGGGTCAGCGCCTTCCGCTCGCTCGGCGGCGCAGTCGCACGGTGGTGCTCGCGCGCCGCGAGCAGCTCCCTCACGAGCGCGTCGTTCACGCGCCGACGCGCTCCCGTACGGCCGGCAGCACCTCGGCCGCGCGGCCGTGGATCACCAGGTCGGCACGCGCGTCGAGCGGCGCGCCGGTGAAGACGACGGGCCGGCGGGCGCGGACGAAGAGCTCGGCGAGGCGCGCGACGCTGCCGCCGAGACCCATGGGGCTTTCCACCGGATCAGTCAAGCTCACGCGCGGCGTCCAGCCTACAGCCGGAGTCGGGCACGGCGCAACCACAGGATGGACCAGGCGAAGACGAGCGCACACGCCGTCAGGAGGACGGCGTTGGGCCCCGAGGCCTCCACGGTCCCGAGGATCGCCGTGGCGACGGTGAACAGGGCATTGCTGAGCACGTGGCAGCTGATCGCCGGGAGCGCGCTCCCCGCGAGCTCGGTGATCCAACCGAGGTAGAGCCCGAGAACGAACGCGAGTGCCGCGTGGACCCACTCGAGGTGCAGGAGCCCGAAGGCCACGCTCGTGAGAAGCACCGCCGGCACGGGGGTGAGACGCTGGCCGAGGCGGGTCTGCATGTAGCCGCGGAAGAAGACCTCCTCCGCGGTCCCGGCCAGCACGCCGATGACGACCACGGCCAGGAACAGGTCGAGCCCGGCGGCCCCGCTCAAGGCGGCGCGGATCGAGACCATCGCGCTCCTCTGGCCGAGGCCCGTCAGAAAGGTCAGCGAGTCGAGCGCCTGGCCGAGCGTCAGCATGCCGACGACCATGACGAAGAGCATGCGCCCGCTCTCCCAGCCCGGCGTGAGCCGCAGCAGGAGCGGCTCGAATGGCCGATTGAACACGAGGACCGTGAGGAGGAGCGCCACCGAGGACGCGGTCCCGCCGGCGATCAGCCCCGGCAACCCCTCGAAGAGCGCCCGGTCCGGCGTCTCGGGGTAGAGGCCCTTGAGGGCGCTCGCCGCCACGAGGGACAGTGCCACGATCGCGACGAACGCGACCACGTAGGCCGCGAAGACGGGCCAGAGGCGCGGCGGCAGGACGGGCTGCGGGGCGAGCGGCTCGGCGGGGATCAGTCGAGCGCCGGGCGTCGTGCGACCCAGCCCGCCGCCCGCTCGTAGGCGTGACCGAGCCTCAGCGTCGTGGCCTCGTCGAACGGGCGCCCCACGACCTGGAACGCGAGCGGGCGGCCGTCGCGGGAGAATCCGCAAGGCACCGAGACTGCGGGCAGTCCGAGCCCGTTGAACGGCCGCGTCAGGCGCGAGAAGCGCCCCATGCGGCCGACGACCTCCTCGGGTGTCCCCGCCTTCACGGCGTCGAGGACCGGCGCGGGCTCGGGAATCACCGGCACCACCAGCGCGTCCGCCTCCGCGAAGGCGCGCGCGACGAACTCGCGCGTGTACCGGGCGCGCAGGCGCAGCGCCTGGAGGTAGTCGTGCGCGGACACGTGCAAGCCGACCTCGAGGCGCGCGCGCACCGCCGGCCCGAGCTCGTGCGGGCGTTCGCGTACGAGCTTCGCGTGGATCGCCGCGGACTCGGCGCGCGTGACGACGTTGCACACCTCGACGAGGGGCGCCGGGTCGGGCACGCGCACCGGTGCGACCTCGGCGCCGAGGTCCGCGAGCACCTTCGCCGCGGCATGGACGCCCGCGGCCATCTCGGCGTCCAGCCCCTCGAAGTAGTAGTTCTCGGCCAGGCCGACGCGCAGGCCCTCGACCGGCGTGTCGAGCACCCGCTCGTAGTACGGCACGCCCCGCCGGCTCGACGTGGCGTCGAGCGCGTCGTAGCCGGCGATCGCGCCGAGCAGCAGCGCCGCGTCCATGACGGTGCGCGTGAGGGGCCCGACGTGGTCCATCGACCACGAGAGCGGCATCGCCCCGGCGCGACTCACCCGCCCGTACGTGGGCTTGAGGCCCACGACGCCGCAGCAGGCGGCCGGGAGCCGGATCGAGCCGCCCGTGTCGCTCCCGAGGGCGCCGACGACGAAGCCCGCCGCGACCGCCGCCGCGGAGCCGCTCGAGGAGCCGCCGGCCGCGTGGCCGCGCTTCCACGGGTTCTGGACGTCGCCGTGGTGGGGATTGTCACCGAAGGGGCCGAGCGCCAGCTCGGTCATGTTGAGCTTGCCGAGCGTGACGGCGCCGGCGTCCCGGAGGCGGCCCACGGCACTGCACTCGCGATCCGCCGCGAAGTAGTCGCGCGTCTTCGTCCCGCACGAGGTCGGCAACCCGCCCACGCAGAAGAGGTCCTTGTAGGCGACCGGGATCCCGTGGAGCGGGCCGCGGGAGAGACCCGCGCCGAGCTCGGCCTCCAGCTCCCGGGCGGCCGAGAGCGCGCCGTCCGCATCCACGGTGATGAAGCTTCGGATCGTCGGGTCGAGCTTTCCGACCCGCGCCAGGCACTCGCGCGTCACCTCGACCGGCGACACCTGGCGCGCGGTGATCGCGCGGGAGAGGGTCGCGATCGTCCAGTCAGCCACTGTGCTCGCGCGCCTCACGGACGTCCGGGTCGTTCTCCAGGGCGGCGACGAAGCCCGACGGCTCCTCGGTGAGCGGGAGCTCCCCCGCGAGCCGCGCGATGGCGGCGGCGAGGTCGGCGGCGGCCGGCGGCGTGCGATCGGGGTCGCTCATGCGTGTGCGCGAGGGGAATGATAGCATTGGCGCGTGCTCCGCGCCGTGGCTCTTGTCGCGCTGCTCCTCGCGTCTCTCGAAGTCGCCGCCGCGCAGTCCGCCTGCGCGCCGACGCAGGCCGACATGCTCGGCCCGTTCTACGAGCCCGGCGCCCCCGAGCGCGCGGTGACGGGGCGCGGGTTCGTCGTGAGCGGCGTCGTCCGCTCGGCGAAGGGCTGCGGCGCCCTGCCCGCGGCGCGGCTCGAGTGGTGGTCCGCGAACCCCGCCGGCGAGTACGACCGCGAGCACCGTGCGACCCAGGCCGCCGACGGCGCGGGCCGCTTTCGCTACGAGACGAGCGTCCCCGGGCGCTATCCCGGCCGGCCGCCACACCTGCACGTGCGCGTCAGCGCGCCCGGCCACCGGGCGCTCGTCACCCAACTCTACCCGGAGCGGGGCCAGACCTCCCTGCAGCTGGACTTCGTCCTGACGACGGACTAGGAGGTCGACCCATGAGGCTCAAGGGCCAGGTGGCGCTCGTCACGGGCGCGGGGCGCGGCATCGGCGAGGCGATCGCGCTCGCGTTCACCCGCGAGGGCGCGAAGGTCGCGGTCGCCGACGTCGATCCGAACACGGCCCGGGCGACGGCGCGGCGGCTCGGGCGCGGCCGCGCGCTGGCGCTCCACATGGACGTCGCCGACGCCGCATCGGTCCGCGACGGCTTCGAGGCGATCGACCGAGCGTGGGGGCGCATCGACATCGCCGTCACGAACGCGGCCGTCGAGCCCATCGTGCCCTTCCTCGAGCTCACCGAGGCGACGTGGGACCGCGTCGTCGACGTGAACCTCAAGGGCACGTTCCTCGTGGCGCAGGCCGCGGGGCGACGCATGGCCCGGCGCCGCCGCGGCGTGATCATCACGCTCTCCTCGGTAAACGCCGAGGTCGCGCGCCCCGAGTCCGCGGCGTACGCGGCGACCAAGGGCGGCGTGCGGCAGCTCACCAAGGCAATGGCGGTCGCGCTCGCGCCCCACGGTATTCGCGTCAACGCGATCGGCCCCGGCACCGTCGTGACGGGCCTGACTCGCCACCTCCTGAAGAGCCGCGCGTGGCGCGCCGCCGTCTACGCGCGGACGCCGCTCCAGCGCGTGGCCGAGCCCCGCGAGATCGCGGAGGTCGCGGTCTTCCTCGCCTCCGACGCGGCGTCGTACATGACCGGCAGCACCGTGTACGTGGACGGGGGCCGTCTCGCGCTCAACGGCCTCATGCCGCTCCGCCGGGCGCGGTGATGAGCGACGCGCGTCTGACTCGGGCCACCCACGGTGCACGCCGGCCTCGCGGACCTCGCTACAAATGAGCCACGCGCGGGTCATTGAGGAGCGCCACGGGTTCCCCGCGGCGCTTCGAGCGTTGGGGGGATTGGGGGGCCATGTCGGGGCCCCCCACGTCGACAGATGAGCGCGGTGGCCGCCCGCGCCACGAACCTCGTGGCCTCGGGCCGCCGGCGCCGGCTGCTGCTCGGCGCGGGCGCCCTCGTGGCGGGCGGCGTCGCGCTCGCCGTCCTGATGCTCGCAGGCGTAGACCGCGGCTGGCGCCTCCTGCTCGTCCTCCCGTTCTGGTTCGGGGCGCTCGGCGTCTTCCAGGCGCGCGGCCGGACCTGAGTGCGCCTCGCTGCGCGCGGCGCGCGCGAGACCGACGCCGGCGAGGAGGCCATCGCGGACCCGTTCACGGTCGCGCAGCTCCGGCGCCAGGCCCGTGAGATCCACGTGCAAGCCGCGCTCGCCGGCGCGACGCTCACCGGCCTGGCTCTCTTGATCCCCTCCTAGACGCGGCCGAAGGCGGCCGGCGGCGGGCTCTCGAAGCTCAGGCGCCGCCCGTCCGGATGGACGAAGGCGAGCCGCGTCGCATGCAGGCACACGCGCCGCAGCGGGTTCCGCCGGCTCCCGTAGACCACGTCGCCCACGATCGGATGCCCCGCGGCGGCAAGCTGGGCCCGGATCTGGCCGCGCCGGCCCGTCACGAGCAGGAGCTCGAGCGCGGTCGTCGCAGCGCGCCGCTCCAGGACCCGGTAGCGCGTGATCGCCTCCTTGCCGCGCGGGCCCTCGCGCGTCGCCCTGACGCGCGGCCGGGGCGCCGGATCGAGCCGCGCGCGGAGCGTGCCCTCGGTGTCCCGCACGCGGCCCTCGACGACCGCGACGTAGACCCGCTCGGGCGTCCGCGCCGCGAACTGCGCTTGCAGCGTCCGCTTCGCCACGGGCGACTTCGCGAACACCAGCAGCCCCGACGTCTCCCGGTCGAGCCGGTGGACGATGAAGACCCGCTCGCGGCCGGGTGGCCGGCCACCGGCCACGTAGTCCATCAAGAGCCTGTAGGCGGTCCGCTCGCGCTCCCGCGCCGTGGCGATCGTGAGGAGCCCGGCGGGCTTGTCGACGACGAGAATGGCCGCGTCCTCGTGGATGGGCGCGAGCGGCGCGGGAAACGCGGGCGGCGGCGGCGCGGCGAGCTCGACGCGATCGCCGGGCCGGACGGGAACGTCGCCGCGGCGGACGACCGCGCCGTTGACGCGGACGCGCGAGCCCTCGAGCCACCGCTTGAGCTGGCGCCGGGACGCGCCCGGGTGCAGCGCCGCCAGACGGTCGCGGAGGATCAACTCCGCTCGCCGGGCTTGCGGAAGCCGGGGAAGCTCCGCGCGGCCAGGAAGAAGCGCCGGACGGTCTTGCGGAGCTCGTCGACCGCGAGCGGCTTCCGGAGATAGGGGACGCGCAACGAGAAGAGGAGCTCCGCGACGTCCGGCTCCACGGCGCCGCCCGTCATGAACATCACGCGCCGCGCGAGCTCGGGGTCGCGGCGCTGGAGCTCGCGGAAGAACCCGGGGCCGTCGAGCTCCGGCATCCGGATGTCGATGAGGATGAGGTCGAACGGCGCGGCGCCCACGAGCTCGAGCGCCGTGAGGCCGCTGGTCGCGGTCGACACGCGGTACCCCTCGGCCTTCAGGATGTCCTCGACGACGCTGGCGAAGACCGGGTCGTCGTCGACGACCAGGATGGATCGTGCCTCCGGCTTGGCGGACGGCGCGGGGCCGGCCATCGCTACGGGGACGACGGCGTCGCGGTCCTATCGGGTCGCATCAGCGGGAGCCGCGCGGAGCGAAGATCCGCGTCTTGAGGCGGCGCGGCACCCAGGCGGCCACGAGCCGCGCCGCGCCGGCGACGCGCTCGAGCGACTCGGGGCTGCCGGGCCAGTACTTCAGCACGAGCCCTCGGTCCACGACGTTGAGGATCCCGTCCACGAGGATCGCCGCGACGAGCACGTCGTCGAGCGCGCCGAGGATCGGGATGAAGTCCGGGATCAGGTCCACCGGCGACACGAGGTAGAGCACGGCGGCCGCGATCGCAACCTTCGCCGCCGTCGGCAGCACGGGATCCGTGACGAGCCGCGCGACCGTGCGCGCGATGTCGGGGAGCGCGCGGAATAGCGTCCGCATCAGGGCAGACTCTCGGCCACCAGCTCGCTGACGTCCTTCACCCGCAGTGTCTGCTCGGCTTCCTTCACCTTCCGGCCCAGGTCCACCATCGCCAGACAGAACGGACAGCCGGTGCCGACCATGTCCACCTTGGCCTCGAGCGCCTCCTCGACCCGAATCAGGTTGACGCGCCGCTTCGCCTTGACCTCCATCCACATGTGGCCGCCGCCCCCGCCGCAGCAGAGGCCGCGGGCGCGGTTCCTGGGAAGCTCGACCACGCGGAGCCCCGGCACCGCGCGGGCGACGTTCCGCGGCGCCTCGGTGATGCCATTGTAGCGCCCGAGGTAGCACGAGTCGTGGAAGGCGAGCGTGGCGTCGAGCGGCTTCGTCGGCCGGATGCGCCCGGCGCGCAGCAGCTCCTCGATGAGCTGCGAGTGGTGGACGACCTCGTGGTTCCCCCCGAACTGCGGGAACTCGTTCTTGATCGTGTTGAAGCAGTGCGGGCAGTGCGTGACGACCTTCTTGAAGCGGTACCGGCCGAGCGCCGCGACGTTCTCCTGCTGGAGCGTCTGGTAGAGGTACTCCTCGCCGAGGCGGCGTGCGACCTCGCCGTGGCAGCGCTCCTCCTGCATGACCGCGAAGGAAACGCCCGCGGATTTCAGAATTTTCACGACGGCCCGCGCGATCGCCTGATTGCGCTTGTCGTACGAGGCCGAGCAGCCGACCCAGTAGAGGTATTCGACCTCCTTGCCGGGCTCGAGGATCGGGACGTCGAGGCCCTGGGCCCAGGCGAGCCGCTCGCCCGCCGGCAGGCCCCACGGGTTCCCGGCGCGCTGGATGTTCTGGAGCGATTGCGGCGCGGTGGACGGGAGCGCCCCTTCCGAGAGCGCCAGGTAGCGCCGCAGGTCGACGATCGTGTCCACGATGTCGATGAACGCCGGGCACTCCTCGACGCACGCCATGCAGGTGGTGCAGGCCCACAGCTCCTCGGGCTTGATCAGCTCGCCATGGATCGGCCCGGGGAGCTCGCCGTGCATGTGGCGCTTGAGCTTGACGATGATCTGCTTGGGCGAGAGCGCCGAGCCCGCCATGTGCGCGGGGCAGGCGGCCTGGCAGCGCCCGCACTCGACGCAGGCGTCGAAGTCGAGCCGCCGCTTCCAGGAGAACTCCTCGAGCCTCGAGACGCCGAGGCTCTCGGCCTCCTCGATGTTCTCGATCTTCCGGAGCGCGCCCCGCGGGCCGAGCTTCGCGAAGAAGACGTTCAGGGGCGTGGTGACGAGGTGCATGAAGTACGAGAACGGGACGAGGGCGACGAACGCCAGTGAGAGCACGGCGTGGAACAGCCACACCGAGAGATGGACGCCGCGCAGCGCGCCGTCCGACGTGCCGAGCGCCAGCAGCGCCTGCCCGAGGGCCCATCCGACCGGCGACCACGGGCCCCACGCCGGCCGCACCACCGCCAGGCGGCACGCCTCGAGCACGAAGCCCGAGGCGTTGATCACGAACAGCAGCGCCAGCGCCGCCGCGAAGCGCGCCGTCGGGTCCAGGCGGTCGGGGCGCGCGACGAACCGACGCCAGACCGCCATCCCGAGGCCGATCACGAAGAAGAGGCCGAAGACGTCGAGCGTCGTCTCGTAGAAGAGGTAGAAGCCGCCCTTGAGGAGCTTCACGCCGAACAGCGGCAGCGTGATGTCCCAGTCGATGGTCGCGAGCACGGTGCCCATGAAGAGGGCGAGGAACCCCCAGAACATGATCGCGTGCATGACGCCTGGGTACGCCTGCGTGAGCACGCGCGCCTGGCCGAGCGCGTGCCGGGCGACGAGCCCGAGGCGCTCGGGGATGCGGTCGAAGCGGTCCTCAGAACGTCCGCGCCGCCAAAGACGCGCGCGCTCCCAGAGGCCCCAGGCGAAGATCGCGACCGCGATGGCGCCGCCGACGTAGAGGCCGACCTGCGCCCACGCGGGAACGTTCCAGAACGTGTCGCGGAAAGGCACGGACGCGCTCATGAGGATTCCAACCTTAGCACAGGCGAAATCACCACGGGCGAGCGCGAGCGCGTCAGACTGAGATCCGCGCCCCGCTCATTCGAGTCGTTGATCCGGCCGCACGAGGACGGGCCGAGAGCCCGCGCGGAGGATAGCACGAGCGATCGCGCGAGCGTATGCTTTCCCGGTGGACATCCCGGCGCGCGTCTGGCTGGAGCGCTTCGCGCTGCTCGTGCCGGGCCCGGCGGCCACCCGATGGCTCCTGCTCGCTGATCTCGTGTGTCTGGTGGCTCTCGGCCTCGCCGTGCGAGCACGCCGCATCGCCGTCCCGGTCGCAGTCGGCGCAGGCCTCCTCGCGCTGAACGTCCTCTCGATGCTGCTCAACGACTTCTTCCTGGGCCTCGCGCTGTTCCATCTGGTGGTCGGCGCGACGGCTCTGCTGTTCTGCAGGCCCCGCTGGCTCGGCGGCGCGACCCTGGCTCTCGCGATCGCCCTCGGCGTCCTCACCTGACGAGCATCACATCTCCTTGTGGCATTCGCGGCAGACGGGCTGGACCGTCGAGCGGGAGATGTAGCGGCTCTGCTCGACGCTGTCCGTGGTGTGCGCGGTGTGGCAGCGGACGCATCGGACGTTCACCGGACCGTGGTCGCGGATCGCGTGATAATTGGTCTCACTGTTTCCCTCGTTCTGCGGCTCGACGCCGCGACTCGCCTCGGTGCTCGGATCCGAGGCGCCCATCGACGCTCGGACTCGGGGCGCCAGGATGGGCGTATGGCACCGGGCACAGTCTGCGTCGCCCAGCGCGACCCGCATGCGGGTCGGTTCGTCGTAGGCGCCCACGAGGAACCGCAATGTGTCGAAGCCGGCGACGGTCCACACCGTCGCGCGCGTGAGCGCGGTCGCGCCGCCGTGACAAGCGATGCAGCCCACGGTCGTATCCTTCCGATGGTGGAACCCGGCGAGGTCGCTGGACGCTCGTGCCGTGAAGCGCTTGAACTTCTCTTCGTGGAGGTGGCAGGCGACGCAGAAGCGGTCGTCGCGCTCCTTGACGACGAGGCCCGCCAGAAAGAGGCCGGTGATCACGAGGGCGCCGGCACTGCTCCCGGCCCACAGCACGAGCCGCCGGACGAGCGGGCGAGCGATGGCGGAACCCCGCCGAGGGCCGCCTAGTGGACCGTGACGGTCACCGGCTTGGCGAATATGACGCGCGCCGAAGGGCCGGCGGGGCCTCCACGTGGGAACACCTGGCCAGTCGGCGTCGTCACCGTCCCGACGGATGACGCGCGCTCGGAACCGAAGTGGAACGCGGCGCTGATCGTATACGTGCCTGCTTCCTGGGGCGCCTTGACCGTCCAGACGACCTTACCCTCGGCAAACTTCTTCGCGGCAAGGTCGGACTTTTGGTCGAAGATGAGTGCGCTGTTGAGGTTCTTCCGAAGCCCGGGCGCGCGGCCGTCGACCCACTTGGTCTGCTCCTGACCATCGCTTCCCCAGACTTTCGGCGCGCCCACGATGACCCAGCCGTCGCCCTGGAGCGGCCGTGCCTGGAACCGGAGATCGGTGTCGACCAGGAAGACGCCGACGACGCCAGAGCCGCCCTTCACGCTGACCGTGACCTGCGCCTCCTGGCCGGGCCTCAGGCTCGTCGGGACGTTGAGCGTGGCCGACGCGTTCTCGTCCATGAGCTTCACGTCGGCGAGCAGCTTCTGGCGATCGGCGGGCGCCATCTCCTTGTAGGGGCCGGTACCCTCCTCGATGGCCTTGTAGTGCTTGGTCTCCTTGATCTGGCTGGCGGCAAAGGCCTCCGGCTCGTTCCGGAGTTGGTCCTTCGAGAAGGACGAGTGGCAACCCGCGCAGGTGGGCGCGAGGTCCGTGACGCTGCGTAGCGGCCCGCCCGCGTAGCCGTCGACGGCGGCCCCGACCATCGGCTCCAGGAGAGTCACCAACCCGACAATGCTGACGAGTCGCTTCACCCGTGTCATTGCGTCCCCTTTCTTCGTCGCCGCGAACGGCGGCTTGCCGTGATCGGCGCCCGCTTCGCCGCAGCGAGTAAACTCCTTATGCCTTCTGGGGGTTCCCGGCCGAGGCGGCTTCTCCGCTCGGCCGGTCGAGATGGGCCTCCATGACGAGGGCGTCCTCGCCGGTGTCGTAGTAGTAGCCGCGCCGGAGCCCGATCACGCGGAAGCCGAAGCCTTCGTAGAGTGTGCGGGCCTCGGTGTTGCTCGGCCGCACCTCGAGCACGACCAGCCGGAGCCGTCGCTCGCGCGCGTCCTCGAGGACGCCCTGCAGCAGCAGCCGGCCAACCCCCTGCCGGCGGTGCGCCGGGTGGACCGCGATGTTGGTGATGTGCAACTCGTCGGCGATCTCCCAGAGGCAGAGGTAGCCGATGACGCGGCCCTCCTCTCGCATGACCCAGCAGCGGGCGACGCGGTTCTGCTGCATCTCGTAGAGGAATGCGCCGCGCGACCAGGGCATCGAGAAGGACGCGCGCTCGATGGCGAGGACCTCGTCGAGGTCCTCCGGGCCCATCCGGTCAGCGGAGCGCGACGGCACGGCGCTTGAGCTCGGCCTCGGAGGGCCGGAGGTAGATCGGCACGAGGTCGGCGGCGGCAACGGTCTCCCCGGCGGTCAGGCGGGCGTGCCCCAGGAGCCCGACGGTCGCCGGCGAGGGCGCCCGATGGGTCGCCGGCGCCAGGCGCGCGTGCGGCGAGGCGATCACGCCGGCGGCATCGCCCAGGAGCACCGTGGGCTCGTCGAGCCGACGCGCAAGCTCCGCGGGCGCCACGGCGAGGTACTCCCACTCGCGCCGCATCGCGCTCCCGTCCCAGCGGTAGCGCGAGGCGTAGACCTCGTGCTTGCGCGCGTCGAGGACGGGGCAGACGGGCAGCGCGGCGAACGGGAGCGACGCCGCCATCGCGTCGAGCGTCGGCACCGCCGCGATCGGGATGCCGAGGGCCAGCGCGAGCCCCTTCACCGCGCTGATCCCGACCCTGAGACCTGTGAACGACCCCGGGCCGACGGCGACGGCGAGGCCGTCGAGGTCACGCGGCGTGAGGCTGGCGTCGCCGAGGAGGCGGTCCACCGCGACCATCAGGCGCTCCGAGTGGGTGACGCTCACGTCGAGGAGGTAGTGCCCGAGCACGCGATCGCCGTCCACGAGCGCCGCGCCACCGGCGAGTGTGGAGGTCTCCACGGCGAGCACGCGCATACGCCGAGTGTAGCAATAAAATGCGATAATGCGCCGGGAGGAACCGGATGAGCGCGTCGCCCAGGAAGGACCCGGTCGCCGTGGAGGCCGAGGTCCGCGAGAAGATCCACCTCGAGATCCTCAAGCGTACCGGTGCCTACCACGCCAACGACCACGTGCTGCTGCCCTCGGGCCAGCACACGATGGAGTACATCGAGAAGACGCTCGTGACGACCGAGCCCTCGTTCACCGAGGGCCTCGGCGCGGTCATCGCCAAGCACTTCGCCCCGTGGCCGATCGACGTCGTCCTGTCCACGGGCCCCGGCGCGCTGATTCTCTCCCACTGCGTGGCCCGCGCCCACCCGTCGCGGCCGATCGTGATCTACGGCACCAAGGGGCTGTCGGGGGGCAAGCGCCGGGTCACGCTGCCGGTGGAGTTCCAGCGTCTCGTGCGGCCGGGCGGGAAGGTTCTGCTCGTCGAGGACCTCGTCAGCACGGGCTCGACGCTGAATCTCCTGATCAATCTCGTCGAGCAGCTCAGCGCGCAGGTGGTGGGGATCGGATGCCTCTGGCGGCGGACCTCGGTCGAGCTGGGCACGAGGCCGGTGTTCAGCCTGGTGAACCGGGACTTCCCGACGTACGACCCCGGGGACTGCCCGCTCTGCAAGAAGGGCGTGCCGCTCAACGAGGAGTTCGTGCGGCGCCGCCACGCCCGCAGGCCCTCGTCCGTCCAGGAGCCGAAGGCGCCCTAGCCCGTCGGGGCCCGCGGCGCTACGCGGCTTCCCAGAGTCCCTCGGCGACGCCGGCGGTCCGATAGGCGTCGCGGATCCGGTCCAGGTTCTGGGTGAATAGGAGCCCGATCTTCGCGAACGGCTCGAACACCGGTCCCTGCCCGTCGACGAGCGGGAAGCTCACCTTCGGCAGCTTCTCCCACTGCGTGCGGAGCGTCTCGGTCACGGCCTGGAGGCTCGCGTGGAACTCCTCCCGCTCCTTGGCCGCGCGCTTGACGATCGGCGTGATCAGGCAGTCCAGGGTCTCCCGCGCCTTCGCCGCACCCTCCGCCGCGGCCTCCGCGAGCGGCACGACCGTGACCCCCAGCTCGCCGAGGAAGCGCCCCAGCAGCCGGCCGACCGAGTCCTGGAGGAGGAGCGCGGGGAGGCCCACCGTGCGGACGGCGCCGTGGCCGAGCTCGCGCGCGTCCGCGTAGAGCTGCCCGCGGAGCCACTCGACGTGGGCGCGGTTCTCCGTGTCCTTCCACCATTCGCGCAGCATCTTCTTGCCCCAGTAGCGGATCGTCGCGGAGTAGACGTCGCGCTTCAGGAGCTTCTGCGCGATGCCGCGCCACGAGTAGAACTTCTCCATCGCGCTGATCGCGCCGATCTGCAGCTCGTACGGGCTGAGCCGGCGCGGCTGGTGGACGACGTGATGGCCGTCGTAGAACTGCCAGTTCTTGCTGATCACGTACTTCTCGCCGTGGTCGTAGAGCGTCTCGTAGTCGGGCGAGCCCGGGATCGGCGTCAGGATCATGAACTGGACCGAGTCGATGTCGTGCTTGAGCGCGAACTCGGCGGTGGCGTCGATGGTCTCGAGGTCGTCCTCGTCCGACCCCACGACGAACATGCCGTGGATCCGGATCTTGTGGGCGTGGAACCGCTCGATCGAGCGCTCGATCTTGGCCAGGTCCTGCTTCTTGTTGAAGAGCTTGAGCGTCCGCGGATTGATCGATTCGAACCCGACGTAGACGTTGAAGCAGTTCGAGTCGCGCATCATCTGGAGCAGCTCGGGGTCGTCCACCGTCTCGGTCCGGACCTGGGCGCCCCACTCCGGGGTGAGCCCGCGCTGGATCATGCCCCGCAGGAGCTCCTTCACCCGCTTCTTGTTCGCGGTGAAGATGTCGTCCGCAAAGAACGTGTACATGTTCCCCTTGTGCACCTCGAGCTCTTCGAGCACGCGCCCGATCGAGTGCGTGCGGAAGGCGTGGCCGTACATCCCCGGCACCGAGCAGAAGGTGCAGGAGAACGGGCAGCCGCGCGAGGTCGCGACCGAGACGACGCCCCCCGGCTTCCAGCCCGTGATCAGGCGGTAGTCGGGGATCGGGTTCACGTCGAGGTTCGGGATCTTGCCCCGCTCGGGGTTGTGCACGGGGCGGCCGTCCGCGAGGTAGGACAGGTTCTGGATCTTCTCGAAGCCCGCCCCCGCCTGGATCGCGTCCACGAGCTCCTGGAAGGCAAACTCGCCCTCGCCGCGGACGACGAAGTCGGCGTGCTGGAGCCCCTCCTCGGGAAGGAAGCTCGTGTGGGTGCCGCCGATCACCGTGATCGCGCCCGCCTCGCGCACCGTGTCCGCGAGGTGATAGGACTGGGGGGCCGTCGAGGTGATCGCCGAGATCGCGACGAGGTCGGCCGACAGGACCTCTGCCATGTCGATCGGATGGATGTCCTCGATGTAGACGCGGACGTCGTAGCCCTTGGCCCGCATGAGCGTGGCCAGGAGGACCGAGCCGAGGCGCGGGATGCACACGCGGCTGTAGATGTGGAGGTGCGTCGACTTGGGCTCGACGAAAACGAGCTTCTTGAGCTGGCGTCTCATCGACGAGGTCTCCTCAAGCAAGCTGGGTTTGGGCGTGGCAATGGGAGGGCCGTGACGGATTCAACGCTACATCGCGGGTCGCGGGAAGTCAATGTTCCCGCCACGCGGCTCCGGCCCCATATCTTGGGCACCCCGGGCTGCCCCGACCCCCACATCCTGGCGGGTCCTGCGTGACCGACCGGCGCGCCTTTCTTCTCCTGCTCCTGGTCATCCTCTTCTGGGCCGGAAACTTCCCGCTCGGCAAGCTCGCGCTCGACGAGCTCAGCCCCGTCGCGCTGACCGCCGGCCGCGCCCTCGTCGCGGCGCCGCTCTTGCTGCTCGTCGCGCGGTTCACGGCGCCGCTCGCGCACCCACTCGCCCGGCGCGATTACCTCGCCTTCGTCGTCCTCGGGTTGACGGGCCTCGTCGGGAACACGACGCTCTGGTACTGGGGGCTCAAGCACACGACCGCCCTGAACGCGGGCATCCTGGGTGCGGCCTCGCCGATCTTCGTGGCCCTCACGGCGGCGCTGCTGCTCGGCGACCGGCTCGGTCCGCTCAACTGGCTCGGCATCGCCCTGACGGTCGCCGCAGTCCTCGTCACCGTGGCGAAGGGATCGCTCGAGACGCTCCGGACCCTCGCCGTCAACCGCGGGGACCTGGTCATCCTGTGTTCCCAGGTCCTCTGGGTCGCGTATTCGCTGTTCAGCCGCGCGTCGGCCTCCGCGCTCCCGCCCGTCTGGGTGATGGCGGGCGCCAACGTCGTGAGCGCGCTCGTGCTGATCCCGCTCGCCGCGGCCGTCGAGCCCTGGCGCTCGCCGCGCGCGGCGCCGCTCGGGTGGGCGGTCATCCTCTACGGCGCGGTGCTCGTGACGCTCGCGCACGTCTGGTACTACGCGATCGTGCGGACGCTCGGCCCCGGGCGCGCCGCCGGCTTCCTGAACCTGATGCCGTTCGTCGTGCTCGGGCTCGCGTGGCTGCTCGTGGGCGAGGCGATCCACGCCTACCACCTGATCGGCGCGGCGCTGGTGATCGCCGGCGTGTTCCTGACGATGCGACGAATAGGCTAGGCGCCTACTTGCCCTTCGCGACCACCTTCGGCTTGGAGGCCGAGGCCGCGGGCTTGCTCTTGTCGTCCTTGAGGAGCCCCTTCACCTCGTCCATGAACTGGGCGATGTCCTTGAACTGCCGGTAGACGGACGCGAAGCGGACGTAGGCGACCTGGTCGAGCTTCTGCAGGTGCTCCATGACGATCTCGCCGAGCTCCTTGCTCGTGATCTCCTTCTCGTTGCGCTCGTGGAGCTGGGCTTCGATCTCCGCGACAACGTCGTCCACGGCCTGGACGCCGACGGAGCGCTTCTCGCACGCCTTCAGGATGGAGCCCCGGAGCTTCTGCCGGTCGAAGGGCTCGCGGCGGCTGTCGCGCTTCACGACGTGGGGCAGGACGTCCTCGATGTACTCGTAGGTCGTGTACCGGCGGTGGCACTTGAGGCATTCCCGCCGGCGCCGGATGAACTCGCCTTCGCGCCCCACCCGGGAGTCGACGACGCGATCCTCGGTGTGTCCGCAGAACGGGCATTTCACCGGCCGGGCCCCCCTCTCACGCCCGCCGCTCCGGATAGAGCGGGAAGCGGTTCGTCAGCTCCTGGACCTCGTCGCGCACCTTCGCCTCGGCCGACGCGCTGCCGGGGCTCGAGAGCACGCGATCGAGCAGCGCGACGATCTCGACCATCTCCGGCTCCCGCATGCCGCGCGTCGTCACCGCAGGGGTGCCGAGGCGGATCCCGCTGGTGACCATCGGGCTCTTGGTCTCGAACGGCACCGTGTTCTTGTTCACGGTGATCCACGCGCGATCCAGCGCCTCCTGGGCGTCCTTGCCGGTGATCCCGCGGCTCGTCAGATCGACGAGGATCAGGTGGGTGTCGGTGCCGCCGGAGACGAGGCGATAGCCGCGCGCCAGGAGCGCCTCGGCGAGCGCCTTGGCGTTTCGGACGATCTGCTTCTGGTACTCGCGCCACGCCGGCTCGCGCGCTTCCTTGAACGCGACGGCCTTGGCGGCGATCACGTGCATGAGCGGGCCGCCCTGCACGCCCGGCATCACCGTCTTGTCGAGCGCCTGGGCGTGCTCCGCCCGGCACATGACCAGCCCGCCGCGGGGCCCGCGCAGCGTCTTGTGGGTCGTGGAGGTGACGAAGTCGGCGATCCCGACCGGCGAGGGGTGGAGGCCCGCCGCGACGAGCCCGGCCGGGTGGGCGATGTCGGCCATGAGCTGGGCGCCCACCGCGCGGGCGATCTCGCCAAAGGGCGCGAACTCGATGGCGCGCGGGAACGCGGAGCCGCCCGCGATGATCAGCTTCGGCCGGTGCTTCTTCGCGAGATCGCGCACCTCGTCGAGATCGATCAGCTCCGTGTCCTTCCGGACGCCGTAGGCCACGATCGAGTAGAACTTGCCAGAGTAGTTCACGGGGCTCCCCGCCGTCAGGTGCCCGCCATGGGTCAGGTTCGGGCCGAGCACCGTGTCGCCCGGCTTGAGCAGCGTGAAGTAGACCGCCATGTTCGCCTGGGCGCCGGAGTGGGGCTGAACGTTCGCGTGCGGCGCCCCGAAGAGCTCCTTAGCGCGGGCGATCGCGAGGTCCTCGACGACGTCCACGACCTGGCAGCCGCCGTAGTAGCGGCGGCCGGGATAGCCCTCGGCGTACTTGTTGGTCAGCACCGAGCCCGCCGCCTCGAGGACGGCCTCCGAGACGAAGTTCTCCGAGGCGATCAGCTCGAGGTTCCTGTGCTGGCGCTGCGCCTCCTCGCGGAGGGCCTTGGCGATCTCCGGGTCGACGTCAGCGAGCCGTGGCATCGTGCTCTCCGCGCGCGCGGTCCAGCGCGCCGAGCTTCGCGACGCGCGGCGCGTGGCGGCCGCCGGCGAACGCAGCGCCGAGCCAGGTCTCGAGGATCTCGACCGCCGCGTCCCGCGCCGTGATGCGTGCGCCGAGCGCCAGGACGTTGGTGTCGTTGTGCTCGCGGCTGAGCCGCGCCGTGTAGACATCGGCGCAGGCGGCGGCGCGGATGCCGGCGATCTTGTTGGCGGCCATCGCCATACCGAGCCCGGAGCCGCACACGAGGACGCCCCGGCTGGCCTTGCCCGTCGTCACGGCGCTCGCGACGAGCGCCGCGAAGTCGGGATAGTCCACGGGCTCGGGCGACTGGGTGCCGCAATCCACGACGTCGTACCCGCGGCCGATCAGCCACGCCTTGAGGTCCTCCTTGAGAGGGAACCCGGCATGGTCGGCGCCGAGCGCGATGGTCAGCATAGGCAGACCATATCTGTAGGGGTCAGGCCAAGTCAAGCCACCAAGATGTCGCGCTCGGCGGGCCGGGGACGCGCGTCCGGCGAAGCCCTCAGACGACGGCGTGAGCGCGCGCGGGGAACTCGAAGGTCTCGAGCGCCGCGCCAGCCACGCCCTGCGCGACCAGGCGCTTTACGTCGAGCCGGGCCTCGGCCGCCCCGACGTCGCGCTCGGACATCCGCGTGGCCGGGTGCCGCGGGACGAACAGCGTGCAGCAGTCCTGGTCGGGTTCGATCGAGATCTCGAAGGTGTCGAGGCGGCGGGCCTCGTGCGTGATCTCGAGCTTGTCCATACCGATGAGCGGTCTCAGAATAGGGAGGCCGGCGGCCTCGTCGATCCGCGCGATGTTCTCGAGCGTCTGCGAGGCAACCTGGCCGAGGCTCTCCCCCGTCGCGAGCGCCAGGGCGCCGTGTTCCCTCGCGAGCGCCTCCGCGATCCGCACCATGAGACGCCGGTACACGACCACACGCGCGGGCGGCGGCACCGTGAGGACGACCTCGCGCTGGATCTCGCCGAACGGCACGAGGAGCAGGCGCGAGTCGTACTGCCACTCGGTGAGCCGGGCGACGAGCGCGCGCGCCTTGCCCTGCGACGTCACCGGCAGGTACGGCACGCTGTGAAAATGGACGAAGAGGACGCGGCAGCCGCGCTTCATCATCCGCCACGCGGCCACGGGCGAGTCGATGCCACCGGAGAGGAGCGCCGCCACCGTGCCCGACGCCCCCACCGGGAGCCCACCGGGGCCGGCCGACGGGTCGATGTACACGAACGTCTCGGCGGGCAGCACCTCGACGTGAATCTCGAGCTCGGCGCCGTGCAGGTCCACGCGCGTGGGGGCCCGCTCGAGCACGAACGCGCCGAGCGCGCGGTTGAGCTCCACCGACGTCATCGGATACGTCTTGAAGGCGCGCCGGGCGCTGATCCTGAACGAGGCGAAGGTGCGCCCCTCGATGAGCCGGCCGACCACGGCCTTCATCGCGTCGAGCGTGGACGGAACGCGGTACGCGAGCGCGGCGCTCGCCACGCCGCAGACGCGGAGCGCCCGCTCGCGCACGCGCTCGGGCGCCGGGTGGGCGTCGAGGTCGAGGAGAATGCGACCCGAGAGCTGGCGCAGGCCCACAGGGGCGAGGTCCGAGGTGGCTCGGGCGAGGTTCCGGGCGAGGTGCCGGAGGAAGAGCGGGCGGTTGCCGCGCTTCAGCCCGATCTCGTGGTAGTGCACGATCACCGCGGGACGCAGCCGGGTCATTGTCACGAGGTCCGCGAGGCCGGCTTCATCCGTGGGTGGCCTGAGCCAGGTGCGCTGCAAGAACCTGCGCCCGTTCCAACTCCTCGGGCGTGTTGACGTTCATGAACACGAGCGCCGGGTCGCGGTAGCGCCCGACCGCGGCCTCCGCGATCTCGACCACGCGGACCCCCTCGAAAAACTCCACGATCTTGAGCCGCCCGGCCACGAGCCGCGCCTCGATGTGCGGCAGGCAGCTCTTGGCGTACGCGGCGTGCAACGTTTCCCACTGGCCGCCGACGCGCGGGATCACGACATCGCCCTCGTCCGCCCGCGCGACGACCAGCCTGACGACGTCGGGGTGGAGGAACGGCATGTCGCACGCCACGGTAAACGCGGCATCCCCGGGCGCCGCCCGGAGACCCGAGTAGATGCCGCCGAGCGACCCGTGATCGGGATAGACGTCACCGACCATCGGCAGGCCGAGAAAGGCGTAGAGCTCCGGCGTGTTGGTCACGACGAGGAGCCCGTCCACCGCCGGGGCGACCGCGGCGACGACGCGCTCGACGATCCGCCGGCCGCCGAGCTCCAGCAGCGCCTTGGGACGACCGCCCATGCGCGTGCTCTTGCCTCCCGCCTGGATCACGCCCGTCACCTTCACGGCCTCACCGCCCCCTGTCGGACGACCCGGGGCGGCTCGACCGTCGTGTCGAGCACGGTCGAGGGCTCGCCGCCCCGCGTCGGCCCTCCGTCGAGCACCAGCTCGATCCGGTCCCTGAAGTATGCCAGGACGTCCGCGGCCGTCGTGGGAGGTCTGCCGCCGCTCGCGTTGGCGCTCGGCGCCGTCACCGGCGCGCCGAGCGCCTCGACGAGGCCGCGCGCGACCGGATGCGGCGAGACGCGCACCCCGATCGTCCCCGTGCCGGCCGTGACTTCCTCGGGCACGTGGGCACCCGCCGCCACAACGAGCGTCAGCGCGCCGGGCCAGTGACGTGCCGCGAGCGCCCGCGCGGCGGGACCGAAGACCCCGACGCGCTCGGCCATGGCGAGCGAGTCGACGAGCACGAGAAGCGGCTTGGTCTCGGGTCTCCCCTTCAGCTCGAACACGCGCCGGACCGCGGCGCGGTCGAGCGCCGGGGCGCCGAGCCCGTAGAAGGTCTCCGTCGGGAACGCCACGAGCCCGCCGCCGCGCAGAACGGCCGCCGCCTCCTCGAGGACCGGGGCCTCGGGTCGCCGCGGATCCACGAGCGCGATGCGGGTGCGCGTCGGCGTCACGTCCCCCGCGGCGACGACTTCAGCCTGTCGGCGACCCGCCGCGCCCGCTCGTCCACCTCGGCGGCGAGCGCGCTCCGATATGCCGCGAGCCGCTTGGCGAGCGTCGGATCGCCGGCCGCGAGGATCTGGACGGCCAGGAGCCCGGCGTTGGCGGCGCCCCACGGGCCGATCGCGACCGTCGCGACGGGCACGCCCTTCGGCATCTGGGCGATCGAGAGGAGCGCGTCGAGACCCCCGAGCGGCGTCGCGGCGAGCGGCACGCCGATCACCGGCAGGGGCGAAAGCGAGGCGAGGAACCCGGGGAGCGCCGCCGCGCCGCCCGCGCCGGCGATCAGCACCCCGATCCCGCGCGTGTGGGCGGTCGTCGCGTACTCCCGCGTGCGGTCGGGCGTGCGGTGGGCGGAGGCGACAACGACCTCGCTCCCGACCTCGAGTGCGTCGAGCACCTTCACCGCCTCGAGCATCACCTCGAGGTCCGAGTCGCTGCCGAGCACGATCCCGACGCGCGCGGGTCCCTTCACGTGGAGCTCCTTTCAGGCCATCTCACC
>Ga0209156_10000856_pt1 | contig 25687 bp, 19 predicted proteins | sample GraSoiAngelo_124_FD_185881 | JGI IMG/M metagenome (GOLD analysis project Ga0209156, IMG submission 185881) | Grasslands soil microbial communities from the Angelo Coastal Reserve, California, USA - 14_0927_05_20cm (SPAdes) (version 2) | ecosystem: Environmental > Terrestrial > Soil > Grasslands... | reverse complement strand
GCGATCCACATGCCCTTTTGCGGTTTGAAGCGCTTTTTGTGGACGTCTGCGGCGTCCACACCGATCCAGCGACGGTCGAAGCGCGTCACGACGAGTGCACGCTGCTCGCCAAAGCGCGCGATGGCCGCATCCGCCGCCGGCAGGTCGAGCTCGCGCAACACTTGCGCGCATAGCCACTCGTTCTCGACCGAATCGGAGAAGTCGCCGCGGAAGCCGCCGATGATGCCGAGCGGGAGCTTGAGGATGTGGGTGGTCGGAGTGGCGCGCTGCGGTCGAAACCACCTACCCGCCATGTGAAGGAGCGCCGTCGTCTCCTGGGCGCCGGCGAGGGATATGCGGAAATCATCCGCCTCACCGCGCCCCAAGGGTGTGGCAGTTGTCACATCCCGAAGGATCCGCTCGACCCCCTCCTCGGTGAGCGGCGCGGCATCGATGCGATCCCAGCCCAAGGGCTCCAGGTTCGGCGGCAGGAGCTGTACCGCGCCCACGCAGTCACGTCCAATCGCCGTGAGCAGATCAAAGGCATCGGAGGAGCGCGCTTGGAAGCGAGTACGGATGCGGCCGCGGATCTCGGCGCTGTCCGGCAGCAGGTTGTCGAAGTAATATTCGACCGTCTGACCGCGCAGCTCCCGGTCCGCAGTGACGGGCAATGACAGCGAGAGTGCTCGCCCATGGGGAGCATCGGCCCAGGACTGCTCGTAGCGAAAGAAATGCGTACCGGCGCCCCGCAGCGTCCCCCACTCCCCGACCCGCTCGCCGTTCATCCATACAACGAGTGAGGCCACTGCGCTACCACTGCAGCGCGCGCGCGCGCGGTGCCGATCGCGGCGCATCGCTCACGGGCTCGAGCAGCACCCGTACCTGCAATACGGTGAGCAGCTGCAGCAGTTGCCCGACGCTCACGCGCTTGGGGTCACGCTCGATCTTGGCGATGCGGGTCTGGTCGAGGCCGGTCAGCGCACCGAGCGCGGCCTGAGTGAGGCCGCGCGCCTTGCGGAACGAGCGCAGGTGGTTGGCCAACTGGGCCGGGGTCTGGAGCCACAAGGGTTTCATGCTGCCCGGTATATGCCTTTGAAGGCATAAAGGCAATATATGACCTGAACGGCATATGTTGATTGTATGCCTCAGGAGGCGACGCTAAAGTCCATCCGCAAGGCGCAGCCAGTCGATGGATAGAACGGAACGATTCTACAAGATCGACCAACTGCTGAAGGACAGCAAGGTCGTGCCGTTTGCGAGACTCAAAGACGCACTGGGCGTTTCGCGGGCAACCCTCAAACGCGATCTTGTCTACATGCGCGACCGATTTCACGCGCCGATCGAATATGTTCGGGCGGGCAATGGATATCGCTTCGGAAAGCCCCGGGCCGGACCTCGTTATGAGCTCCCCGGGCTCTGGTTCAATGCGACCGAGATCTACGCGCTGCTGACCACGCTGCAGCTCCTCAGCAATCTGCAGCCGGGCCTGCTCGACGGGCAAGTCCCCGCGCTCGTCGAGCGGCTGCACGGGATCCTGGGCCGGGGCGATCATTCCTGGCGGGAGATCCAGGCGCGCATCCGCATCTTTCACCCTGAACGCCGGGAGGGCGACGCCGCCTGGTTCAGTGTCATCGCGGCGGCGCTGCTGAAGCGCTCGCGCCTCTGGATCCGCCATTACAACCGGAACGACGACCGGGTGACCGAGCGTGAAGTCTCCCCGCAGCGCCTGGTGCACTATCGGGATAACTGGTATCTCGATGCGTACTGCCACCTGCGGGAAGACCTGCGAAGCTTCGCGGTGGATGCGATTCAAAGCGCCGTTCTGAAAGATACGAAGGCGAAGGAAATGCCGAAAGCCGAGCTCGATGAGTACCTCGGAAGCGGCTACGGGATTTTCGCCGGCCGGAAAGTCGAGTGGGCGACACTGAAGTTCACGCCCCGCGCGGCCCGCTGGGTCTGCGCGCAGCGCTGGCACCCCGAGCAACGCCATCGCGTGGAGAAGGACGGCAGTTACCTGCTCGAGATCCCCTACTCGGACGATCGGGAGCTCGTCATGGAGATCATGAGATTTGGGCCTGACGTGGAAGCACTCGCCCCGCCGTCACTGCGCAAGCGGGTTTCCGATCTCCTTAGGGAAGCCTCCCACCGCTACGACTGAAGGCTCACGCCCTGAGCCACCTCCCCTCCCATACTGGCGCCCATCGATACAAAGGGAGCGCCCATGGGACAGGTCCATGAAATCGCCGACTCGCTGACCGCGTTAGAGCTCGGCGAGTCACAGACTTATGTCAACCTCACTCTCTTTCCGCTGATCGGGGATCCGGAAGCGACGCCGGGGTACGTCCTGCTGGACGAGGCGCTCGAGCGCCACCTGGTGCACATCACCGAAGTGTCCGCAGGCGGGCGCGTGCCGGAGCTTGCGTTTGAGAACGCCTCCGATGAGACGGTGCTGCTGGTGGACGGGGATGAGCTCGTGGGCGCCAAGCAAAACCGCGTCCTGAACTTATCCATCCTGGTCGCCGGCGGCAAGAAGCTCGTCATCCCGGTGTGCTGCGTCGAGCAAGGGCGTTGGGCATACCGCAGTTCCGAATTCCAGGCGACCAAGCGCGCGCTCTTTGCGCGGGCGCGCGCCCGCAAAGCCCAGAGCGTCTCCGATGCCCTGCGCTCGCGCGGCGAGCGGCGGGCGAACCAGTCCCAGGTCTGGGCAGATGTCGCGGACAAGGCTTACGCCTGTCGCGTCGAGTCCGAGACGCTCGCGATGTCCGACATCTACGTCGAAAGCGCAGCGCAGCTCGATGGCTACGTGCGCGCCCTTGGCGCGGTGCCGGGGCAAAGGGGCGCGGTAGTCGCCATCAATGGCAAGGTGGTCGGCCTCGAACTCTTCGACTCCCCCGCCGCGTTCTCGCGGTATCTGGAAAAATTGGTGCGCGCCTACGCGCTCGATGCCATCGAGACGCAAGCGCGCGAGCCACGGATTCCGTCGGACACGGACGCCCAGGCCTTCCTCGATCTGATCTGGGCCACGCACGCCCAACGCTTCCCGGCGCTCGGTGAAGGCGAAGACATCCGGCTCGCCGGCGCGGGGCTGGCCGGCGGCGCCCTCCTTGCGGCCGGCCGGCTCGTACATCTGGCGGCCTTCGTGGTGCCGTAGGAGGGTTTTGCATGGCCTGGTTGAGCGGCTTTCTCGGTCTGGTCCTCGGGGCAACGGTCTGTGGGCTGTACGCCCGCCTTGCATTGACGCGCGTGCGTCTCGAGGCCGAAAGCTGGCGCTCGAAGCACGAGTCCCAGCAACTCGAACGGGCCAAGTTCGAGGCCGAGGCGAAACGGGTCCCAGCCCTCGAAGAACGTATCGAGTCCCTGCTGGCCGAACTGACCCAAGCCAGGTCCATGATTGTCGAAGCCCAGACACGAGTGCAGGAGCAGGCGCGCGCGCATGAAGAGAAGATCGCGGCGCTCACCGATGTACGGGGCGGCATCGATGAGGGCCTGAAGAGCATGACGGCCGAAGCCCTGCGTGCCAACCAGGGTGCGTTCCTCGAGCTTGCCAACCAGGTCTTCGAGAAGCACAAGGTTGGCGCCGACGCCGAGCTCGCGGCCCGTCAAACGGCGGTTGCGGAACTCGTCTCCCCACTCCAGGATATGCTCCAGAGCTATCGACAGCAGATCGAGCAGCTCGAGCGCAATCGCTCGGAGGCCTACGGAGCACTCTCCGGGGAGCTCAAGGCGGTCGCCGAAACCCAGCATGCGGTGCGCGCGGAGACCTCGAAGCTCGTGCAGGCGCTGCGGGCCTCGCCCAAGACCCGCGGGCGCTGGGGTGAGCACACCTTGCGGAACGTGCTGGAGCTGTCGGGCTTGAGTGCGCATTGCGACTTCTCGACCCAGGAGAGCTTCTGCCGGGGTGAGGATCCGCTACGCCCCGACACCGTCATCCGGCTGCCGGGCAACCGTCACCTGGTCGTGGACGCCAAGACCTCGATGTCCGCGTATCTCGATGCCGTCGACGCCCTGGACGAGGTGGAGCGCGAGCGCTGCCTCGCGCTACACGCCGTGCAGCTGCGCGCGCACATGAAGAAGCTCGCCGCCAAGGCCTACTGGGATGGACTCACGGTGACGCCGGATTTCGTCGTGATGTTCGTGCCAGGAGATAACTTCTATGCCGCAGCTCTGGAGCGTGACCCGGCGCTCTTTGAGGACGCCGCGGCGCAGCGCGTCATCATCGCCACCCCCTCGACGCTCATCGCGCTCGCCAAGGCCATCGCGTTCGGCTGGCGTCAGGAAAAGGTCGCCGAGAACGCCCAGCGGGTCCACGAACTCGGCCGTGAGCTCTATCGGCGTACCCTTGCCATGACCGAACACATTCAGAACTGCGGCAGCGCCCTGGGGAAGTCTGTGAAGTGCTTCAACGAGTTCATCGGGAGCCTGGAGCACTCTGTCATGCCCCAGGCGCGGCGGTTCAATGAGCTCGAAGTTGAGGGAACGGCGACGGAGATTCCGCTGCTCGGGCACATCGAGGTCGAGCCGCGGCTGCTGCGCGCCGACCGCGACTTCGCCGAGCAGCTCGCCGTGAGCGCGAACTCGAACACGGACGCCAAGAGCCTCCCCGCGAGCGCAGCTTAAGACTTGCATGCGTCGCTACAACGGTCAGCTCATTTTCTCCGCCACGGACCTCGTGACCTTCCTCGACTGCCGGCACGCCACCTTCCTCGATCACCGGCAGCTCGAAGATCCCGCCCCCCTGCCCGCTGAAGATCCATACGTCGAGCTGCTGCAGCAAAAGGGACTCGAGCACGAGCGCTCGTATCGGGAGCAGCTTCGCACGCAGGGCCTGAATGTCATCGACATCCCCTCCCGGGGCTCGCTCGAGGAGCGCACGGAGCAAACCCGCGCAGCCATGGCAGCCGGTCCTCAGGTGATTTACCAGGGCGCGTTCTCGGACGGCCGCTGGCACGGCTATGCCGATTTCCTGCTGCGGGTGCCCGGCGAGTCACGCTTTGGCGATTACCACTACGAGCCCCTCGACACCAAGCTCGCGCACGCGACCAAGCCGAAGCATCTCATGCAGCTCGGTATCTATGCGGACCTGCTCGCCCGCGTGCAGGCTCGTGCACCCGAGCGCCTGCACGTGGCACTCGGCACCGGCGAGACGGTGCTCTTGCCCACTCGGGATTTCCAACACTACCTGGCGGGCGCGCGCGCGCGATTCGAGACCTTCGTTGACGCCATGCCGAAGGAATCCCACGGCGAGCCCTGCAGCGCCTGCAGCCTGTGCCGCTGGCGGGAGCGCTGTGAGGGAGAATGGGCGGCCGCCGACCACCTGAGTCTCGTGGCCCGCATCACCCGCGGTCAGCGCGAGAAGCTCAACGCGGCGGGCGTGACCACGATGGCACAACTCGCAGCGCTCCCCCCGGCAACGCCGATCGCAAGCCTGCAGCCGGATACGCTTGAGCGGCTGCGCGCCCAGGCGCGCTTGCAGGACGGCAAGCGCCGCGACGGCCAAAACCGCCACGAGTTGCTGCCTGCCGTTGACGGCAAGGGATTCGCGCGACTACCGCGTCCGAGCGCCGGGGATCTGTTCTTCGATATGGAGGGCGATCCGCTGCTTGACGGCGGACTGGAATATCTCTTCGGGTTCGCCTTTCTGGAACCTGCCCAGCCCACCTTCAGACTCTTCTGGGGCCACGATCGCGTCGCCGAAAAGGCGGCCTTCGAGGCAGCCATGGATTTCATCGCAGAGCGCCTGGCCGCCTTCCCCGACGCCCACATCTATCACTATGCGTCGTACGAAGAGTCCGCCCTGAAACGCCTGGCGATGATGCACGGCACACGCGAGACCCAGGTCGATGATCTCCTACGCCAGGGCAGACTCGTCGACCTGTATCAGGTCGTTCGCGAGGCGCTGCGCGTGTCCGAGCCCAGCTATTCCTTGAAGAACCTCGAGGTCTTTTATATGCGCCCGCGAGAGGGCGCGGTCACGACGGCGAACGCGAGCGTCGTGGCCTATGAGCGCTGGCGCAAGCTCGCAGATCCGCGCCTGCTGGAAGAGATCGCGCGATACAACGAGGCCGATTGCATCTCGACGCTTAAGCTTCGTGACTGGCTCATCAAGTTACGCCCGCGCGCTCTCCCTTGGCGTGAGAGACCGCCGGCGGATCCCGAGGAGGAAAGACGCACCGCTGAACGCCTGGCGGCGGAAGCGAGTCTGGCCGCGACCACCGCGCGGCTGCTGAGGTGCTCTGAAAGCGAGCGCCCTTACCGGGAATTGATCAGCCAGCTCCTCGAATTCCACCACCGCGAAGCCAAGCCGCAATGGTGGTGGCAATTCCGCCGTGCCGAGATGACGGAGGAAGAGCTGATCGAGGATGCCGAATGCATCGGAGCCTTAAGGCGCGATCCCGCGGCACCGCCGTTGCGGGAAAAGCTCTCCCTGGTGCACACGTTCACGTTTCCAGCCCAGGACTTCAAATTGCGCACGGGGAGCCGGCCGCGGCGCGCGGGCACGCGAGAGCCCGTCGGCGAGCTTGTATTGTTGGACGAGGATGCGCGGCGTTTGCAGCTCAAAGCCGGTCCGAGGACCCCTCCCCTGGACGACACGCTGTCCCTGATTCCCGAGGCGCCCTTCGACGACAAGGTGCTGCGCGAGGCGATCTATAGGTATGGGCAAGCCGTCATTGCCGGCGACGAGCGCTATGGCGCCGTGACGTCCGTCCTGAAACGCGAGCTGCCGCGGATTCGCGGCCGCGCGCCGGGAGCGCCCCTTCTGCCGGCAGACGCCGACACGATCAGCGGAAGCCTGGCCGCGATCAAAGACCTGCAGCAAAGCCATCTCCTCGTGCAGGGACCGCCCGGGGCGGGTAAGACCTTCCTGTCCGCCGCGGCCATCGTGGAGCTGCTGCACCAGGGGCGGCGGGTCGGTGTGGCGTCGCACTCCCACAAGGCGATCAACCGCCTGCTCGAAGAGGTCGAGAAACGGGCCGAGAGTCAGGGCAAGACCTTCCAGGGCGTGAAGAAGTGTTCCGAGGAGGAGCAGTGCTGCAACGGTTCGATGATCGAGGACGTGTTCAAGAACGAGCACGTGAAGGGCCGTCATCAGCTCGTCGCGGGCACCGCATGGCTTTTCGCAGATCCCGTTCTGGATCAGTCCCTGGACGTGCTCTTCATCGATGAGGCCGGCCAGGTCTCGCTCGCAAACCTGGTCGCCATGGGGCTGGCGGCGCGCAACCTGGTGCTGGTCGGCGACCAGATGCAGCTCGCGCAGCCCATCCAGGGGACCCATCCCGGCCGCTCGGGAGCCTCGGCACTCGAGTTCCTGCTCGAAGAGCACGCGACCGTGCCGCCCGAGCGCGGGGTGTTCCTCGATGTCACCCGCCGCATGCACCCGGACGTCTGCCGATTCATTTCCGAAGCGGTGTACGAGGGACGCCTGCACTCGCACGCGAGCACCGAAGTGCAGCGGCTGATCGTGAGCCCCGGCGCAGATCCGGCGCTCAAGGCCTCGGGATTGTCGTTCGTCCCCGTCCTGCACCAGGAATGCCGGCAGAAGAGCGAGGAAGAAGGTCAGCGGGTGCGGGAGATCTTCGGGAGCCTGCTGCAGCAGCGTTGGATCGGCCCGCAGGGCCGCGAGCGGCCGCTGGCCATCGACGATATTCTCATCGTCAGTCCCTACAACATGCAGGTGAACTTGCTTCAAAGCCTGTTGCCCCCCGGCGCGCGAGTGGGCACGGTGGACAAGTTTCAGGGCCAGGAGGCCGCGGTGGTCATCGTATCCATGACAACCTCGTCGGCCGAAGACATGCCGCGGGGAATGGAGTTCCTTTACAGCCGCAACCGCCTCAACGTCGCCATCTCGCGGGCACGTTCGCTCGCGATCGTGGTGGCGAGCCCATTGCTGCTCGAGGCACCCTGTGGCCGAGTCGAACAGATGAAACTGGTGAATACGCTGTGCTATGCCAGAGTATACGCGGCAAGCCTGGCCGCAGCGGCGATCACAGGCTGACTCGATGGGCAGGGTGAATGACAATACCGCGAATAGAGCGCCCGTGACCGCCATCCTTCGGGCGGTTGCTTTCGCAGCGCATAAACATCGCAATCAGCGACGCAAAGACGAAGTCGCGTCGCCATATATCAACCACCCGATTGCGTTGGCCGAGCTCCTGGCCTCGGTGGGATTGGAACAGGATACCGAGGTCCTCATCGCGGCGCTCCTTCACGATACAGTGGAAGACACGGATACGACGTTCGAGGAGCTCGAAGCAAAATTCGGTACGCCGATTGCCGCGATAGTTCGCGAGCTCACAGACGACAAAGCTCTTCCGAAAGAAGAACGTAAGCGGCTGCAAGTGGACCACGCCGCCCACGCCAGCCGCTCGGCAAAGCTGGTGAAGCTCGCTGACAAGATCTGTAACCTCCGCGACATTCAGGCGTCACCGCCGGCGGGCTGGTCATCGCAGCGCAAGCAGGAATATTTCGAGTGGGCCAAGCGGGTCGTGGATCAAATCCGAGGCGTGCATCCGAGGCTTGAGCAGCTGTTTGACGCGGAGTACGCAAGAGGGCCCTAGGATGATCGTTGCCTGGATCCCTATGGGTCCGACCCGCGCCGCGACACCCGCGTTCGAGGATGTCGCCGAGTTGCGAAACGCATTGTTCTGTGCGCGCCGGTGACTGAATTCATGCCGTTCACGATGACTTGTCCGTCGCGCGGCTACGAACTCGTGCCGATTTCGGATCTGATCTTGCCGGCACGTTGTGGCTGCGGGATGCGGTGACGACGATCTCGGGGAGATCGGAGGGTGGATCGGGAGAGACCGTGGGTTTAGCCGCTGCGGTCCCGGCGCTCTGCGAGCATGCGGCGAACAGTCCTGCAAGCGCCACCACGGACAGGGCAGCGGCGTAGTGGCTCTTTGAGATGTTGTGCATCCTGCGAATCATCGGCGTCCCCTTTCGCGTTGTATGGCTCGACCATTTCGAGCGCGGTTGCGGCCCGAAGTTCACGGTGGATTGTGAATTCCGGGCCGCCTGTCGCCTTGAGGACACATTGCAAGACGACGTACATCCTGCTACAGGCGAAACTTCGTCGACTAACGGCGCGGCAACCATCAGCTGCCCGCGGCCAACCGGGCACCACACGACTCGCGTACGATCAGCTCACAACTGAGGCGTACCTCGCGCGGAACCATGTCGCGCCGCGCGATCCGCTCAAGCATCACTGCCAGCGCCGCCTCGCCAATTTCCCGGGTCGGCTGACGCAGAGTCGTCAGCGGCACCGGCAGCAGACTTGCGTAGTCCACATCATCGATGCCCACCAACCGAACATCATGCGGAATTCGGTACTCGAGCTGCAGCAGCGAATGCATCAGATGTCCTGCGGTGCGGTCGTTGGCGCAGGCGATGCCGTCCGGACGCCCGGATTGCATCACCGCCTTGACACTCTCGATGTCGTCCGCGTCCATGCGGTGCGTCAGCGCCCGATCGAACTGCACACCGGCCGCGTACAGTGCCTCCCGGTAGCCGGCTTCGCGCTCATCGACGGTCGAGGCGGCGTTCTCGGGGCCAACGAAAAGAACGTGCCGACATCCGCGGCGCAGGAGATGCTCCGTGATGACGTGTCCGGCACGACGATTGTCGATGCCAATGAGGTCATGACGTGCAGCCTCCGGGTACGGAACGAGGGGGCGATCCAAAAGGACCACGGGAATTCGAGCCTCATCGAGGGCGCGGACAATTCGTCGGTTGTACTCGTCCTTGGAGGGCGTCAGTTCCAGCGGCGCGAAGAACACTCCGGAGACCCTGCGCTCGATGTATTGCAGGCACAGTTCCCAGGCTCGTTCCTCCTTCGGCCTTTGAGCCGCGGCGGAGCCCCAGAGGAGCGCGTGCCCGCGCGCTCGCGGGGAGGCCATCATGCCCTCCCAGATCGTTTCGAAGATGGCGGTTTCCTCGCGGTTGGGGATCAGGAGTCCGAACGAGCAGCCACCCGCGGCGGGCGCCCTCTTCACGAAGGTTCCGGAACCGGCCCGCCGCTCCACGAGCCCCGCGGTCTGCAGGTCTCTCACGGCGCGCCCGATCGTTATGCGCGAAACACCAAACCTCTCGACGAGTTGCGCCTCACTCGGCAGGCGCTCGCCGAGCTTCCAGCGGCCCGAATGAATGTCCCGACTGAGGGACGAATAGACCTGGCGGTGCTTGCGCGTCGTGCCCGGACCTGAGGTCTCAGGTCTCATAAATGATATATCCGCCTATCTCTCTTTAGGAAGAGGATGAATGAGTTTCACGTATTTATATCTGATTTTCAATCACTTAGGAAACAGATAAGCTTGACGCCAGTGCTCAGGCTGCTATGGTAGCCAACGGCTGCTGTTATATCTACTCAGGGGCACAGCATTTTGAGCCAGGCAATTCCAAGGCACTATCTACTGGCGTCGGACTTCGATCAGACGCTGAGCTTCAACGATTCAGGGCTGGTTCTCAGCGAGCTGCTGGGAATCCGCGACTTCCAGGATCGGGTTGCAGGACTCGCCCGCAGCAATCTCGTTCAGCAGGGCGGCGAGCTCGCTTACCTGATCAGGCATGACCCGGAATTTCGCGGAGTTCGCCACGAACACCTGGTCGAAACCGGCAAACGAGTCCGGTTGAAGGGCGCCATCCCGGCGCTCGTGCAGTTCCTCGAACAGGGCCTCGACGGCGTTCGCTTCTCATTCTTTGTCATTTCCGCCGCGCCGCGCGAGATCGTGACCTCCGCGTTGGCTGACATCGTGGCACCCGATCATATCTACGGAACGGAGCTGGAATTTGACGCGCAATCGGGTGAAGTACGGGCGATCAAGCGCGTGCCGGCAGGCTACGGAAAAGTCTCCGTCATCGAGGAGTTGCAGCACCACCTGGGCATTGCGCCGGATCGCGTCATCTACGTCGGCGATGGCAGCTCGGACGTTCACGTGATGCTGCACGTCAACAACCGGGACGGCTTCACCATTGCAGTGTCTGACAACAAACAGCTGGCACGCATCGCCAAGAGCACCGTCCTGAGTGACAATGCGTTCAGCATCATGGTGCCGGTGCTTGACCAGATTCTCGACTGGCGTACCGGCGAGATACGTGGATTGCTGGAGCGCAACGGGCTCACGCTCCACGAGTGGGAAAAGGCGAGGACCGACCACGTCAGGATCGCACCCGCGCCGCCCGTGCCGACGGCGGCAGGCTCAACCGCATGAGGCCTATCGCGATCACCTGCCTGGGTTGGGCGGCGACAGCGACGTTCGTTGCCTCCTATTTCTTTGCTCGGCCGGCCGCACTGCGAACTGCTCAGATGCTGGCAGCGCTGATGTGGGTGGCCTATGGATGGCTCATCGGCGCCTCACCGGTGATTGCCGCCAATGTACTGGTTATCGTCGCCGCCGCCTGGACCGCGGCGCGCGGGCCTCACGACGCAGCACCAGACAGCGTCGGGCGAAATGCCTAGCGAGCTGCCGACGCAGCGCAGGAATCGCCGCGTACGTCTTCGCAGGCTCCGGCCCGAGGATCGGCCGCTGCTGCAGGAGTTTCTCGCACAAATCGACTCATACGACCTGCAGATGCGTTTCTTTGCCGCACTTCGCAGCGTGCCGCCGGCACTGCTTGATTTCCTGATGCAGGTCGATTGTGAGCAGCGGATGGTTCTGGTGGCCATCGATGATCGCAGCCATGGCCAAGCGCCGATTCTGGCCCTTGCACACGCGCATGCGCACCCGCGGGGTGAGACAGCCGAAATAGCCCTGCTGGTGCGCTCGGACCTGAAGGGCATCGGCTTCGGCTCACTGCTGCTCGACAGATTGATCAGGGACTGCCGGAATCACGGGGTCGCGCGGCTCGAGGCCGACGTGTTGCGGCAAAACGCACGCATGCTGCGTCTGGCGCGCAAGTACGGCTTCCGCAAGCACGCTGCCGAAGGCGGCACCGTGCGGCTCGCTCTCGAACTGACCTCGGCCGCTGCCTGACGACGTCGATCGGCCGCATGCGGGGCGGCGACGGCCCCTCAGGGCCTGGTTACCGAGCGAAGTCGCCGCAGCAGCTGGCGATGCAGGGCAAAATACCCGCGCGCCGTCACCTGCGTGCGCTCTCCAATCAATGCATTGAGCTTCACCAGTGCGTGAAACGGCACGGAAGGGAAGCAGTGGTGCTCGGCATGGTAGGGCATCCGCCAGGCGAGCAGCAGAACCGCAGCGTTGGTGTAGGTTGTGCGGGTATTGGCGAGCATGTCGTCAACGAACGCGCAGCCAGCATGCTCTGATAAGAGGAACAGGCGCAGGAAAGGCTGTCCGAGAATCGCCGGCACTACCCAATAGATCAGCGCATCGGCCCGCCGCAGATAGAGCGAGGCCACCAGCACGCAAAGATAACAGCCCCACAGGGTGCGTGCTTCGCGGACGATGAGCGAGGATTTCTCCGGCGGTATGAACGACTCCGCCGCCCGCCCCGTCAGCGCATGACGCAAGGTCACGCTCAGTCGATCGTACCAGTACGGTAGGCCCGAAACATGCCATAGATAGGAGGCCACAGTGGACGGGCGCGGCTGTGCCAACTCAGGATCCCGCGCCGGGTCCTGTGTGAAACGGTGATGGGCGAAATGGAAGAACCGAAAATATTCGCGCGGCAACATCAGCACAGCAGCGCAGATCCACGCGAGGAGTTCATTGGGCCAGCGACTCGCGAAAGCGGTTCGATGGATGCTCTCGTGCAGTGCACAGAACAGGAAGCTGAGCACGACCCCGTGCAGGACCAGGGCGGGCGCTAGCCACAGGCGGCCGCGACTTGCCCAAACCAGAAATCCTGTCGCGCACAGCGCGCCCGTATGGAGCGCGAGCTGCAGGAAGCCGTGAGCATCCGAGCGGCGCGAGAGTCCTCGCACGGTCTCGCGGTCAAGGCCGCGTATCGCAATTGCATCGATATCCACGTATGTCCCTACAGCGCCAGTACCAGCCGCATACCGGCTTCCACGCCGCGCAGCGCTTCAGGCGGCACACGCCCGACGCGCGACGTCAGCATCCGCTTGTCCACCGTGACCAACCGCGCGACATTCACTACTGAGTCTCGAGTGAGGCCGCTCGCCCTGCGACTCAGTCGCAGATTCCCCGGCGCCGCCGCGAGACGCAAGTTCGAGGTGAGCACAGCGCAGATAATCGTCCTGATCGCGCTGTCGTTAAAGTCGTTCGATTGCACGACCAGGACAGGGCGGCGAAGGCCTGGACCCGATCCGGCTGGCTCGCCGAGCGCGGCCCACCAGATTTCACCTCGACGCACTACCATTCCTCTTTGGGCAACGACCGTGCCTGCATCTCGCCGAGAGCTGGATCGAGCAGGGAGTTGCTCGTCTGCGCTCCGTACACTGCATCGAGCCGTTCACGGACCCCGACGAGTCGCTCACCCTTGATGTATTCAGCCACGGCCCGGGCGTACAACTCGCTGCGCGACATTCCACGCTGCCGCGCGAGACGCTCGGCCTCTTCGAATACCGGGTCGGGGATGGAGATCGCAGTTTTCATTGTAAGAGTATAACCCAGGTAATACTCATGGCCGAACTGCTCGCATGCAGCTCCTCCAGGCTGTAACACGCCGTAACACGGCCCGAGTCCTGCAGAAAGCACAGGAAACTCAATGAGTTAGCGAAAACCGATGGAGGCACGCAGGTGCGCCGCGCGTCACCGGCCTTCGCGGTCCGCGCCCGTCGCGGTTGCGCCCGGGTAGTGCTCGTTGCGACACCGGTCACACTCCCCTCGCCGCGATCCACGGAGCATGTGACGTAATCCGCGGTAGGGGTGCTGCACAGATCGTATTTTGCCTTGCGGGAGGCAACTGATGTCCGTGGCGCGTAACTGGCGCTCGTTCCTTGTGAGTGTGGATCATGGTGCAGGCAGCGCACGCGGTCGCCGCAGCGCTGCATTCCTGCTGACCTGGGTATTGCTTGGGGCTGTTGGCGGCCAGGCGTTTGCCAGCGCGCAGGGCGCCACGCCAACCGCGGGCGACCTGAAGCAACTGAGCATCGAAGACCTGATGAATCTCGACGTGACCTCGGTCGCCAAGGAGCCGCAAAGACTGCTGCAGGCCGCGGCCGCCATTCAGGTGATCACCGCCGACGACATCCGCCGCTCCGGAGCCGCGAGCATTCCGGAAGTCTTGCGACTGGCGGACCATCTGGAGGTAGCGCAGATCAATGCGCACGACTGGGCGATCAGTGCCCACGGTTTCAACGCCAATCTCGCCAACAAGCTGCTGGTGCTTGTCGATGGTCGAGCGGTGTACACGCCGCTCTATGGCGGTGTTCTGTGGAACGTGCAGGACTGCCTGCTCGCGGACATCGAGCGGATCGAGGTCATCAGCGGACCGGGCGGCACCCTGTGGGGAGCCAACGCGGTAAACGGCGTGATCAACATCATCACCAAGGCCGCTCGGGACACTCAGGGGGCGTACGCGCTTGCGGCGGCAGGCAACCAACTGCAGAAACAGGTGGGCATTCGCATCGGCGCTACGCTCGCACCCGATGTCTACCTTCGTGCTTACGGCAAGTACACCGGCCGCGACCGGGAAGTCACGACCGCCGGCACCAGCGCGGCTGATTCGTGGCACGTGGGCCGCGGCGGATTCCGCCTCGATGCGGAGCCTTCCCCGCCAAACCGCCTGACCGTACAGGGCGACTTCTACAGCGGCGCAGAAGACGTCGCCGCCACCGGCGGCGCGGGTCTGTCGGGCGGCAATATTCTGGGGCGCTGGACGCATGAGACGCCGGGCGGAGCGTCGATGAGCCTGCAGCTCTACTACGACCACACGCACCTGTCGCAACCGTTTCCGGCCAGTCCTGCGGCTCCTCCTTTCTTCAGCGGCTTTCCCGCCGCCTCCCTGAAGGACGATCTGGATACCTACGACCTGGATTTTCAGTACCATTTTGCGTGGAGTGCGCACCACAAGGTCACCTGGGGTCTCGGCTACCGCGCGACGCGCGAGTCGGATGAGGATCTTTCGTTCGTGCGTTTCACTCCGACCGTCCTCAACCAGAGCCTGTACAGCGGATTCGCGCAGGACGAGATCATGCTCGCGCGACGCGTGTATCTCACCGTCGGCTCGAAGCTCGAGCACAACGACTACAGCGGCCTCGAGTTCGAGCCCAGCGCCCGTCTGCAATGGAACCTGGAGTCCACACAACTACTTTGGGGCGCGATATCGCGAGCGGTGCGCACGCCGTCGCGCTACGACCGGGACCTGTTGGTGCCCAGCGGCCTGATCAACGCCCCACCACCGTTTCAATTTCCGACCACCTATCTCAAGGGCGGTCCGGACTTCGTTTCCGAGACCTTGCTCGCGTACGAAGTGGGTTATCGAGCGGCTATCGGGCTGAAGCTCGCGGCTTCGGTTTCTGCGTTTTACAATGAGTATCACGACCTGCGAAGCACGGCGGCGACTCCTACCACGGCCGTGTACGTGTTCCCGTACCCGATCTTCTTTCAGAACAATCTCGAGGGCGAGACACACGGGCTCGAGATCAGCGCTTCGTATCAGATGCTCGAGTGGTGGCGGCTGCGTGCCGGCTACGACCTGTTGCAGGAGCACATTCATGTCAGGCCCGGAGAAGTCGATGCCACCGGGGCGACCAACGAGAGTGCCGATCCGCAGCAGCAGGTGGCGCTGCGCACCAGCCTGGATCTGCCGCGTGGCATGACGCTCGATGCCGCACTGCGTTGGGTGGATTCGCTGCACATCAACAACGGGCCGGCTGGCGGTGCGGTGGTGGGAATCGTGCCGAGCTACTTCGAGCTCGACGCGGGAATTGCCTGGCACGCCAGCGGGAGTCTCGAGCTGTCCCTCATGGGCCGGAATCTGTTACACGCCTATCACACCGAGTACGGCTTCCCGTCACCGACGCGCGAGCAGATCGGGCGCAGTCTGTTTGGCAGGATCACTTGGGGTTACTGAGAGACACCGCGACGCGCCGTCCGTGGCGCCGGCTCGCGCTGCTTCTCATCGGCGGCGGCCTGCTTGGCGCGGCGGCGCCGGTCTCCGAGTATCAGCTGAAGGCGGTGTTTCTATTCAACTTCGCGCAATTCGTCGAATGGCCGCCAGCGGCGCTGCCCGGCGACAGTGCGCCGTTTGTGATCGGCGTGCTGGGGAAGGACCCCTTCGGAGCCGACCTCGATGACATCGTGCGCGGAGAAACAGTGAATCGGCACCCGCTGTCGGTGGTGCGCTATCAGGATGTCGCGGAGGTTCGCGACTGTCAGATCCTGTTCATCGCTGCATCGGAGCTGCCGCAGCTGGAGGGCATTCTCGCCGCCCTCAGGGGTCGCAGCATTCTCACGGTGACTGATGCCGATTCACCTGCGGTGCGCGGCGTGATGATCGCGCTGATCAGGCAGGAGAAGAGAATTCGACTACGCATCGATCTGCAGGCCACCAAGGCGAGCAACCTGACGATCAGCTCGAAGTTGCTGCGTCCGGCCGAGATCGTGGGATCGGGGAGCTGAAGTCATGGCCGCCCACGCACGAGCGATACGCCACACGCTGATGACCGTCATTCTGCTGACGTGTGGAGCGGTGATGTTGATCACCTCTGCCGCATTCATCGCTTATGAATACGTGACCTTTCGGCAGCTGATGGTGCGCAACGTCAAGATCCTCGGGGAGGCAATCGCGGCGAACAGCACCGCGGCGCTGGCGTTTGACAATCCGGACGATGCGCGCGAGGTGCTGGCAGCCTTCAAGGCGCAGCCTCACGTCGTCGCCGCGCGACTGTACCTGAGCGATGGGCGACTGATCGCGTCGTATCCCGACCGCGCCGCGCGCGGCCCGAAGCAAACGCTGCGCGCGGACGGGTATCAGTTCGAGCAGGGTCTCCTCACCGGCGTTCAGCCGGTCGTGCAGGGCGGGCGGCGGATGGGCACCCTGTATCTGGAGTCCGATCTGGGCGAGATACACGAGCACTTTCAACTGTTCGTGACGATCGGCGCGCTGATCATGCTCGTCTGCTGTGTCGCGGCGTACCTGATCTCGAGACGCCTGCAGGAACTGATCTCCAGACCGATCCTGGCGCTCGCCACGACGGCCCAGAGGGTGTCCGAGCACCGTGACTACTCGGTGCGCGCGACCAGGCCGCAAGGCTACGAGTTCGGGATCCTCACCGATGCGTTCAATCACATGTTGACCCGCATTGAGGGCGACCAGACGAAACTGCGGAGTCAGCTCGGCCGGCTCGACCTGTTGCACCGGATCACCCGCGCTACCGGGGAGCGCCACGATCTGCCGAGCGTGTTCAGAGTGGTACTGCACCACCTCGGGGACGATCTGCCGCTGGATTTTGCCTGCATGTGCGTTCACGAAGCGAGCGCCGCAGCGCTGTCCATCGCTGTGATCGACTCCCGGAGTGCGGCGCTCGCCGCCGGCCTCGGGCTCGCCGAATCCGGCCAGGTGCCGATCGATCAGAACGGACTGGCGCGCTGCGTCGCGGGCGAGTTGGTCTACGAGCCAGATACGCGCGAGATCAAATTTCCTTTTCCGCAGCGCTTTGCTCAGGCGGGCGTGCATGCGCTGGTGGTCGCACCGCTGCTGGTGGAAAGCCGGGTGTTCGGCGTGCTGGTGGCGGCGCGGCGCGAAGTCGACTCCTTCAGCAGCACCGATTGCGAGTTCCTGCGGCAATTGAGTGAGCATGTGGCGCTGGCGGCGCATCAGGCCCAGCTGTACGGGGAGCTGCAGCGCGCCTACGACGATCTGCGCCAGTCGCAGCAGGCGATCCTGCAACAGGAGCGGTTGCGGGCGCTGGGCGAGATGGCGAGCGGCATCGCGCACGACATCAACAACGCGATCTCCCCGGCGGCGCTGTACACCGAGTCGCTGCTGGAGCGCGAGCCGGGCTTGAGCGAGCGCGCGCGCAGCTGTCTCACCACCATCCAAACCGCCATCGAGGACGTCGCCGAGACGGTCTCGCGCATGCGCGAGTTCTATCGGCCGCGCGAGACCGAGATGGTGCTCTCCCGGGTGGCCTGCAATCGCGTGCTCGAGCAGGTCATCAACCTCACGCGAGCGCGCTGGAGCGATCTGCCGCAGCAGCGCGGCGTGGTCATTAAATTGCAAACCGAGCTCACCGAGGACCTGCCGCAGATCATGGGCTCGGAAGTGGAGCTGCGCGACGCCCTCACCAATCTCATTTTCAATGCCGTCGATGCCATGCCCGATGGCGGTACCCTCACCCTGCGCACCCGCCTGCTCAGCAGCGGCACTCGCGGCGGCGAGGACGCGGCGCGCCAGGTGCACGTGGAGGTCGCGGATACCGGAAACGGCATGGACGAGGAGACCCGGCGCCGCTGTCTTGAGCCCTTCTACACCACCAAGGGCGAGCGCGGCACGGGCCTGGGGCTGGCGATGGTGTATGGCATGGTGCAGCGTCACAGCGCCGAGCTCGACATCGACAGCGCCGTGGGCCGCGGCACCACCGTGCGGCTGTGCTTCGCCGCCGCCGATGCGCTTGCGGTGCCCCTGGCCGCAGGAACGCTGCTGCAACCGGCCGTGCGGCGACTGCGGATTCTGCTGGTCGACGATGATCCGATGCTGATCAAATCCCTGCGCGACATCCTCGAGCAGGATGGCCATGTCGTCACGGTGGCTGAGGGGGGCCAGCCGGGCATCGAGGCCTTCGCGGCGGCGCTCGCGCATGGCACGCCCTTCTCGCTCGTCATCACCGATCTCGGCATGCCCTACGTGGATGGCCGCAAAGTCGCCACCTCGGTCAAGGCGGCCTCGGCGCACACCCCGGTCATCCTGCTCACCGGCTGGGGCAGGCGGCTGCTGGCCGAGAACGACATCCCGGCGCACGTCGACCGGGTGCTCAGCAAGCCCCCGCGCCTCGGGGAACTGCGCGCAGCACTCGCCAAGCTCGCACCCCCAACCGATCCGCCAGCCGCGCTGGTGGAATCCGCATGAGCGCCCCGGCAGCAAGACTGCTGATCGTCGACGATGAGGCGCCCCTGCTGCGGGCCTTGTGTGACACCCTCGAGCACGAGGGTTACCTCACCCAGGGGTTCACATCCGGGCGTGAGGCGATTGCGGCGCTGCGAGAGCAGTCATTCGACCTGCTGTTGACCGATCTCACCATGGCGGAACTCGACGGCATTGCGCTGCTGCGCGCCTGCCGCGAGATCGACCGCGAGCTGGCCTGCATCGTGATGACCGGACAGGGCACGATCGCCACCGCGGTTGATGCACTCAGGACCGGCGCGCTCGACTACGTGCTGAAGCCCTTCAAGGTGAATAACATCCTGCCGGTGCTCGCCCGGGCGCTGGCGACGCGCAAATTGCAGCTCGAGAATATCCAACTGCGCGAGTCCGTTTCGATCTACGAGCTCTCACAGGCCATCACCCAGGGTCTCGAGCACGGTGAGGTCGTGGAGCGGACACTGGCGGCTGCGGGCCAGCACAGCCATGTGAGTGCGGTGTATCTGCTCGTGCCCACTGACGACGGTCGCGCGCTGCGACTCGCAGGCAAGACCGGGCCCGGCGCCCAGCCCCTGGAGCGTGCTGCGCTGCCCCTCGAGGGGTCCGCCGAGCAGTGGGTGGATCAGGCGCGCAAGCAGCTCGAGGCGCCCGCAGGGGACGGCGATGCGAGCGTGTTCTTCGCGCACCCGTTTGACGGCCGGATAGGAGTCGCCCTGCCGATCGTCGCCGGCGGAGAGTTCTTCGGCGTCCTGGGCTTCAGCTCCTCGAGATCTCAACAACGCATCAGCCCCGGACAACTCAAGGCTCTCGAGATTCTGGCGCGCACCGCCGCCACGGCGTTCGAGACCGCGGCGCTCGTCACCCAGCTGCGGCGGATGAACGAGGAGCTCGAGCTGCGGGTACGTGAGCGCACGAGCGAACTCGAGATCGCCAACCGGGATCTGGAGGCCTTCTCGTACTCCGTCTCGCACGACCTGCGTGAACCCCTGCGCGCGGTCGAAGGGTTTTGCGAGATGTTCCGCACCGAGTTCGGCTCGAGCGTTCCCGAGCCGGGCCGCAGGATTCTGGAACGGATCTGGGCCGGCTCGAGCCGTATGACTCAGCTCGTCAACGATCTGCTGCATTTTTCACGCTTCAGCCGTGAGCCTCTGCACCGGCTGCACGTCCCGCTGCGCGAGCTCGTGCTGCAGACCGTGGCGCGGCTCAAGGAGCCCCGCGGCGAACGGCAGCCGAGCGTGCAGGTCGGGGATTTGCCGGATTGCTTCGGCGACCGCTCGCTGCTCGAGCAGGTGCTGATCAACCTGTTGTCCAATGCCTTCAAATTCAGCGCCGGCCGCGATCCACCCCGCATCGAAGTGGGCGCACTGCGCCAGGGCGCGGACACCGTCTACTACGTGCGGGACAACGGTGTCGGCTTCGACATGCGCTACGCCGACAAGCTCTTCGGCGTATTTCAGCGCTTCCATCCGCAGGAGGCGTTCGCGGGCACCGGCATCGGCCTGTCGATCGTGCATCGGATCATTACCCGCCATGGTGGCCGGGTGTGGGCGGATAGCCGCCCCGATCAGGGCACGACGCTCTATTTCAGCCTGCCCCCGCAAGAAACCGCTGGGGCACCGTAGCCCGCGCAACTGAGCCTGGACCTCTGCAACCGGGCACTCGTAACGGACTGTGACGCGGGTCCCGTGAGGGCACCGTCCTGCCGGTGTCTAATAGACGCACTGTGGAATGGCCCAACACTGACCCTTCAGGCAGGGCGCTGCGCGTTCTGCTGATCGAGGACTCCCAGTCGGACGCTGAGCTGGCGATGTGGCGCCTTAAGCAGGCGGGCTACGTCTGCGCATTCCGCTGCGTGGTGAACGAGATCGAGATGCGCGCCGCGCTGCGCGCGGAGCTGCCTGACCTCATCCTCTCGGACTTCAGTTTGCCCGCCTTCGACGGTATGTCGGCGCTCGCCATTGCGCGCGCCGAAGCGCCCGGGGTTCCCTTCATCTTCCTTTCCGGCACCATCGGCGAGGAGCGCGCCATCGAGGCCCTGAAGTGCGGCGCGATCGACTACGTCCTGAAGAGTAACCCGAAGCGTCTGGTGCCGGCCGTCGAGCGCGCCCTGCAGGAGGCGCAGCTGCGCCGCACGAGCCAGGCTGCCGAGCGGCAGGTCGCCCGCCTGACCCGCGTACTGCAGATGCTCTCGGGCATCAACTCGGCACTGGTGCGCATTCAGAACCGCGACGAGGTCATGGCCGAGACCTGCCGGCTCGCGCACAGTGTGGGTGGATACACGGTTGCGATGCTGGCGCTGATCAATCCGACCACCCGCATGGCACGGCCGGTGGGCTGGGCGGGCTACGAATTTCTTGCCCGACCGGAGCAGGAGTTTCCGGTCGCGGATCACGAAGCCGGCGACACCAGTCTCATGGGGCGGGTCATCCGCACCGGCGAGGCGATACTGTGCCCGGACCTCGAGAGCTTCCCTCATGTCATACACTGGCGCGACAAGCTCATCGCCGCGGGGGTTCGTTCGCTCGCGTGTCTGCCGCTGCGCGTCGACAACACCCCGGTCGGCTCCTTCCTGTGCGGCACCGGCAGCACCGTCATCGGACGGGATGAATTGCTGCTGCTCGAGGAGGTCGCCGCCAACCTGTCCTTTGCCCTGCAATACCTCGACAAGCAGGACGCGGTGCACTTCCTGTCGTATTTCGAGCCGCTGACGGGCCTTGCCAAGCGTGCGCTGTTCTGCGAGCGGCTGAGTCGGCTGCTGATACGCGGCACCGACAGTCTGCCGCGCCTTGAGATCACGGTGTTCGATATCACCCACCTGAGCGTCATCAACGATTCCTTCGGGCGACACACCGGCGATCGTCTGCTGCAGTGTGTCGCGGATCGGCTCAAGGCCCACTTCCCCGACACCGAGCAGCTTGCGCACCTGGGCGGCGGAACCTTCGCGTGCGTGAATGCCTCGCGCGAAAGGGCCGACGCGAAAATTCGCACCCTGCACGAGGACGTCGCGCGCGTCTTTGGGCGGCCCTTGAGCGTCGATGGCCGCGAGATCATCGCAGAGATCAAGAGCGGGGTTGCCTGCTATCCGGACGACGGGCGCGAGGCGAACGAGCTGGTGCAGAATGCGGAAGCCGCCCTCAAGGAGGCGAAGACCTCCGGCGAGCGGTATCTGCATCACCGCGTCGAGATGAATTCCGAGCTCGCGCGGCGCGTCGGCCTGGAACAGCGGCTGCGCACCGCGCTCGACAAGGGGCAGTTCCTGCTGCACTACCAGCCCAAGATCACGCTGCAAACCGGCAGAATCGCCAGTGTGGAGGCCCTGCTGCGCTGGCACGACCCGGAAAATGGACTGACTTCGCCGGCGGTCTTCCTGCCGTTGCTCGAATCCGCCGGCCTGATGGCGGCGACCGGCGCCTGGGTGCTCAGGCAAGCGGCCTCCGACTGTCGCGCCTGGCGCTGCAAGGGCCTGCCACCGATCAGAGTGGCCGTCAATCTCTCTCCTCCGGAGCTGCGACAACGCAATATTGCCGGCGAAATTCTCGAGGCCATCGGCGATCTGGTGGGCGATCCGGCCTGGGGGATCGACATCGAGATCACCGAGGGCGTGCTTTCCGGCGACTCCTCATCGTGCGTCCACGCGCTCAGGCTGCTGCGCGCCGCAGGCATCCGCATTGCCATCGACGACTTCGGTACCGGCTTTTCCTCGCTCGGCCGCCTGTCCGAGCTGCCGATTGACACTCTCAAGATCGACCGGCTGTTCACCAGTCGTCTGCCCTCGGACCGCCGCAGCTGCACGCTGGTCTCCACGATCATCGGTCTGGCGCATGCGTTCGACATGACGACCGTCGCGGAAGGCGTCGAGACCCGGATGCAGTTGGATTATCTGGTGCGCGAAGGCTGCGATGAATCACAGGGCTACCTGCACAGCCGGCCGCTGCCGCGAGCGGACCTGGAGAGCTGGCTCATCGGTGTTGGCAGCGCGGCGACCGGCGGGAGCGATCTCAGAAGCGCACGGGCCTGAGGCCGCCACAATCAATAGCAAGAATCGGGTGGGATATCGAGGCCTGCGAGACCACCATTTCGCCAGTCCCACACCTGCAAAGGACTGGCCGTGAGCTTTCAAATCTGCGCCCTGCCCGTGGAGCCGTTCAAGCACCTGTTCGGGCGACCCGATGACACCCTGGCAGCGCATGCCGCGGCTCGACTCGTGGCCGACAGGAAGCCGGGGTTCCCTTGCCGCGTTTCCCTCATCGACGCCGAGATCGGCGAGAGCGTACTGCTGGTCAACTACGAGCACCTCCCGGCAGCCTCGCCATACCGATCCCGTTACGCGGTCTATGTGCGCGAGCATGCCACCCGGGCTCACCCCGAGGTCAACGAAGTTCCGCAGCAACTGCGGCTACGGCTGCTGTCCGTACGCGCGTTCGATGCCGCGGCGATGCTGCTCGAGGCAGATGTCCTAGATGGCACCGCGGTCGAGCAAGCCATCGAGCGCATGTTCGACAACCCGCGCGTAGCGTATCTGCACCTGCACAACGCCAAGCCGGGCTGCTATGCCGCACGGGTCGACCGAGTCTGAGGGATGCCGTACCCCGAATGCAGTCGGCGCCCGTTACGGCTCGTTGCGAAGTCCAGGACGGATGCTCAGGCGAGCCGCGGCTACTCGAGGCGTTCATACACGGCCCGGGCGTCCTTGAGCTTCTGCAGCACACCGGCCTTCTCCGTCGCCGAGTTCCAGTCGGGATAGCCGGCGGTGGTTTGCGACAGGTGATCGATCCACGCCTCGAAATAGCGCGCATCCTCGGGTGAGCGCGGCGGCTCGCCGCGCACTGAAACATAGACCGGGCTCGTGGTCGCGTAGACGAGGTTGTCGAGCACGGGATATTCCGCCTTGGCGCTGAAGGCCCGCAGCAGGCACCAGCCGCTGCTGCCGATCGGCAGCGTGCCGCTGACTTCGAGCCGGTCGCGATGAGGGCCGAGGGCGAGCTCGCGCGCGACGCGGCCGTTACAGACGACCTGGGCGTGATCAACGGGCACGATGGAGCGCAGGCGCGCGCTGAAAGGCACGCTCTGCCCGCGCTCGAGGCGCAGGGTCGAGCCGATGGCGGTGCCGGCGACGGAAAACTCGAGCAGCGGTCCGTTGGTGGCGAACGTTCGCCCCTGCCGCAGCGCATCCAGCCAGGACTCGCTGCTGAGCGGGCCGTTGGCCACCGAGGCGTAAACGCGGTTCAAGCCCACCGGCCCGCGCAGGGTGGCGTAGTTGGCCATCGCATCCGTGCCCCCGGCGGCCGGAATCCTGAAACCGAGGTTCAGCAGCCGGTACCACACCCCGGCGGTCGCCTGATGATCGGCGAACGCGACGATCTCGAGGTAGTCGACCTTGCCCAGCGCCACATCGACCGGCAGCTCGTCGGCGTCGGTGTGCGCGGGCTTGCTCAGAGGCCGCGGCTCTTCCTCGAACGGATGCACGTAGCCGACCAACGCGCCCTGCGCATGCGCCAGGTCCGCCACATCCGCATTGGTCGGAAAGAGGCTCGCGGCCGCCGTACTCGGGTAGCCGGCATAGCCGGGCAGCAGCGTGTTGCCATGCATGCCGAGCACACCCAGGTGGCCCCAGTAGCTGGTGTGGAATTCCTGGCCGTGAACCACCAGCGTCCCGGGCTTCGATGCCGGGTCAACCCCGACCCCGCTGTAGGCGATGTCGGGGAAGCGCTGCTCCTTGTTCACGATGAGATTCTCGACAATGTCCAGATCCTCCGCCTGCGCCTGCAACACCAGGTGCGCCGGCGTGTTGCGGAAGTGCCCCCCGTAGTTCATGTGCACGTGCACGTCCGCGCTCACCCAGCGCCGGTCCGTTCCGTCAAGCCAGGGGTGCGCGGGCATCAGGGCCGCGACATCCGCCGTCGCCCCGGCACGCACCTCGAGCGTGTGACGCTCCGGTTCACGCGCGAGACCCTTCATGACCTCGACGCTCACGGTGCCCGCCGGAACCTCGATCAGGTCCTCGCCGGCGGTATGAAAGTAGCGCGCTTCGAACGGATGCTCGTTGCGGTCGAACTCGGCATGATGTGTCCAGGCATGCGCAGGAGCGCAGAACCGACCGGTCGCGTCCGTGACCACGACCCGGGCGGGCGTGGGCAACCCCTGTTCGTCGCGCACCGACAGGTGCACGGTCCCGCTCGGGCGCAAACGCTGTCTGTGCGTCGTCTCGAGCACCCGTGAGCTGCCCCCAGGCAGCCGCAGCAACCGCAGTTGCGTGTCGCCGTCACGATTGGAAATGAAGGCAATATGCGCCCCGTCCGGCGACCATCGCGGGCTCGTCTCGTCCCACTCCCCGTAGGTCAGCGGGAACGGCTCGCCGCCATTGGCGGGCATCAGCCACAGCTGCAGCCAGTTGCGCCCGAGGTACGAGCTGTAGACCATCCGTGTCCCGTCGGGCGACAAGTCCGGTCGCGCCTGCCAGTTGGTCTCCTCGTAGCGCAGCTCGAGCGCTTGCGCACCGGGAACCGCCGCCGCACGCCAGAAGCCCCCGGTGCCGTGAATGCGACCGCGATTGGAAACGAACACGATCGCCTCCCCGTCGCGTGTCCAGGTCGGGTTGATCTCGTGGTCGTAAGCGCTGTAGTAGTAGCGCGGCAGGGAGCTCTTGTCCTCCCCGGTCAGCCGGACCGGGTTGGTCAGCTGCCCCTCGCGCACCTCGCCTGCAAACACGTGAAAATGGCCGTGGTAGGCAGTCGACACGTAGAGGACCCGCTGACCCTGCGGAGAC
>Ga0209156_10000855_pt1 | contig 25701 bp, 16 predicted proteins | sample GraSoiAngelo_124_FD_185881 | JGI IMG/M metagenome (GOLD analysis project Ga0209156, IMG submission 185881) | Grasslands soil microbial communities from the Angelo Coastal Reserve, California, USA - 14_0927_05_20cm (SPAdes) (version 2) | ecosystem: Environmental > Terrestrial > Soil > Grasslands... | reverse complement strand
AATTGCGAACATCATTCTCCGAACGCCCCTGGTTCGTCTCGAACTGGGGCCGGATTTTCCAGTTATCCACCTCAAATTGGAGAATTTGCAGCCGATTAACGCTTATAAGCTGCGCGGTGCGGCCAATGCCGTGGCGATGCTATCGGAATCGGAGCGCCGCAGCGGAGTCTGGACGATTAGCGCCGGGAACGCCGGGCAAGGTGTGGCCTACGCGGCGCGTAAGGCGGGCGTGCCATGTTCGGTCGTCGTGATAGAGACGGCACCGGCGTCGAAGGTTGAGCGAATGCGCGCACTTGGTGCCAAACTCATTCCGGTGCCGTTCGATGATGCTTGGAAGGCGATGGAAGACCGTGCCTTCGCAGGGATAGAAGGAACTTTCGTCCATCCATTCGACGATCAGAATTTCGTCACCGGTAATGCAACGCTAGGTTTGGAGATTCTGGAGGACGCGCCTGATGTCGTCGCGGTGATTGCGGCGATTGGAGGAGGGGGATTGATTACCGGTTTGGGTAGCGCAGTTAAAGCGCTGAAGCCGGAGGTGAAAGTTTGGGGCGCGGAGCCGGAAACCGCGGCGCCGGGGGCGTTGTCATTCGCGAAACAATCGCCGCAGGCCTTCACCGGGTGGAAGCAATCGTTTGTCGATGGTGCGGGTGGCAAAAGCATTTTCCCACGAATGTGGCAACGGATGCTGCCGGTCGCGGACGGTTCAATTGTCGTTAGCTTGGAAGAAACCAGGCGAGCAATGCGATTATTGGCCGAAAAGACGCGCGTGATCGCGGAAGGCGCCGGCGCCTTATCGGTAGCAGCCGCATTAAGTGGTAAAGCCGGTAAAGGACCAATCGTTGCGGTAGTATCGGGAGGTAACGTCGATCTCGATAAATTCTACGAGTTAATCAGCACCGTGTCGTCCTGAATCGCTCCGACGAGCGTCCGGTTATAGCACAGTCATCGTTGCTGTGGGGCCAGCCCCGAAAGCTTTCGGGGCTGATTTTCGACGTTTAAGGACGGCGTTACCGGTAGCACATTCGCCTTAACCTTGTCTCAGCCGTTCGCGAATTTCTCGCTCGTATTGCGGAAAATACTTTCCAATCAACGGCAGCTCGAAACTACTTAGGATGCTGGTGTTGGGTTCTCGCTCCAGCAGAAACCGAAAACTCTCCTCAATCAACTGCTCGGCCGTAACATCTTTCCCGCCCAGTCGCTGACGGTCAGCATCTCGTAATGTGACGCGATGAGTCGTCTGCGTAATGCCGCCAACCTTTACTTCATATTCGTCGCCTGAAAGGTGATGGACGTTGATCATATGCCAGCATTTCGCTTTTCGTTGCGCGGCGGGATCCCTCGACTACGCTTGAGATGACAGGGGGAAGAATGAAAGCGAAAGTTTTCGGCCAGCACGATGAGGCGACCCTGCGCCAGATTCAGACTTGTATCGATGCCGGAGGCGAGCGTGGAGTGCTTTGTGCCGATGGGCACAAAGGTTATGCGCAACCCATCGGTGGAGTCATTGCTTACAAAGACAAGATTTCGTTGTCCGGCGTTGGCTTCGATATTGCCTGCGGTAACCTTGCCATTTTAAGTGACGCCAAAGGGAGCGAAGTCGGCCCAAGGATCAAATCCATCATGGACGATGTCGTACGCGATATTTCGTTCGGGATCGGGCGAAAAGCCAAAACGCGGGTGGATCATGAGTTATTCGAAGACGAGGCCTGGACGATCGCGCCCATCGGAGGATTAAAAGAAATGGCGCGGGATCAGCTCGGCACGGTCGGCGGAGGAAATCATTATGTCGATGTTTTTGCGGATGAGCAGGACCGCATCTGGGTAGGTGTGCATTTCGGGTCGCGCGGGCTTGGACACAAGACGGCGACGCATTTCTTGAAAGCGGCCGGCGGAAAAGATGGCATGGAAGTGCCTCCGACCGTAGTTCCACTGAACTCCGAGATCGGCTCCGATTATCTAACGGGAATGAGACTCGCCGGGAGGTATGCCTATGCCGGCCGCGAAGCAGTGGCGAGGCATGTTGTCCGTGAAATTCTTGGTGCGAAGATTGTGGAGGAGGTGCATAACCATCATAATTTCGCCTGGCAGGAAAAGCATGACGGCGAGGAACTTTGGGTCGTGCGCAAAGGCGCGACGCCGGCGTTTCCCGGCCAACGCGGTTTTGTCGGCGGCAGCATGGGCGATGATGCGGTCATCATTGAAGGAGTCGACTCCGGTGAATCACGTGAGGCGCTTTACTCAACTGTCCACGGGGCCGGTCGGATCATGTCGCGCACGGCGGCCAAAGGTAGATTCGAGAGGGTGGGGAGGAAGCGGATTCGCCGCGACGGTTTGGTGCGTCATGATGAGATGATGAAGTGGGTGACAAACCGCGGAGTAGAATTGCGCGGCGGAGATGTCGATGAGGCGCCGCAAGCATATCGGCGTCTCCCAGAAGTTTTGGCCGCGCACGCTGGAACAATTCGCGTTCTCCACACGTTGCGTCCGCTCGGCGTAGCGATGGCTGGACGCGATATCGTCGATCCGTTTAAGGATTAGTAATTAAGTCGGCGGATAATTTAGAACGGCGAGCGAGCAGGCGTAGCACAGCCATCTTGTCCGCAACCGCACGGACTCGCTGCGGCGAGGCTGCGGGGCCAACGCCGAGAGCTTGCGGCTTTGATCCGCCGTTGTGGTTTGATCTTGTCGTATCCAATTCCGAAGGACCACAATACGCATTGTGGACTATGGCGTGATGGATTATGGCGATATGAACTGGCGGGCGATTGTCTGCGCGGGACTGGCCTACTGGCTTCTGGGGTCAGGGTGGTATTCTGCGCTATTTAGTAAGGCATGGCGGTCCGCCGTCGAGCAACACGGCGTTAAACTAGGTCAGCCGAACCAAAGCGGGATGGGAGCAAAATTGATCGTGACCTTGGTCTGCAATTTAATCGCAGCTATCGTCTTAGCCCGCGTCATACATCAACTGCACGGGGTCGATCTGTTACGCGGCCTGAAAATCGGTGCGGGTGTTGGCGTGGGGTTTTGTGCAACCGCATTGACCATGACTTACCTCTGGCAATCGCCGCCACGGAGCCTCTGGGCGATCGATACAGGTTATCACATTGTCGGCTGCATTATTATGGGCGCCATTTTGTCGGTGTGGCGCTAGTCTTCTGACGGTGATTGGCGTCGGCGGTCACAATCCTGCGTGCTGACTGCGCAACATTTTTTCCCCCACGTTGTTATATCGAGGAGAATTGCTAAAGTTTCAATATTGAAAGAGTTCTTCCTTGCATTGTCATTTTTGGCGGTCGGGTCGATTGCCGTTGCCCAACAAAGTCAGCCTCTGATAATGCCGCCGGTCGATCGGGCAAAACTTCCGCCCAATCTGCGCAATCTTCCACTCCACCGCTTGTCCTCCGGTGGGCTGATGTTGCTCAACCGTGATAACAATCTCGTCCTTCCGCCGCGTTCGATCACAACTGCGAAAGGCGGAACCACCGCGGAGGAGGCGGCGAGTGCGCCGGTCGCGCTGGATTTGCGCATCGGTCTAAACATTCGACTGGGTAATGATCCTTCTCCTTTGCCATCCAACATGCGGGCGCAAGCGGAGCCCCACATTGCCCGCGCCACCTCCAACGAGGATTTCCTGGTGGGCGTATTTCAAGAGGGGCGGTTTGCAAACGGCGGCGGGGCGGTCGATTGCGGCTACTCGGTTTCGCACGACGGCGGTCTTACTTGGACGCGCGCGCTGATTCCGCAACTCACCATGACCTCAGGCGGTCCCTATTTCCGCGCAACAGATCCGGTGGTGACCATTAACTTGATCAACACGGTTTACCTTGAGACACTCGTTGCCACCGACCCCCAGTTCATTAACGGCGCAATTGTCCTGAGTAAATCAACCGACGGAGGGGCAACCTTCGCTGCACCCGTGGTAGCTTATCGGCCCGGCAGCAACAGTGTCTTTCCCGACAAAGAATGGATGGCAATTAATACTTTTCCCGGAACCGCGACCGGCAGTCGCTTGCTCGTTACTTTTTCCTTATTTAGTAACATCAATTCTAATGGCGCCCCGATTATGCGCGTTTATAGCGACGACCGTGGAGCTACTTGGAGTTCACCCGCCGCTATAAGCACAGAGACTACCTTGCAAGGATCGCAACCATTGTATTTGCCGAATGGAAACTGCGTGGTTGTTTATTGGAACTTCGGGAGTAGCCAACAGTCCGAAAGACTGGAAGCGGTGATCTCTACTAATGGCGGCCAGAGTTTTGGATCGCCCATTTTCATTACCTCAGCCGTCGAATATAACGAGCCTTCGATTCGGACTGGTTCGTTTCTACCCTCAGCCGCGGCAGACCGAACGACACAGAACATATACGTTGTGTATCAGACGCTACTTGGAGGTAATCCCCGGATTGCTTTCACCAGGTCGACTAACGGCGGGAGTAATTGGACCGCGCCGGTTGCGATTAGTGATAACCCAGCGGGCTCGGGGGTTTTTAATCCAGCGATCAATGTTTCGCCCGATGGCGGGACCATTACGTGCGTCTTTTATGACCATCGGAATAATCCCGGCTCTCATGTGTTGGTTGATCTTTACCTCGCACAATCCTTTGATTTCGGTAATACCTGGCAGCCCAACGTCCGGCTTACTTCGGTCTCAACCGATGCCTCCCTCGCTCCGCTCACCGCCAATGGTTACATGCTTGGTGATTATCTTGGCCTTGCCCAAACTACCCGACCAACGGTGCCGGCGGTACCGATATGGGTTGATACACGAACCGGGAACCCCGATCCGTTCATTACGCGCGCCGGGATTGCGCCGTATTCCGACCTGGTTACAGCTTGGGAAGCCGCGCGAGAATCACTCGTGCAAGTACCCACTACCTCTCTACATGCCCAGAGTCCCGATGCTGATCGCGACGGCGAAGATAACCAATCAGAGTTTGCTTCCGGGACGGGCGCAAATAACCCCGCTTCGGTTATCCGTACCGGCAAAGAGCTGGATCTTTCCACACGGCTACATGTAGAAACCGGCCAGCACGTGGGAATTGCCGGCTTTATTATTAACGGCAGCGCTTCGAAAAAAGTAATTGTCCGTGCCCTCGGCCCGACGCTGGCGCAGTTCGGCGTATCCGGCGTTCTACAGGATCCGGTCCTCGATCTCTACGATTCCAGTAAAAGTCTCGTTGCCTCTAACGACAATTGGAAGAGCTCCCAGCAAACGGAGATTCAGGCAAGCGGCTACGCTCCGGGCGACAATCGGGAAGCGGCCATCATCCAAACGCTCGCACCCGGGAATTACAGCGCTGTGGTGCACGGAGTGAGTAGTACCGTCGGCGCTGCCTTACTCGAAGTTCATGATCTCGATCAAGCGGGCGCCTCCCTAATTACGAATATCAGCACTCGTGGCCCGGTCGGGACCGATGCCAACGTTATGATTGGCGGCTTTATTGTCGGCGGCGGCCTTGGGGCTAACGGAGATGGTAGCTCGAAAGTATTGGTGCGCGCACTCGGTCCGGAACTAACGAGCTTTGGGATTGCCGATGCGTTACAAGATCCCGAGATGGACTTATTCGATGGCAATGGAAATCTTATCGCCTCTAACGATAATTGGAAGGCCTTGCAGCAAACAGCGATTCAGGCGACGGGCCTTGCTCCCGCCGACGAGCGCGAGCCGGCCATTTTAACCACCCTAATTCAGGGAAACTGGACAGCGATTGTGCGCGGCAAAAATAACACCACCGGCGTCGGCCTCATCGAAGTCTACCGGATTCAATGATGTAGTTGCCGCCGTTGCTGGCGGTGGAACCGCGATGCCCCTGCCGCTGAGACAGCGGCGGCTACGCCTCCGATAGCAGGTTTTCCAAATCGAGCTCTCGCGTGAACATCTCAATCTGCCCATTTGCGTCGCGCGGCCATAATTCGCGCGGCCTGTCCCAATAAAGTTCGATCCCGTTTCCATCCGGATCGCTTAGGTACAACGCTTCGCTCACGCCGTGATCGCTCGCGCCTGCGAGAGAAACGTTTGCCTGCACCAGACGTCGAAGAGCGTCGGCCAGGGCGGCGCGGGCCGGATACAAAATCGCGAAATGATAAAGACCGGTCGTCCTATTTGGCGGCGGGGGTGCATCACGACTCTCCCAGGTGTTGAGTCCAATATGATGATGATAACCACCCGCGGAAACAAAGGCCACTTCTTCGCCATATCGCTGGGTCAGCTCGAATCCAAGCACGCCGCAGTAGAAATCGAGCGCGCGCTGCAGATTAGCCACCTTCAAATGGACATGCCCGATGCGGACTCTGGGATCGATCGCTTTTTCCTTCATAACATAATCTGGCGATCTATTCGAAAATCGCATCTCTTGTTGAAACGAAGCGCAATCCGCAAAATACCCACCGGAATGGAGCACTAACCACAATTCATCGATCACTATTCACGAGTAAACCTGGGCGGTGAGGGTTTCGAACCCCCGACCTACTGGGTGTAAACCAGCCGCTCTACCACTGAGCTAACCGCCCGAAGCTGCTGTGGTGATAGTTTATAATCTATTTCTAGCCGAGTAAACAAGTTGTTGTCACTGCCTTATGGTATTCCTGTGCTATCCATTATCGTGCAGGTCGAATGGCGGAACATGGCACGATGTAATCGGCCCTGGCATAACGAAAGCGAGCAGCATCCTTTCCTTTACGACCGAGGAAAGTCATACGGTAGCCTCCCGCCAAGTGATAACCCGAGAACCAACTTGGACAGGAATGTCGCGATTTAGACTCACAGTTGCGCCGACTTTTGGGTCAGAAGAGTTCTCCGAGTCGGATGGCGAGCTCGCAGCGAGCGGAGAAGTCGATGATCCTACGTCAACGTGATTAACAATCGCGTCGGGTGGAGTGGTTCCAACTCGCAGGAGAAAGACCGTATTTGCTGGACAAATGTTTGCAGATCTGTCCACGATGGCGGAAACCAATTAACGGCCTGAATCGGGCCGGGACGTTCTTGTTCCCCGAGAGCGCCTGACCTTCTTCGGGTTTGCAAGCCGAGCAAACAAAAACTGTCGGGAGGAAACCATGATCTATCCACTAACTCAGCGAACAAATCCATGCATACCAGGAAGAAATGAGAAGCGCGCCTTACTAATTATGATGATCGGATGGCTAACACTTTTTGCTGTCTTGAAAGCTGGCGCCGTTAGCCCGCCGCCGGACGGAGGTTATCCGGGCGAGAATACCGCCGAGGGAACAAATGCCTTGCTCAACCTCACAAGCGGGATTGATAACACCGCGGTTGGTTTTGACGCTTTAATGACGACTCAAACTAGCATGGAGAATACGGCAGTGGGGGTTGCGGCGCTTGGTAGCAATACGAGCGGTAATACAAACACGGCGATCGGTTATGAGACGCTGACCAGGAACACAACCGGCCATGACAATACGGCCATAGGTGGCAATGCACTGCTCAGTAACACCATTGGCCACGACAACACCGCGACCGGACTCAATGCGCTCTTTAGCAACACGATGGGTATCAGCAATACCGCGAACGGCGTTGCGGCTCTCCGATTAAACACAATTGGCGAAGATAACACTGCCGTCGGTATCAGTGCCCTCGAGCAGAATATCGGCGGAAGCTTTAACACTGCGGTGGGCGCTTCCGCACTGAGCAGTAACTCAGGCGGCAACTCCAACACCGCGGTCGGACTCAACGCGCTCTTTTTCAATAGTTCAGGATCCAACAATACCGCCCACGGAGTCAATGCCCTCCTCAACAACACCACAGGCATCAACAACTCAGCTACCGGTAATTTTGCCTTGCAAACTAACGGAGCCGGTCACGACAATACGGCGCAAGGTTTCCAAGCGCTGAACGGCAATTCCAGCGGCAGCAACAACATCGCCATTGGCAGCCATGCCGGCGCCAATCTCACTACGGGGAATAATAACATCGACCTTGGCGCCAACGTCGTTGGCGCTACCGGTGAAGCGAATACCATTCGCATTGGCAAGCAAGGGACACAGAAGGCTGCATTCATTGCTGGCATCGCGGGAACAGCAGTGACCGGCACCCAAGTCGTTGTCAACCCGAATGGCAAGCTTGGAGTTGCCACCTCCTCAGTCAGGTTCAAGCAAGCTATCAAAGCGATGGATAAAGCCAGTGAAGCCATTCTTCAGCTCAAGCCAGTTAGCTTCCGCTACAAGGAGGAAATAGATCCCGATGGCATCCCGCAGTTTGGTTTGATTGCTGAAGAAGTGGAGAAGGTGAATCCTGACTTGGTCGTTCGCGACGACGAAGGGAAAGTCATGAGTGTTCGCTACGAAGCGGTGAATGCCATGCTCCTGAACGAGTTCCTGAAAGAGCACCGCAAGGTCGAGGAACAACAGGCGACCATCACGGAATTGGAATCCAAAGTCGCGAAGCAGGAACTGACCGCTACGCAGCAGCAGAAGCAGATCGAAGCGCTCACTGCAACTATCCAAAAAGTGAGCGACCAAGTCGCCCTCAGCAAACCTGCACCACAGTTAGTCGCCAACCCTTAAATAGTCTCGTCGCCTACAGAATCTGAACTCGGCCAACCTTGAAACGGTTGCGCCCAGGCGGAAATCGGTGCTGGTTGCTGGAGCTGGAGAGGACGTTGCTCTAGCGACCAGTCGAATTTTAGCTGGACAAATGGTCACAGATTTGCCAAACCTAGGTGGCTTGAACAAAATCTGAATCGGGATGGCGCGTTCTCTTCCGGTAGCTCTCGTCCCTTGTCCAGGTTTGCAGTAAAACGATAACTCCGGGAGGAAAGAAAGAAACTCCGATGCGCGGTCTCATTGTTCCAAGTTCTGCAGAATCTGAACTCGGCCAATGTTGAAACGGTTGCGCCTACGCGGAAATCGGCGCGCACGAGGTGCGAGTGCGGAAGTGTTTCACATCACGCAATGACAAAGGATGAAATCGTGAGCGAAATCACTGAAGAAAGAAGGTAGTATGATAGCTCGAATGAGTCTCAGGACTATTAGATGGATTTGTTTTGGCATCTGTATATTCACGATGCAGAGCAAAAGCTACGCGCAAGCAATCTCCGGCTTGAGCGCGGTACGTGTTGCTACCGGTGTAGGGGGAGTGCTTTTTGTTACTGCGGCACCAGGAGATACTCAGCGACTGTTTATCGTCAGGAAGGGCGGACAGATTCACATCTTGAATCTCGCTACCGGCCAGTTAAACGCGACGCAATTTCTGAATATCTCCGCGCGAATTAGCACCAACAGCGAACAAGGCTTACTCGGGATGGCGTTCGACCCAAGCTACGCCACTAACGGGAAGTTTTACCTCAACTTCGTCGTACCGGGCGGCACGTGGAGCAATGGAGTTACCCATGTTTCGCAGTTCCAAGTTTCAGCGAGCAATCCAGACGTAGCCGACGCTGCAAGTGAGAAAATTCTGCTCACCTTCAGCCATCCCCAAACCAACCATAACGGCGGTTGGATCGGGTTCAGCCCGCGCGCGGGCGACGATCACAATCTTTACATCGCGACCGGCGACGGGGGCAGTGCTAACGATCAAGACACAGGGCACATCGAGCCGGGCGGCAACGCGCAGAACAACACGACTCTGCTTGGCAAAATGCTCCGTATTCACGTCGAGCCGGTCACGGGCGCGGTGTCGATCCCGTCAGACAATCCGTTCTTCGGCTCCGGCACCTACCGGCAGGAGATTTTCGCCTACGGCTTGCGTAACCCATGGCGGTGCAGCTTCGACCCGCAGACGGGCCGACTCTTCATCGGCGACGTTGGGCAGGACACACGCGAGGAGATAGACGCGCAGCCAGCCCCAGCGAACTTGATCAACGGTGCTTTCGTGCAGCTCGCGGCAGCGGTGACGACGCCAGCGATTAATAGCGTGACGTACAACGGCCAGCCATTCACGGACGGGACGCAGCTGTTCGTGAATCAGACCTACACCTTCGTGGCGAACGCGACATCGGACACATGGAAGGTCCAATTCCAGCGCGACAACGAAGTGGAGTGGGGCGATAACACGGTGCCGTTCTCTTACACTTGGACGCCGAAAGGCGCGGCTCCGCACACCATGAACTTCATCCCAATCAATTCGAACGGTGCCCGTGGTAATCCCTTTAATGTTTCGTTCACAGTGGTTGCAGGATCGCCAACGCCGACACCTACCGCAACACCAACTCCGACGGCCACGCCCACGCCGACCCCAACACCGACGCCGAGCGGCAGCGCGCCAAATTATGAGTGGCGATTGCGCGAGGGAACGGTGCAGACACCGGCGAGCGGCGCTGGCGGGCCGCGACCACCTGATGGGATCGATCCGATCTTCGATTATCCGCACACGACCGGGCAATGCATCACTGGCGGCTACGTTTATCGCGGCGCTCAGATTCCGGCGTTGCAAGGCGTATATGTTTTCGGGGATTACCTTGGCCCAGAGCCTGGGAATGTCGGGCGGATTTTTACCTTCAATTACGATGGCACTAGCGTCTCGAACTTTCAGGATATTACGAGGCAACTTTTCCCAACCAAAATCGGCAACTATTCATTACAAAATCCAGCCTCGTTCGGTGAGGACGCCAACCATGAGCTTTACATTACTGATCTTGGAAACGGCAGCGTTTACAAGATTGTCCCAGCCACAACGAGCGCCCGCATTAATACGATCGTCACGGAACCTGCCCGGAATTAGACTGCCGACAGATTGAATGCGCTTCAGTACAAATACTCTTCCTCTCCTTGTTCTCACTACGCCAAAGCTGAAACTGCCTGTCCTGTGGCAAGGTTGATTGCCCGCGGATAGCCGCCCGTTTGACGTACACCTTCCTGAGCAGCCCAAAAGCGCGCTCCTGCCGCCGCTATGTTTCGAGCGGCAGATTGAACCGTTCGCAAGCCACTCGTCCCAAATTTAATTAGCTCTTCGGCTTTGCGACGCGGTTTTGCTGTCGCCCTCCCGCTCGCCCTAGCCTGCTTTGCGCTTTCGCCGACCGCAAAGCGAGATAATACGGGTTTTCAGCAAATAAAACTGGACACCAGTGGATGCCAATATTCATCCTCCTCCTTCCCTGACGAACCACCATGAAAATCTCCGGCCGTCTGTCACTCGCCCTCGTTTACCTTTGCTTCGTCGCTGCGATTGGTGTTTCCAATTCAGTACATGCCGGTAGCGCAACATGGGACCTGAACCCCGCCTCTGGCGACTGGAATAACGCGGCGAACTGGACGCCAGCGACCGTGCCTGACGGGTCGGCAGATACGGCGACGTTCGCGGTCTCGAGTACGACGGCCATTTCTATTTCGGCGAATACGATAGTGGACGGGATCACTTTCGCTCCGGGTGCGAGCAGCTTCACAATCACAGCCAGCCCCTTTTTTGCGCTCACCATTAGAGGCGTGGGCATCACGAACAATTCCGGAACCACACAAAACTTTGTGGCTACCCGCAACTTTAGCTTTCCCCAACAAATAGTTTTCACCAACAGTGCGACCGCAGGAACCTCCACCATCTTTACCAACAACAACGGCATTGGCGGCTTCGGCGGCGGCATCACGATCTTCTTGGACACCTCAACCGCGGGCAATGGTACTTTTATCAACATGAGCGGCACGGTTTCCGGCCCATTTCAAGGCGGCACGGAATTCAGAGGCAGTTCGACCGCGGGCAGCGCGACGATCATCAACCACGGTGGCACGGTCAGCGGTTTCAGCCCCGGCGGCGAGACGAATTTTTTCGGCACCTCGACCGCCAGTAACGCGACGATTACCAACAACGGCGCCACAGTTAGCGGGGCATTCGGCGGCGAAACGGATTTCTTCCAAACCCCGACCGCGGGCAGCGCGACGATCATCAACCACGGTGGCACGGTCAGCGGCGCATTCGGCGGCACTACGCTCTTCGACGGCTTCGAAGGCAGCCCCACCGCGGGCAGCGCGACGATCATTAACGACGGTGGCACAGCCAGCGGAGCATTCGGCGGCACGACACGCTTCTTCATCGGCACCCCGACCGCGGATTCCGCAACGCTGATCGCAAACGCTGGGTTGGGCGGCGGCCAAGGTGGAACAATTCTCTTTGAAGACAACTCCACTGGTGGCACATCGCGGATTGAGGTGTTTGGCAACGGCAACTTGGACATAAGCCTCCATAACAAAAGCTTCCATGATATTCTGGGCGTGACGGTCGGCTCCATTGAGGGAGACGGAAATGTTTTCTTGGGAGCTAATAACCTGACCGTAGGCAGCAACAATCTAAGCACCACTTTTTCCGGCATGATCCAGGATGGTGGGGTGAATGGCGGCAGCGGTGGTTCGTTGACCAAGATCGGTACGGGAACGCTCGAGCTGACGGGAACCAATACCTACACCGGCAACACCAATATCAAGGGTGGCGTGTTGCAACTCGATGGCTCCATTACAAGCAACACATTTGTTAACCATGGCAGCACGCTCGCAGGCACGGGAAAGATCTATGGCGCAGTTACTGGTCACGGAACTGTCAGCCCAGGAGATCCAATAGGAGCCCTGACCGTAAACAGCTACGCGCAACCGCTGGGTAGTGGCAGGCTGCTAATCGATATCGCAGGCACGGGCGCCGGCCAATTCAGTGTTCTAGATGTTCTTGACACCGCGAACGTACATGGGTTTCTAGACCCTGTTCTTCAAAACGGCTTTATCCCGTCCATTGGTGACCAGTTCACTTTCTTGTCCTACGGATCCATCTTCGGCGCGTTCAGGTTTCAAAATCCTGTTTTCGACAATGGCATGGAACGTTGGGTAGTAAGCTATGGCGCGACAGACGCCGTTCTGACCGCGACAGCAAACACTCCTGATGAAGCCTCAACGTTGTTACTGTTAACGGTGAGCTTCCTTGGCCTCGTCAGGTATCGGTGGCGATCGGCACGCAAAGGAGCCTGATCACTTCGCGCGCAGACGAAACGTCCCTGGTCGCAATCAATTGCAACACATCCCGCCGACCTCAAGGTAAGCTGAATCGGCAAAGCTAACACATCGCGCGTGCGTGCGCGCAAAAAGGCTCGGTGCCGCGCTCGATGTTCATTGTCACTTCCGTATGATACTGATCATTTGATTTAGTGATAACATGAGATGCATTTGGGATAGCGCAGTTCGGAGATTGTTTTGCCTCTAAGAATGACGATATCTCGCCGGTTGCGATGGAAAACGCGAAATGGAGAAAAGCTCCTGAAACTGGGTGTAAACCAGCCGCTCTACCACTGAGCTATCCGCCTCAACTCATTTGTTAAAGCGCCGTCAACGAACTGCGCAACCTTTCTCTCGTGAAAGCGAATGATTAGGAAAATCGTGATCGCGAAGATGCTTTGGCGGCGAACGGAATCCCGGGTCACCGGAATCTTCACCATTGGGAGGTCGGCCGAGTTTCCCTTTGTTTACTTCTCAGGACTCTTCGGTGCGAGATCGGTTACAATTTTCTCGAAACGTGGGTCGCCGCGCAGCGGATCCCAGTTCGGATGCAGTTTCAAGTTACCGTAGCTTAAGGTGCTCGGGATTTTCAGCGTCAATGCTATTTGCTCGATGGCGAGATCTTTTTCGCCACACCAGGCGTAAATTACGCCCATGTACTTCACCAACTCCGCACCGTCGATTGAGTCTTTGGTAATCGGCAAAAGTTCAATCGCGCGTCGGCCTTCGCGGATCGCTTCATCCTTGCGGCCGAGGGCTGCATCGATGAGGCCGAGCACGCACAACGCCGGCGCATAACCGGGCTGCTCGCTCACCGTGCGTTTGAGTTCCGCGTGCGCGGCAAGGAAAGCAGCTTGGGCCGTGGCAACATCGCCCTTGGTGCGGGCGGCCACGCCTTCGCACCAGGAGCGCGGAAAGTTCAGATCAACAGCCGTCCCGCTGGCCGGGATCGCAGCCAAAGCCTGGGTAACCGCCGCCGGATCGCGTTCGCACAACGCGAGGTAGAACCATTGGGCGGCCAGGTCTGAAGCGGTCGCCGGATTTTCAGTCAGAATTGTTCGAATGCTTTCGCGAAGGGGGATGGGGTCCGCTCGCCATTCGAGATCGACCGAGGCGCGAGTGACGCGTGTGTCTAAGTCACGCGGAATTAGATCGAGGGCACGGTCCAAAGCAGCAGCCATCGCCCGAAACTGTCGGAACTCCTGATAGCTAAGTGCAATCTGTTGGAGCATGAAAAAGTTGCGCGGATCCAGCGCGAGAGCCCTTTGCAAGCTCCGCGCTGATTCATTCCAAAGTCCCTGGCGCCGGTCGATATAGCCGGTTAGCTCGAAGATATCCGAATTATTCGGCAACGCGCGTTGGGCAACGGCGAGTTCGGCCCGCGCCTTCTCGTAATCGAGGTAACAACGGTAGAGGAAATCAGCCCGAGCAAGATGCGTCTCCCCCGCATCAGGACGCAGACGAATGACAGTTTTGAGCGCGCCATCCGCCAGCGCCAGACGGGACGGCGTGTGATCGAGACCAAAAAAGTACAAGTAGTTATGGGCGGCGGCTAGCTGGCAGTAAGCGAGAAAAAAGCCCGGATCCCGCTCGATGGCTTGATCGAGTAACTGAACGGCCTCACGCAATTTTTCGTTGATTTGGGCATTGAGAGAAATCGTCGCGATAAGGGCCTTCGCGCGGACGTAAAGGCCATAGGCGATGAGATCCTTAGTCGGGCGCTCGTCAATGGCGGCTCTCTCTTTTGGCAAAACGGTGGCCTGAAGCTGAGAGATAATTCGCTGCACGATGTCACTCTGGATCGCGAAGATGTCGGCCAGATCGCGTTCGTAGTTTTCTTCCCATGCAGGAACGCCACTCCGGGCATCGATCAGCTGCGCGGTGATGCTCACTTTCTCACCGCTTTGGCGAATACTTCCTTCCAGGACGAAGGCGACGCCTAAGGTCTGGGCTAACTCGCGCAAGTTGCGTCGCGTTCCCGCCGCGTAGGTGTTAACTGAAGTGCGGTTGATTACTTTGAGGTCCGCCACTTTGGCAAGAGCGGTACGAATGTCATCTTGGACGCCATCGGCCAAAAACGCGTTCTGTTTATCTTCGCTAAGATTTGCCAAAGGAAGAACCGCGATACTTTTCTCCGGGAGGACGGCGAGAGCGGCGGCCTCCGGCGACGCTGACACGCTGGTTAGCTCGGGCGCTAACTGGCGCGATAGGCTCCAAATCCCGAAGCCCATCGCGAGCGCCACGGTGCTCAGAACAGCGGGCAGTCAACACGGGCCTGCCCCATCGATTCCTAACCGAAGAATCCGCGACGCCTGCAGTTTGTTCCCGAGCTTTGGAACTGAGCTTTGCCGGTTCTTCCGGATCCGCAATTTCTTCAGGGTAAACATTCATCGGCTTGTTCAAGAGAATAGAGACGTCGATTGCGTTGGCTGATCTGCCCTCCCTCTGCGAGCAAAATGTGTTCCCAGCGGCTTACCGAATGTCGCGCTCGAGAGATTAGTATCCAAAGCGCCAACCGACGTAGGCGCCGACGCTTCATAGCATGATGGCTGCGTGCTCAACGAACACCCGGGGCGATTCACGTTGGTGGGCAGCCGCGAGGTGGGTTTTAACTCTGCCCCCAGGCGCGGCTCGAAATTAGCTATCACCTACTCAATGTGGCTCCAGCTTTGAACTGACGATCCCATGCGAAACCTACGCGATCGCCCTGTCGGGCAAAAAATTACATTCGTGATCATGTTGATCTCGGGCGTGGTGTTACTCCTTGCGTTTGCGGCTCTGTTCTGCTTCCAAGCTTATACCTTGAGGCAGCATTCCGCCCACGAGCTGGCGGTGGTCGGTGAGATTACGGCTCACAATTGCGCCGCAGCGGTAATGTTTAAGGATGAGGGAGCTGCAGCCCAAATCCTTACTGGGCTGAAAACAATGCCCCAAATCGTCAGTGCGCGCCTCGAGGTCTCGGACCGGCAGCGCCTGGCTTATTTTGGTGGATTACGGGATGAACTGGAAATCAAAGCAGCGCGATTGAAATCGGGCTTCCGAATCGACGGCAATCGAATTCTCCTCGCACAGCCGGTGATGCTCGATGGGAAACGGGAGGGAACGCTCCACCTCGTCGCGGATTTGCATGCAATGACGTCGCAACTTCTCAAACTCTACGGCGGCATTTTCGCGCTGGTTCTGGCCGCTTCGCTTCTTCTCGCGTTCCTGCTTTCGGGTCAATTCCTGCGGTTTGTCACCAATCCGATTCTGAACCTTGCGGGCACAGCGCGAACGATCGCCCACGACCACGACTATTCCGTGCGAGCTATGAAGGTGTGCGGCGACGAGGTGGGAGATTTGACCGAGGCGTTCAACCAGATGCTGACGCAAATCCAGTCTCAGGATAGCGCGTTACAAACAGCACAACACGAATTGCAGGAACAAGTGATCGCGCTTCAGCGCGAAATCGGCGAACGTAAACGGGCGGAGGCGGCCCAGGCCCGGCTCACAGCTATTCTCGAAGCTACGCCCGACATCGTGATGAGTGCCAATCCAAATGGCATTCCCTTCTATCTGAATCGAGCGGGGCACGAAATTCTGGGCGTCGGTCAAGATCGGGATATTTCCGGAATGAAAACACTCTATTTGCATCCCGAGTGGGCTCGCGAAATTTTCGCCAAGGGGAGACTGCCGGAGGCCATCCGACATGGCTCGTGGGCGGGTGAAACAACCATTTTAACTCGCAATGGAAAGGAAATTCACGTCTCGCAGGTCCTGATCGCGCACAAAAGTCCCGAAGGCAAAGTAGAGTATTTTTCCACGGTCTTACGCGACATGACGGAGTACCGCGAAGCAGAGGAAGCGTTGCGTCTTTCGCAGCAGAAGTTGCTCGAAACTTCGCGTCTCGCTGGCATGGCGGAAGTAGCGACCGGCGTCCTGCACAATGTCGGTAACGTGCTCAACAGCGTAAATGTTTCCGCCGGCCTCGTCGTGGAGAGGCTTCGTCGCTCCAAGGCGCCGAAGCTGGCAAAGGCCGCGGCACTTCTCACCGCCCACAATGGCGATCTCGGCCAATATCTAACGAATGACGTGAATGGGCAAAAATTACCGGGCTACCTAGCGAATCTCGGAGAATTCTTTATCGTGGAAAATGCCGAACTACTGAACGAGGTCGATCAACTAAGCCGTAATATCGAGCACATTAAGGAAGTAGTTGCGATGCAGCAGAGCTACGCGAAGGTCAGCGGTGTTTTCGAAAATCTCCAGGCCCATCGCCTGGTAGAGGACGCCATTGCCATGAACATTGGCGCGTTTGAGCGCCACGGCGTCGAGGTCGAGCGGCAGTTTTCAGCCGTGCCGGCGATCCGCGTCGACCGGCACAAGGTGTTGCAGATTCTCATCAATCTGATTCGCAATGCCAAATATGCCTTGGACGACGTGGAGCGCATGGACAAGAAAATTGTCATCTCCATCTCCGCACCGAACGAGCGCTATATCCAGATCGTCGTCTCGGACAACGGCATCGGCATTTCACCGGAAAACTTGACCCGAATTTTCGCACACGGTTTTACCACCCGCGAAGGCGGCCACGGTTTCGGCCTGCATAGCGGCGCGATCGCCGCGCGTTCGATGGGCGGGGCCATCACCGTAGCGAGTGCCGGCATCGGCGAGGGAGCCACCTTTACCCTCGAACTTCCCATTGCATCTACCGCATCTGTCACATGAACCTCGTACTTCAAACTTCGCAGCCCCACAATCAGCGCATCCTTATCATCGACGACAACCCCTCGATCCATGAAGATTTTCGCAAAATCCTCGGCCCCGCTGATGCCAAGCTCGCTGAAAAGCTCGATGCGACGGAAGCCTCTCTTTTTGGAGACCAGGCTGGTGCCTCGCGCGCACAAAATTTTCGGATCGACTCCGCTTTTCAAGGACAAGAGGGGCTGGCGAAAGTCCGTGCCGCCTGTGTCGAAGGCGCGCCCTATGCTGTCGCCTTCGTCGACGTGCGAATGCCACCTGGCTGGGATGGAATTGAAACCATCTCCCGTATCTGGAAGGAATTTCCCGATCTTCAGTTCGTCATCTGTACCGCCTACTCAGATTATTCGTGGGACGAGATCGCGAAGTCCGTCGGCAACACCGATAGGATGCTTGTACTCAAGAAGCCTTTCGATAACGTCGAAGTGTTGCAGATGGCGCACGCTCTCTCGAAAAAATGGCAGCTCACCCAGATGGCGCGAGAACAGATGGAGGAATTGGATGCGCTCGTAAACCAGCGCACGGCGGAATTGCGCGCCGCCAACGCGCGCTTGACCGGCGAGGTAGCGGAACGCGCTGCGGCCGAGGAAGCACTACGTCGCTCGGAGGAACGTTTTTCGAAAGCGTTTCATGCCAGCCCGGTGCCGATGGCGATTCAACGCCCTGACGGAAAAGATTGCCTCGATGCAAACACAAGTTTTCTCGAACTCGTCGGTGCATCGCGCGAGGCTGTCCTCGCAGGTAGCACGACATTTTGGGCCGATGAATCCACCCCGACTACTCTCCGCGAAGAACTCGCGGCTCGTCACGCCGTGCGGAACTTGGCCGCGACCATTCGCACCACCTCTAACGAAACACGCGAAGTTCTGGTCGCAGCCGAGAATCTCGAGCTCGGAAATGCTCTTTATCACTTGCTCATCTTGCAGGACATCACTGATCGCGTGCGGCTCGAAAACGAATTACGCCAGGCGCAAAAGATGGAAGCCGTTGGTCGGCTCGCGGCCGGTGTCGCCCACGACTTCAACAACATCCTCACCGTCATTCTTGGAAACACGTCGATGCAACTGCGGAATCCGCGGCTCGATAAAAAACTAACGTCTTCTCTCAACCAGGTGCAACGCGCCGCGGAACGCGCTACTGCTTTGACCCGCCAGCTTCTCGCCTACAGCCGAAAGCAAATCATCCAGAGGCGACCGCTGGCCCTCAATGAGGTTGTCGAGCAAACGGTTGCGATGTTGCGGCGACTGATCGGAGAACACATCGCCCTTGATCTGCAGCTGACTCCCGATCTACCGCCGATTTTCGCTGATCCCAGCAATGTCGAACAGGTCATTATGAACCTCGCGTTGAATGCTCGCGATGCCATGCCCGACGGCGGCAAGCTCACTCTCACCACCACGCGAGTCGAAGTCGACCAAGCATCTCGGGCACGCAATCCCGAATCGCAGCTTGGTCCTTACATCTGCTTGGCGGTGAAAGATACCGGTTACGGGATGGATGCAGCTACGGTCGGTCGAATTTTTGAGCCATTTTTTACGACAAAAGATCCGGGCCAGGGTACTGGCATGGGTCTGGCCACCGTTTACGGGGTGCTCAAGCAACACGGGGGCTGGATTGAAGTGGATACCGCGCCAGGTCGAGGCACGACCATTCGCACATTTTTCCCGTTGAGCGTTGAGGGATTCGTCGCTGCACCAGCCAAACCAGAAAATTCACCGACCGAATCCACACCGACTAATGACATCACTATTTTGGTAGTAGAAGATGAAGAAATGTTGCGGGAGTTCGTCAGCGAAGCACTTGCCGCTTTAGGTTATCGCGTGCTCTCAGCTGCTAATGGCCGCGATGCGCTTGATGTGTGGGCCGAACACCGCGATGAGATCGACTTGTTGCTTACCGATATTGTAATGCCCGAATCTATCTCCGGTCGGCAGCTGGCGCATACCCTCATCCTGGATAAACCGAATTTAAAGGTTATCTTTACCAGTGGTTATAGCTCAGAGCTTTTCGGATCGGAGTTCGAACGCGAAAAAGAGCATCTCTTTCTCGCCAAGCCTTACTTACCTGATCGGCTCGCGCAAACCGTGGCGATGCATCTCCAATCGGAAGGTGCGTCGGCAGCCGCTGCACGCTAAAAGTTAAAGCGCCGTCGCCGTGGTTCATGTGCATTGCCACATGATACTTTGGTGATAACGCGGCTAGAGAGAACGTGCGGAAACCGGACGCTGCACGGGAACATGGAAGCCAGGTCCGGTGCGATGAGCGCAAAGGCGTAACGCGCTTGCTTTGACGTTGCGAGGCAGACTCGGCCCACTACGTTGCCGCAATGTTTACAAAAATGATTGGTGTGCTCGGTATCGCGATGGCTCTGAGCTCTTGCGCCACCGTCATCCGGGGTGTGCACGAAGACCTTAAGGTCGTCAGCAATCCTTCCGGCGCGGACGTAACTCTCTCGACCGGAGAGAAGGGAGTAACGCCGGCGACATTTGTGAAACGGCGACGGAACAGTTTTCAGGTGACCGTGAGCAAACCGGGTTATTACTCGCAAACTGTCACTATTAGAAGTAAAGCCTCAACAACCGGCGCGGCCGCGACGGCGGGAAATGTTGCCACGGTCGGGGTCGGTGTCGCGGTCGATGCTGGAACGGGCGCATGGAATTCGCTTTATCCAAATCCGGTCTCGGTTCAGTTAGTTCCGCAACCCGGCGAGCATCCTGCCAGGCAGAAAAGATTCGCGCGCGGTGGTTACCCGGTCGCGACGCCAACTGAGCGAGGCGGAATAGTTCGCAGCCCTTACACCCAACGGCTTTATGACGTGCACGCCGTACCGCACGGAGCGTTGGTGCATGATGTGGATGTGAACAAACTATTTTTGAATCCTTGACCTTGTAGTGGCAGCTGTGTCGGCTGCAACTATTCAACAGATGTCGCGCGCTTTTGAAGACTTTCCAGTCGGTAGCCGTTTGATTTCCTCAACTCATCGAGTCACAGCCGATGCGATTATGGAGTTCGCGCGGGCCTTTGATCCGCAAATATTTCATCGCGATCCCAAATCAGCGCAGCAAACATTGTTTGGCGGATTGGCTGCGAGTGGCTGGCATACGGCAGCGGTTTCGATGCGCTTGTTTGTCGAGACCATGGAGGTCGCGGGCGGCATTATCGGAATGGGTGTCGATGAGTTGAAGTGGCCGAATGCCGTCCGACCTGGAGACGAATTGCGTTTGGAAATTGAAATCCTGGAAGCGCGGCGTTCGAAGTCACGCCCGGGTTACGGTATTATTCGCATTCTTAATGTGACGAAAAACCAGCGCGGCGAAGTTGTGCAATCGTTTATGGCGAACGCGATGTTACCGGCGCGCTCATCAGTTCCTTGAGATCTCGTCATTTCCGAGCCGCCAAGACAATGCCAGTCTCGTAGGAAGGTACATTCAAGGTTTCATGGCGGAATCCCTCGGTCCGAGCCGGACTGGCATTTCCGCTCGGGATAAGGGTGAATTTGAAGCTCCAGTTATTTCCCGAGCAATTTCATCATCGCTTCAGGATAACGCGAACCGGCAGCGACATCTTTTGGTGCTACTTCGTTGATTCGTTCGAGATCGTCCGCATTCAGCAGGACATCGAGCGCGTCCACATTTTCGCGCAAATATTTTCGCCGTTTCGTTCCCGGAATTGGGACGATGTCTTCGCCCTGCGCCAGGACCCAGGCCAGGGCGAGCTGTGCGGGCGTGCAACGTTTTTCCCGAGCGATCTCGCTCACCTCGCTAACGAGATCCAGATTGCGCTGAAAATTTTCTCCCTGAAACCTCGGAGCAGTCCGCCGGTAGTCGTCCTCCGCCAGGTCTTCGAAGCTTTTGATTTGACCGGTCAGGAATCCGCGACCGAGCGGAGAATAGGGGACGAAACCGATGCCGAGTTCGCGGCAAACAGCGAGCACTTCCTCTTCTGGATCGCGCGTCCAGAGTGAATATTCCGATTGCAACGCGGTAATGGGATGCACCGAATGCGCGCGACGGATGGTATCGGCGCCGGCTTCGGACAAACCGAGATAGCGCACCTTGCCGCCACGAACCAGCTCGGCCATCGCGCCTACGGTTTCTTCGATCGGCGTCTCCGGATCGACCCGATGTTGATAATAGAGATCGATGCAATCAACGCCGAGCCGGCGCAAGCTCGCTTCGCATGCTTGCCTTACGTACTCCGGTTTGCCGTTAATGCCGCGAAAACCTTGCGAATCCGGGTCGCGCAGGATTCCGAACTTCGTCGCGATGACAACGCGATGGCGTTTGCCGCGAATTCCGCGTCCGAGCAATTGCTCATTGGTGTGCGGACCATAAATGTCGGCGGTATCAAAGAAAGTAATCCCAAGGTCGATTGCGCGATCGATAGTGGCGAGCGATTCGGTATCGTCGTGATCGCCATAAAATTCCGACATGCCCATACAGCCGAGGCCGATCGCGGAAACAATCGGTCCGCCGCGTCCAAGTTTTCTTTGTTTCATGATTGTCCGATCCAGGTTTTAGGAGCGATCACATCCCAGCGCTCCCGAATGGCGTTGTATTCCTTTTGGGGCAGCGGGCTTGATTCGAGCAGGCGCGCGTTTTCCTGGCAGCGCTCCGGATTCGTCGTTCCTACAATCGCAGTGTGTACTCCTGGCACGCTTAAGACAAAACGCAATGCAATGGCAATCGACTCTTCGTCATTGCGCAAAAAATCGAAATTCAGTTTTCGCAACCGTTCGTAATATTGGTGGTGATAGGAATTGATCGGTTTGTGCCCGGTCTTCCACGCGAAGTTGGCGAGCGGCCGTTTTGCGATCAGCCCGACGTTCCGCGTCCGCGCCAGCGGAGCAATCTGTGAAATCGCTTCCTGATCGGCGATATTGATGGACGTTTGCAACGCATCGAAGGCGTCGCATTCCACCGCGAAACGCGCGGGATGACCATCGCCGCTATAGCCGAGATATCGCACCCAGCCGCGCTCGCGCGCTTTCTCCAAGGCGGAAATCGCTTCGCCTTTTTTCAGGACCGCTTCCGAACACCCATGCAATTGAATGAGATCGATGCGGTCCGTTTGCAAACGGCGCAAACTGCGTTCGATGCTTTCCAAAATTGAGTTGGCCGACCAATCTTCGCTCCCGATCCCGCGCGGATGCCCGCATTTGGTGAAAAAGAAAAACTCATCGCGCCGTTTTCTGCTAATTGTCTGGCCGATCGATTCCTCGCCACCCTCATAACATTCCGCCGTGTCGATTACGTTAATGCCGGCATCGAGTGCGCTGTTCAACACCTTCCCGGTGTTTTCGATACTCTTGCCCGCAATGCTCGCCCCGCCAAATCCCAGCACGGTCACGTTCATATCCGTCCTTCCGAGGCGCCGTTTTTCCATCGTTGTCACCCTAGACACGACCTAGCGCGTTGTCATCCCAAGCTCCAACTTGGGTCATCCCGATCGCAGTCGAGGGATCCCGGTGCGTAATCTTAAAGATAACGCCACGGAATTATTCGACCCCCAAGCATTCGGGGTTCAGAATGACAATCTTGTCTTCCCGTTTCCGCGCTCGATGCGGCCAATCACCTTTGCCCGCAACATTCGTTTCACGGTCGCAACATCGCGCTGGCTAACGATCGCGACCATCCCGATTCCCATGTTGAAAACCTGATACATTTCTGCGCAATCGACGTTTCCTTTCTCGCCGATGAAATTGAAAATTTCAGGAACACGCCAGTTGCGAGTCTCGATCACGGCATCGCAATTCTTTGGCAGGATACGCGGGAGATTGTCGTTTAATCCGCCGCCGGTGATATGCGCGAGACCATGAATGATTCCGCGCGGCACTTTCGCCAGGAGCGGCTGATAATTTCTGTGCACGCGCAATAACTCTTCGCCCAGCGTTCCCCGAACCTCGGGAATTCGCGACGAAAGCTTGAGCTTCAATCTTTCGAACAGGATTTTGCGCGCGAGCGAATATCCATTGGTATGCAATCCATTCGACCGAAGTCCGAGAACCACATCTCCAATGCGGACCTTCCTTCCATCGATGATCTCAACGCGATCGACCGCACCAACGATGCAACCCGCCAGATCGTACTCCCCCCGCCGATACATTCCCGGCATTTGCGCGGTCTCACCACCGATGAGCGCGCAACTAGCCGCGCGACAGGCCTTGGTAAATCCACCCAGCAATTCCGAGAACACGCGCGGCTCTAATTTTTCCGCTCCGATATAATCGAGAAAAAAAAGCGGCCGCGCGCCGAGGACGGCGATGTCGTTGACACAGTGATTCACCAGATCGGCACCGACGGTGTCGTGCTTGTTCGCGGCGAAGGCGATTTTCAATTTGGTTCCGACGCCATCGACGCTCGCGACAAGTACAGGCTCGCGCATTCCGCGAAAGTTCGGCGCGAACAGTCCACCAAACCCTCCAATTTTTCCCAGCACCTCCGGGCCGTGCGTCCTGCGCACGAGCGATTGAATGTCGCGTTTGAGCTTGTTGCCCAAGTCAACATCAACGCCGGCGCGGGCGTAGGCTTTTGTTTTTGTCATTCCGAGCGAAGTCGAGGAATCCCGTAGCGTTACCTTTAAGCTAGCGCAACGGGATCCTTCGGTCCGAGCCGGACTGGCATTTTCGCTCAGGATGACGGCGTGCTGAAACCTATTTCAACTCCGCAAACAAAGTCGGTTGACCGTCCCGCTCTTCCGCCAAAGCGCGGGCCCGCTGCTCCCGCTTTTCCATGATGAATTTGTCCAGCGCAGGATCGACGGGCAGGGGATAATTCCCGTTGAAACAAGCGAGGCAAAAAGAATTGGCTGGCCGACCGGTGGCCTTGATCATGCCTTCGATGTCGAGATAGCCGAGACTATCGACATTGAGATACTCGCAGATTTTTTCCATCGACATCTGGTTAGCGATCAACTTTTCCGGATCGGGAAAGTCGATTCCGTAATGACAGGCGAAACGATGCGGCGGACAACTCACCCGCAGGTGCACCTCTTTCGCGCCCGCTTCCCGCAGGTTGACGATGCGCGCTCGCGCGGTGGTCCCACGCACAATCGAATCGTCCACCACCACAACTCGTTTCCCTTCCACCATTTCCTTGATCAGGTTTAATTTCACCCGCACATCGAAGTCGCGAATGAGCTGACTCGGCTGCAAAAACGTCCGGCCAATGTAGTGATTCCGAACAAAGGCGTGCTGATAGGGGATCTTTAATTCCTCGGCAAAACCGAGCGCGGCGTAATTTCCCGAGTCCGGCACCGGCACTACGATATCCGCTTCCAACGGAAATCTTCGGGCCAGTTCGCGTCCCATCTCGGTGCGGACCTTGCCCACATTCATCCCGCCGATGATGCTGTCGGGTCGCGCAAAATAAACGTATTCGAACATGCAGAAGGCCGGTTGTTCATCGCGGAACGGTCGCTCCGAGCGCAATCCGTGTTCGTTAATTATTAGCACTTCCCCCGGCTCGATCTCGCGAATGAATTCGGCGTGGATCAGATCGAGCGCGCATGTTTCTGAAGCGAGGATGTAAGCGCCATCGAGTTTTCCGAGAACAAGCGGACGCCAGCCAAAAGGATCGCGCACGGCGATCAACTCCTGTTCGCTCATGATCAAAAGCGAAAACGCGCCTTCGATCCGGCGCAAGGCACTCAGAACGCTGCTGCCATTATCGGCGGGGCGCGCCAGCAAATGCAGAATGATTTCGCTATCGGCGGTGGTTTGAAAAATGGAACCCTTGCTTTCGAGTTCGTCGCGCAGCAGATCGGCATTGATCAGATTTCCATTGTGCGCAATCGCCATCTGCCCGCGCACGCAATCGACCACGAAAGGTTGCGCGTTTTTTAGGGTGCTCGTTCCGGTAGTGGAATAGCGGGTGTGACCGACCGCGCGCGTCCCTTTTAGTCTTTCCAACTCTTCCTGTCCGAACACCTGCGAGACCAGTCCCATCCCCTTATGCTGAAGAAAGGTCTGGCCGGCGCCGTTGCTTGTCACGATGCCGGCGCTTTCCTGCCCGCGATGCTGTAGCGCGAACAGGCCGT
>Ga0209156_10000854_pt1 | contig 25741 bp, 23 predicted proteins | sample GraSoiAngelo_124_FD_185881 | JGI IMG/M metagenome (GOLD analysis project Ga0209156, IMG submission 185881) | Grasslands soil microbial communities from the Angelo Coastal Reserve, California, USA - 14_0927_05_20cm (SPAdes) (version 2) | ecosystem: Environmental > Terrestrial > Soil > Grasslands... | reverse complement strand
TCCTCGGGCCCGTGACCGAAGAGCGGCTCGATCTGCTGCGTCGCGTGGACGCGATCTACATCGAGGAGATTCGGGCCGCGGGGCTGTACGACCAGATCTGGCAGGCGTTCGCGGTGCTGCTCCCGATCCGGTCGGTCGGCGTGATGGGAGACTTCCGCACGTACGATCACGTGGTCGCGCTGCGGGCGGTGACGAGTCGGGACGGGATGACGGCGGATTGGTTTCCGTTTCCGGCCGATGTGCTAGCCAAGATCAGCAGCCGCATCATTAATGAAGTACGGGGAGTGAATCGCGTCGTTTACGACGTAAGCTCCAAGCCGCCGGCGACGATTGAATGGGAGTGAGGCGTTACCGGTTGCCGGGAGAGGCGTTGCCGGATAAAGCGACGATCCGTCGGGAAAGTGCCGTGACCAATCGGGCACAATGGGTGCGGGCGAGCCGAAGCTCGCTCAATCTGGTGCCGGAGAGATAGCCCAGCGCCTCCGCAAGCTCCAAGACCCCTTGGAGCTCATCCAACGAACCCTTCGCGATCTCAAGGTACCGTCGGAACTGCCGCGGGCTGGACTGAGTTGCTCCCTCAGCGATGTTCAGGGACACGCTGTACGCGGCACGTCGCCACTGCGCCCCTAGTGCGAACACCTCATCACGAGGGAGGGTCGAGATGGCGTCACGCGACAAGACCGCGAGCCGCTTCGCCTCTTGCCACGCGACGAGCTTCCTGAAGTCACCCACATAGGAAATTTCGACAGAAGAGTCGGTCGGGCATCGTCGTTTTCATGCGGATCTACACCACTATTTCGCGGCGCAGTACCCGGCAACGCCTTTGTCGGGAACCGGCAACGCCCTTCTCGCCTAGCACCCCTAGATATTCTTATCCTCCAGCAGCTTCAGGAACTCCTTCGCCGTCCCCACCACCGCGAGCTTCCCCGGCACATCGGGCTCCTTTGCAAACTGCGCGATCTTTCCGAGCACGGGCAGGTACTGGTTGGAGACTTCAAGCGGCGGGGCCACGATCAGGAAGAAGTAGTGCACCGGCTTGCCGTCGATCGCGTTGAAATCGATGCCATCGAGCTTCCGGCCGAACGCGACGCGGAGGCGGTTCACGGCGAGCGCGCGACAGTGCGGAATCGCGATGTTCTGACCGATCCCGGTCGACCCGAGCGTCTCGCGGCGCTTCAACATCTTCACCAGAGTCTGCTCGGACTTGTCGTCCAGCTTGAGCAGGCTCACGAGCTCTTTCAAGACGTCGTCTTTGCTGGTGCTTTGCAGCTGCAGGTTGATCGCGTCTTCGGCAAAGAACTCACGCAGGCGCACGTCCTAGTCCCTCCGGTCGAAACGGCGGCGAAACGTAATGACTGGTTGCTCCCCGCGCAACGCGTCATTACGTTGTGTTGCATGCACTTCCCGTACCACACGGGGCACGATTTCCCCTTGTTCCTCGCCCCCATGTCGGGCGTGTCCGAGTCCCCCTTCCGGCTCTTGTGCCGGCGCTTCGGGGCGGACGTCGTCGTGTCGGAATTCATTTCCGCCGTCGGCGTGGCCCGCGGCCTCGAGCACCTGTTCGCCGACATGCGGTTCGAGGAGGCGGAGCGCCCCATCGGCATTCAGCTGTATGGCGCAGACGCGACAGTGATGGCGCGCGCCGCCGAGATGGTCACGGAGGCCGGGCGGCCCGACTTCATCGACATCAACTTCGGCTGCCCGGTGAAGAAGGTCGTCAAGAACAACGGCGGATCGGGCTGCTTGAAGGACCTCGATCTGGTCGAGCGCATCATCCGGGCGGTGCGAAGTGCAACGCATCTCCCCGTCACCGTGAAGATCCGGAGCGGCTGGGACGACACGCAGCGCGATCCCGTCACCATCGCCCGGCGCTGCCGCGAGGCCGGTGCCCAGGCCCTCACCCTGCACGCCCGCACGCGCACGCAGATGTTCTCGGGTGTCGCGAACTGGGACGAGATCGCCCGCGTGGTCGAGGCGCTCGACATTCCGGTGATCGGGAACGGCGACATCACCACGGCGGCGGACGTCGTCGCGATGCGGGCGCACACCAACTGCGCCGGGGTCATGATCGCCCGCGGCTCGTTCGGCAATCCCTGGATCTTCGCGCAGGCTCGGGACCTCACCGCCGGCCGGCCGGCGCGGCCGGACCCGAGTCCGGACGAGCGGTTCGCCACCGCGCTGGAGCACGCGCGGCTCGCGCTCCGGCTGCAAGGCGACACCCGTAAGACGGCGCTCGAATTTCGCAAGCACTTCGGCTGGTACACGAAGGGCGTGGCTGGCGCGGCGAGCCTGCGCGAGCGGCTCTTCCAAATCGAGTCGATGCAGCAGGCGGAAGCGATCTTCGCGGCCTACCTCGCCGAAAGCGCGGTGGAGCAGGCGGCGTGAAGCTCGACGACCTGGGGCGCTTCATCGAGCGCCTCCCGTTCGCGTCCATCGATCACCTCCGGCCCGCGACGCAGGGGCATCAGGAGGTGATCTTGTGTCAGGGCAAGACGCCCGAACAGGCGGTCGCCATCGCGGAGCGGCTCGACGCCGCGGCCGGGAGCTTTCTCGCGACGCGAGCCGACGTCGCCCATCGCGCGGCGCTCGCTGCCCGGTTCCCCAGCGCAGAGGTGAACGACCTGGGGCGCACCGTGTACCTGCCCCCCACACCGGAGCCCGCCCCGACGGGGCGGGGGACGATTCTCGTCGTGACCGCGGGGACGAGCGACCTCCCGGTGGCGGAAGAGGCCGCCGTGACCGCACGGGCGTTCGGCAACACGGTCGCGCGCCTGACGGACGTGGGCGTGGCCGGCATCCACCGCATTCTCACACAAACGGATGAGCTGCGCCGCGCCGCGGTGATCATCGTGGTCGCCGGCATGGAAGGCGCGCTTCCGAGCGTCGTGGGCGGGCTCGTGCCGGTGCCGGTGATCGCGGTGCCCACCAGCGTCGGCTACGGCGCGTCGTTCGGGGGCGTCGCGGCGCTGCTCGGTATGCTCAACTCCTGCGCCGCCGGCGTCACCGTCGTCAACATCGACAACGGGTTCGGCGCCGCCGCCGCCGCGAGCCGCATCAATCACTCGTGAAGGGGCCCCGCGCGGGCATCTGGGTCGGGCGCGGCCTCGCCGTGCTCGGCCTGGCCGCCGTGATCCCGGCCGTCCTGAGCGCGAACCTCTGGGCGCTGGTCGCGGCGCTGGGCGGCTTTCTCGCGGCGACCGGGTTGGCGCTGGGACCGCTGGTGCGGGTGTGGCTGGCCGACGAGCCGCCCGTCCGGCCGTCCGATTTCGAGCATACCCTGGACCTGCTGCGCCGGGCGCACGGGGCTCGGGCGGGCTGGGCCGTGGGTCTCGACGACAGCGAGGTCGAGGTCCTCGGGAAGGAGGAGGTCGACGGCGCGATCCGCCAGCGCGGCGCCGCCCTCGTGCAACTCGCCTCGGTGGACGGGCGTGCTCACGTCGCACGCGATCCCGCCGGCAGCTACGTCGCCGTGGGCGACTTCCCGTTCGGTGCCGGGCTGCTGCTCCCGCAACCGGACACCCCTCCCGAGCAAGCGGCGGCGGTCACCGAGGAGCTGCGCCGCATCGTCGCGGGGATGCGGCTCGCGCGGTCGCACGAGCCCGGCGACCATCCCGCCCAGCTCGTGTCGAAGCAGCTCGCCGCCATGGCGGGTGGCGGGCAGACGCTCGAGGGGATCGCCAAGGCCGGAGTCGTGTTGGCCCAGCAGTTCACGCAACGCGGGGCGGCGATCGTGCTGCAGGGGAGCGGACCCGCGAGTGGCACGCTGCGGATCGTGGCGGTGTCGACGGCGGCGGACAGCCGGCTCCAGGGGCTCGTGCTCCCGCCCGCCGCGCCGGCGGTCCGGGCCACGACGTCCGCCGTGCCGGTGGTCTCGCGCGGCGCGGAGGACATTTTCGGCAGCGCGCTCCCCGACCGCCGGCGCCAGGATCGCGCGGGTACCGCGTATCCGCTCTTCGACGGCCACTTCGTGTTCGGCGCGCTGGTGGTGATGGGCCCGCAGCTCCCACCGGGCACACCCGTCGCGGAGCACCTGCAGCGCCTCGTCGCGGAGCTGGGATCCCGTTTGCCCGCTGCCCGCGCGGTCTTCGAGGCGGAGCAGCGGGCGGTGAGCGACCCGCTCACGGGCCTCCGCAACCGGCGCGAGCTCGAGCGCGCGCTCACCCAGCACGGGACCAAGGCACCCCCGATCGCGACGCTGATCTACGCGGACCTCGATCACTTCAAGAATCTGAACGACACGCTGGGGCACGCCGCCGGCGACGCGGCGCTACGCCACGTGGCCGGCATCCTCGAAGGGGCGGTGCGCGACAAGGACCTGGTGGCGCGGATCGGGGGCGAGGAGTTCGCCGTGTGGATGCCGCACACGCCTCTGGTGTCGGGACACGAGGTCGCCGAGCGCATCCGTGCGACCGTCGAGACCACGACCTGGCGATGGGGCGGGGAGCCGTACGGCCTGACGATCTCGTGCGGCGTGGCCGCCTACCCGGACACCGTGCGCGAGCTCGCCAACCTCCGGGGCGCCGCTGATGCGGCGCTGTACGCGGCGAAGCAGGGCGGAAGGAATCGCGTGGAGCAGGCTCAGGGAGACGTGACGCGGTACACCGGATGAATCTCCCACAACGCGCGCACCGATGAGTTACAACGCCCGTGCGCTCCGTCGATCTTATCGCTCCGCCGCCCGCCGCGGCGATGCTGTCCGTCGAAGAAGGCAGCTCCGCTGATGCGTGCCCGAAGGGGCCGTGCCAGGACGCCCCGCTTGCGGACTTTCACGTCGCCGATCAGCGAGTCGAGCGCCGCCCGGGCCCCCGCGTAGCGCGGGCTGTACTGCGGCGCCGGGATCTCGATCACGACGCAGGAATCGGAAGGACTGTCCGCCCGCTCGGTGAGCTCGATGTGCCAGTCGCCGTCGTCTTTGACCTCGTCGACCCGCCGCACCCACGCGGTAAGACTGTACGCCAGAAGCTCGCGGTCGGAGCGGAGAGCGCACCGGTCGCGCGGCCCGAAGTCGGGCGGCGTCCAGGTGGCGAGGATGGCCGACACCGATGTCGCCTGCGGCGGGACGAGGGCAAGCCCCGTATCGGTCTTCTGGCTCCAGCGGTAGTGGGGCTCCCGGCACCGTTGCGCCCGGAGCGGCGCCCCGGACGGGAGTCCGCCCAGCCCGAGCACGACGAGTCCGGCCAGCCCGAGGGCGGTGAGCGCCGCTGCGAGGTCAGGCCGTGGCACTGGCCAGACCCAGCAGCCGCTCTTGGAAGCTTCGCGACTCCCCGCCCGGTGCCGGCGCGCGGCGGTGATAGCTGCCGTCGGAATCGAGGTCCCAGGCGGTGGGGTCGTCCAGCTCCGCCGCGAGAATGGCGTCGAGCCGGCTGCGGCACGCCGCGTCGCGCACCGGCGTCACCACCTCGACCCGCTGCCGCAGGTTGCGCGGCCGCCAGTCGGCGGAGCCGATGTAGTACTCGGCGGCGTCGCCGTTGGCGAAATGGTAGATGCGGGCGTGCTCGAGAAACCGGCCGAGGACGCTGACGACGCGGATGCGCTCCGACAGTCCCACCACACCGGGACGGAGCGTACACACGCCCCGTACGACCAGCGCGATGTCGACGCCCGCCTGCGAGGCGCGATACAGTGCCGTGATGATCTCGGGATCGGCGAGCCCGTTGAGTTTCGCGCGAATCCGTGCATCCCGGCCCGCGCGAGCGTGCGCGGCCTCCCGATCGATCAGCTCCACCAACCGTTTCGCCAGATAGGTAGGCGCGACGAGGATCTGCCGGAACGCGGTCTGGGGCGGCCGCGAGGAGCCCGAGAGCTCGTTGAACAGGTCGTGCAAGTCCGCCCCGAGCTCGGGGTCCGCCGACAAGAGCCCCACATCGGTGTAGAGGGCCGCCGTCGCGGCGTTGTAATTCCCCGTCCCGATGTGGACGTAGCGCCGGATGCCGTCCCGCTCGCGCCGCACGATGAGCGCCGTCTTGGCATGGGTCTTGAGCTCGACCAGGCCATACACGACCCGGATGCCGCCCTGCTCGAGCTTCTTGGCCCACTCGATGTTCCGCTCTTCATCGAACCGGGCTTTCAGCTCGACAAAGACGAACACTTCGCTGCCGCGACCGGCCGCGCGCAGGAGCGCGTCGACGATTTCCGAGCGGCCGCCCGCGCGATACAGCGTCATTTTGATCGCGACGACATCGGGGTCGTCCGCGGCTTCGACCACGAGGCGCTGCACGGTGGCCTCGAACGCGTCGTACGGATGGTGCACCAGGACGTCACGCTCCGCGAGGATCGCGAAGATCGACCGGCCCTCCTCGAGCGGCGCGCGGCCGTGATGCGGCGGGTAGTCGAGCTCGGGGAGCGGCAGGCGCGCCAGCTCGCGCAGGGCGCCGAGGTCGAGGAGACCGTCCACGGCGTACAGATCGCCGGCACCCGGGGGGCTGCTCGCGGCGGCTTCCTCGAACTGCAGCTCCCGCAGCAACAGCTCCCGCACCGCCTCCGGCATCTCGCCGGCGATCTCCACCCGCACGGCGGCGCCGTAGGGGCGGCGTTTCGTCTCCTCCTCGATCACCTGCAGCAGGCTCACGGCATGACGCTCGTCGAGCTCGAGGTCGGCGCCGCGCGTCACGCGGAAGGCGTACGCCTCCTCGACGAACCGCCCGGGGTAGACCAGGCCCAGCTGCGCGCGGATGACGTCCTCCACCGCGACGAATCCGCTCTCGTCCGCCAGCTTCACAAACCGCGAGACTGTCTCGGGCACCTTCAGGTAGGCGAAGTGCATCGGCCCGCCAGGAGCATCGCGCACCACGACGGCGAGGGAGAGTCGCAAGTTGGCAATGAGCGGGAAGGGATGCCCCGGCGCCCGCGTCATGGCCTGCGGCGTGATGAACGGGAAGATTTCCTCCGTGAAGTAGCGGCGCAGCAGCTCCTGTTGAGCCGCCGCCAGCTCCGACCAGCGCAGGATGCGGACCCCGTGGGCGGCGAGGGCCGGGAGGCACTCGGCGGTGAAACAGCGAGCCTGCCGCTCGAGCAGGGCCCGCACGCGGATCCCGATGGCATCGAGCTGCTCGTCCGCCGCGAGGCCGCCCGCGCCCGCCGCCGGGCCCCCCGCGCCGGTCGCGGCCGCGCGTTTCAGCGCGTCCACGCGCACCATGAAAAACTCGTCCAGGTTCGTGCTGAGGACGGACAGGAACCGGATCCGGGCGAGGAGCGGGACGCGCGGGTCCTCGGCCAGATCCAGCACCCGAGCGTTGAACTCGAGCAGGCTCAGATCGCCGTCCAGGAAATGCTCGGGTGCCGCTGCGTCGACGCCCGCAGCGGAGGGACGCGGCACGAACTCCGACAGCCGAACGCGGCGCTCGACGGTCTGGCGCGGCGCCGTCCCCCGCTCGGGCTCGCCGCGCCGCTTCCATTCGGCGAGGACGTCCGACCGCGCCGCGACCGTGAGCGCCGCCAGGGTTCGCGGGTCGCGCAGGCCGGGTGAGCCCGCCGCGGCGAGGAGCTCATCGAGCGGCAGCCATTGGACCCGTCCGGCGACACCGGCACCGCGGGCCTCGGAGACGCGCGCCAGCCAGACCTCGAGCACGGGTCTCGTCCCGGTCAGCGCTCCAGGCGCCGTGCCGAGGAAGCGTACCTGTCCGTCCGCGGTGCCGAAAAAGGTGCGCAGAATCTCACGGCATGTCTCCTCGCCCGCGCCACGCCGTACCGGCAACGTGAGCGCGGTCGATTCCGTCAGCATGGCGATGGACCCTCCTTCGACGGCGACCAGGGCCACCTCCCGCTCGCCGCGCGCGGGCCGGGCCAGGGCGCCGCTCTCGAGCTCGCGCAGCAGCGCTGCCGCGCGGTCCACCTTGCCCACGAGCAGGGGGCGCAGGCCGTACTGGTCTTGAAACGCCCGCGCCAGGCGGTCGAGGCCCGGTCGGCCCCGGGCGAGCTCCCGAAGCTTGAGTTCCTGGAACGTTTGCGCCCGCTGACGACCGCGGACCGTCACGACGTCGTACACGACGTCGTAGCGTCCCCGGGAGAACCACCCAGCCCGGGTATGCCGCACGCGCCGCTCGGTCTCGAACTGGATACGGGGCAGGAGCAGGGCCGGGTCGATGAGCGAGCGCAAGCGACGCGCGGGGTCCGACGTGCCCGCGAGGGCCTGCTCACCTTCGAGCTCGGGGACGTCGGCTTCGAACGTCTGCGGCAGCACCAGCGGGACGCCCCCCTCCCACCGACCGATCGTGCGCAGCGTGAGGATCCGACGGTCGTCGACCCGGATGCGGAACCGACAGCTCACGCCGCGGCGGCGGAGCGTCCAGTCGGCCGAGTCGAAGTAGATGTCGCGCTGGAAGAACGTATCCACGGGGCCGGAGCGGAGACCCAGTGGGAGCGCGTCCAGCACCATGCGGTTCAGCAGCTCCAGCGTCGGGACCTCGCCCCTCCACTCGGGCGTCATACCTAGTAGGCGAATCCCGCCCGCACGTACACCCGTGTGCCCTCGACGCTGTGCGCCGCGGCCACGGACAGGGTGTTGGCGGCGCTCAGGAACGAGAACCAGAGGCCCCCGCCGGCAGCCGCGTGCCAGCGGTCCGATGTCTCGCCCGACAGGTACACCCGGCCGGCGTCCCCGAGGCCGAACACCCCAAACTGGACCGGCACCAGCAGGAAGAACCTGGCGACAGACAGTCGCAGCTCCACGTTCCCGAAGACCGCGGCATCGCCCGCGAAGCGATGGTCGAAGAAGCCTCTCACCGTCGTCGACCCGCCGATGTAGGCCATTTCATAGAAAGGAATAGAATCAAAGGTCCCCCAGACCTTCTTCCCGCCGACGCGCAGGGCAAGCGTCGGGTGCAGCGGGATCCGGGCCGTGAGGTACGAGCTCGCCTCGGCGTGACCCTCGCCGAACGGCGACGTCACGTCCAGCGCCCGCGCGTAGTAGCTCCCGCCGAGATCGAAGGTGATCCCGTGGCGCGCGGCCCGGGGCTGATCACGCGTGTCGACGTGGAATTCCGCTGCGCCACCGACCTGGCCCAGGTCGCCGACGCCGTAGGGCTTGATGGCGTCGATCAACGTGCCGCTCTCGAGGCTGGTATGGGCGAATTTCAGCACCGGGCCGATCGAGAAGCTCGCCGCCGTCGAGAATGGGAACTCCAGGGCGGGCGCGACGAGGTACTGCTGCGGCTTCACCTTGTGGAAGTCCTTCGAGCCCGGTCCCGGGGTTTCATTGCCGAAGGCGTAGAACCGCAGCACGTCGATCCCCGAGGCGCGGAGGTGAAGCCGCACGATGGCGGGAGGTACGATGCCACGGAACTCACCCGTGAACTCGGCGCGGTAGGTCTGGGCGGCCGTCGCATACCCCGCGCGCACTCTCACGTGGGAGTTGTACGGCAGGCGCCGGAAGTCGTACCCGGTCCCGTCCGCGCCCGCTCCCACGAACAGGCCGATGTCCGGCGCATAGTCGACCCACGTCAGGGGCATCCAGTGCGCGCCCCAATCGCGCGGCCGCCCGAGCGTCGACGTATCGCGCGGCGGCTCGTCGTAGTGGCGGCGGTCCACGGACGTCCCCGGTCCCCTCACGAAGCGGTCGTTCCCACGGTCGTCGTAGAACTGCGTCCTGCCGACCCGCGAGGAGTCCATCAGCTCGTCATCCCCGCCACCGCCGATCACGCGGAGCAGCGGTCCCGCTCCTGATCCGGGAGAGCCGCGCACGACGAGCCGATCATCCCCGCCGTGCAGGTAGACCCGGATCTCCTCCGTCTCCCGGCGGTCGAACGTCCGGCGGTAGTACGGAGCCGCCGCGCCGTCAGCCGACAGCCGCACCGTGACGCGCCCGCCGCCGAGACGCTCGATGACCGCGATATCACGCTCATCCGTGGCGTGGATGTCCACGACGCCGGCCAGCAGCGCATAGTAGCGATCGCTGACCTCCCGCAGGTGATCCCGGCGCCGCCGCAGCGCTCGGGTCAGGGCGGGACCATTCGGCCGGAAGTATTCCGGGGGGAGCCGCCGCACGGCGGCATCGATCACCGAATCGGTGAGCCGTGCCTGGAGCGCCTTGGCAACCGAGTCCCACACCGGCTTCTCGAGATCCACGAGGAGCCGCCGGTCGGCGACCTGCCCGGTGAGGGTGAGGCGCCAGATGCTCGGGTAGTCGTCGCCGAAGCCGATAACCTGGGGCCAGTAGTACCCGGTGAGCCAGATGAGCACGCCGTCGAGGCGGGCGAACGCTTGATCGCGGTCGCGCGGGATGGGCCGCCACCAATGGACCTCACCGGAGTCGAAGCGCGCCCAGCGCCACTGGTCCTGGTGCCGGTCCCAGTCGCCGATGAAGACGTCCATCAGGCGGGCCGCGAGAAACGCCCGCGAGTCGACCCGGTTCCGCGCGCTGTGCTCGAGATGCTCGAACAGCTTTTTCGTCCCCGCGAGCTCGACCGCGCCGGCGAACGCGACCTCGTTGTCCGGAGGCTCCGTGGGGCGCTCCTCGATCATGCCGAGCTTGAAGCCGGGGCGCACGCAGTCGAACCCATTGAGGCGCGGGTCGTCGGGCAGGAGGGCCATCCGCGGCTCCACGTGCAGGATGCCGGCGGCGTCGAGCAGCGGCGCCACCACCAGGGGCGCGCCGGGATGCGCCGAGCTGATCTGGTCCTGCACCAGGTTCTTGGCGAAGGTCGCCCGCAGCTCTGGCGGCAGGGCCAACGTGGGATCCTTGTCCACCGAGCGGAACACGTACTGCCGTCCGTCCTTGCCCAGGAGGCGCAGCACCTTCGTCTGACGACGGCCGCCACAACCGGTGGGCGTGAGGCCTCCGGCGAACCGGGACAAGTCGAGCACGTCGACCGCGACGGGCGTCGCCCACAGGTCGCGGTAATGCGCGCCCAGGAGCAGGCGATGCAGCCACCCCGCTTGGTAGTGGTCTCCCGCCGCCACGGTCCGGCTCGTCGGCGACCCGGCGGGGCGGGCCGCCACCGTTTGCCCGATGAGGCCCATCGGCGCGAGCGCCACCGCGAGCCCGAGCCCGATACCGCGCCGTCGCGCCCTGCTTAGTTGAGCCATAGGCCGAACTCCTCCGCCGCATGTCCGACGCGATCGACGATGATCACGCCCAGGCGGGCGCGGCCGTCGCGCAGAAACTCGACACGCATGAATCCGCTGGCGCTGCGCGCGAACCGGGTGCTGTCGAGCGCCGTGACGCGGTAGTGATGCCCGAAGGTGCCCGCCCCGCTCACGAGCTCGTAGCGGGCGCTGGTCCCGCCGATCACCTGGAGCGCGTGGTCGTGGCCCGCCGCATAGATGAACGGGGCGGAGCCGGCGAACGCGCTGTCGAGCGCGGCGCGCATTCGCCGGTAGGTCGCGCTCGAGACGTCCTGGCGCGAGATCCCGCTCTCCCGGGCGATCGGATACACCGAGCCGATGAGGGGGAGAGGAATCCAGAGCCATGACTTGAAGTTCCGCAACGGGAAGACGTGATCCTGCCACCCGAAGTATCCGCCGTGCGGGCCGCCGCTCACCAGCGGATGGTGGGCGATGACGACCACGTGGCGCGCGCCGGCCGTGCCCAGTGCCGCTCGAACGGAATCGATCACTTCGCGCTCGGAGTCGGCGGGACACGACGACGCGGGATGCTGCGGCTTCGGTCCTTCCTGGAGCCACCACTGGGTGTCGAGGGCCACGAGCCGCACGACCCGTCCCACATCGAGGACGGCGGGGCCCGGACAGCCGCCACCCGGCAGGAAGGTGACGTGGGCATCGCGCTGCGCCGCGATGAAACGCTCCTGCCGTCGCACGGCATCCCAGCCGCCGGGTTGCATGCTGTCCCAGTCGTGATTGCCCGGCACGAAAACGCCACGGGCCCCGCTTGCTTGGAGGACGCGCAGCTCCTGCGTGAGCGCGCGATCGGCGGCAGCGCGGGTGGGGGCGGCCGAGTCCGGCACGCCGCTCGGGTAGACATTGTCGCCCAGGAACACGATGACGGCGTGCGGCACGGACGCCGCGGCGGCCCGGAGCGCCATGAACACCGGCTCCGAATCGGGCGGCACGGCCGGCGCGCCCGCGTCACCTATGAGAAAGAGGGTAAGGTCGATCTCCGCCGGGGGGGCCGGGGGGACCGCTGCCGGAGCGGCGCTCCCCGCACTCGCGTGGCCACATCCGTGCAGCCCGATCCACAGGGACGTCCACGCGGCGAGCCGCCACGCCGAAGACCTCATTCGTCCCTAGCGTTTCTTCAGGCCGCGGAGCGAACGATACTCGGCGGCGTCGACGGGGGGGCTGCCGCGCCCCTTGAGGGCGTCGAGGAGGGTCGCGGGCAGGAACTCGTCCCGGAGTCGCAGCAGGTACTCGAGGGTGGACCGTCCCTGCTCGGCCGGCACGATTTCGGCCAGCCTCCAGCGCCTGGCCTGGACTTCCAGGAGCTCTTCGACGACCCGCTGAGCGGCTTCCGGTTGTGTCGTGTGCACGAGCAGCATGCCGTTGAACCGGTCCTCTTTCTTGTCGCCCGAGCGGGCCATCACGTAGGCCTGCAGTCGGGCGGCGCGGTCCGCCACCTCCTCGAGCTCGTGGGGCGCGAGCGCCGCGAGCAGGTCCGGATCCCCGACCGCCAGCATAGCGGAGGACCGCCGGCGTGGGCCGAGGAGCGCTTCGGCGGGGGAGAGCGCCGGGGTGCGGCTCCGCTGGTCCGCGTAGATGTTGCCCACGTTGAGCTCCCACAGCGCGAGCACCACCACGTTGAACATGATCGACATCACGGCCGCGACGGTCGGCGAATAGACGCCGGCGGCGACGCCGACTGCGAGGGCGAGGAAAATGTAGACCGCGTCCTTCGTATCCTTGAGGGTATTGCGAAACCGCACCGCGGCGACGATCGCCGCGAGCGTGAACGCGAGGGCGAGGCTGTTCTGGATGAGAATCACCGTGGCGGCCACCGTCATGGGCAAGATGATGACGGTCTGCACGACCGATTGGTCGTAGCCCGAGCGCTGCTTGGTGAGCATGTACACCCAGGAGACCGGAAGCACGAGCAGCACCGCCGTCAGCATCGACAGCAAGGTCACGAGCCCCCACTGACCCTGCGACAGGGTCGCGACCGCCTGGGTGGCCTCGTCGACCAGGCGACCACGGCTGGCCACGGCCCCGAGCAACGACATCTGCCGCACGCGGTCGAGCAGCTCGGGGATTCCGGGCAGGAACCTGATCACCAGCCATGCGGCGAGGCCGAGCAGCGCGTAGTACGCTGCCAGCCGCAGGTAGGGGGAGCTCCGCACAGGACCGCCGCTGTCCACGAGGAAATTGTAGCGCGCGGGACGGAATCGGCCAGGGGCCCGTCGCGACGCTCGCCCGGCAGACGGGGGGGCGCTAAGTTGCGCGCATGTCTGACATTATCGACACCTTGCGCGCGCGCCTGGCGCCCAGCTACGACGTGGAGCGCGAAATCGGCGCCGGGGGCATGGCCCGGGTGTTCCTGGCGGTGGAGCAGCATCCGCACCGCCGGGTGGCCATCAAAGTACTCGATCCCGAGGTGTCCACCCGCCTGTTGCGCGAGCGGTTCATTCGCGAAGTGGACCTCTCCTCGAAGCTCAGCCATCCCCATATCGTGCCGATCTTTTCGGCCGGCGAAGTCGACGGGCTGTTCTACTACGTCATGCCCTACGTCGAGGGGGAGTCGCTGCGGCATCGGCTGGTCCGCGAGCGGAAGCTGCCGCTCGCGGCGGCCCTCCACATCACGCGCGACGTCGCCGACGCGCTCGCCTTCGCCCACGCGCAGGGGATCATTCACCGCGACATCAAGCCCGAGAACATCCTGCTCTCGGGCGACCACGCGATCGTCGCCGACTTCGGCATCGCGCGCGCCATCAGCGCCGCCGGGAGTTTGACGCTCACCCAGGCCGGCCAGCCGATCGGGTCGCCCGGCTACATGAGTCCCGAGCAGGCGCTGGCGCTCGGCGACCTCGACGCGCGCACGGACATCTACAGCCTCGGCTGCGTGCTGTTCGAGATGCTGGCGGGGGAGGCGCCGGTGGCGAGCATGGCGGAGCGCCTGGTGCACAACTGGGCGGCGCTGGAGACGAGCCCGGCGCTGCACGGATCGGCCGCGGGAGTCGCGCGCGCCGTGAAGCACGCGATCTCGCGGGCGCTCGCCCCGCTCCCCGACGACCGGTTCCCCACGGTGACCGAGTTCGCGGCGGCGCTCGGGGGACCGGGCTATGAGACGAGCGTGCCGACCCGAGGCGTCTTCGCCGGCCGACGGGGACGGAGAGCCGCGCTGGTCTTGGGGGTCGCGGTCGTACTGCTCGGCGGGGGCGCCGCGGTCCGGCTGTGGCGCCATCGCGGCCCGGCGCTCAACGAGCGCCGGGTCGTTGTGGCGGTGATCGAGAACCATACCGGTGATCCCTCGCTCGACAACGTCGGACACATGGCGGCCGATTGGGTGACGCAGGGGCTCGCCCAGACAGGCCTGGTGGAGGTTGTATCGTCGATGTCGGTGATGAGCTCCTCCGTCGCATCGGGGCGACACGGCGCCGGCCATCTCGACGCCGCGGGGCTGCAAACCCTGGGACGCGAAACGGGCGCGGGCACGGTGGTCTCCGGCGCCTACTATCGGCAGGCCGACAGCCTCCGGTTCCAGGTCCAGATCTCGGCGGCTCATGACGGCACCGTGTTGCGCGCGCTCGAGCCGGTGGCAGGGCCGATCGCGCAGCCGCTCGTCGCCGTGGAAGCGGTGCGGCAGCGGGTGATGGCCACGCTTGCGACGCTGTTTGACTCGCGCCTGAGCTTCTGGGCAAAGTCCGCCGGTCAACCGCCGACGTTCCCGGCGTACCAGGAGTTCATCCAGGGGCTGGACCGCATGGTGCAGTTCGACTCACGGGGCGCGATCGGCCACTTCAGGCGCGCCGCGCGGGAAGACACGACGTTCCGGCTGCCGCTGATCTTCGCGGCGCACGAGCACATGGACCTGGGGGAGTTCGCCACGGCGGACTCGATCGCGCACGCGGTCGAGCGCGCTCCCGGCCGCCTCTCTCCCCTCGACCAGCACTATCTCACCTGGGTGCTCGCCCAGAGCCGGGGCGACCGCCAGCGAGCGCTGGAGACGGCGCGCGAGATGGCCGTCATCGCGCCGAATTCCGAGACGCTGTGGCTGGTGGCGCAGTGCGCGCTGGCGCTCAATCGGCCGCGCGAAATGATCGCCGCCCTGAGCGCGCTCGGGCCCGATCGCGGCCTGTTTCGGGGCTGGTCGGTCTATTGGTTCTATCTGACCTTCGGCTACCACCTGGTGGGGGATCATGGCCGCGAGCTGAAGGAGGCGCGCGAAGGGCGGCGGCGCCACCCCGCCGACTTTGCGGTGCTCGCAGCCGAAGTCCGGGCGCTCGCCGCCCTGGGCCGGGCGGCCGACATCACCGCGCGACTGGTCGAGGCGCCGAGCCTCCCGCCACAGCCAGGGTGGTCCCCCGCCGACATCGCCCTGATCGCGGCGCTCGAGCTGGCGGCGCACGATCACCGGGCGGAGGCGCCGGCGGCGGGCGGGTGGGCGGTGCGGTGGCTGGAAAGCCGGCCGCCGGCGGAGGCGCACTCCGTGGCCAACCGGTTTCGTCTCGCCCTCGCCTACTATGTGGGCGGACGGCTCGACGACACACGGCGCCTGCTCGAGGGTCTCGCGTCGGAGGCGGCGCACGGCGCCCCCGATTACTCCACCATGCGGTGGATCGGCATCATCACGGGTGATTCGCCCGATCATTTGACGTTCCTGGGCTTTCTGGGCGTGATTGCGGCGCGCGATGGGAAGCGCGAGGCGGCGCTGCGGCTCGCGCAGACGCTCCAAGGGATGAGCCCTCGGTATCTGTACGGCCGGCACACGATGTGGCGGGCGCGGATCCACGCCGTGCTGGGCGAGCGGGATACCGCGGTCGCGCTGGTACAGGAGGCGTTCGCGCAGGGGTATCCGCGCGGCGGGGTGATGCACCTGTATCCGTCGCTCTGGACGCTGCGTGACTACCCGGCGTTCCGGGAGCTGCTGACGCCGAAGGAGTAGGGCGGGGGAGGCTGGACGACCGCGGGAACTCGGCATAATTACCAGTCAGGCGGCCCGCCGCTGCTTGTGCCCAACCCACACACGGGAGAACCCGCATGCTCCTCATTCGCGAGATCATGTACTGCAAGCCTGGGAAGGTACGGCCCTTGGTCGAGAAGTTCCTCGCGATGGCCAAGCTGAGCGCCAAGGTTGGCATGCCGAAGATGCGTGTCATGACCGACGTCTGCTCCGACCGGTACTGGATGCTCGTGGCCGAGATGGAGGTGGCGAACATGGCCGAGTTCGAGCGTATGATGCAAGGCGGTGGCCAGAACAGCGAAGACATGAAGGAATTCGAGAGTATCATGAAGGGGTATCACGATCTCGTCGACCACGGTCGCCGCGAGATCTACAAGATTGAGGGGTGACACAGAGTTCAAGCGCCGGTACGTTCGGGAATTGCGAGCTCATCCCGAAGGGTTGGAACCCATCCTCGAGCGGGTGCGAGCGGGGCGTGTCACCTTCGTGTTCGCTTGGCGAGAGGCGCGCTTCAATAACGCGGTCGCCCTCAAGGCTTTCCCTGAGCGCCGACGGTGACTTCAGTCCCTGAATCCCGTGGCCCTGTTCTTTTTCCTCGCGTACGTCATCACGTGGGGTCTCTACTTCGCGGCCAACTCCACGTCGGCTGCCGGCCTCCGCGGACTCCTTTTCTACCTCGGGGTCTTCACTCCTGGGCTGCTGGCGCTGTGGCTCACGCGGCGAGCAGACGGATCCCCCGGCGTGGTCGCCCTACTACAGCGCCTGGTCCACTGGCGGGTCCCGGCGCGGTGGTATGTCTTCGCCCTTGCGTACGTCGCCACAATCAAGCTGACCGTTGCTTTCCTCTACCGGGCGCTCGCGGGCGCGTGGCCACCATTCGGGGACGTTTCCTGGTACGTGATGCTCGCGGCGACTCTCGGGTCAACCCTGCTGGGCGGTCAAGTCGGAGAGGAGCTCGGATGGCGGGGCTATGCCCTCCCCCGGCTCGCGATGCGGTTCGGGCTTGGGGGTGCAAGCCTGCTGCTCGGCGTCCTCTGGGCGGGGTGGCATCTCCCGCTCTTCTTCATTCTTGGCGGCGACACGGTCGGGCAGTCCTTCCCCCTGTACGTGCTTCAAGTCACGGCACTGTCGGTCGCGATAGCGTGGCTCTATCTCAAGACCCAGGGTAGTCTGCTGTTGACGATGCTCCTGCACGCAGCGGTGAACAATACCAAGGACATCGTTCCGTCCGCCGTGCCCGGCGCGACACAGCCGTGGGCGCTGAGTACGTCGCTCGTGGCGTGGCTCACGGTGATCCTGCTGTGGATTGCGGTCGGCTACTTCTTAGTTGACATGCGGAAGGCGGGCCTGCCTCTGCCGCTGGTCCGGCGGGCGACTGCCGCCTAACAAGCGCTTGAATCTAGTGAGCGGTGATCGCTCTAAGGGAAGCGGAGTGTGTGCCCTGTCGGGCACGGACTGTCGTCCCACGGCCTTGCGCCAGCGGGCGAGTAGCCCGCAGTTTACCCGCGACCCTAAGGCGGCACGCGAAGCGTTCACTGCCAACTCTCCGCCGCCTTGAGCACCAGGCGTGGCACGATAATGAAGGGATGCACGGATGGTCAGCGTCGAGCGAAAGGTCAAGCAGGTATTCAGGAACTTCCAGGCGAGCCTTGGTACTCTCATGCGAGGGCGCTTGGTGTCGGAACGCCAACTCAGGGCCAAGAAGATCAAGACTATCAAAGCCACGATCAAGGCAATCGACGCGGCCCTCCATAGACCCGGATCAAAGCCGGCGCTTCGCCAGCTAAGGGCCGTCAAGACCCAGATGACCGAGCTCCTGGAGCAAGAGGTCAGCGACCTGACCAAGCGCATAGACGCCAGCAAAGGGATGCTTGCCAGACTTCGTAGTCTACGAACTTCTCCATTCCTGAAGCCGTGAGCACCTTGGACCTACTGGACCAGTCGTCCGCAGCTTAAGCGCACACCGTTAGGCCGACCGCGACGCAACACATGCGCTTCTCACGGCAGGACCTGGCCCCCTTCGCAGCCATTGCCGCACTTACGTTGGTCGTGCTTCTCACGGGACATTGGGCCCAACGGCGATGGGCTCCATCCCGACCCCCGCAAACCCTAGCGAAGACGCTAGCCTTCTGGCTCCTATTGATTCTGGGAAGCTGGGCGATGGTGGAATACTTTGGCCGTCGTTGATCAAGCGGCCGCCTGACAAGCGCGCAATTGCGAGGCGTGGTGCTCGACCTATCGCAGGCCGTCGTCGTTGACTTCCCGCTGCGCGGTGAGTGGACTGCAGTCAACACGCCCGCTCGGCGTGTGCCCAGTCATGGGACCAACTTCTTCGCGCAGCGTTTCGCGATCGACCTCTTGCAGCTCGATTGGACAACTCGGCGACCGTGCGCGACTCCCGCTTGGCGTCAGTGGCTTACGCCGGTCTCGGCGTCCGCATTCTTCTGCTGGGGGCAGCGCATTTACGCGGCGTTCGCAGGCCGGGTCGTCAACATCGGCGATGGGTGGCCTGATCGACGCCGTGTGCATGGGTTATGGGAGCTCTTCCGGATAATCAGCCCGTTAGCGCTCTTGGCGCTACCGCGCGGCAAGAACTACCGTCCGCTGATCGGCAACTTCGTCGTTGTCGAAGGCACGCCGGGAGCGGCATTGTATGCTCACCTGCAATGGGGCAGCCTGATGGTTGCCCTCGGTGACGACGTCGACGCTGGAACCTACCTCGGTACGGTCGGCAATTCCGGAAACTCCACCATGCCCCATCTCCACTTCCAACTCATGGATCGATCCAACCCACGCAAAGCGAGGGGCAAGCTGTACGCGTTTCGCGGCTACGAGCGCTACGTCGACGGAGTCTGGCAGCAAGTCGCGGCGGGTATTCCCGGGCACCTTGAGCGTGTGCGCGCCGTCTAAGAAGCGCCTGACGTTGACCCCGGTCTTCGCTCGAAAGGAAGCGGACCGTTGTGCGTTGGCGCGCACGAACTATCGTTCACTTATAGGGCGCGGAGCGGGCGAGGCGCCCTAATTCGTCTCTTGTCGCGCCTCGTTCTCGCCAAGGCTCGCTAAGGAGGAAGGCCACTTGGACTCTGCTGTGTTTCTTGTCGCGCTCCTGATATTCATGGGGATCCCTGCTTTCACGGTGCTCAGGGTCGCTCGTCTGCGTGCCGCTCGTCCACAATCACCATCGGCCGACGTCACCGCACGGCTCGAGGCGGTCGAACACGTCGTCCAGGACCTCCAGCAGCAACTGGCAGAAACACAGGAGCGTCTCGATTTCACAGAGCGGTTACTCGGCAAGGCACGGGAAGAGCGGCGGATTGGCGGCTAGAGACGACTTCATACCCTCTGAGGCCTCTGTGAACGTATTCCCGATCGCGCCTGCCGAGAGCCGCTACCTGGGGTTTGTCATCCCAATAATCGTCCTCCTCCTTGGCCTCCTCCTCAGCGGCGTCACCGTCCTCGTCACGTCCGTGCGAGGTGCTCACGCCTCGCGGTTCGACGTCCGACCTGACGGCCTCCGCCTGGAGGGCGACCTGTACGGCCGTCTGATTCCCAAGGCGCAGCTCCGCGTCGACGGCGCTCGCCGCGTAGATCTCGCCCGTGAGGACGGGCTTCAGCCAAAGTCGCGCCGCATGGGGACGGCGCTCCCCGGCTATCAGGCAGGCTGGTTCCGCTTGCGGAACGGGGAGAAGGCGTTGCTGTACCTCACCGATCGCACGCGGGCGATCTACATTCCCACGGCGGCTGGGTACAGCCTACTCCTGAGTCCGGCAGACCCTGAAGGGTTCTTGTCTCGTTTGCGGGTTGTGTTGGGTTCGTGAGCGTGGGGTCGGGCGCGGCAATGACCATGACCACAGACCATTACCACTCGACTCTTACTGATGACCTGCATTTCACTCGCGATAACACTTCTCCTCGTCGGTCGGCCCTCTATCCAGGAGCACCGATGCCAGAGACGCTGCAGACAACGACCACGTTTTCGATTGAGGGGTATCGCATCACGGAATACAAGGGTCTCGTCCGCGGAATCGTTGTGCGCTCCCCGACGATCGGCCAAGGGTTTTTGGGCGGCCTGAAGCAAATTGTCGGCGGGCAGATCGGGGCATATGCGGAGATGTGCGAGCAAGCGCGTGAGCAGGCCTACGAGTTGCTCTTACGACACGCTCGGGAACTCCGTGCGAATGCGGTCGTGGGCGTTCGATACGAGAGTTCGGAGGTCGGCCGCCAGGGGTCGGCGACTGAGGTGCTATGCTATGGGACCGCGGTCGTCATTCAACGTGCATGAACAAGAGATCGTCCGTTGCCGCCCGCCGAACGTCACAGCCTTCGTGACGCGCCTCGTTCTCGCCAAGGCTCGCTGAAGGGATCGGCTTAAGGGAGGAAGGGCACTTGGACTCTACTGTGTTTCTTGTCGCGCTCCTGATATTCGTGGGGATCCCTGCGGTCACGGTGCTCAAGGTCGCTCGTCTGCGTGCCGCCCGTCCCCAATCACCATCGGCCGACGTCATTGCACGGCTCGAGGCGGTTGAACGTGTCGTCCAGGACCTCCAACAGCAGCTCGCAGAAACACATGAGCGTCTCGATTTCACAGAGCGGTTACTCAGCAAGGCACGAGACGAGCGGCGGATTGGCAGCTAGAGGCGACTCCATGGACTGCGACGGCCGCTCGGAGGTACCCGGTGTCGATCGCCCAGTGGCTACTCCCAGAGTTCGATGAGGAGATGGCTGCCACTCGACGCGTGCTCGAACGTGTGCCGTGGAGCCGGTATGCTTGGCAACCGCACCCGAACTCCATGTCTCTGGGCCGCCTGGCGACGCATGTCGCCGAGCTCCCGAAATGGGCGCTGGATGCCTTTGCCCTCGACGAGGTAGACATCGCTCCGCTCGGCGGGGCGCTCACGAGACGACTGGTCTTTGATTCAGTGACGAACCTCGTCCAATGGTTTGCAGACCACGCCCAGGCCGCGCGCCAGGCTCTTGCCGCGGCCAGCGATGACGACTTCGCTCAACCTTGGACCCTCAAGTCCGGCGGCCGCGCGCTCTGGACAAAGTCCCGACTGGCCGTTTATCGCAACGCGGTCAGCCACATGGTGCACCATCGCGGGCAACTAACCGTCTACCTGCGGTTGAACGGTGTGCCGGTTCCGGGGACGTACGGGCCGTCGGCGGACGAGCGGGAGCCCGCCGGCTAGCGGACTCGGGGCGCTTGTGAGTCCGCCATTCACAGTCGCTTGCGCCGGCGGGCGAGTCGCCCGCAGCTTAAGCGCGATCCGTTAAGCCGACGCGCTCGGAGGCTCCCATGACCTGCCGTTTCGGAGTCACAGTTCTCCTCGGTCTCGTCCCCCTCGTCGCCCACACCGCCGCGGCTCAGACCGCTCGCGTTGGCGCCCACTACGGCGTCAACCTCAGTAACGGTCACTGGGAGGACGAGCGTCTCGGCGCGCAGGCGTCGCTGCACATCATCGGTCCACTCGAGACCGCCGGGGCGTTCAGCGTTTTCACCGACTGGCCCGGAGCCACCGGCTTCACTGGCTCGGCGTGGCAGGCCTACTGGACGATGCGCGTCAGGCCTCGAGGACCGTGGTCAATCGCCTCCCTCGGCTATGGCTTCATCTTGATACACAGCAGCTTGCGTGACGCGAGTCTCCAGCTCGAAACCTCGGGAAGCAACTTTACCGACGCCATCGTGCTCGGTCTGGAAGCCCCCACCCCCTTCGTTCGCCCGTTCGCCGACTTGTATCTCGTTGACATCCTCGATCGTGAGTCCGCCGTCGGGGTGAATCTCCTTATGGGGGTCCAGGTCAGCCTACCAACCCGTCGGTCGAGCTGAGCGCACCGCGAGAAAGGTTAGATCACGCATGACCGACGTTCCGATCGCCTGCACACTCACATCCGCTGAGCTCCAGTCCCGCGGCGCGCAACTCCTGCCCGGACTGGTGGCGGGGGCGATCGCGCGGGTTCCGGTGAGCAACGGCTTCCGCTGGGCGTTCGCGCCGAGACCGGGACTCCTAGCCGAGGTCGCGCAGGTCATTGACGCCGAACGGCGATGCTGTCGGTTTCTTCGGTTCGCGGTGGCGGCCGAGCCTGACGGCGGGCCGATTTCCCTTGAGGTCACCGGTCCGCCGGGAACTGTACAGTTCCTTGACCAGCTTGTGACTGGGGCTTCGCGTTAACAAGCGCTTCAACCTGCCAGCGCGCGTAGAAGTAGTTGATCTTTCGCCAGTGCGCTGCAGCTTAAGCGCGATCCCTAGGCGGACGGCACACGTTATCACGGCGGATTGAGGAACTGCCATGCGACTTGCTATCGTTGGCGCGCTCGTACTGGGGCTACTGGGGTTGGTCGAAGCGGATGTTGTGTCGCAAGGTTCCCCGCATCCGTCGCACCAGTTCTTCGACCTCGGCACACTCCGGCTCGAGAGCGGCGATAGTCTCCCCTCGGCCAAGTTACTGTTCGTCACACACGGGCAGCTCGCCCCTGACCGCCGCAATGCCGTGCTTCTCCCCTCCTGGTATGGAGGCAACCATCACGGATACGACTTCATGATCGGACCCGGCCGGGCCTTGGATCCGACCAAGCAGTTTATTGTGGTCGCCGAGATGTTCGGGAGTGGCGGATCCTCATCCCCCAGCAACACTCCAGACCCGCGGCACGGGCCGAGGTTTCCGTCGATAAGTATTCGAGACAATGTTGCCGCGATGTACCGGCTGATCACAGAGAAACTCGGCGTACAGCACCTTCACGCAGTCGTCGGGTTCTCGATGGGTGCGCAACAGGCCTTCCAGTGGGCGGTGAGCTATCCTACTTTCCTCGATCGCATCGTGCCCATTTGTGGGACCGCGAAGACATATCCGCACGGCGTGGTGCGACTCGAAAGCGCGATTCTAGCGTACGAGGCCGACAGCGCGTTCGCCGGCGGCAACTATCATGTTCGGCCGGAAAAAGGGCATCGGGCCTGGGCGGCGCATTGGGCGGCGTGGGTGTTCTCCCAGGAATGGTGGCGACGGGAGCTCTACAAGCCGAAGTTCGCGAGTCCGGAAGCGCTGCTCGAAGCCTGGGCGGCCGACACGGCTGACCGGGATCCTAACGACGCGATTCTGCAAGCGAGGACCTGGCAACAGCATGATGTCGGAAAGACCCCGGGCCTTGGGAACCTTGCCCGCGCGCTGGGCAGCATCCGAGCACGTGTCCTCTACATGCCCTGTGCGACGGATCTGTATTTTCCGATCGGTGACGCCGAGTCCGAGCGGCGATTCATTCCTGACGTTCAGTGGATCCCGATTCCCTCCTTGTGGGGGCACGCGGCGGGTGCGGGACGGGATCCTGCGGATAGCGCTTTCCTGAACGAGAACGTGCGTCGGTTCTTGAGGGAAGCGGCGCACCGCTGAAAGGACGCAGTGACTACTCGCGCCGTCATCAGATTTGGAGGACTCTGTCTCGCGGGCGGCGCAGTTGCGTTCCTCGCCGTCTTCGGCTACCTCGCCGCGCGCTTCAACTATCCGGATGTCCTCGATGGGCCGGCTGCAACCGTCCTGCCCAACCTGCTCGCAACCGGCCCGCAGGGCCGCCTCGTCTGGGCCGTCTACGCCCTCCTCCCGCTGATATGGCTTCCTGCCGGCGTCGCGGCCTATGAGGCCTTGGCCCCGGCGCGGCGAGGATCAATGCGGCTCGCCTTGCTCTTCGCGACGGTCGCAGCGCTCGCCATGATGCTGGGCCTCATGCGCTGGCCAAGTGTGCATTGGCACCTCGCCTCGGCATTCGAGCACGCTGCCCCGTCCGAGCAGGGAGTTCTCGCCGCCGTTTTCGACGGCCTCAATACCTACCTTGGCAACTACATCGGTGAGTTCTTGGGCGAACTCTCCTTCAGCGCATTCTTCTTGCTGACGTCGATCACGTGGCTGCAATCGCCACACCGGAACAAGTGGATCGCCTGGGCGGGCGTGGGCACGGCGATGCTGGGGTTCGTCGGCATGTTCCGCAACGTCACGGGCGCCGTGGCTCCGATCGCGGCGCTGAATAATTACTTGCTCCCAGCGTTCATGATCACGCTCGGTATTGCGCTCATGCGGTGGCCGGTCGTCCCACATGCGGCAGGCGCCTAGCAAGCGCTCTCGGAGGTCGACCCATGAATCTGCTCCGCCACCTCGCGGCGCTCACGATTGCGGCATCCGGGCTTACACTCGCCGACCCGCATCGACCGTCTCAGACCATGGAAGGTGCTGAGCTCCGCAGGGCGGCGAACGACGTCCACGCGGCGGCCGGATGTCAGGTGCGCGGGGTGTGGGAGCTCGTGTCGGTATCTCAGGATGGCAAGGACCAGCCCCTCGGCGGGTACCGAGGAATGAAAGTGCTGACGGATCGGCATTTCATGTTTCTCGGCCAGGCGGCGAGGCGAGATACACTGCCGCTCAAGACCGAGATGGACACGCTGCGGGCCTACCAGATTAGCGGCGGGGCGGGTACCTACACGACGAGCGGCACCACGTACGTCGAGCACATAGACTTCTTCGTCATTCCGAGCTGGGTTGGGACAGCGTTCAGAGCCACATGCCGGATCGAAGGGCGTCTGTGGTATCACAGCTTCACCGACCCGAACGATACGACGGCGGGTCCCGGTCCGTACCGGCATTTCATCGAAGTATGGCGACGTCTTGAATAGCGATTGGAAGAGCCCCTAGCGGCCCCCCGTCTTGACCTCATTCGGCACACCGAGCTGCTGCCAGAGGTAGACGTAGGTCAGTGCATACTCTTTCGCCACCTGGGCATTCGTGACGCCCGCCCCGTGTCCGCCCTCCGTGTTCTCGAAGTAAAAGAACGGAATACCCAGCGACTCCATCTTCGCCGCCATTTTCCGCGCGTGCGCGGGATGGACGCGGTCGTCGCGCGTCGTCGTCGTGAACATCGCCGTCGGGTACTTCGTGCCCGACTTCAGGTTCTGGTAGGGTGAGTACCTCGAGATGTACGCCCACTCCTCGGGCTTGTCGGGGTCGCCGTACTCCCCCATCCAGCTCGCGCCCGCGAGCAGATGGCTGAAGCCCTTCATATCCAACAGCGGGTTCTGGATCAGCACGGCGTTATAGAGCTCGGGGTGCTGGGTGAGCGCGACGCCCATCAACAACCCACCGTTGCTGCCGCCGCGGATGCCGAGGTGTGGTGGACTCGTCACGCCGTCTTTGATCAGTTCCTCGGCGACAGCCGTGAAGTCGTCGTAGATGCGCTGACGGTTCTCTTTCAGACCGGCGCGATGCCACTGCGGCCCGAATTCGCCCCCGCCGCGAATGTTGGCGAGCACGAAGACACCACCGCGCTCCAGCCACGCCGCGCCTGTGTGGCTGCTGTAGGAAGGAGTGATCGCGATCTCGAATCCGCCGTACGCGCCGAGCAAGGTCGGATTGCTGCCGTCGTGCTTCATGCCGTCGCGATGGACGATGAAGAACGGGATTCTCGTCCCATCCTTCGACGTTGCCTCCATCTGTTCAACGACGAGTCCCGTTGCGTCAAACATCGCCGGAAGCCGCTTGATCTCCGAGACGGCCCCGTTCTCCGCGGTGACGTACAGCGTCGTCGGCTGGATGAAGTTGGTGAAGGTGAAAAAGTAGCGATTGGATCGCGACGACCTGGCTACAACGCCCACCGTGCCGAGATCGGGAGCGGGAACCCTATCGAAGGACCAGGCACCCTTCCGATGTCGATACCGCCGGAGCTCACCGCGCACGTTGTTGAGCACGTTGATGATCAAA
>Ga0209156_10000849_pt1 | contig 25832 bp, 34 predicted proteins | sample GraSoiAngelo_124_FD_185881 | JGI IMG/M metagenome (GOLD analysis project Ga0209156, IMG submission 185881) | Grasslands soil microbial communities from the Angelo Coastal Reserve, California, USA - 14_0927_05_20cm (SPAdes) (version 2) | ecosystem: Environmental > Terrestrial > Soil > Grasslands... | reverse complement strand
TTTTCGGATATATCGGCCTGGGCACGTATTCCGATTCATCGAACAAAGGCTCCATCGGCATCGGGTCCGTCATCGGCATGGTCGCCGGCCTCTGCGTGCTGGCCGGCGGATTAATTGCGCTTCTAATCCGGCACGGGTCCCCGCGCAAGAACGGCGCATAGCATGGATCCCGTGAGCGTCCGTGCCGGCGCGACCCCGTCAGGACTGCCACAGCTCGATCGACCGAGTGCGTTCTTGAAAGCACTCGGCTTGCGATTCGACGTGATCGAGCCGGCTCGCGTGGTGGGCTCGATCGACGTCGGGCCCGACCATCACACGCCGTGGGGAGTCGTCCATGGCGGAACCTTTACTACCGCCATCGAAAGCGCGGCCAGCGTGGGCGCCTCCCTTGCCGTGATCGACCGTGGCCAGTTTGCGGTCGGCGTCAACAACAACACCGATTTTCTGCGGCCAATCGTGAGGGGTCGCCTCACCCTGGTCGCCGAAGCGGTACACCAGGGCGTGACCCAGCAGCTCTGGCAGGTGACCCTCAGTCGCGACGATGGGAAGCTCGTCGCGCGCGGCCAGGTCCGCCTGCAAAACGTGAGCCTGCCGGATTCAAGCGCGCCTACTCCAGGCTGAACGGCGGATACTCGTCCGTGACCAGGACCATCGCATAGCCGGTGACCCGATTGCTCCAGCGGATGACCCCCACCACGTAGTCGAACAAGCCACGCGGGTACCGCCCGGTGAACAGGATGGCGAACCAGGCGACGATGACCGCCACCACGGCTCCAATCACCAGAAAGAAGAGCACGATGTAGTGCGGAATGGCGAGCAACCACTTCACCAACGGGAGCCACCGGTTCAGCTGCCGGGCGTCCGGATACGGCAAATCGAGATGAACGGCTTGTTCGTCGTCCGTTGATGGATAGCGGTCGTCCAATAACCCAAGGTACGCGGTCACCCGATTGGAGAACCGGAGGAGTTGGAGGTTCCAGTCGAACCACCAGCGTGGATACTTCTGCCGGAACAAGATCATCAGCACCAATGGGAGAAACAGCAGGCCACCGCCGGTCGCAATGCTGCTAACTGTGTCGTTCGTGCCGTTGGTGGTCGTGGCGTATCGCAGCGAGACGCCGCTCAATAGACTGAGAATGATCCCGATTGGGATCACAGCGAAAATCCGGAACGCCGTACTGACCCGATCGAGGTCTCGATCCGGAAAGTCAACGCTGAACGTAACCGGGTAGGTCGTCTTCATGTTGATCCCCTTCTGGTGAATTCCGCGGTTCCGCTGGCCGTGAGCTCAGAATATAGAGAAGCAGGAGCTTAGCTGGATCCGCGTGGTCGGCTGGCGCGCTGGGATTTCTTCGCCTGCGCTCGGGCGCGGGCGGCCTCGTCCTCAGCTGCGGCCGCGCGTGCCGCCGCCTCTGTCGCCTCCTGCCGTAGTCGGCGCGCCGTGGCCGTCGCTCGCTCAGCCAGCTCATCGTCCGCTCGCGCCGCTCGCTGCGCCAGCTCCGCGGCGCGGCGGGCCTCGGCTTGCTCGCCCCGCCTACCCGCGACAGGTGCCGCGCCGGCGGCGAACATTTCGAGCATGTCCTCGCCGGGACGCGGTTCGGAGGCAAGCGCTCCCTTTTGCAGCCGATCCCAGGTGTCGCCGCCCTCGAGCGCCGCAAGCCGAAGGATCTCACGGATGCGCCGGAGCGTTTCTTCGCCGGTAGCGTGGCTGCCCTCGCGAAGCTTGGTCACGGCCGCGGTGCCGGCTGCTTCAAGGCTCCGCTGGAATCTCTCCGACGCCGCGCGCAAGTCTCGTCCCGCATTCGAACGCCCGGTGGCGGCCGCAGCCTGGGCTTTGACCAGCGCCTGGGCGCCGCTCCGGAGCTCACCAAGCATCGCCTGATCGCGGAGCTGGTTGGCCGCCCATAACGGCAGGGAGGGCTTCTTGAGGGCGGAGACCTGACGGGCGAGATCGGCCTGGCCGGACGCCTTCAGCTCTTTGGCTCTGGTATTGCGGGCCGGAGTGAACTGATCCAGCGGCCGGGACAGGAGCTCCGCAGTCAAAGCGTCGAGGTCCACCTCAGGTCGATACTACGGGTGCGGGCACGGTTGGGTTCGATCTGCGTAGCATCGTGGTGTGAGCCCGCGTCACCGTCGCCCTGCGCGCATGATCGCCATTTTCGGTTCCGGGGAGACCAGTCCGGCGATGACGTCGGTCCACCAGGAACTCATCGCGCGAGTGAGCGACCCGCAACTTAACGCTGTTCTTCTTGACACGCCCTTCGGCTTCCAGGAGAACGCGGACGAGATCGCCACTCGAACCATTGCCTATTTCCGCGAACACGTGGGGTGCGAGATCAGGCTCGCCTCCTACCGGCACGGCGGACGGGCCACCGCGCTCGAGTTCGAGCAGTTTCTCAGCCGGCTCGGCGATGCCAATTATGTCTTCGCGGGGCCCGGTAGTCCAACCTACGCGCTGAGGCACTGGCACGACGGCGCCGTGCGGGAGCGGCTCCGTGCGAAGCTCCGCCAGGGCGGATGCGTCGCCTTCGCCAGCGCCGCGGCGATTGGCCTCGGCGCCTACGCACTTCCGGTCTACGAGATTTACAAGGTCGGGGCCGATCCGTCCTGGACGGAAGGGCTCGACCTGCTCGGCGAGGTTGGCGTTCGATGCGCCGTCATCCCCCACTACGACAACCGCGAGGGCGGAACCCACGACACGCGGTTCTGCTACATGGGCGAGCCGCGGCTTCGCCTCCTCGAATCGATGCTCCCTGAGGATGTCCTGATCCTCGGAGTCGATGAGTACACCGCCTGCATCATCGATTTCGAGGCTCAATCCGTGACGGTGCGAGGTCGCGGAGGGGTCACGGTCCGACGCCGTGGGACCGACCGGCGCTGGCAGCGGACGACCTTTGCCTTGAGCGAGCTATCGCATCCTCAGGTGGCTCCGGCCGCGGTGCCAGACTCGGCCAGCGGTCGACCCGAGCCGGACGGCACAGATGGCTCCCCAATGGTCGAGCAGGCGCGGGAATGGGGCGCTCACGGTCGCGATGCCCTCGATCGACGCGATGTCGATGGAGTCGTCGCGGCTATCCTCGAGACCGAGAACGTCCTCAACGCGTGGGCGGCGGATTTGGTCGGCACCGATGAGCGCGACCGGGTGCGGGCCGAGATGCGCAACCTGGTCGTCCGCCTCGGCGACCTCGTACGCGGCGGCGGGCGCGAGGGCGTTCGGGAGTACGTGGCGCCCCTGATCGATGTCCTGCTTTCGCTGCGTGGCGAGGCGAGGCGCGAGCAGCGCTTCAAGGATGCCGATCGCCTGCGGGCCATCCTCGCGCAATGCGGTGTCGAGGTCCAGGACACACCATCCGGGACGGCCTGGTCTCTGCAGTCGCAGAACTGAGCAGTGAATGAAGACTGTCGAACTGCGGCGTCACACGGCGAGCGACGGTGACCGGCTGACCCCGGAAGGCATTGCGGCGGCGGTACAGATCGGAAGCCGGCTCGAGGCGCCCTATGATCTCCTGATTTCGTCTGGCGCCCAGCGCGCCACCCAGACGCTGGCCTCTTTCCTGGCGGGCTCCGGCCAGCGTGCTCCTGGCGGCGTGACGGTCGACGAGTCATTCCGATCCGCGATGGAGGAGCGCTGGTTCACGGCGGCCCGAGAGTCAGGGGCCCGCGACATCACCGCCTTTCAGACGGCAGACAAGGCCCTGGTCGAGCAGGAGGCGAGGCGCTTCGGCGGTGCGCTGCGCCGGGTCTTCGATATGCTCCCCGAGGGGGGCAGAGCGTTGATCGTCGGCCACTCACCCATGCATGAGGCAGCGGTGTACGGGCTCACCGGGCAGGTCATCGCACCCATCGCCAAGGGAGGCGGGGTGCGCGTGGTTCACGACGGTCGCGATTTCCGCATCGAGCAGCTGACCTGATCGCAGCCGTGTCGATAGCGTCTCTCTAGGCCGATGCCTCTTCGATCTCGATCGAGCCTTCCGGTGCGGTTGCGAGCTGCGGCTTCAAGACCGTTGCCGCAAGCACGATGGTGGCGACGACCAGCGCGGCCCCGATAGCCCAGGCAAAGTGGTAGCCGCCGCTCAGCGCTGCAGCGGTGGCCTGGCCCTGCGCGATCAGCTGGCCGGTCCGGCTGGTTGACACCGTGGCGAGGACCGCGAGCCCGAGGGCGCCACCGACCTGAGCCGACGTGTTAAGCAGTCCGGAGGCGAGTCCCGAGTCGCTGGGCGTCGCATCGGCCATCGCCAGGATCGCCAGCGCCGGGAAGGCGAGGCCGCCGCCGATGCCGAGCAGGAGCAGCGGGACAAACCAATCCCGCAGGTACTGACTGTTCATCGGTCCCAGCGTAAGGAGGACCAGTGAGGCGGCGATCATCACCTGCCCGGCCATTAACACGCTGCGCGCACCGAACCGCATGATCAGCCGGGCCGACACGCCGATCGAGAGCGAGCCCATCGCCACGGCGACCGGCAGGAACGCGAGGCCGATGGCCAGCGGGCGGTAATGAAGGATCCGCTCGAGATCGAGCGAGCCGAGGAAGAACATGCCAAACATGCCGACGGTCATCAACGCCTGGATGACATTCGCTCCCGAGAGGTTGCGCGACCGGAAGAGGCGAAGCGGAAGAATCGGATTTCGGGCGACAGTCTGGCGGACGAGGAATGCGCCCAGCAGGGCCAGCGCCACGGCGCTGAAGCCAAGCGTACGCAGGGAGCCCAGTCCATAGCTGGCCGACTCGACGATGGTGTAGACGCCCAGCATCAACGCCGCCGTGACGAGGACGGCGCCGACGACGTCGGCGCCCTCGCGGAGACCAATTCCGGAATCCGCGTCGAGCAGACGAGCGGCCACCAGCGCAGTCGCGAGTCCGATCGGGAGATTGACGAAGAAGATCCAGTGCCAGCTGATCGCTTGCGTGATAAAGCCGCCGGCCAGCAGGCCAATCGATGCGCCCGCGGAAGCCACGAAGCTGAAAATGCCGATGGCGCGCGCCCGCTCCCCTGGCTCAGGAAACATAGTGACGACCATCCCCAGGATCACCGCCGAGCTCACCGCGCCGCCGATTCCCTGGATGAACCGCGCGGCGATCAGCATCGGCTGGCTGAACGACAGGCCGCACAGCAGAGACGCGGCGGTGAACAGGGCGAGCCCGATCAAGAAGATGCGCTTGCGGCCGATCAAGTCGCCGAGCCGTCCGCCCAGCAGCAGGAGACCGCCGTAGGCGATCAGGTAGGCATTGACAACCCAGGCCAGGCCGGCTTGCGAGAAGCCCAGGTCGCGCCGGATCGACGGCAGCGCGACGTTCACGATGGTCATGTCCACGACGATCATCAGAAAGCCGGCGCAGAGGACCATCAATGACAGCCAGCGCGAGCCGGTCGGTTGGGCGGGCTGTGTCATCCGCAGTGCCTGGCCGGTACGCCTTCCACGAATATCCATCGGTTCCTCCTGAGGTTGTTGCCTGTTTAGACCGGCCTCGGCCGAAATACTCATCGGTCGCCACGGCGGGACCACAGGCGGAACGGCGCATCGAGGAGCACCAACACGACCGAGGCGACCAGGACCCCAACGGCGATGTACCACGGCCACGGACCCATCAAACTAAGCAAGCTAGCTTCGGCCGGCACCCGCCGAAGGTACATGTAGTTGCCGCCGGTAACCAGGTCAATGAGCGCGATGGCCGCTGTGAAGGCGAGGGTCAGCAGGAAGATGCGGCGGACGGAGTCCCGCCGGGGCTGTAGCCCCAGACCAATGACCAGGAATAGCGCCGCGAGCACCACGAGATCGTGCGTGGCATAGAACTGCAAATATGGGAAGGTCGGGAAGTGGTCCCTGAGATCAGGCGTGAGCAGAGCCTGAAGCGTGCCACCCAACCCCCAGAAGTAGGCGATCTCGACCAGCAAGGCCTGCCGCCAGATCAGCGCGGCGGCCGCCATAAAGCCGCCGACGTCGCACAACTGGACCGGCAGACTGAACGCCGCGGACCAGCTATGGTTCGCCAGCACATACGGCTGCCAGCTGAGCTCCGCAAGCACGATGGCGAGCGCGATAATCACGGCGACCCAGTCGAGCCACGGCCCGGGCGCGCGCCGGGCGGCGAAGCAGAGGAGGCTGGTGACCACGACCAGCATCCCCAGCGGCACGAGGTGCTCGGGCATCTATCCTATTAATTGGATGCGCAAGACTCCCGACCAGGAGCCGGCGAAGACGACCTACTGCCAGAGCTGCGGCCACGACGTTCGACCGCAGGCGACGCACACCGCGTCAATGCTGGGTGGCACCGTGGTGACGATCGAGCGTTGCCCGGGGTGCGAGGCCGTACTGGAGACCGACCGGTGATCAGCCCTTCCTCTATCGGTTTGAAAACAGGGGAATGTTGGCGCCGCTAAGGCTATCCATCGGCTGATCCAGCAGCGTGACGATCAACTGCGCGACATCGGCGGGTTTAAGCCCGGGCTTCAGCGAGGGATTCGCCTGGCGCAACAGGTCGGTGTCCACCGCGCCTGGACTGATGCATAGCGCGCTGATGCCATGCTCGCGACCCTCCACCGCAATCGCCTCGGTGAGTCCGATCACGCCGTATTTGGACACGTTGTAGGCGGCGAGACCCGGGAACTTCTCTGTGCCGTAGATCCCTGATAAAGAGGCGAGATTGACGATGCGCCCGCCCTTCGCTCTCTGCATCGAGCGGAACGCCGCCTGGCAGCACAGAAACATCCCGGTCAGATTGGTCGCCAGCGTTTTTTCCCACGTCTCCACCGAGGTTTCCTCGAGCGGGACCTTCGTCAGCACCGCTGCCGCGCAGACTAGCGCCGTCGCGCCACCACGCTCGTCGGCGAGGGCGAAAACCCGGTCGACGTCAGCGGCTCGGCTCACATCGCCGGGCGCCGGCGTGGCGCTGCCGCCGGCCGCCTGAATCGCTTCGGCGAGTTGAGTCAACGCCGGCGCGCTGCGGGCTGCGAGAACGACATCCGCCCCCGCCCGCGCCATCGCCTCAGCGGTCGCGCGCCCGATCCCACGACTGGCTCCCGTCACCACGGCAACCCGCCCGTGCAACCAGGACCGCCGGTCAGGCATTTGGTGCTGGCGCCCGCCGGCGCACGCGCTCATAGAGACGGACATGGGCGTCGAGACTGCGCTCGAGACTCAGATGCGATTCGGCATGCCGTCGACAGGCCTGCCGCCGGATTGATCCGATACGCTTCAGAGCCTGGGCCGCGCCATTGACGTCACCAGGCGGCACCACAAACCCGGTTTCTCCGTCGGCCACGACCTCTTCCAGGGCACCACGGCGGAAGGCGATGACCGGCGTTCCGGTCGCCAGCGCCTCGGCGGCCACCAACCCGAACGGCTCATCCCATTTTGCCGGGCAAAGCACCGCGGCCGCGCGGGACATGACCCGCCATAGGACCTCGCGCGCCACACCCGAGTGAATGGTCACCCCCGGCATCCCACCCCTCGAAGCGGCCAGGACGGCGGCATATTCGGGATCGTAGGGATCTCCGTAGAGATCGATGCGGAGACCCGCCAGGTTTGCGATATCGATCGCCTCATCGGCGCCTTTCTCCGGACTGAAGCGCCCCGCGAACACGACGCCGTCGCCGGCCGCCCCAGACCACGGGATCCTGTCGATAGGAACGCCGTTGGGAAGCCTCGTCGTTATGCCCCAGGCCTTCGCCTGCCATGCCGATACGGTCGCAAGCGTGGGGGGCCGCTGCGCATGGTCGGCCTCGCGAATGGCGGCGCGCACCCGGATGTCGGGCGGCAGGTGCAGCGTGTGGATGACCGGGGAGCCGAGCGAGGTGGCGAGACGCACGGCCGCCGCATCGAACGCGTGGTTGTGTACCACATCGTACGGGACCCTATGGATCGCCGCGTACACAGTTGCAAACGCCTCCTCAACAGGCCGCAGGTCCGCTGGTCCGCTCCCGTTGGCGCGGTAGAGCGAGCCAGTCAGCCGATCGGCCGCGACGCCGGTGTCAATGACGTTCACACCAGGAATTTCCGAGCCGCTCGCCGCGTAGACGTCCACCGCATGTCCACGCTTCGTAAGCCCACCGGCCAGGTCGGCGAGGAAGGCCTGCGAGCCGCCCGCCTGCGGTTCACGAATCGCTGTCACCAGCGGTGCCACGAGCGCGATCTTCACTCTGCCACCGGCTTCCAGGCGAGATCGCGAGGCGGATTGGCGCCCACGACCTCATAGGGAACGAGACGGTCCCCGCGGCGACGGATCTCCTGGAGGGCATCGGGGTAGAAAATCTGCGCCAGCTCGATGGCCTCCTCCGGGCTGTCGAACTCAAGGGTCATGCGGCCGGGAAACGACTGATAGATGTAGCCTCGCTCCACGAGCCATTCGGCATGGTTCGGCCAGATGATGACGACGCGCCCGCCTCTCGCACAAACCCTTTCCATTTCCTTGAGCCCGACCTCACCACCGTGAGCGGCGTCGGGCGTCAGGGCGGAGCACGCCACGACCAGTCCGGCGGACCGGTCTGGAACCGGGAGATCGTCGAAGAAGCCGCTGCGCACCTGGAGGCGCGGGCCGGCGGCAGCCAGCCGGGCGGCAAGCCGCTCGCGCAGCGGTGCGGCCGGCTCGATGGCGATCAATTCATCGCAGCGATCGATGAGCGCCGCTGTCAGGCGCCCGGTCCCTGCCCCCACCTCGACGATCTGGTGAACCCTGTGGGGTAGCCAGTCGATGACCGCCGGATGGATCCGTTCGGGCCGTATCAGGCGGTCATAGAGCTCGGGTTCGATCCGGTAGAGCAGCTCCCAGGCGATCGCCGGATTTGTTTGCGGGTCCGGATCCCCGCTGGCGAGAAAGCGGCGACGCTCGGCGTCGGTCAGGTAGCTGAGGTCGTTGGTCGAATAGCGATGGCGGAATTCCACCGGCCGCGTCCGGGGACTTTCGAGCTCATTCCGCATCCGAGCACTCGGCCCAGTTCTTCTCGGTCTCATAGACCCGCACCGACTGGAGCGACCCGTCAGGCAGGTGGGGGCGAAGCCGCCCCCAAAACGCCACCGCCAGGTTCTCCGCCGTGGGAATCCGGTCACTGAGCCAGGGAACGTCCGTGTTCAGGTTGCGGTGGTCGACGTCGGCGATCACTTCCCGGCCGATCAGGTCGGAAAGCCGCTTGAGGTCGATCAGATATCCGGTGGCCGGGTCGACGTCTCCGCGGACCACAACCTCGACGGCATAGTTGTGGCCGTGCAGATTGACGCACTTTCCGAATAGGCGACGATTCTCATCGTCAGACCGCGCTGGGTCCCACAGTTGATGGGCGGCGTTAAACGCTTCTCGTCGGCTGATGCGGATTCGGGTCGGCCTTGTCATCCGGCCTCTTCGGCTGAGTCTAAAGCAAGCCCGGGCGCTGCTCTCGCGTTACATCTGGCGCTTATGCGCCCGCGGCTCTCAGGATGGCGGTCGGCGGTCGTATTCGCCATCTATGCGATCGGCATCTCCTGGATCTGCTGGCTGCCGCTGGTGGCCGCCTACCACCAGCTGGGGTCCGTGGGATCGACCGCCACGCCAGTCCTGCTCGTGCTTGGCACATTCGGGCCCCTTCTGGCGGCCGTGGCGATGGTTTCGCGCACGTCGGGCCTCGCCGGGCTGCGCGAGTTTCTCGGTCAGGCGTTGCGCTGGCGCGTCGGCATTCAATGGTATGCGGCCGCCCTCGCTGCGCCCATCGCGATCCAGACCACCATACTCGGCATTCACGTCCTGAAAGGCGGCACCGTCCCGAACCTGTTCGATCCGTCCCGCTGGCTGGCCACCCCGGTGACCTTCATCCTCGTCCTCCTGATTGGGGGCCCATCCGGCGAGGAATTCGGATGGCGCGGGTTTCTCCTGCCGCGGGTGCAGCCCATCCTCGGCATGCTGAAGGCGTCGGTCACCATCGGGCTCGTATCAGCCGTCTGGCATCTCCCCCTCTTCCTCATTCCGATTACGGCGCAGAGCCGTGTACCGTTCGGCCTGTTCGTTGTGCGCACGATCGCGTTCTCCATCATTTCGACCTGGCTCTACAACGGCAGCCGCCGGAGCCTGTTGCTGGTTCTCCTCTTTCATGCCTCGCTGAACACCTGGCCGAATTCGCTCTATGTCCTGGAGGCGGAAGGTGTCATCGGCCCCTATGTCAGCACGACGATCGTGTATACCGGGTGGGCGATCCAGCTCGTCCTGCTGGGTTTGATCAACGGCCGAGGTGATCGCCGCAAGCGTACCGACGCCCCCTCGCTTGCCGCCTGATCCGACAGCGAGCCGAAATCATGGAGCGAGGCTCTTATGAGACTCATAACCATTTGTCAGCCGCCGCTTATCTTCAGGCCCCAAGGTGTAACCGTCAGCCGTTGCCCGAGGAGGTTGGAAGATGGTCGTGCTGCCCGAGTCCGATTTTGAAACCCTCGATGTTCTCTATGTTGCTGACAATGTCGCGCTCGCCGAGATGTACCGCCTGAAGCTCGAGCTCGATGGCTACTGGGTCCGCGTGGTCGACCTCGACAGTGCGGTGGCTGAGGTGCGCGCACGACGTCCGGACATTGTTTTCCTGGAGTTGCCGGCGGGACGACCTCACCGGCTCGGCATCCTCGACGATCTCCGGAAGGCTGCCCGCCGACCCGACCTGCCGGCGATCATCCTCGCGGCGTCGCGCGGTCAGGAGCTCAGAAACCAGGGCGCGATTTTATGCGCTTCCGATTACGTCGTCAGGATCTCGTCGCCGGATGCCCAACCGGTAGGCCGTCTGTCGTAAGCGTCCGACACCAAATTGCCTTGAACCTTTGTCGACGATCTGCTAGGTTCCGGTTGGACTTTTGGTAGACGAGATCAGCGGCGCGCGCCGCCTCATCGCCCTTCGGCTGACCGGCAGGGAATTCCTCCGGCTGGCGCTCGTGGCCCTGGCGTACTGGCTGGCCGCCGAACTCAGCCTGAACCTGGCGCTGGTGCATGGTCAGGTCACGCCGATCTGGCCTCCCACGGGCATCGCCGTCGTGGCAATTCTGCTCGTCGGCCGGAGGGCGACGGCGGCCATCGCGCTGGCGGCCTTTGCTGTCAACTTCCCGATTGGTCCTTCCGTGCTCGGCGCGGCGGTCATCGCCGCCGGGAATACGCTCGCACCGTTACTTGCGGCCGAGCTCCTCCGCCGAGTCGACTTCCACCTTCAGATGGATCGACTGTTTGATGCGATCGCCATCACGGTCGCGGCACTCACCGGCATGGTGGTCAGTGCCACCATCGGCAGCCTGGTCCTCGTCCTATCCGGTGCGGTGCCGGGCGACGGCTTCCTGGGGACCTGGGCCGTGTGGTGGACGGGAGACGCGATGGGCGTGCTGCTCGTGGCGCCCTTTCTCTTGAGCCTGTTGCCACGACCGGCCTTGCCCCGTCTCAACTGGCGCCGGGTAGCGGAGCTGGGCGGCCTGCTCGCCGGTACCGCGATCGTGACCTACCTGCTTTTCCAGAGTGGTCTGCGGCTCGTATACCTGGTGCTGCCGCTCATCATGGCGACGGCCTGGCGCTTCCGCCAGCGAGGAGCAGCCCCCGCCGCGCTGATCGCATCCGCGGTGGCGATCTGGTCGGCCGTTCACGGCACCGGCCCCCTCGCCAGTGAGACCCTCCTGGCGAAGATGGTTACCCTCCAGGCCTTCAACGTCAGCCTGGCCCTGGCGTCGTTCGTGCTCGTCGCCTTCGTCGAGACCCGCGAGCGAAAGGAAGAGCTCGCCCGCCTTTACGCCGCCGAGCAGCTGGCCAATCAGGCCAAGAGCGCCTTCCTCAATCTCGCGGCTCATGAACTGCGCACACCCATTTCGGTGCTGAACGGATACCTGTCGATGCTCGCCGACGGCTCGTTCGGAGATGATCCTGCGGCCTGGCGCCGTTCGGTCGACATCCTGACGGCAAAAACCCGGGAGCTGAAGGTCATGGTAGAGCAGCTCCTCGAGGCTTCACGCCTCGACGGCTCCACATCGAGACCTCCCCGCAACAAGATCGACTTGCGCGACGTGGTCCGCCACGCGGTCGAACGCGCCCGCGCGCGAGCTGATCTCCTTGATGCGGAGATCGCGACGGGCCTCAGCGCCGAGCCTGTCCCCGTCAAAGCCGACGCCACCCAGCTGGGTCGAGTCCTGGACAACCTGATCAACAATGGGCTGACCTACACGGTGCGCCCGCCACGGCTGTCGATCGCCGTGTCGACCGAAGACACCCACGGAATCGTGCGCGTGGCCGACAACGGAGTCGGAATTCCCGAGACCGAGCACGGGCTTGTGTTCGAGCGATTCCATCGAGTCCAGAATCCCAACTTCAGCAACGTGCCGGGCACGGGCTTGGGCCTGTACATCAGCCGTCAGCTCGCCGAACAGCACCAGGGTCGGATCGTGATCGAACGCAGCGAGCCGGGAGCCGGAACGGTCTTCGCCCTATCCCTGCCGCTCGCCCCGCCCGAAACGCGGGTCGCTGCCGATCCAAGATCCGCGCCGCGTCGCGAGCCCCATCTGAGCCCCCGGTAGGAAACAGACGAGGCAGGGAAGGTGCCTCGTCTGCGCCGTTATGCGTTGCCGACAGGCACCAACTGGGTTGTCACGACCCAGGTGAACTGATCGGCGAGCTGGTTGACTGTCGCCGCCAATTCGTCGAGCGACAGGTCCTCGTGCTTCAAGCCGTGAAGGTCATGCCGGATAGAGGCCAGCATCTGGTTACCGAGTGGCGTGAAATGCACCGGACCGTCCGTGGTGACCGTGACCTGGTTGGCATCGGCGAAGGTCGTGCAGCTATCGCACTGATCGTTCCAGGCGATCGCCATGTTTGTGGGCGCGTCGATGGTCGGGTTGCTCGTGACCAGCACGGCCTGAAAAGCGATGGCATAGGTCTGGCAGTCTGCGCAGCTGGCATACGCGAACGCGATGTTCGTGTTCGTCACGACCCCGGTATCGTTGCGGCTGACCTTGATGGCAATGCGATAGACGGTCTTGCCATCACGCGTGTTGATGGCCAGGGCCGCGTTGTCACCGCCCGCCTGGGCAGCGACCGGGACCCCGCTCGGCAGGGCGACCGCGACCAGGGCGGCCAGCGCGATCAGGAATTTCCTCATGGGCTCACCTCTGGATGGGCCGGCTGTTCAACGAGCCGGCCCTGATTACCTGGGGGCCTTAGGCCGGACGGCCCTCCGCGAAGTTCTTGAAGCGGGTCAGGTAGAGGTTGATCCGCTGCTCGACCCAGTTGGGGCCCAACCCCTCCTTTTCGACAGCATCGCGGTTGTAGCGGAGCTGCATCCGAACGCTGGTCCCGTTACTCGGGCCTGGCTCGAAATAGCTGGTGCCGCTCTCGGCGTTCTGTAGCTCGGTGGGAAGCTGGCCGGTCTTGACTTCCTCGGAGCCGCCTCGCGGCATTCCCGGACCGCCCTTGCTGGTCCATTCCAGCCACTTCTTGTGCGCTTCCTCGGGTGGGAGCCCGACCGTAACCGTGGTCTCTGCGATGGTCATCGTTGTTGCCATACCTACCTCCCTGAAACAGCTTTCGCATTTGTCACCCGCCGTTGCCGGCGGTTTGACTTCACAACGATACTATCATATAATGTGGTTCAAGTCGATGCAGAAAATGTTACACAAGCTCATCCGTTTGAGGCGGCCGGGGATCAATCTGGTCGCGGACGTCAATGCGACCGTTTCAACCGGTGAGCCCGGAGTCATCAATGCGAGTCATGTGCGAAGCCGCAACCGGATCGTCCAGCGGGGCGGCCAGACCTGGACCGAATCGGAGACCGAAGACATGAACGAAAAGGAGGATCGTTATGACGAAGAGCCGTAAGGACATGGAGCCGACGGAAGGCCTCTCGAACGAGGAATTGGAGGCTCAGCAGGGTGAGCAACTGCCCGACCGGGAGCAGATGTCCCTGATCAACGCCAACGTCGCCGCCCCGGTAAACGCGGCCGTCGCGCTGAACGTCTTGTCGGATTCGTCGACCGCCTACGCCAACGCCACCCAGACGAACGAGATCATCCAGCACAACTAGTCCTTCAGAGGAGGTTCCAGGATGACCGAGAAGCAGAGAAACCTAGAAGCGTCAGAAGGTCTCTCGAAAGAGGAACTCGAGGGTCAGCAGGGCGAGCAACTCCCTGACCGGGAGCAGATGTCCCTGATCAATGCGAACCTGGCCGTTCCGGTGAACGCGGCCGTCGCGGCGAACGTCCTTTCGGACGGTTCGATCGCTTACGCGAACGCGGAGCAAGCCAACCAGATCGCCCAGAGCAATCTGCCGCCGCCTCCGGCGTAGCTGGCCAACGGCTGAAGCCGAGAAAGGGGTGGTCGTCTCGACCGCCCCTTTTCACTTCTATGGAGGGATGAACGAGCACGAACGATCCTGAATCCGATCCAACGCCCGAAGGCGCACCTGACGACCAGCCCGGCCCGGGGAAGAATCCAGTCGCTGGTCCGCGGCTCCCGGCGCGGCTGGCTGAGGGCATGGAACTGATTGGGGAGTACCAGGGTTCGGGCTTCAAGGATCCTCCCTACCTTGCGCGCCGGGGCGATGGCCAGGTACTGCAGCTACCCCGCCTGCTCTACCTCGTCGCCGCGAAGGCGGATGGCCGCCGGGATTACGACGAGATTGCCAGGGCGGTGAGCGATGATTTCGGACGCGGGGTCAGCGCCGATAACGTCCGGGTGCTCGCCGACACCAAACTCCGCCCAATCGGCGTCCTGGCCGCAGCCGACGGATCCAGCCCGAAACTGCAACGCCCTAACCCCCTGCTCAGCCTGAATTTTCGGGCGGCGGTGGTACCGCCTGGACTGGTGAATGCGATCACCACGATCTTCCGGCCCTTCTTCTGGCCGCTGGTGGTGGCGGCGGCGCTGGTCGGGTTCGTTGCCCTCGACGGCTGGCTGTTCTTCGTGCATGGGATCAGTCAAGGCATCCGGACGCTGCTGAATCAGCCTCTCTTCTTCCTGGTTCTGTTCGCGATCGTCGTGGTCTCGGCGGCCATTCACGAATGCGGGCATGCCACCGGCTGCCGCTACGGCGGGGCGCGCCCCGGGGTAATGGGTGTCGGGCTCTATCTCGTCTGGCCCGCGTTCTACACCGACGTCACCGATGCCTACCGGCTTGGCAAAGCGGGACGGCTTCGAACCGACCTGGGCGGCGTGTACTTCAACGCACTGATCATGCTGGCGACGCTGGGCATCTATCTGGTGACCGATCTCGAAGTCCTGATCTTCGTCATCCTGCTGCTGCAGTTCGAGATGCTGCACCAGTTTCTGCCGTTCCTCCGGCTCGACGGCTACTACGTCATCGCCGACCTCACCGGGGTGCCGGACATCTTCGCTCGCATCCGGCCCGTGCTGGCAAGCCTCCTTCCAGGGCGCCGGCCGGCTCGTCAGGTCACCGAACTCAAAGCCTGGGTAAGGGTGGTGGTAACGCTGTGGGTCTTCTTCACCGCAGCCTTTCTCGTCTACGCGTACGGCATGATGCTGCTTCACCTCCCGGCCATCGCAACCACGGCCGGCCTGTCGTTTGTCGCCCTCCTGGGCAGGACGGCGGCCGCATTTCAGCACAGCCAGATCGCCGCCGGGGCCGTCGGAAGCCTGCAGGTCCTGCTACTTGGCCTTCCCACCTTCGGGCTGGCCTTCGTGCTGTTTAGCGTGATTCAGCGCCTGGTCCGGCTGGCCTGGACACGTACCCGCGGCCGCCCATTCCACCGGGCGACAAGCTTTGTGGTCATGGGGGCTGCGGCCAGCTTGCTTGCGCTCGCCTGGATCCCGCCGCAGGCGCAATATCGCCCGATCCGCCCCAGCGATCGCGGCACGGTGTCTGAAAGCTTCGCAAATGCCTCCACCGTGCTGGCTCCGGTGGTCAGTCCCCTCGGCACGACCCTCGGCAGGATTGTGGGCAGTCCGCCGGCGAGTCCGGCGCCGAGCAGTCCCGCGACGACCGCCTCCCCGAGTTCTGCGACCAGTCCTTCGCCCGAGACGACGCCTGCGGGCACGGCCACGCCGACACCGACGGCCAGCCCCTGATCGAGCGACCAGGACGAGGGTGTCTAGGGCGGCGTCACGGCGTGACCGGTGGCCGGACGGGGCTTCATGCGGCCGCCCCTGACACCCCTCTTTGGTGCTGGGTCAGTCGCGTCCTGCCGGCGCCGTTGAAGCTGTACCAGAACCTGGCGGGATTGAATGATGGCTGCCTCGGTCCGCTTGAGCAACTGGCTGAACTGCTCGTAGCCCGGCCCCTGCAGGCGATTGATGGAATCGGCCTCGTCGCAGGCCTGGCTGATGACGAGATTGAGACGATCGACGGCTTCCTGGCAGGCGGCCATTGCTCGTGTCCACTCCGCAGGCGTGCGCTGTGGGGAAATATCAGCGTCCCGGACGAGTGAGTACCAGCCGGCCAGGATTGCCAGCGGGGTGCGCAACTCGTGGGCCAGGACGTGCGGCTCGCGAAGTAGCCGGCGAGGCATCGGACTCTATTCCCCTCTCCGCCTCAGTCTACGCGCTGGACTAACTCAAGAAATAGGCAAGTTGGTAGCTGTACGTATCGAAGTGCAGCTTCAGCGCCTCGACGATCGTGAGCCCGTCGAACGTGCGTACGTCATATGGGCAGAGCATCACGACGGGCAGCCGCCGGACGACTGGAGCCAGCTGCTGCTCGAGTGACAACAGCTCCTGCACCGATCCCAGGCTCTGCAGGGCGGTTACCGTCTCTCCGAGAAAGCGCACCGGTCCCGGATGATCCCGTACGGCATTGGCGACATGACGCTCGCAGTCCGCAATCCATCCTGCAACCGACTCCTGGCGTGTCGACATAAAGGTGAGCAACCCAGCACTGATCGCGGCGTCGACGTTAACCTGCTCGGCGCTCAACGCTTCCAGGTAAAGCTCGCGCAGAGGCGCCGTCACAAACATCAAGCATGCCTGGCCCGCCAGGATCCCGTCCCGCAGGAACGGAACCGGCACCCGAAGACGGCCGGCGTCGCTTGAGTAGAAGCTCACCAGATGGCTGCCCAGGGCCACCGCCATTCCCTGAATCACGACGGCTCGTGCCGCAGCCGCGCCCGGGGTGGGCCGGCGGTTACCCGGTTGCATGAACTGGAGTAGATCGGCCTCTCGAAAGCGACGGGCACCGCGGCGGCCCACCCGGCTGCCCGTCAGAATTCCGGCGTCAGCCCAGCGGCGGACAGATGCCTCGCTCACGCGCAGGAACGTTGAGGCCTCCCTGGTCGTTAGTAATTTATCGCTCATTGCGCTCACTGCTGACTGGTATGATCAGCAATGATCACCACTGAATGCTTAGGTTATCCCATACTCTAACCGACGGGACGCGCTCCGCGGCACTCAGACGGCCGCCAATGGTTCGGATTGCCTAGGGCCGGCCGAATCGACGGCCTCACCGCGCGAGAGGTGGAGGTCCTCAACCTCGTCGCCGCCGGCCTGATGAACCGCCAGATCGCGGAACGTCTTGGCGTCAGTACCCGGACCGTGGATGCCCACCTGCGATCGATCTACGCGAAGCTGGGCCTCAAATCGCGAAGCGCGGCGACCCGATTCGCGGTTGAACACCACCTGGCGTAAGCCTCAGACGACGGGCGACCGCGAGCCCCCGTGATCTCAGGCGGCTTTCTTCGGTTTGCGCGCGCGAGCGGGCTTGGGGGCGGCCGCCGGACGCTCGGCGCGCTTGGCCGGGCCGGTCGTGGCCTTCTTGGTTTCCATCTGCTCCAGTCCGGCGCTCAACTTCTTGAGTCCCGCCTGGAGCCCCTTGATCTGCTGGCGAAGGGCGCTCGCGCCACCGGTCCGGGCCTTTGCCAGAACGCGCCCGAGCGTCGCATCGGCCTTCCGCAGGGCGGCTTCCACCCGATCGGCCGGTTTTGATCGGCTCACATTCGTGGAACGCGGGCGCCATCCCTTGCTTGCGCCCGGGTCGTACGAGACCGCGATTAAAGCCGAAGCGGACGGGGTTGGGCGAAGATGGCCGCCGGATCCTCTTTCCACACCGCCGGCTGGACGTCGATATAGAGCTCGATCTCGTTGCCGTCGGGATCCTCGATGTAGAGACTGTGGGTGACGGTGTGATCGGCGGTGCCGACGAGTCGCGCCCCGGCGGCCACCAACTGGTCGCGAGCCTCGCGGAGTTCGGCGTCCGTCTCCCCGATCTTGAGCCCGAAGTGATACATGCCGACCCGGCGCCCGCGCGGGATGGGGGTCGCGTCCTCGCCGACCTCGATCAGCAGGAGTTCGTGGTGCGTGCGTCCCGATGAAAAAGCGGCGGCCGGGAAGCCGACCTCCTCGCCAGAGACGGTGATCTCCTTCCAACCCAGGACATCGCGATAGAAGCCGCGCGAGCGTTCGAGATTACGGACGTAGAGGACCAGATGTCCGAGCTCTTTGACCTGCAAATTCGATGCACCTCCTTCGGAACTCAAGCTCAGGCTACTCCGCGCCAAACTATATGTGTGGTCCCCGATCCGCCGCGCGCCGATCCGCCGCGCGCCGATCCGCTCGAGTTCACCTTGCGCTGGCCGGTGCGCGGCTACGAGCTCGACAGCCGGGGTCACGTCAACAATGCCGTTTACCTGAGCTGGGCCGAGGAGCTCGCGACGGCCCATGCCGAAGCAGCCGGCTACGGCCGCGAGTGGTCGGAGCGGCGCGGCGGCGGCTGGGTGATCCGCCGCACCGAAATCACCTACCACAAGCCGGCGGTCTACGGTGATGAGATCGAGCTGACCGTGACGGTGGAGCTGGTACGAGGCGCCCGTGGCGTCCGGCGAACCACGATCCGGCGCGCACCGAATGGCGAGCTCCTGGCCGAGGTGCTGACCGAGTGGGTCTGGGTCCGACTCAGCGATGGCCGCCCCACCCAGGTCCCGCGTGAGCTGATCGAACTCGCGGCTGCCGCTACCGCGGCGACGATCGCGCGGCGCCGACCTGGGCCTCGAGTTGGTCGGCCGGGGCAAAGCCATGATTGAAACTGGCGATCCGGCCGTCCCCGCTCAGAACGACGGTGGTTGGCGCGGTGAGCACTCGGAACGCCTGACCGACCGCCGGCCGCGTCGATAGGTCGACCCGCAGGATACGCAGCGCCTGGCCGAACCGTCTCGCCACGGCCTCAACGGCTGGAGACTGGGCGGTACGGCAGGCCGTGCAGCTGGGCGTCGAAAACACGACCAGGGATGGCCTTCCGTCGGGCGACGCCTCGAGCGCCGACCACAATCGTGCAGCGCCATCGATGTCCAGGCCACCCACGCGTCGCCTCGACCAGCCGCGCACGACAAGCACGGTCACCGTGACCAGGAGCGCAACCGCGAGGAGGATCAGGGCGCGCCCGGCCATGACGCTAGGCCCGCCGAAGGATCCCGCGCTGGTCCAGCTGCGCCATCAGGAAGCAGAGGGCGCAAAAGTCCAGGCTCGCGTCCAGGGCAACCATCACGCCGATCGGGACACTGAGCACCCACGTGAGCACGGGGTTGCCGGCGAGCAGCAAGGCGGCGGCGATCAGCCAGATCGCGCCACCGATCACTCGGGCGATGCGGCGTGTCTCGTGGTCCTCGTGAACGTCGTCCCGTTTGAGCAGGCCGGCCGGCTCGAGCGCCCGCCAGACGAGTTGCCGGACGACATCGGCCGGCCACCAGAAGCGGCCCACCAGCATGATGAGGCCGGCGATCGCGATCAGCAGGCTGCCGGCGACGCCCTGGAGGATGAGCCCGGCCGCGACCAGGACGACCATCGTCCATTGGTGCGCCTTCCGGGCCGTCCGATCGTACAGGGGCAGTTGTCCGATGGCGTCTGTCATAAGTTGACTTTCACGATCCACAAACTCAACAATCTGAGGTTGTCAGTTTAGGTGCCGACAAAGCCAGCAGTCAAGCCGGAACGCGAGTGGCGCGACTCCTACGCCGACAAGGAGAATGGAATCAAGAATGCGGCGGGTCAATCACCGGCTGTGGCGCTGGGTCATCCCGATCGGCGGCGGGCTGCTGTCCGCCATCCTCATCGTGATTGCCACGCCTCACGTCTCCTGGTTTCTCCGCGCCGGACTTGCCCTGATCGCTTTCCTCTACATCGGCGGCCAGTCGGCGGCCTATCTGTGGTCGAGCAGGGATCAAGGCAGCTGACACAGTTCGACATGCGGCTGATCCAGCGCGGCGCTCGGCTGCGGCGCTCCCCCTACTTCGATGCGACGCAGCGCTACGGCTGCCGGGCTTATACGGTCTATAACCACACCTTCCTGCCAAGCTATTACGACGACCCGGTCTCGGAGTACTGGCATCTGATCGAGCACGTCGCCGTCTGGGACGTTGGGGTTGAGCGTCAGGTGGAAATCAGTGGGCCGGATGCCTTTAGGCTGGCCCAGCGACTCACCCCGCGAGATCTGTCCACATGCGCGGTCGGCCAGGGGAAGTATGTCTTGATCACCGCCGACGATGGCGGCGTGATCAATGACCCAGTCCTGCTCCGGCTTGCCGAAGATCGGTTCTGGTTTTCCCTGGCAGACAGCGACGTCCTGCTGTGGGCCAGGGGCGTCGCGATCAACGCCGGCCTGAAGGTCGAGATCGCCGAACCCGATGTGTGGCCCTTGCAGTTGCAGGGACCGAAGTCCAAACCGCTGGTCGCCGACCTGTTCGGCGACCGAGTCGCCTCGATGCCCTACTACGCCTTCAGCGAGGCATCGCTGGACTCGATCCCCGTGGTCGTGACCCGAACCGGGTGGACGGGCGAAGTCGGGTACGAGCTCTACCTGCGCGACGGCAACCAGGGAGATGCGCTGTGGGAGCGGGTCATGGCCGCCGGCAAGACCTACCAGATCCGGCCGACCGGCCCCTCCGACATCCGCCGGATCGAGGCGGGGATCCTGAACTACGGCGCCGACATGACGCTTGCCGACAACCCCTACGAAGTTGGCCTGGGCTGGACGGTCGACCTCGACAAGTCCCAGGACTTCATCGGCAGGTCGGCCTTGCGACACATCAAGGCGGCGGGCGTGCGCCGGAAGATTGCCGGGATCGAGATCGAAGGCCCGCCCATCGAGTTCAACGAGACCAAATGGGCAGTGCGGCAGGATGGCCGGCCAGCCGGATATGTGACGTCCGCCATCCACTCGCCCCGCCTGAAGAAGAACATCGGCTACGCGATGCTCCCGCTGCCGGCTGCCGAGCTCGGAACCAGGCTGACCATCGCCACTCCCTGGGGCGAGCGGGCCGCCCGGGTCGTCCCCAAGCCCTTCATCGACCCGAAGAAAGCCATCCCGAAGTCGTAGGTCCCCACCCCGACCCTCCCCCGCAAGCGGGGGAGCGAGATGCAGCGCGGGTTAGAATTCAGATATCCCAAAGAGTGACATCCTGCGGGTGCGGCGGCGGGAGGCGGCCGCCGACACGGCCTTCGCCAACGTGCTCCGGGAGGCGGTCGAGGCCGTCGAGAAGGCCGGATACTCCTTCCTGGTCCTGGGTGGGCTCGCCTCCTCGCTGGTTGGGCGACCGCGGTGGACGCACGACATCGACCTCATGGTGCGGCCCGACGATGCCAAGGATGTCCTGGAAGCGCTGCGAATCGCCGGCTTTACCACCGAGGAGACGGACCCGGTATGGATCTATAAGGCATTCAAAGATGATGTCCTGGTCGACATCATCTTCATGGTGATGGGCGGGATCTATCTCGACCCGGAGATGCTCAGCCACTCCATCGAGCGCAGCTATGAGGGCTTGCATCTGCGAATTCCAAGTCCGGAAGACCAGATCGTGATCAAGGGCGTCGTCCATCGCGAGGAGACCTCGCGCCACTGGTTCGATGCGCTCGCCATCATCGGGCGGTCCGATCTCGACTGGGAGTATCTGCTCCGTCGCGCTCGTGTCGGCGCCCGTCGGGTGCTGGCCCTGCTGATCTACGCTCAATCGAGCGATGTCCTGGTGCCGCATTGGGTGATTCGACGCCTCTACGAGGAGATTTACACGCAATGAGCGAGCGTCGCGCCGACTACCTTCCCGAACACATCCGCGAGTCCCTCATCCACGACCCAAGAGTCGCCGAACAGGACCTCAAGGTCGATGTCAAGGAGCATCGAGTGATGCTGGGCGGCAACGTCGCCACCCCGCAGCTGCGGGAAACCATCACCAACGTGGCGCGCGAGCTGCTTCCGGGCTACGAGATCGTGAACGAGACAACGGTTGTCCCCGCGACCGAGCCGGATGGCGAGGAGCCTGTGGCGTGATCCGGATCGCGGCCGTCGGCGATCTTCACTACGGCGCCGGCTCCCAGGACATCCTCCGACCGAGCCTGCTGCACCTCCCCGACCGGGCCGATCTCCTCCTGCTGGCCGGCGACCTGACGCGCTGCGGTGGAACGGAAGAGGTCCGGGTTCTGGCCGACGACCTGCGCGGCTTGCCGATTCCGATGGTTGCCGTGCTTGGCAACCACGACTACCACGCCGACCGCGAAGAGGAAGTCCGGCGGGTCCTCGAAGGCGTTGGCGTGACGGTACTGGAAGGTGAGGCGGTAACGCTGGACATCGACGGCGCCCGGATCGGGATCGCGGGCACCAAGGGTTTCGGGGGTGGCTTTCGGGGAGCCCATGCCAGCGATTTCGGCGAGCCGGAGATGAAGGCGTTCGTCGCTCACACGAAAATGCTGTCGGACCGGCTGGAGCGGGCCCTGACGGACCTGGAAGCCGACCTGCGCATTGCCTTGCTTCATTACTCGCCCATCGAGACGACCCTGGAGGGCGAGCGACTCGAGATCTATCCCTTTCTCGGCAGCTATCTCCTGGCAGAGGCGGTCGACAATGCCGGGGCGGACCTGATCCTGCATGGCCATGCGCACCACGGGACGGAGAAGGGTCGAACCCCGGCTGGCATTCCGGTTCGCAATGTCGCCCAGCCCGTGATCCGACATGCGTACAACGTCTATACGCTCGACGCCAGCCGGCAGGTCATGGCCGCCGCCGGCGGCGTTACCTAAACGGGCGGAATGGTGTTCTCTCGAATATGAAAGCTATCTGGAACGGCGCAACGCTCGCGCAGAGCGACAGGACGATCGTTTTCGAAGGGAACCACTATTTTCCGCCTGAAGCTGTCAACCGCGAGCTCTTCCAACCGAGCGAGACTCACACGATCTGTCCGTGGAAAGGTGAGGCGAGTTACTACTCCGTCGCGGTCGACGGCCGGACTAACCGCGATGCGGCCTGGTTCTACCCGTCACCAAAGCCGGCGGCCGCTGAGATCAAGGATTACGTCGCGTTCTGGCGCGGCGTGCAGGTCGAGCCCTAACCCCCACCTGGTCCCACTCGCTCCGTCCTATCGCGAGGAGCCTTACTGGTGGCGCGACGCCGCCCCGATCCGTTTGCCGCAGGCAGCCCTGCCGACGGAGGCGGATGTGGTGATCATCGGCGGCGGCTACACCGGCATGATGGCGGCAGCGCGACTCGCATGGCGCGGCCGATCGGTGACGGTCCTCGAACAAAATGAGTTGGGCTGGGGCGCGAGCAGCCGCAACGGCGGCATGGTTCTCCCGGGATTCAAGAGCGATCCGGGCTCACTGCTCAGGCGATACGGCGACCACGGCCGTCAGCTCTACCAGGCGACGCTGGACGCCATGGCGCTGGTCGAGGAAACGATCCGCGCCAACCAGATCGATTGCCAGTATGCGCAGACCGGCCAGCTGTACCTGGCGCACAAGCCAGCGCTTGTGCGACATCTCGATGATGAGGCGCACATTCTCAGCCAGCAGTTCGGATTGGCGGCTCGGGTCATTCCGCGGGTGGAGCTGGCTTCCGAAATCGGCTCATCCCGCTATTACGGCGGCTTGCTGGTCGAACGGAGCGGCGGCCTGCATCCGGCAAAATATTTTGCCGGCCTTGCGCGGCTGGCCCGTGATCGCGGCGCGCACCTCTACGGCCACACCCCGGCCACCGCCATCGAACGACGGCACCGTGGGGGCTTTGCGGTGAGCACGCCGCGCGGCCGCATCAGCGCGGGCAACGTCCTGCTGGCAACGAATGGCTACAGCGACTCGATCGTGCCGTCAGTCCGCCGGCGCGTGATTCCGATCGGGAGTTACATCATCGCCACCGAGCCCCTGACCTCCGAGCTGGCGCAGAGTGCCATTCCGAATCGCCGGATGCTCATCGACTCGAAGAATTTCCTCTATTACTGGCGGCTCAGCGCTGACAACCGCATGCTGTTCGGCGGCCGAGCAAGCTTTGCGCCGACCACCATCCCCAAGGCCCGCGACTGGCTCTACGCGGCGATGACCCGAGTCCATCCACAACTTCGCGGCGTCAGGGTCGAGCACGCCTGGAGCGGGCTGGTCGGCTTCACCTTTGACCGGATGCCGCACATCGGCCGCATCAACGGGGTGACGTATGCGCTGGGCTATTGCGGCACCGGCGTCGCGATGTCAACGTATTTCGGCCAGCTTGCAGCGGATTGGATCGCCGGCGATGCGCTGCCACCGTTCTGGCAGCGCCCATTCCCCTCGATGCCGCTCTACCGCGAGAAGGCCTGGTTTCTACCGGCGCTGGGCTGGTACTACAGGACGTTAGACGGTTTGGGAGGCGGCGGACTCCCTTAGCTTGAAGCGCTGCGTCTTGCCGGTGGCGGTCTTGGGCAGCGCCTCGACAAACTCGACCCATCGAGGACGCTTGTATTCGGCAATCTTGGAGCGAACGAAGTCCTGCAGCTCGCGGCCAAGCTCTGGCGACGGCGCATGGCCTGCCGCCAGAACGACGTAGGCCATCGGCTTTTCCAGCCTATCGGCATCCTGGCGTCCGATGACGCCTGCTTCCTGCACCGCGGGATGTTCCACCAGCGTGTTCTCGATTTCGACCGGACTCACCCAGATCCCACCAACTTTCAGCATGTCGTCCGCGCGGCCGGCATACCAGTAGTAGCCCTCGGGATCGCGGTAGAACTTGTCACCAGTTCGGATCCAGTGCCCTTCGATGGTGTTCTTGGTCCGCTCGTGTTTGTTCCAGTAGTAGGCGCAGGTGCTGTCGCCCTTGATCAACAGGTTGCCCACCGTTCCGTCCGGCACATCCGCGCCCGCCTCGTCAACGATCCGCGCCTCGTATCCCGGCACAAGCTCGCCGCTCGACCCGGGGCGGATCCGGCCGGGCCGATTGGAGATGAAGATATGGAGGATCTCCGTGCTGCCGATGCCGTCGAGAATCTCCCGACCGAAACGATCCTTGAAACGCTCGTAAAGGGCCTTCGGGAGCGCCTCACCCGCAGACACGGCGTGCCGGATGCTCGAAAGATCGAAGTCCTGAGCCTCCTGCTTATGGGCCAGCAGCTGCCCGTAATTGGTCGGCACCGAGAAGAACAGCGTTGGCTTGAATCGCTCGATCTGCGCATAGACGTTGGGCGGCGTCGGCGGCCCCGGCCAGAGGATGGTGGTCGCGCCAACCGCAAGGGGAAAGGTCAGCGCGTTTCCAAGGCCGTAGGCAAAGAAGAGCTTGGCCACCGAAAAGGTCCGATCCGCGGCGGTGATCCCGAGGACGCCCTGCGCGTAGCACGCCACGGTATGGACGATGTCGTGATGCAGGTGTACGGCGCCCTTCGGAAATCCGGTGGTGCCGGACGAGTAGAGCCAGAACGCCGCGTCGTCCTTGCTGGTTTGTTCGACCTCGAGCCGCGGTGAGGCCGAGAGCAAACGCTCGAGTCCAATCTGGTCGGCGGACGCTGCGGCTCCGTCGACGACGAGATGCTTGAGGTAGGGCAGCTCATCCCGTGCAATGGCAGTCAGCTGGGGTAGCAATGCCTCGCTCACCACCGCGATAGTGGCGCGCGAATCGTTGAGCATGTAACGGTAGTCCTGGCTCTTCAGGAGCGTGTTCGTCGGGATCGGCACCGCGCCGATCTTCTGCGCGCCGAAG
>Ga0209156_10000844_pt1 | contig 25892 bp, 26 predicted proteins | sample GraSoiAngelo_124_FD_185881 | JGI IMG/M metagenome (GOLD analysis project Ga0209156, IMG submission 185881) | Grasslands soil microbial communities from the Angelo Coastal Reserve, California, USA - 14_0927_05_20cm (SPAdes) (version 2) | ecosystem: Environmental > Terrestrial > Soil > Grasslands... | reverse complement strand
CTGCTCGAACAATTCGAAATTTTGCCCGAAGACCTCGATCGTCTTGACGCCAAACATTTCGGTGTGATCGAGCGCGAAGGAAAAAAGTTATACCGCTATCGCGCCAAAGATTACCGGATTTACTTCGCCAAGACACAGGAGGGGATCAAGATTCATCGCGTTCTGCACAAGAACACGTTTCGAGATTTTCTTTTCCGGAGCAAACTGCCGGTCTCTGAAGATCAGGCGCTCGGCAAAACGCGCGAGTTTTGGAAATTGATCGAGCAAGGGGAGAAAACAAGGAAGGCGTGAGAGCAGGAGAAAACGCTCAACGCTCAACATTCAATCTCGAAGGCAGCAGTTGTAGCGCTCCCGCGCCTGCGCGATGTCAAATGGTGAACCAAATGGTGACAGAATCGGCAGGCGACGCGCCTGCCTCACAATTGCGGCGAGGCTAGAAAATGACGAGACCCCTCACAGTCGTTGGGGTGACAGAAAATAAATGCGACGCTCATTGAGCGCCGCTACAACACTAGAGATCCCTCGACTGGCGCTCGGGATGATTTAATTCGCAGCTGCGAATTAAATCATTTCATCAAGAGCACCGAGCGACTGCGCTTGATTTCGCGGGTGATTTTGCGGTGGAGATGCGCCGGCATACCGGTGACGCGGCGGGGAAGGATCTTGCCGCTCTCGGTCACGAATTTTTTCAGGAGATCGGGATTTTTGTAATCGATCGCTTCGATCGAGATGTCGATCCTGCGCCGGGGCATGGCGCGATTGGCGCGGCGAAAAGCGGAACGGCGTTTGGCGGTCTTCGGTTGCATCGAGAGTTACTTGGTTTCGCGATGAAGCGTGTGCTTCCGCAAAAAGGGATTGTATTTCTTTTTCTCGAGCCGGTTCGGGGTGCGCGGACTTTTTTTGTTCCGTTTGGTCATGTAGCGCGAAACTGGTTTGCCGAGCGCTTTCGCTTCGGTGCATTCGAGAGTGACAATTTCCTGTGCCATCGCTGCTATTCCTTGGATTCGGCCGCCGGCGCCGCTTCTTCTTCTTCGCCTTCGCCACCTTCGTCATCGGTCAGACCAAAGAGCGAGGTGACTGATTGCCGGACGCGCGAAGCCTTGTTCTGTTTCTCGAGCTGCGACTGACATTCGACAGTAAATCGCGCGAACGGGATGGCTTCGAGCCGCGCGTGCGGGATCGGTTTGCCCGACATCTCGCAAATTCCGTAAGTGCCGAGCTCGATCCGTTTCAGCGCCTGATCGATCTCGTAAAGCGCATCCTGTTCCTGTGAAAGCAGGCTGAGCGCGAAATCGCGATCGTAAGCATCGGAGCCGGCATCGGCTTGATGCATTCCAAAGGCAGAGGCTTCGCTGCCTTCAGCGCGCGAACGCAACGTGTCCTGCGCCACGCCGGCCATAGAATCGACCATGGCGTCGCGCAGTTGCAGGAGCTTTTCCTTTTGCTTGCGAGTAAACGGGCTCAATTTGCGCACGTGATGATTGCGTCCGAGCAAGGTCTCGCGCGGATTCGTGCTGGCGCGGGCTTTTTTGGCAGAAACCTTGCGGGCTGGCTTCGCTTTGCGGGGGGCAGCTTTCTTAGCTGAATTCTTTTTCTTTTTCTGTTTGGCCATAATTCAAAAGGCGCCCCAGCAGTCGGGCGCCGGAAAAAACGGAGGCTTAATTAAGGACAATTCCTAATCAGCGCAAGGGGAGATTTGACGAATCTATACCGCCTTTGATTCAGCGATTTTTGCCTTGGGAATACATGCTGGTCTCTTAGTAACACCTCGCTTTAGCGAGGTGGTTAGAAGCGGAGGCGGCGTTAAAACCGTTTAAACGGTTTTGAATTGGAGCTGCAAAGCACCGCGCTAAAGCACGGTGTTAGTGACCGCTCTAGGAGCTCGCGCTGGAGTATCGCCGCAGGGCGAACGCCCAGAACGCGCGCGAGAGACAAAAGACCACGGTCGACGCCACCACCAGCTGAAACATGAGCGGGCCGGGCTCGCCGAACGACTTGATTAACAATCGCGCGGGAATATTGGCGACGATCACTACCGGGACGATCCAGCCGAAAATGATTTTGAAGAGGCGCGGGAAAATCGCATCCGGATAACGCGCGATGTTGAGGAAGTTGAAATAGCCGTAAACCAGGCCTTGCGCTCGCACGATCCAGAAACTGACTGCGGCCAGGCTGAGCATGATCGAATAGTGCACAGCGATCCCAAACCCGATCGCGATCACGTAAAGCAAGATCGACGTCGGAGTTGGGACGACACTGAGCTTCGCCAGGGCAACGCCCACGACCAGACCGCCGAGCGCGGCGTTCACGACGCTGTCGAGGCCGAATTGTTTGGTCGAGACGGCAAATTGGCTATCGACCGGCAAAACCAGGAGCGAGTCCAGTTTTCCGGTACGCACCAGCTCAGGAATGGCGGCTACGTTGACGAAGAAGAACGCCTGGAAAAGTTGCGCGATCATTTGATGGGTGCCGATGAGCAAAACCACTTCCCATTTTGTCCAATCTCCGATGCGGTCGACATTGCCGAAGATGATAGAGAAGAAAACGATCTGCCCGACGAACCAAAGCACCTCCACCAGCATCCAAAGCAGGAAGTTTGCTTTGAAGCTCATCTCACGGATGAGCGAGTTGCGCAGCATGATGGAGTAAATCTCGATGTAACGCCGGAGCACGTTTGCCTGTCATTTTAATTGGACCCCAAGTCAAATCTCACCTTCATGAAGCGCTTTCTCCCTATCGGCGTCGTTATCGTCGCCCTCCTCGTCATTCTTTTCGTTGTTCGTCGATGCACGCAAAGTAGCGCCTCGGGATATCTGACCGCGAATGTGACGCGCGGGCCGATCACGCAACTTGTGACCACGACCGGCACGCTCAATCCGGTGGTTAATGTGCAGGTGGGCAGCCAGGTCTCGGGTAACATTGCCAAACTCTTCGCCGATTTTAATTCGGAGGTGAAAGCGGGCCAGACGGTGGCGCAAATCGACCCGATGCTCTTCCAAGCGGCGGTGACTCAGGCTGAGGGTGACGTGGCAAATGCGCAAGCGGCGCTGGAGCTGGCAAAGGTCAACGCTGAACGAATTCAAAAGCTTTTCATCCAAAAGAATTCCTCGCAACAGGACCTCGACACGGCCAACGCGAACCTTCATCAGGCCGAGGCGAACGTGAAAATCAAGCAAGGCGCCCTCGATAAAGCGAAAGCCGATCTCGACCACTGCACGATCACGTCTCCGATCGATGGCGTGGTCATCTCGCGCAATGTCGACGTCGGTCAGACGGTCGCAGCCAGTTTGCAGGCGCCGGTGATCTTCCAGATTGCGAACGATCTGACGAAAATGCAGATCGACTCGAACGTCGCCGAGGCGGACGTCGGCGCTGTGAGCGTGAACCAGGACGTCGATTTTACGGTGGATGCTTTTCCGACGCGCACGTTTCACGGGAAAGTGGTGCAAGTGCGCAACGCGCCGATCACGGTACAAAACGTCGTCACCTACGACACGGTTATCGGGGTCAACAACGCGGATTTGAAATTGAAACCGGGAATGACCGCGAACGTTTCAATCATCATCGCGCACAAGGACACCGTGGTTCAGCTCAAGAACGCTGCGTTGCGTTATCGTCCACCGGACGCGGCGACAGCCGAGCAACCGAAGTCGACATCTTCCCCGAGCGGTCAGCGTCCGACTGGAGCGCGGGAACGCCGAGCCGAACGCACGGTTTATGTTTTGGCCTATGGCAGACCGAATCCTGTCCAAATCAAAACCGGAATCAGCGACGGGATAATGACCGAAGTCATTGAAGGTTTAAAAGAAGGCGATCGAGTTGTGACGGCGGAACTGACGTCGCCTGCAGGATCGAGCTCTCCTCCCGCGAATCCGTTCAGCGGGCAGCAGCGAAGGTTTCCATAACCGATGAATCCGAAACGGCGCAAGGTGGATCGAGCAGTCCCTTGCTCGATGTTAAGCCACGCGGCGAAGCCGGAAATGTTTAGCATCGGTCCGAGCCGGACTGGCACTTGCGGGGCGGCCGATCCACCAACACCGACATGAAGAACGGTGAAGTCGTCAAATTGACCGACGTCCACAAAACGTATCGCACCGGCGACGTTGAAGTGCATGCCGTCCGCGGTGTTTCGCTCGAGATTCAACGCGGCGAATTCCTCGCACTTATGGGCGCGAGCGGTTCCGGCAAATCGACGCTCATGAACATTCTTGGCTGCCTCGATCGGCCAACTTCCGGGCGCTACCTTTTGGACGATGCCGATGTTTCGGTGCTGGATCGAGATCAGTTGGCCGACATTCGCAACCACAAACTCGGTTTTGTTTTTCAAAGCTTTAATTTGCTGCCGCGCACATCGGCGCGCGAGAACGTAGAGCTGCCGCTGCTCTATGGCACCCATCGTCTGACGCACGCGCAACTGCGCGAAAAAGCGGACGCCGTCCTCGCGTCGGTTGGATTGGCCGGACGCGAAGATCATCATCCCAGCCAACTTTCCGGCGGTCAACAGCAGCGCGTGGCGATCGCGCGTGCGCTTGTGAACGATCCGGAAGTTGTCCTCGCCGACGAGCCGACCGGAAATCTCGACAGCCGGACTAGCGTCGAGATCATGGGAATTTTTCAACAGCTCAACGAGCGTGGCATTACCATCATCATGGTAACGCACGAACAGGACATCGCCGCTTACGCGCGGCGCAATGTGGTGATGCGCGACGGACTGATCCTGAAAGATTTCAATGTGACCCAGCGTCTCGATGCCGCGACCGAGTTGGGAAAAATCGCGCCGATCGATTCGCAAGTTGAATCATGAAAGTTGGATCGACATTGAACATTGCCCTGCGTGCACTGCGCCGGAACAAAATGCGTTCGGTGCTGACCGCGCTCGGAATCATCATCGGCGTCGCGGCGGTGATCGCGATGGTCGGGATTGGCAACGGCGCCAAGGCGCAAGTGGAGGCGCAGATCGCCAGTCTTGGGCAAAATGTGATCCTGATTTTTTCGGGAAGCACAACTACGAGCGGGATTCGGACCGGCTGGGGCGGCGCCGGGACGTTGAAAATTGAGGACGCGGAAGCGATCAGACGCGAAGTGCCCGGTGTCGCGGCCGTGAGCGAGGAAGTTGTTTCGACAGCGCAAGTCGCGGCCGGCAATCAGAATTGGTTCACTCGAATTTACGGCGAGTCGGCCGATTATCTCGACATCCGGCAATGGCCGCTGGCGGATGGCGTGCCTTTTACTGCTCAGGACGTTCGCAGCGCTAACAAAGTTTGCGTGATCGGCCGAACAACCGCGTCGCAAGTCTACGGTAGCGACGATCCAGTCGGACAAATTTTGCGGATCAAGAATGTGCCGTTCACAGTCACGGGAATTTTGACTCCGAAAGGTCTAAGCACGCAGGGCGTCGATCAGGATGACGTTGTGATCATGCCGTTTACGAGCGCAATGAAGCGTGTCGTCGGCGGAACAACCTTGCGCAATATCAATGTCCAAATCAGCGACGGCCGACAGATCGCGGCGGCGCAACAGCAAATCATCGCGCTCCTGCGACAGCGCCATAACATTCGCGCCGGTCGCGATGACGATTTCACCGTGCGCAATCAACAGGAGATCGCGGACGCGGCGACAGCAACAACCGCGGTGATGACGGTTTTGCTTGGTTCAATCGCCGGCGTCTCGCTCGTGGTCGGGGGCATCGGGATCATGAACATTATGCTCGTGAGCGTGACTGAACGAACGCGCGAGATCGGGACGCGCATGGCCGTGGGCGCGCATGGCAGCGATATTCTGATGCAATTTCTGATTGAAGCGGTCACGCTCAGCTCCGTTGGCGGAGTGATCGGAATTATTTTCGGAATCGGCGCTTCCAAAATTTTATCGAGTTATGCGCATTGGCCGACGCTGATTTCGCTCAGCTCGATCATCGTGGCTTTCATGTTCAGCGCCGCCGTCGGAATATTCTTTGGCTTTTATCCGGCGCGCAAAGCGGCCGCGCTTGATCCGATCGAAGCGCTCCGTTACGAATAGGCAAATCATGAACCGCGGGTTCCGCGGATATCACGGATTAACCACGAATTGGCACGAATGGACACTAAGAACAGAAAATTCGTGTTTATTCCTGTGCATTAGTGGTTAGAAATCTCTTATGGCCGAGCACAGGGGATTCCAGGAATTGGTCACGGACGCGAAAAAGAAAATCACTGAGATTTCGCCGACCGACGCCGCAGCAAAAACGAAAAGCAGCGACGCGGTGATTGTCGATGTTCGCGAGAAAGACGAATGGGACGAGGAGCATATTCCCGACGCGGTTCACATGAGCCGTGGCATGCTCGAGTTGGAAGTCGAGGACAAATTTCCCGATCGCAACATGACGATCATCACGCACTGCGGCGGCGGTGGTCGCTCCGCGCTCGCCGCGGAAAGTTTACAAAAGATGGGCTACAAAAACGTCCGCTCCATGGCTGGCGGCTTCAAAGCCTGGAAAGCGGCGGGTTTGCCGACGACGAAGTAACGCGAACCGCGCTTGTCTTCGCCTCCAGAATTTCTTTAAGCTGCGCTGCTAGAACCGTGAGCAACAAGCTACAGGTTTGGACGCCGATTGTTCCGATTGGCGTGATACTCGTCGCGTTTTGCATTTCGGGTTCTACGATCGATCCCTCAGACATTTATTTGCCGCAGTTAAAGGACAAGAACGCCGAGGTGCGCATCGAAGCGTTGCGGCACCTACAGACATTTCTTGATTCGAGGATACCGGAAGCAATGCTTCCGCTTCTTTCGGATGAAGGAAATTCTATCCGGCGACTCGCCGCGCGCGCGATTGGTAGTCGATGGTGGCAGATTCCGAAAGAGAAATCCGAAAGCTATGTCAATGCGCTCGCGCAAAACTTGCGATCGGAATTGGAATTTGAAGACGAAAAGAACATAGCAGAGCGCGCAATTGGACTTCTGACGAGGAGCTATGGTTCGAAAATGTTTTCCCAAAGTCCGAACGCTCGATGGGTGATTTACGAACGGCGCGGTTTACCGTGTTTGATCGATACGACAACCTACACGGAAGAACTGCTCGGTTGGCCGCGAAGTAAGGACGGTGGACTTGAAATCCTGCTTTGCGCGTTCGGTAACGATGCTTTCGGAGAGGATGCGGTCTGGCACGCGAATAAGGAAGCAGTAGCGCTCGGTGTTTTGAACAGTCGGCGGGCGACCACGGTATGGATTTGGCAGCATAAGTTTGGTCTTCATAAACTGCGGCGGTCGGTCCTGATCAACTTGTTGCAACCAAAGGGCGAGATTGAAGAACCAAATCCAATCATCGCTGAGATCAAGGAGTGGAAGGACAACGAACTTCGTGTCTCGGTCGGATGGGGACGAGATGAGGATGGCGGGAGTGCAGTGATCGGTTGGGATCTAGATAAACACAGTTGGCATGTAGTTTCACGAGAGCACTAACCGCCGACGGCTTGGTAATGGCGGAGGCCGCGGTGCCACATCGTGCGCGCGACCGCCCAGGTTAAGAAAAGCCAGCCGGTTTGGATGGCGAGGGCTTGCCAAAGTTGCGCGCCTTTTAACCGTTCGAGAAAAATCGCGACCGGGCAAAACAGTTCGTAATAAAACGGCATCCATTTCAGCGCGGCCTGGATTCCAGCCGGCATGATATCGATCGGAAACATTTGACCGCCGAGGAAATATTCGAACGAGTAAACGATGAAAACGATGGTGGTGATTTCCAAAATCCAAAACGCCATCATCGCGAGCGAGTAGGTGATAAAGAACTGGATGAACGCTGCCATCAACATCGACAACGTCGCCAGGACGTAAGTCATCGGATCGTGCGGGAGCACGACGTAGTTGTGGAAATAAAGAAAGATGAGCGCAATCGGCGGCAGGGTGACGAAAGTGTAAACGAGCCGTCCGCTGCAAAAAATGCTGAACCGGTAGGCGAGATAACTCATTGGCTTGGTCAGGAGCGCGTTGATCTGGCCTTCGCGAATGTCGGCCGCGATTTGCCATTCGTCTTCGGTCGGCGTGACCAGATTGCTGACCAGGATCATGAGCAAATAATAATAAATCATCGAGCCGTAGTCGTAGCCGTGCAGGCCGCTGCCGCGCTCTTTGAAGACCGCGCTCCAAAGGAACACGGTGCCGGCGAGCGGGATCAATCCGAAGGCCGCGCGCAGAAAATAATTCCAGCGATAGACGAACGTGTTCTGGAGCCCGATGTTGAAGACGGAAACGTACTTGTCGATCCTGCTCGCGCTCATGCTGTAATCGCCATCGTAGTCACAAAGAGGATCCGCCAAAGGGCGCTAAATTGCGGAAGAATATTACCTGCTCCTTTATTTAGCGCTCTTTCGCGTGTTTGGCGGATAATTTTCGGACCTGCGCTAATTCAACGGCCAGGTTGATCGCCGCGATCATGCTGTCGGCGCGCGCGATGCCTTTGCCGGCGATTTCAAACGCAGTTCCATGATCGGGGCTCGTGCGTGGAAACGGTAAACCGAGCGTCACGTTCACGCCGTTATGAAACGCGTGCAGTTTCAACGGGATCAATCCTTGATCATGATACATGCAAAGCACGGCGTCGAATTCGCCTTCGGCCGCGCGATGAAAAACCGTGTCGGGGGAGTGAGGGCCGCTGAAGGCGGCCCGTTGAGGGTTGGTCCGAGCCGGACTGGCTTTTGTTGAGGGTTGAGAGTTCAATTCGGCAACAGCTGGAGCGATGATTTCGATTTCTTCGCGGCCGATCTTTCCGGACTCGCCGGCGTGCGGATTTAATCCGGCGACGGCGATGCGTGCTGATGTTTTGCGTTCGTCCGCCGGCGAACTTGACCGCTTTAAGCGGTCAAGTTTTGGACTCCGCTTATGAATGAAGTCGGCGAGTAATAGGCCGACGCGCACGATCTCACTCCGCTTGAGCGCCCCCGAGACTTCGCTCAGCGGAATGTGCGCGGTCACGAGCGCGACCGTAATTTTTCCGCCGGTCAAACACATCGCGAAGTTTTTCACGGCGCAGCGCGCGGCGAAAAATTCGGTCTGGCCGGGAAACTTGAACCCCGCTTCGTACATCCGCGCTTTGTGAACCGGTCCGGTCACGATCGCGAGCAATCCGCCGCGCCGCGCGCGGGTGACTGCTTCTTCAAGCGCGGCCGCGGCCGCGCGCGCAGTTTTAAACGTCGGCGCACCTGGCTTGCAACCAGGCTGCCGGCCGATGACGACGTATTCAACTGAATCGGGAACGCGTCCCGATTTCAAGGCCAGATCGACAATCTCCGGTCCGATGCCGGCGCAATCACCCAGTGTGATGCCGATGCGCGGTTTTGTCGTGCCCATGCTCTTGATCGTAATCGAACCTGCTCAATCGAGCACGAGCACGATCAGGAGCAAGAAGAGAGAAGACTAAGCAGAAGAGGAAGAGTTGCTGTCGATCAACAACTCAGAAAGTTTTGATGTAAGCCTTTGACCTCAGACTGGCGAGCCACTTTTCCTGTAGCTTTTGCGCTTCCTGCTGGATCAATTTCTTTTCGATCTCGACGCGCGCATCGGCCAGTTTTTTGGTGTCACCGCCGTGTTTCTCTTCGACTTTGAGAATGTAGTAGTTGCCGCTGAACTCGACGATGTTGCTGATTTTGCCGGGCGCGAGGCTGAAGGCGACTTTTTCGAGCGGTCCGGCCAGCGTCTTGCGCTCGATCCAGCCCCAGTCACCGCCATGTTCGCGGGTGCTGTCTTCGGAATAAAGCTGCGCCATGCGTTCGAACTCGGCACCGTTGACGAGCTTGCCGAAAATCTCATCGGCCATCGCCTTCTGCGCGGCGGCGTTGCCCTCGCTAGCGTGACTTGGAATCATGATCAGACGCAGCTTGACTTGCTCCTTGCTGGTGAATTCGTCTCGATGTGCCTTGTAATATTCGTCCACTTTTGCGGGCGAAGCGATCGTGTTGAGCTTGACGTTCTTACTCCGCATCGCCTGGACGATCATTTTCTCGGTCTCCATCTTTTTGAACTCGCCCATTGTGAAATTCTGGGCCTCGAGCGTTTTGATGAAGGTGTTCCGATCCCCGCCGAAATCGGTGCGAATAATATCGTGCATCCGGTCCTCCACGAAATGGTCCGGAATCTGGTAGTTTTCTTTTTTGAACGCCTGAATAATGAGTTGGCGATCGATCAAATCCTTAAGTGCGGCCTGGCGCACTTCCTTCACCTTTTTGATGAGCTCATCGCCATTGAATTGGGCGCGCAATAATTTTTCTCGCGGCGCGACGAGACCGCGGACCTGAGAAAAAGTAATCACGTCGCCATTCACGACCGCCGCGACGCCATCGACGACTTCCGGGTCCCCCGCGGCATAAGCGGCGCGACAAATCGGCGAAAAATTCAGCAGGCAGGCTGAGATCAGCGCGATAAGAATTGGCCGCATCATGTAAATTTTTTCGTTAACTCCAAAACTTCCCCGAGATGCGTTGCTTTCGCAACTAAACGGGGGAATTTGCCGTCGACAAGTATAAATTCGCCCCGCCGGGTCAGCATCAACTTTCGCTCGCGCACTTCCACGCGACTGATACCGGCTTTGGCGGCGGCGAGCTTGATTTCGGCGAGGAGAAACAGATTGTCAACCGCTTCCGGGAACTTCCCGAAGCGGTCGCGCCATTCGCGCTGAACGCGGTCGAACTGATCGCGGGTGCTGGTCTCGGCGATCTCGCGGTAAGCTTTGATCCGCAATCCAGTGTCGCTGACGTAATTGGCCGGAACGAACGCCGGAATGCGCCGTTCGGGACCGAGTTGGGCGAATTCGGCTTCATTGGTGGCCACAAAATCAATTCGAAGATCGACCTCGAGCCGTGGCTGAAATTTTCGCCCTTTTAGTTGTGCGACCGCTTGCTTGAGCAACTGGCAATAAAGATCGAAACCGATCGCCATGATATGGCCGCTTTGGGCGGTGCCGAGAATGCTGCCGGCCCCGCGAATCTCGAGATCCCGCATGGCAATGCGAAAACCGGCGCCAAGCGAGCTGTATTGCTTGATCGCGTTAATCCGTTTGCGCGCGGCGCCGATCGTCATCATTTCGCGCGGCAAAAGCAAATAGGCGTAAGCCTTGTGTTCGGCGCGACCGACGCGGCCGCGAAGTTGGTAGAGATCCGCCAAGCCGAAACGGTCGGCCCGGTCGATGACGATCGTGTTCGCGTTCGGAATATCGAGACCGCTTTCGATGATGGTAGTGCAAACGAGCACGTCGATTTTTCCCGCAACAAAACGCGCCATCACTTCCTCGAGCTCGTCCGAATGCATTTGCCCGTGTCCAATTTCGACGCGTGCTTGCGGGACAAGATCGACAATTTTTTCCCGGACTCGGTCGATTGTTTGAACCCGGTTGTGCAAAAAATAAACCTGGCCCTGCCGTTCGAGCTCTCGATTGATCGCGTCGCGAATGATCCGCTCGTCGTAACCGCAGACAATCGTTTCCACCGGCAAACGGTTTAGCGGCGGCGTTTCGATGGTCGACATGTCTTTCACGCCGACGAGCGAAAGATAAAGCGTGCGCGGAATCGGCGTGGCCGAAAGCGTCAACACGTCGACCAGCTTGAAGAGTTCCTTGAATTTTTCTTTGTGCAAAACGCCGAAGCGCTGTTCTTCGTCGATCACGACCAGGCCCAGGTCCTTGAATACGACGTCGCCGGAAATGAGGCGATGCGTGCCGATAACGATGTCGACGCCGCCCTGGCGGAGAAGCTCGAGGATTTTGCGCTGCTCACCTTGCGATCGAAACCGGCTGAGCATTTCAATCCGCACCGGATAATCGAGCATGCGTTGGCGAAAAACCTCGAAGTGTTGTTGGGCGAGGACGGTCGTGGGCGCGAGCACCGCGACTTGCCTTCCGTCCATGACTGCTTTGAAAGCGGCGCGAATCGCAACCTCGGTTTTACCGAAGCCGACGTCGCCGCAGATCAACCGGTCCATCGGCCGCGGTTGCTCCATGTCGATCTTCGCGTCGATGATCGCCTTCATCTGGTCGGGCGTTTCGCGAAACGGAAAGGAATGCTCGAACTCGCGTTGCCACTTTGTGTCCGGCCCAAACGCGTGACCGGGAACGATTTCGCGCTCGGCCTGGACCACCAGCATTTTGCCGGCGTAATCGAAAATGGATGAAGCCGCATTCTTTTTGGCGCGCGCCCATTTTGAATCGGCGAGCGAACTGAGCTGCGGTGATCGCTTGCCGACGCCGACATAACGCGAGACGAGATAGGCCTGCTCCAGCGGCACGTAGAGCTTCGCTTCGTTGGCGAATTCGAGCGCGAGCACTTCCTGTTCGCCGTTTGTCGTTGTTGGAATGCGGGTGAGGCCCGCGAACCGAGCCACGCCGTGTTCGAGGTGAACGACGAGATCGTCCTCGTTCAGCTCGCTGAAATCGATTTGGGCACGGTGACGTTCGGCGTGGTAAAGCCGCCGGCGCGCGTGCGGCGCGAAACGGCCGAACAATTCAGCCGCCGACAAAACGACCAGATCGGCCGGCGGAAAGCAAAAGCCACGCGCGAGCGTGCCGAGAACAAGATCAACATCTTGCAACACATCGGCGCTGATCAATTCACGGAAGCGCTCGATCTCGCCCTCGGTCTGAAAATAAACCACGATCCGCGCTTTATTTTTACGCCACTCGTTCAGTCGCTTGATGAATTGATCGCGCTTCGCTTCCGCGAGGAGAAAATCGCCAACCGCGAACTCGCCGATGTCGCAATCCTGAAACGCGCCGCTGAAATCTTCGGGACCGCTTTCGATCCAGCCCTCGCTGATTTGAACAACTTGAGCGCTTAAAGCGGTCGAGTTTTCCGCAGCTTCATCTGGTTCGACGTCGATCGTTAGATCTTCTTTGCCGATGTAGTCGCGGACAAAAGCGCTTTGGTCGCCCGCGGCCCCGAGCAAGATGTCGATCTTAGGCAGGTCGCGCACGGAAGTTTGGGTATCGATATCGAATTCACGCAGCGATTCGACGTTATCGCCAAAGAACTCGAGCCGCACCGGCAGCGGCGCCTGCCACGAATAAAGATCGACGATGCCACCGCGAACAGCGAATTGGCCGCGCGTCGTGACCTGGGCGACGCGTTCGTAACCGGAGCCGCTCAACTTTTCGAGCAATTGCCCCATGGTTGACGTAGCGCCCCGTTTGATTTTCAAAGTCGCGGCTGAGACAGCGCCGCGTTTCGGCGCCGGTTGCTCGAGACTAGCGCGGGTGGTTACGATCACGTGCGGTCCCGGTTCGCTATCGATTTTCGCTAGGAGCGCCAATCGCTCAGCCGCGATTTCAGGATCGGGCAAAACATTTTCGACCGCGGCGAATTCGGCTTCGGGTAGAAATTGCGTAGCTGGAAGCCAATTCAGGATTGTTTCGTAAAGCGAATCCTGCGCACGCACGCTCGGGCAAACAATCCACACCGTTTTCGGCATCCGCCGCGCAATAACGGCGGCCAGAAAAGCCTGTCCCGGCGCGATGATGTGGGAAAATTTTACCGGCGCCCGTTGGGTCTCGACCTGTTCAAGCTTGCGCGCAATCAGAGCAGTTTGCGCGGCGCGCTCGAGTAATTCGCTGGATATCGATTTTTCCACGGCGAACTTTCGCCGAAAGTGGCGAAGCTTCAAAAAGGTGGATTGGCCGCTCCGCGGGCGATGCTAGTTAGTGCGGCTTCGCCGCCATTTTTAACATCGGAGCTCGCCACGGGACGAGTCCGTCCGTCGGCGGACAAGGGACTGCTCAATCCACCTCGCGTGGAATTTAATTCGTGATCGTAACTGGAGTACCGGTTGAAAGCGATTTGAAGAAATTCTCGGCCATGAATTGCGGCATCCGAATACAACCGTGGGATGCAGGATAGCCTGGCAGATAACCAGCGTGCATTCCGACACCGTCGACGATGCGCATAAAATAAGGCATCGGCGCGCCCTTGAAACGGCTGCCTGGCGGTTTCTTGTCGTCAACCGAGACGTTGGGCATCACGACGTTACCGGCATCGTCAACGAAATCGCCGTATTTGGTTGAGACGTGGTTAATGTCCTTTTGGATGATCGAGAAATGACCGGTAGGCGTAATCAACCCCTCGCGTCCGGTAGATAGCTGCGAAATTCCGACCAACATTCCGCTTTTGTAAAAATAAGCGCGCTGTTCTTTCAGGCTGATTTTGACGGAAGGCTTGCCGCCGATGTGATCGCCGTCCCAGTAAGAAACGCTGTCGGTCGGCGCGCCGGTAGTTGGAGCGCCGCCGTGGACGCCGCCGAGATATTGGGTTTGTCCCGAATAGCGGACGTCTTCCTCGCAGCTGGTGGCGATTAAACTCAACGTTGTGAGAACTGACAAAAGAGACAGCCGATAAAATGAAGAACGCATAAAAACTTTTCGGTCGGAACCCTTTACCGGAAGAGTATCCAAAGTCAAGAGATGCAGCACTGGCAGAGCCGGTGAATTTCGGCCCTTTCCGCGGCTTGAATTGTGCTTTCTTCGAGGCAGCGTTTCCGGCATGCCGACTTACGAGTATCACTGCCGGAAGTGCGACCAAAATTTTGAGATGTTTCAATCAATGCGCGACGAACCGCTCCGGGAATGTCCCAAGGACCTTTGCCGGCTCCCGAAATGGGGCCATGGCAAGGTAAAACGGCTTCTCGGCACTGGCGCGGGGATTATTTTCAAAGGGTCCGGCTTTTATAGCACCGACTATCGGAGCAAAGCCTACCAGGAAGCGGCCGAGAAAGAAGCGCCCACTGCCGGCGAAAAATCTTCCTCCGGCAAAGAATCAAAAACGCCACCGCCAAAAACATCGACCTCAGCCCCACCCCCTAAACCGAAAAAGGAGTCGGAAGCATGACGACGACAACAATGACGAAAATAGTTTGTGGGGAGTGCCGGCACGAAAACGAAGCCGAGCGGATCTACTGCCACAATTGCGGTGAACGCCTGGATCGTTCCGCGGCGGCTGCGCAAAAGCCGATTGTGGATCCGACAGAGACACATCGGCGTTTGCAGAAGATGTTGGGGCCGCCGAGCAGGGTCCGTCACAATTTCTTTGCTGTGAGCAAATTAGTTTTGGCTGCGGTCGCTGCGGCCGCCCTGGTCGAGATGGCCCTGCCGCCGGAACTTCCCGCGCCGACAAAGATTGTGTCACCACAAATCGATCTCGATTTGGAAAACGCACATCTGAGGCCCAGCCCGCTGGAATATTCGCAAGACCAGATTAACGCTTATCTGACTTATCGGTTGATCAGCAAAAAAACGGCGCTGACTCACCCGTTCCTGACATTCGTGCGCGCGACTGCTTCTTTCCGCGAAGGTGCTTGCACGATCGCCATGGAGCGTTCGCTCTTTGGTTATTCAATTTTCAGCCGCACATCTCATCGCGTGGAAACGAACGCGGGAAAAATTGCTGCCACAAATGTTGGTGGCTGGATCGGGCGGCTGCCGATTCATCCCGTGGTCATGCAATTCGGCGATATCATTTTTGCCGATTTATGGTCTGCGCTCGACCGCGAGCGTAAATTGATCGGAAAAATGGGAGCAGTGAACTTTCACGAGAGCAGCGTTACAATAAGCGCGCCGACTCGTTAAAAAGGAAGTGGCCGGGAGCCCGCCATTTCTCCATCGGACTCGCCGGCCAACCAACCAATCAATCTGTTTTAGTTTTCGCTAGTAACGGAGACCCATGTTCCGCAGGAGCGATCCACTGATCGCGCCATCCACGCGGAGACCGTGATCGCGCTCATACGCCTGAATAGCGTAACGGGTGCGCGGTCCCATGACTCCGTCGATCGCGCCGCGATAATAACCGGCTCGGGCCAGTCGCGATTGAACTTGGATCACGACAGATCCATTGGCGTAGCCGCCATAACCGGACCGGTCATAAGAGTAATATCCGTAGCTGTAGTCGGACGGATAGGAGCCGTAATAACCGTACGGGTAACCGTAGGAGTAATACGGGTAACCGAATCCGAATGAAACGGACGGGCCGTAAGAATAATACGGATAGCCGTAGCCGTAACCATATGAGCCGTACGGGTAGCTGTATCCGTAGGTGCGGCCACCTACGAAAACTCTGCTTTGGTCACGAGTTCGAACTGTGGCTGTATTTCCGCCCGTTGCGAAACTCCGTGTTCGGATCGCGGCTCTATTACCGCCAGTTGCGAAACTGCGTGTTCTAACCGCGGCGTGTCTGCCAGTTGTCATTGTCGTGGTCTGTTTTGCCGTCCGGACTGTTGCCTTCGAGCGAGCCCGGTCATTCCTTGGGGCCGCCATCGCCAGCGAACCGGTCAAGATCAACCCTGTGACCACGCTTAATAGGATGCGTTTTGTGTTCATAAGCCTGTTTTTTGGTTCTAAAAATTAGACGTGAGAAACAGGCCAGAGTTTCACCTTTTTTGCAGAAAAATTCGCGATCGTGCTCGCCAATGGACGCTGAGCGCAACTATTCTGCTCCCAGCTGTTTGTGAAGATGAGAATTCGCGCGATTTTCGCAGGAGCGCTCCTCGGCTGTTCGATTTTCGGATTGCCCGCCGCGACGCCGATTGAACGAAGCCTCAGCCCATCCGGCCAATTCGTCATTTACGGAGGCGATGCGGCGTGGCGGGGTGCAGTCTCCGCGCTGGCCGAGCGCACCAAGGCCAATCTGCTCGCTGTCTTGCAACGACGCGATCAATGGGGCGCCGCGATCGTAGTTAATTTGCAATCGCCCGCGGCGAATCTACCGGAAATATCGGCGACAGCTTTGCGCTTCAGTCAAACCGGATCTGGCCTGAAATTGCAAGTCGACCTGACGATTTCGCGCAAAATGGATTTCGGAGCAATGGAGCGCGAACTGTTGCGGGCGATTCTGCTCGAAATGATTTATCGGAATCAACCCGGGATTGCTTCGGGTGCGACCTATGTTGAGCCGCCAAACTGGCTGATTGAAGGCTTGCTCGCTTTGACCCCAAATCGCGATCGCACAGCGCTGACCAACGCGCTGGCAGTGCCGGAACGAATCACACCGCTCAATGAGGTTTTGTCGGAGCGGCCCGAATTGCTCGATTCCGCCGGGCGGCTTCTTTATCGCGCCTGCTCGTTCGCGCTCGTTCAGTTGCTGATCGAAAGCGCGGACGGCCACGCGCACCTCGGCCGTTACATCGACAATCTCTCATTCACTTCAAACGATCCGTTGGCCGATTTGGAGGCAGCGTTTCCGCAACTTGCCGGAAACGATGAAAAAATTTGGAAATCGAGGATTGCAGACATTAGGACTTCAGGGCGCGCTGATCTTCTGACTTTTTCGCAGACGGAGGAAAAGCTTGCTAGCCTTTTACAGACAAAATTTATGCGGACCGACGCGCGCGATAAATCTCTATCCTTTGAAGATCTTTGCCAAAGGAAGCCGGCTCCGACGCAGCGACTGGCGCTCCAAAAAGTTGGTCAGGAATTATTGTTGTTGGCTGCGCAGGCCAACCCGGCTCTTCGCTCAGTCGTCCAGGATTATCAGCAAGTTGCTACGCAGTTGGCGCTCGGAAAAATTCGTGGCCTGGCGGCACGCCTAGCCGACTTGAAAACTTTGCGCGCAAAACTGTCCGCGCGAATGACCGAAATCGACGATTACCTGAACTGGTTCGAGGCTACGCAATTGTCAACCCGAAGCGGTCTCTTTGAGGATTGCCTCAACACTTCAAGCCTGGAGACTCCTTCCCGGGCGCATCGAAAAGACTCGTTCTCCGCTTATCTCGACGCGATGGAGGCGGAGTTCTAGGATTGTTCGCCACTGCGAATCCATCTGGCGGCGGATCGAACTTCGAGTAGTTGCTCATTCGAGCGTTTCTCATTAAGGTAGTTGCCGCGGGTTAAGCCGCGCGTTTTTCTTGATGCAGAAGATTGGATTTGCCGAAGCCCTCGATTCGATTGTGGCGAGCGACCCGCGTTATCAACGCGAGGCCTACATTTTTTTGCGCGATGCGCTCGATTTCACGACCAAGCAGCAAAAGAAAGCAAAAGGGACAACGGTGAGGCATGTTTCTGGACCGGAGCTGCTCGAAGGCGTCCGGCAATATGCGCTCAAGGAATTCGGACCGCTGGTGGTGACGGTGTTTGATAATTGGGGGATCCGTTCCTGTGAAGATATCGGTCACATGGTTTTCAATCTCATCGGCGCCGGTATTTTTGGAAAGACGGACCAAGATTCGATCGAGGATTTCAAGGCGGTTTACGATTTTCAGGACGCGTTTGTGAAGCCGTACGCCCCGGAAAAGAAAGTCGAAGTCCCGAAAAGTTTACCGGCGCCGAAAATTGTATGACGGGCGTAGCCCCGCGGGTGGCGCTAATTTCTGCGATTGTATTTAGCATGGTGAACTTGAAAGCTGCTGCTCAGGATGACTCCGCCGTCATCACTTTTCCGCCGAGTACGGCGCAAAAATGGGTCCTGCCCGACGGCCTGACGCTGGTCGTCCAGGAAGACCGAAGCGCACCGGTGGCTAGCGTGCAGGCGTGGTGCGGCACCGGCAGCATTTATGAGGACGAGAAATTGGGTGCCGGTCTCTCGCACATCCTCGAACACATGCTGTTTAAAGGAACCAAAACGCAATCGAGCAACGCCATTGCGCAAAAAATCCAGGACGTGGGCGGCTACATCAATGCTTACACTTCCTTCGATCGCACCGTCTTTTGGATCGATGTGCCGAAAGATGGAGTCCAGACCGCGCTCGCGGTTTTGTCCGACGCGATGATGAATTCGACCCTCCCGCCGGAAGAATACGCAAAAGAGCAGGAGGTCATTCGCCGCGAGTTCGCAATGGGTCTTGACGACCCTGATCGTCAGGCAGGCTTGCTCCTCTTCGCGACCGCGTATCAGCGCCATCCCTATCGGCTCCCGGTGATCGGCGAGATAGAAATTTACAATCAGCTCACGCAGGAGCAGGTGATGCAGTATTACAAATCGCGTTACGTGCCGAACAATCTCACCTTCATCGTGGTGGGAGATGTCGATGGCGAAAAAGTGCACCAGCAACTGGCGGACTTTTTCAAACGTTACCCGGAGAAATCGCTCAAGCCGGTTTTTGTTCCGGAAGAACCGCCGCAGCTCGGCCGGCGCGAAGCGCACAACGAATTCGCGACCGAGCTGACACGGCTTTCGCTCGCCTGGCACATTCCCGAGATCACGAATCCGGATGTTCCCGCGCTCGACTTGCTTTCGACGATTTTGGGTGAGGGGCGGAGCTCGCGTTTGTATTAGCGTGTCAGCGTTCTCCTACACCCCGGGTGACCCTGGTCTGCTCGGAGTGGATGCGACGGTCGATCCAAAGAAACGCGACGACGCTGAGAAGTTGATCTTGCAGATCATTGCTGAAGTGAAACAGGCCGGCGTGACCGCCGATGAACTGATGAAAGCGAAAAAAATGTCGCTCAGTCATCATCTCGACGCCCTCACCACCATGCGCGGTCAGGCGTCCGATCTCGGATCTAATTGGTTGCTCACCCGAAATTTGAGTTTCAGCCGCGACTATTTGACCGCCGTCCAAAAAGTAACCTTGGACGATATTCGCCGCGTCGCAGCGAGATATCTGGTCGATCAAAACCTGACGGTCACGTCGCTTAATCCGAAAGGTTCGCTTGGCGCGAAACAGGAGGTCTCAAAGCCGGCCACGGTCACGGAAATTCAAAAATTCGAGCTGTCCAACGGTCTACGTTTGCTGGTGCGGGAAGATCCGCGCTTGCCGCTGGTTTCGATGAGCGCCGTTTTCCGGAGCGGATTGCTCGCTGAAACTCCGGAGATAAATGGAATCACACGCTTGACTGCTCGCGTTTTGCTCAAAGGCACCAAGACGCGCACTGCCGAGCAGATCGCCAATCAGATCGAAGCCATCGGCGGATCGATCTCGAGCGACGCCGGCAACAACAGCATGAGCGTCTCGGTTCACCTGATGAAACCGGACCTGAAAGCCGGCGTCGATTTGCTGGCCGATGTTTTGCTCAACGCGAATTTTCCTGAAAAAGCAGTCGCGCGCGAAAAAGAAGTTCAAATCGCGGGTGTTAAGCAAGAAGAGGAGCAATTGACGACCGTTGCGCGGAACATTCTGCGCCAGGCGCTCTTCACCGATCATCCCTATGCCTTGCGCTCGAATGGCTCGCCCGAATCGCTGCAGCGCCTTACCCAGAAAGATTTGCTCCAATTCCGTGACAGGTATCTGGTCGCGAAAAATGGGGTGATTTCAGTTTTCGGGAATGTGAATGCGGCCGAAGTGGAGCAGTTGTTCGAGCGGGCGCTTGGCGCAATGAAGCCCGGCTCACTCGCGCTGACCAATGCACGGCCGCCGGCGCCGATTACCAAAACGGAGATTGTCGAAAGCAATAAAGAAAAAGCGCAGGGCGTGATCATGGTCGGCTATCGCGGCGTCGATATGTTCGACAAAGATCGATACCCACTCGAGTTGATCGACGAAGCGAGCAGCGACCTCGGTTCGCGCTTTTTCATTCGTATTCGCGAGCAAATGGGACTGGCGTATTACGTCGGTGCCAGCCAGATGCAGGGACTCGTTCCCGGTCTGTTCGCATTTTATCTCGGGACCGATCCGCAAAAAATCGAGCCGGTGAAAACGGCGTTGCTCGAAGAGATCCGGAAACTGGCAAGCGAAGGCCTCACTCAGGAAGAGGTAACCCGCGCGAAAAAGAAATTGATCGGGCAGCATCAAATCGCCATGCAAAGCAATGATTCGTTCGGTTATCAGTGCGCCCTCGACGAGCTTTATGGGCTCGGCTTCGATTATTACAAAAAACTTGAGCAGGATGTGGAAGCGGTCTCCATGGACGAGATCAAACGGGTTGCAGCGAAATATTTTCGCGACCAGCCGTATGTTTTGGCAACGGTCCGACCCCCGGAGCGGCCCTCAGTTACGAAATAGAAATAGATATGGCTGAAGTTCAAACCAGCACTCAGAGCGGAGAGCTTTCGCAGCGCTTCATCGAGTTTGTGATGATGCACGCGCAGAACGCGGCGCTGTTTCTCGGGCAGATTCCGAACCCGAAAACCGGGGAGGGCGAAGTGAACCTTGAGCTTGCCAAAATGTTCATCGATCAACTGGCGATGATTCAGGAAAAAACACGGGGTAATTTGACAAACGACGAATCGACCGTGCTCCGCAATACGCTCTCGAATTTGCAGATGGTCTATGTCGAAGTTGCGCAGCAAGCCCCGCAAGGCGCGGCGCAGCCCAAAACTCCTGCGCCTGAACCAAGCCCGCAAACATCCGCCTCCGCAGGGCCTACGACGGATAGGTCGACAACGACGCCGGAGCAACCGCCGATTTCGGCTTCGAACGAGTCCGAGTCGAAGAAAAAGTTCACCAAGAGTTACGGCTCGTGAATTGAAGAGACGCGTTGCCAGCGTCGTCGAAGGTCAAAGACCGCCGCTACATTGCCGGTCTGCTAATTGAATTACGTGCACGGTAGGGCAAGAAACGGAAACGGGAATGGCGCGAAGATCGTCGCCGAAGCGATGGACGCAGCCGAAGAAGCTGGACTCCTTTATGTCAGCGACGATCGGCCTGGTTACACGCGTAAAGCGAAAGGCGACGATTTCGACTGGCTGGACGCAGATGGAAAACTGATTTGCGATGAGCAGCGGCTTTTGCGGTTGAAACGCCTCGCCATTCCGCCGGCGTGGACTGAGGTTTGGGTTTCTCCTTTGGCGAACGGTCACATTCAGGCGACGGGTCGCGACGCGCGCGGTCGCAAGCAATACGTTTACCACGATCGCTGGCGCGAAGTTCGCGACGAAAACAAGTACGATCGCATAATCAGTTTCGGCAAGACCCTCCCAAAGATCCGCCGACGAATGGCGCGAGATTTGAAGTTGCCCGGATTGCCGCGAAACAAAGTCCTGGCCGCGGTCGTGCAGCTGCTTGAGCGCACTTTCATCCGCATCGGCAATGAGGAGTACGCGCGCGAAAACAAATCGTTTGGGCTCACAACTATGAAAGATCGACATGTCCGGGTCAAAGGCGCGAAACTGCGTTTTCGTTTTCGCGGCAAGAGCGGACGCGAGCATGAGGTCGATGTGGCCGACGGGCGCATCGCGAATATTATTTCCAAGCTCCAGGACCTGCCCGGCCAGGACTTGTTTCAATACGTCGACCATGACGGAAAAGTGCGTGACATTACTTCACAGGACGTGAATGAGTACCTCCGCGAAATTACGGGCGAAGATTTCAGCGCAAAAGACTTTCGGACCTGGGCGGGAACAGTTCTGACCGCGATCGCGCTCAACGCGCAGGAGAACTTCGAAACCCAGAAGCAGGCGAAGTCGAACATCAATACGGCGATCAAGGCGGTCGCCAAAATTCTTGGCAACACGCCGGCGATTTGCCGGAAATGCTATGTGCATCCGGCTGTGCTCGAGAATTATCTCGATCAAAAATCAATCGACGGATTGAAGCAAACCACGGAAGACGCGCTCGAAAAAGAAGATGTCGATCTTCGCTCGAGCGAAACCGCCGTCCTTAAGTTCTTGGAATCGCGGTTAACGAAAAAAGCGGCCTAATCGCGTCAGCGACCGCCGCCGCTTGGAGTCGCGCTCGCTTTTGGCTTGGCGCTTTTGCGGACAGTGATCGTTGCCTCACTCGGTGCGGGCGGAGGCGCTTTCTCGGGAGGTTTTTTTGTGGAGGGCCAGATCAAGCGCCAAGGCTGGCTTTTTATTGTTTCGCTGAATTCCTTGATGTTCTGGCCGGTGGGTCCGAGATCGTTGATCGTGACTTTCAATTTTTCCGACGAGCTCCGCAGATTTTGGAGCGTGATCTCGATGTTGTTGTTCTCGGTCAGACTGGTGCTGATTTTCTCGATGTTGTTGAGCGAATGGGAGAGCGCGCTGTCCGGCGCGGTCATGTCGGCAATATGCTCGCCGAACAATTTGATCTGGCTGAGGGCTTGGTTCATCTCCGAGTTTTCGTCGGTGATGTGATTCAAGTTTTGCGCGGTCTGCTGGAGGTCTTTCATCGTGTTGGTCGCTTCAGCGGCAACGGGTTTGATCACTTCCAGCATTTTCGCGGCGGCTTCTCCGAGATCGGGATTGCGTTCGCCGGCAAACATTTCGCCGTCGCGCGCGCGTCCGGAAGCTTCAGTCCCTTGGGTAATGTCGATCGCCATGTCGCCGAGCAAACCCAGTTGCATTAAGCGTGTCCGCGCGTCGCGATAAACCACCGCGTTGCGGTCCACCTGAACATCGATGCGCGCTTCGTATTTTGGTGTCCCCGGCGTCGGACTCGGGGTTGGATTTGTCTCGGGCGGAGCGAATGCTGCGGCCGCTTCTTCGGCGCGGCGTTCTTCTTCGCGGGACACGGGCGAAAATAATTTTTGGACCTGACCAATCTTGCGTCCCGCCAGCATCACGACTGCGCCTTGTTTAATGCCGGCGGCGTTGTCTACGTAAATCTTGTAAGTGACGAGTGGACGGAAAAGTCCGGGCGCGCCCAGTAAGACCAAAACAAAAACGAGCACGGCCACGGTCCCAACCACCAGCAGGCCGGTCATGATTTCATTTTTTTGCAATTGCATCTTGGCTTCCTTCCAGAATGGGACCTTCGGTGCTACCGCTCAAGAATTGAGCGACGACTGGATTTTTGGATTGCTTGAATTTTTCGGGTTCAGCGTCTTCGATGATTTTTCCTTGGTACAACATAGCCATTCGCGTGCCGATGCGAAAGGCGCTGTCCATTTCATGGGTTACGATAATTGAGGTGACTTTGGATTTCTCCGTCAGACTGATGATCAACTCGTCGATGACCGACGCAATCACCGGGTCGAGACCGGCCACCGGTTCGTCGAAAAGGATCAATTCCGGCTCGAGGACAAGCGCCCGCGCCAGGCTCACGCGTTTTTTCATGCCGCCGCTTAATTCCGATGGCATCAGATTTTTTGCGTCTTTCATCCCGACCAGGTCCAGTTTTTTGTCCACAATCTCGTCGATTTCCTGCCGTGATTTGTCGGTTAATTCCTCGAGCGGAAGCGCGACGTTGTCGCGTACGTTGCGCGAACTGAGCAGCGCCGAGTATTGATAAACCATCCCGATGTGCCGCCGCACCTGCTGCAATTTGCGCTGCTTCAAGCGGGTGATTTCGAATTGCTTGAAGAAAATCGAACCGGCATTGGGTCTCAATATTCCCAGAATCAGCCGCAGAATTGTGCTTTTGCCGCTGCCGCTTTGGCCCATGATCACTAGGCGCTCTTCGAGCTCAACCGCAAGTGAGCAGCCATCGAGCACTTTTTTATCTTCGAACTGCATCTCGACGTCGCGCAGCTCGACCATGTGCGAGTCCTTCGCGCTCATATCGGAAAAAAGTTGACGTAAACAATGTTGTAGAGTGTATCAACGCCGATCACGACCGTGATCGCGGTGACGACGCTGGAAGTCGTGGCGATTCCGACCCCCGCCGCGCCGCCTTTTACGTTCAGACCGCGATAACAGGCGATCGCCGCGATCAGCAAGCCGAACATGAAACTTTTGAGCACGCCGGTGATGAGGTCGCGAATCAAGAGCGAGTCGCGGACCAGATCGAGAAAATAAGGGAATGCAATGCTGAAATAAGCTTTCGAGATCAGACTGCTGGCGAAGATTGCGGAAATATTTGAGACCGTTGAGAGACAAGGCATCAGGAAAAACAAGGCGAGCATCCGCGGCGCGACCAGGAACCGGAGCGGCCCGATGCCCATCGCTTCGATGGCTTCGATTTCTTCGGAAACCTGCATCGTGCCGAGCTCGGCGGTAAAGGACGCGCCGATCCGCGCTGCGAGCATGATCCCGGTCATCAACGGTCCAAGCTCACGGGTAAAACCGATCGCCACCAGACCCGGAATCAGCCGCTCGGTTCCAAAGCGTTGCAACTGGTAACCGGTCAGCAATGCCATCGTCAGGCCGAGAAAAAACGAGACCAGCGCGACCAGTGGAACAGACTCGACGCCGGCGCGCTCGGCGTGCCGGAAAAAACTAACAGCGCGAAAAGGTGCCCGTCCGTCGCGCAGACGCTCGATCGTTTCCTCGAACGTGTGCGCGATGAACCAGAACATGCTGCCCACTTCGCGCAGAAAATTCCAAAAGACCCCGCCGATCTCCTGGAGCGCAATTACCGGCGCCGCGATCAGAACTTCTTCGGTCGAGTTTTGTTTTTTCCCAGCCATTTCAAAGAGGAAGCTGCCCCAGTACAGGAAACGAAAAAGCGATTTCTTCTCGCTGGCGTGCTGCTGGACCGCGGTCTATCTGTTCGAACGCAAGAAATTTATGTCGGAGCGATGTTTTCTAATTTGCGGACTGGTCGCGGTCGCGGCATTAGCAGAGGCGCAACAGTTCGGCAGAATGAGCTCGATGAAAGAAAACAAGATTGGATTGGTTGTTCACGGAGGGGCCGGAACGATGGAGCGCGGCAAAATGACGCCGGAACGCGAGAGCGAGTATCGCGCCGGAATCGAAAACGCGCTTCGGGCCGGCTGGGAAATTTTGAAGCACGGCGGTTCGAGTCTGGACGCAACCGAAGCGGCGGTGCGCACGTTCGAAGACGATCCGCTTTTCAACGCCGGCAAAGGCTCGGTCTTCTCGGCCGCAGGCATCAATGAAATGGACGCCGCGATCATGGATGGCAAGACGCTCAAAGCCGGGGCAGTCGCGGACGTTCGACACATTAAGAATCCGATCAGTCTTGCGCGGCTGGTGATGGAGAAATCGCCGCACGTTTTGATAAGCGGCGAAGGCGCGGAAAACTTTGCCAAAGAACACGGCGTCGAGCTCGTTGATCAGAAATATTTTTTTACTCAGGAACGCTGGGAGGCACTCCAAAAAATAAAAGCCGCTGAAAAGGCAGGCGCCAACGGCGACAAGAAGTTCATTATCACCGACCAGGACTTGCATGGAACGGTTGGCGCCGTCGCACTGGATCGA
>Ga0209156_10000842_pt1 | contig 25916 bp, 28 predicted proteins | sample GraSoiAngelo_124_FD_185881 | JGI IMG/M metagenome (GOLD analysis project Ga0209156, IMG submission 185881) | Grasslands soil microbial communities from the Angelo Coastal Reserve, California, USA - 14_0927_05_20cm (SPAdes) (version 2) | ecosystem: Environmental > Terrestrial > Soil > Grasslands... | reverse complement strand
CTCATCGTGTCGCTCCTGCTCGGCGTGAATCCGCTCTCCGACTACACCGCGACGAGTCCGTCCGTCGACGGCGCGCCGTCGGTGCAGGACTGCCAGACCGGGGCCGACGCGAACAAGCGCGACGACTGCCGCATCGTCGGGTTCGTCGACAGCGTCCAGAAGTATTGGGGTGACGAGTTCGCGCGCCGCGGCGACACCTATCTACCGGCGAAGACCGTCCTCTACACGGATTCGACCGAAGGTGCGTGCGGGTTCGCCCAAGCCGCGATGGGGCCGTTCTATTGCCCCGATGACGAGAAGGTCTATCTCGACCTCAGCTTCTTCCGGGATTTGACGCAGCGCTTCGGCGCGAAGGGCGGGCCGTTCGCCGAGGGCTATGTCGTGGCCCACGAGTACGGGCACCACGTGCAGAACCAGCTCGGCCTCCTCACGCAGACCGGATCGAACGCGCAATCGGTGCGTGTGGAGCTCCAGGCCGATTGCCTCGCGGGCGTGTGGGCGCGCCATGCCGCCGATACCGGGTACCTCGAGGCGCCCACCGACCCCGAGATCGGGCAGGCGCTCGATGCCGCCGCGGCCGTCGGCGACGATCGCATCCAGCAAGAGACCCAGGGTCGTGTGCAGCCGGAGCAGTGGACGCACGGTTCGGCGGCGCAGCGTCAGCAGTGGTTCCGGACGGGCTATCAGACCGGCGATCTCGATAAATGCGATACATCCGGAGTCCGCTGATCCAAAATCGAGAGTGGCCGGGAATCTCGTGCGCGAGCGCGATGTTCCTTTGACATGAACGCTTACTTCTGGCGCTCCGACGAGAACATCGTTCACCACATGCGCGGCGAGTCGGTTGCGGACGTTCGTGAGCGCATTGCGGTCACGCACGGTGACGCGGTCGCGCGGCGAGCGGTCATCACCTCACTCGACAAGCCCCGCGCCGACAAGTCCAAGCCCGCAGACTCCAAGTCCGCCGCGGCCTGACGCCCTCCGCTCCAAACGCGCGAGCCGCCACATCCGTACCCTGTGTGCCAATCGGGAGGTGTGAGATGGCGGCGACAAGGGAAGCCCGCGCGGTGTGGAGCGGAGATCTGATGAGCGGGACCGGAACCGTCAGCGGGGCCTCGAGCGGGAAGTTCAGCGACCTGCCCGTCTCGTGGTCCGCGCGCACCGCGGAGCCGGGCGGAAAGTCGAGTCCCGAGGAGCTCCTCGCGGCGGCGCACGCGTCGTGTTTCGCGATGGCTCTGTCCGCGGGCCTCGGCCGCGCCGGGACGCCGCCGAATCGGCTCGAGGTTCGTTCGAAGGTCACCTTCGACAAGGTCGGCGACAACTGGACGGTCGTTTCGAGCGAACTGGAGGTCAAGGGCGACATCCCAGGGGCCGACGCGGCGAAGTTCGTGCGAGCCGCGGAGGACGCGAAGGAAAACTGTCCGATCTCTCGCGCACTCAAGGGCAACGTCAGGCTGTCGGTGAAAGCGAACCTTTCCTGACCCGCGTCAGCGTCACCGCCTGAACGAAGATCGCTCCCGCCGCGGCCGCGAGGAACGCCGGCAGGATGCCGGCGCGATCGACGAGCGCGCCGATCGCGAGGAAGAACGTCGCGAACGCGAGTATCCCGTAGCAGAGGCCGCGGACGACCTGGACGGCCGCGGCACTGCCTCGTTGCGCGTGCGCGAAGACCGCGAGCACGCCGGCGTACACCGGGTACGTGGTGAGCAGACCGCTTAACTTTGGACCGAGGAGCGGCGCGGCGCTCGTGATCAGGATCACCAGACCGGTCGCGACGAACATCCGTACGGGCAGGTCCCATCGCGGCGCCTCCGGCGCCTGTTCCAAGATGTCGGGCGGCGGGATGAGCCGGATGCCGGCGATCGCGGCGGCGACCCCGCCCGCATAGAGCGCGAGAAGCGGCAGCGGGAACCCGCTGTCGAGGGGCAGCGCGCGAAGACCCACCACCGCAGCAGCGAACGCAAGGCTCGCAACGGTGAGCGACGCAGGCCATCCGGAGCGGCGAGCCATGGTCGCGTAGGCGACCGCGAACACCGCCGACGCCGCGACGCCACCGATCGATCCAGCAGCAGCGGCCGCGGCGAAGCTCGTGCCCTGCTCGAGCGCGAGGAACAGTGAGACCGGACCCGACGTGAAGGGCAGTCCGACGAGCCAGCCGCTGATCGATGGTCCGAAGCGACGACCGACAACTGTCGCGACTCCGATGAGCGCCGGGGTCAGAACGAGCTTGAGCGCGAGGATCAAGAGGGCAGCACCGCTCGGGTCTCCCGCTCGATCTCGGTGGTGAGCCGGCGCCCTTCGGTGACACAGGTCTCGAGCGCCTTCGCGATCGCCAGACGGTAACGAGGTTCGATCGAGGGCGGGAGCTCGTCTTCGTCCAGGATGTCGATGGAGCCCGAGGGACGGATGAGGACATCGACGACGAGGTCGCGATAGGCGATCGCAGCCGGCTCGATGGTCGTGTCGGTCGCGATGCTCACGTAGAGCGCGACGGTCCGGCCTCGGTCGAGCCAGTGGTAGACGTTGTACGGACGATCGCTCCAGAAGTGGCCGACCGTCACGGTGCCCTTGCGCAGCACGAGGTCCGTGCCTTCGAGCGCCCGGTCTTGATCGGCGACGTAGCGCACGACCGCGCGCCGCCCCGGCTCTACCACGAGCGCCTCGCACGCGTACTCGACGACGGATCCATCAAGTCGAGTCTTTCGCTCAGTGATCGTGGAGGGCGTTTGGCTGTCCATCAAGAGCCGCTCAGGCGCAGTCAAACACCTTCACGTGAAGCCCGATGTCCAGCGAGGTCTGCCTCGATATCGTTCCCAAGCAAAGAGGCGAGTTCGTCACCCAGCTTTGCCCGAGTTGCGGCGCGCACGGCCCGGCCGCAAGTGTCGTCGAGCGCGCGGGTCGGCGTCCCGACGTCGAGGACGTTCGTGACGAAGCACTGGTGCAGGGCGGCGGTCACGACGCTGATGATGGCCTCAACCTCCGCAAGGCGATGCTGCCGACTGAACCTGGGGACGACCCGTCGAGCGATGACTCCCGCTTCTTCCGCAGAGAGCTCCCCAACAGCATCGCGGCCGTACCAGCGCGCTCCCGAGGTGCCGCTATCAACAACCTGCCCTATGAAGCCAAGCTCTTGGAGTCGGGCGATCACAGGCGCCGTCGCAGAAGCATCGACAAGGTGGACACGCAGCAACGTTCCACGGCGATCAACTTCCGCACGAGTAACACCGACCTCTTCTTCCAAACGCGCCAACACGGGCGCGAGTCGTGAGCCTCAGCCGAGGCCCGGTGCTGCGCTTCAGGTCAGCCCGTTCAGGCGGAGGATTATCTCGGTAGCTATCGACGCCATTGTTGCCCCGCTCGCGTTTGACTGCCCACTACACGCCGGTAGCATGACAAATCGCCGCAATGAGAGAGCTCTACCAGGTCGTAGAGGTCGGTCCCGCCTGGTACCAGGAGAACATCCCGTGCCAGGAAGCGTGCCCCGTGAAGACCAACTGCCGGGGATATCTGAACCTCGCGGCGGCAGGCGAGTTCGAAAAGGGCTGGGAACTCGCGCTCGACCCGAATCCGATGGCCTCGATCTGCGGATCCGTGTGCGCCGCGCCGTGCGAGACGGCCTGCCGGCGCAAAGAGGTCGATAAGCCGCTCTCGATCCGCTACGTCAAGAAGTTCCTCTCCGACTGGACTCACCAGAACGTCCGCAATGACGGGCACGCCTACACCCAGCCGCCGGCGCCGGTGTTCGGTCCGCCGCGCGGCACAGTCGCGATCGTCGGCGCGGGGTGTGCCGGTCTTTCGGCGGCGAGCGACCTGTCGAAGCTCGGCTTCGGCGTGACCGTTTACGACGCGCTCGACCAGGCCGGCGGGACCACCCTCGCGGGCGTGCCGCCATTCCGTCTGCCGCGCGAGGTCATCGACCGCGACATCGCGGGCATCGTCAACGAGAACGTTGAGCTACGGCTTTCGACCTACGTCGGTCGTGACGTGTCGCTCCGCGAGCTGCACGACAAGAACGACGCCGTGCTCATCGCCGCTGGTTGCTTCGAGCCGAACTACATCGGTATCCCCGGCGAAGAGACCGAGGGCGTGATGGCCGGGATCGTCTTCCTCGAGCGCGCCTACCGCGGCCGCCCGGTCGAGGTGGGGAAGCGCGTGATCATCCTCGGCTCGGGCTACACGGCGATGGACTGCGCGTCCACGTCGTGGCGCCTAGGTGCAGAGCACATGTATGTCATCGTCCGCCGCAGCCGCGAGGAGATGGTGGTCGACGAGGAGGAGCTCACCGAGACCGAGCGCGAGGGGATCGAGTTCGTCTACCTCGTTTCGCCGACCGAGGTGCTCGCCGACGCGAACGGCCGCGTGCGTGGCGTGGTCTTCATCCGCAACAAGCTCGGCGATCCGGACGAGAAGGGACGCCGCAGCCCCGTCGCCATACCCGGGACCGAGTTCGAGATCCCGTGCGACACCGTTCTGCTCGCGCTCGGGCAGGCGCCCGAGACGAGCTGGCTTTCGAAGGAGTTCCCCGAGTTCCGCGTGAAGCGGTGGCGCGACATCAAGGTCGATCCCGAGACCTACCAGACGATCGTGCCGAAGATCTTCATCGGCGGCGACTACCGGACCGCGCCGACGACGATCATCGAGGCGGTCGCGGATGGACGCTCCGCGGCGCAGCAGATCGCGCGCTTCCTTGATGAGAACGCCGTCTCGGTCAACGTGCCCGAATACCACGAGGTCGTGACACTGCGACGCTCATCGACCCCCGACAACATCGGGATGATCTCGCTCGAGGGTGAGCTCGCCCGCGTGTACCACAACATGTCCGTCGATTACGACCGCATCCCGCGACAGGAAATGCCCAAGCTCTCGAAGAACGATCGTCGAGGGCTCTTCCTCGAGATCAACCAGGGCTACAGCGAGGCTCAGGCGATCGCCGAGTCGGACCGGTGCCTGAAGTGCAACTTCAACATCGAGATCATCGGCGAGCTCTGCATCATCTGCGGGGGCTGCGTCGACGTGTGCCCGATGGATGTCATCCACATGGTCGACATGAGTGACATCGTCGACGACGGTTCAATCCCGGCGGTCGGCGAGGCCAAGAAATGGCAGAACGGGGTTGCGTTCTTCCTCGACGAGACCGCGTGCATCCGCTGCGCGCTCTGCGTCATCCGCTGCCCGACCGACGCGATCACCATGAACCGCTACGGGACGGTGATGCCCGCGGTCGGGAACGTCCTGCCCAAGGAATCGATCGACGACGAGATCCATCTCGACCTGACGGTCGCCGCCAAGAAAGCGGCGCGCCCGCTCCCGCAATACGATCCGAAGCTCGCGGTCGGGTACAAGCCGGTGAACGGCCACGACCACAACGGCAACGGCCACCACGGGGATGTGAAAGAGAAGGAGCTCGTTAAGCACTAGTGCTCGAGATACCGGCCCAGATCTGGCAAAAGACGAAGACGAGCTACATCTGGAGATCGCTCTTCCGTCACGGCTACCCCGATTCCCGCAAGAACCAGTCGCTCGCCGTGTTCACGAACGTCTTCCTACACCTGCACCCGGTCAAGGTTCGCCGCCACGCCCTCGCGATTCCCTACACGTGGTGCATGGGCGGTCTGTCGTTCTTCCTCTTCCTCATCCTGACGCTGACCGGGACGCTCCTCATGTTCTATTACCACCCGTCGGTGGACGGCGTGTACAACGCCTACGGCGACATCAAGGATCTCGAGACCGTCGTGGTCTTCGGCCAGCTCCTTCGGAACATGCACCGCTGGGCCGCGCACGGCATGGTCATCACGGTCTTCCTACACATGATCCGCGTCTTCTACACCGGGTCGTACAAGCCGCCGCGAGAGTTCAACTGGGTCATCGGCACGCTCCTCTTCTTCTTCACGATCCTGCTCTCGTACACCGGATATCTGCTTCCGTGGGACCAGCTCGCGTTCTGGGCGGTGACCGTCGGCTACGAGATCGCCCGCGCGACGCCGTTCATCGGCGACGAGTTCAGCTTCGTGGTGTTCGGCGGATTCCAGCTCGGACCGAACGCACTTTTGCGTTTCTACGTGCTGCACGTCGTCGCGCTCCCGCTCGCCACCGGTTTCCTGATCGCCATCCACTTCTGGCGGATCCGCAAAGACGGCGGGATCACCGGGCCACTGTGAGTCCTCGCGTCACATCTCCGGAGGTGGCATCGTTGGCGGCGGCGTATCTCGCTCCTCGCTGCTGGCTACGCGCGCCCGCCGATGAGCCATCCGCGACGTGCTCGGGCGCGCTGGGCGCAGACGCTCGTCGCGAGACACGCCACCGCCCCGATGCCGCCGTGGCGCAGTTCCCTTGACGACTCCCCGAGGTCCCCAGCCCTTTGCGGGACAGGAGAAGCGGCTCCGGCTGCTCGCTTTTGTGCGGCAGGACTCGGTGGTGCGCGTCGACAAGCGCGTCGAGGACACCGCGATGGTCTGGCCGCATCTTCTGGTGATCGAGTTCATCGCGGCGATGCTCTGGTCGATCGGACTCTTTGTCATCGCCGCCGCGTTCAACGCACCGCTCCAGGACCACGCCACGCCCGACTGCACGCCGAACCCGTCGAAGGCGCCGTGGTATCTCCTCAATCTGCAGGAGCTTCTCCTCCACATGGACAAGGGTCTGGCCGGCGTGATCGTGCCCACCGTCTGGCTCACCTTCATGGCGGTGATCCCGTACATCGACCGGAGCCGTGAGGGCGTCGGCATATGGTTCACCAATCCCAACGGTAGGCGGATCACGATCTTCGCCGCAGTCTTCGCTACGGTCGGAACGTTCTCGCTGATCCTGCTCGATGCATTCCTCAAGGCTCACGGGTACATCGAGTTCGCGACCGAACACTTCCCCGGCGGCAAGCAGCTCCTGCCGAACTACCTCATTCCGGTCACGGTGATGATTGGGCTCTCGTTGCTCCTCGTGCTCATCGTAAAACGCCTGTACGCGGCCAACACGCACGAGTGGATGATCGCGATCTTCACTGGATTCGTCGCGGTCTACCTCGTGCTCACGGTCGTGGGTACGTCCATGCGCGGGCCGGGCATGGATCTGTTCCCGCCCTGGGGCGTGCCGTCGACGCACCAGTGTCTTGAACCGAACATATGATCCGGCCGCACACCGACTCGACTTTTCAAGGTCTCGTCGGCCGCATCAAGCGGCGGCAGCTTTTTCGGCTGGGATTCCTGGCCGGCACGCTCCTCGCGGTCACCGAGATCACCGCACTCACGGTCCCTTTCATCAAGGTCAATAAGATCCTCGGCCTGGGCGTGAAACTAGCCGTCGGCTCGAAAGACAGCGTCTTCGCCCAGTTCAAATCGACGAACGACACGCCGATCCTGAACCTCGAGGGCAAGTTCTTCCTCATCCATGCGCCCGGCGGGCTCATCGCCGCGTATCGGAAGTGCACTCATCTTGGTTGCAGCGTGCCATGGAATGCCGCCGAGGATCAGTTCCACTGCCCCTGCCACGGGTCGCTCTACGACAAGCACACCGCCGTCGTCAAGGGTGGCCCCGCGCCGAAACCGTTGCAGCTCTTCCACATCATCACCGACGCGAGCGGCACGCTCATCGTCGATACCAACCCGCTCAATGTCATTGACCGCCAGGCGAACGTGTGGGACCCGAAGGTCCTCGAGATCACCGAGTAATGCAGCTCGACCTGAACTTCGTCCTGGCCGTGGCGAGCATCCTCATGTTCGCCGGCTTTCTGGCGTTCTTCGGCTACCTCATCTTTCACCAGCAGTCATTGGAGCCGCCCGAGAAGACCGGCGCCGAGCTCATCGAGCAGCACTACGCCGCCGGCGAGACGATCGAGCAGCCGACGCCCTACTACGTCGCACCGATACCAGCGGCGCCCGATCCGCTCGAGATCAGCGCGAACCTCGATCGCAAGATCCTGGTCGGCGCGGGAATGTTGTTCGCGGTCTTCGCGCTCGTCGGTGGCTACTTCTTCACGATCTTCGTCGTCCGCGCCGACGCGAGCTCGGAGCGCTGGCGCGACAAGGTGGCGTCGCAGGAGCAGCTGAACAAGTCGATCGAGCGCGGTCGCAATCTCTACGCGAACTTCTGTTTCGATTGCCACGGAAAGACCGGGCTCGGTCAGAGCGACCCGACGCGCAAGGACCTACCCGGCCTGCCTCTGAACAAGCCCACGTTCAAGTACGACAACATCAAGAGCGACCCGACACAGCTCAAGACCGTGACCGACCTCATCACGCTCACGATCGAGCGTGGGCGGCAGAAACCCCCCGGCCAGATCTCTATGCCCGCGTGGAGTGACCAGGAGGGCGGGTCACTCAATGACGAGCAGATCCAGCAGCTCGTGAACTTCATCGAGTTCGGAACCGACCAGGACTGGGCGGACATCGTGACCGTCCGCCAGCACACCTCGGGCTCCGAGGATGGCCATCTGCCGCTCGAGCCAAATCCACCGAAGCGCGAAGTTCTCACCGGTGTGGCGCTCGGGAAATCGCTGACCACGAACAACCCCACCGCGCCCTGCGTGACCTGCCACAGCTTCACACCCGGGACGCCGAGCCTGCTGCCACAGGCACCGAACCTCGGCCACTACGCGACCGACGGTCCGATCGTCGACCAGAACAAGGCAAAGAAGGCGGCGGGCGATACCGATTGGCTCTTCCACTGGATCGCGAACGCGAAGTCCATCAAACCTGACACACCGATGCCCATCTTCAGCGCGCAGGCCGGCTCTGGTGGCACGCTGAGCGACGCCGACATACGAGCCATAATCGAATATCTGGACAGCCTGAAGTGATCGCCGAAGTCAGCGAGGCCAACGAGTTCTACATGGTCCTCGTGACGGTGTTCATCCTCATCGCGGCTATGTACTTCCTGCAGAAGTGGTGGACGAATTATCGGTAGGTGAGCGGCCTCCGCTCCCTCGACAGAAGACTCTCGCGCTTCTCGTCGGTCGCATCACCACGATCAAGCTCGCTTACTGGGCCGCACTCACGCTGATCGAGTTGGCATTGCCACGCGTTTTAGACCGAGGATTTACCGATCGCTTTCCGCTCTCGATAGCCCTCGCTGCGGTCACCACGGTGCTCGCGCTCGCGTGGGCGCGGTGGCAGGCGCGTGTCATCGATCCGCGCGCGGGCGGTATCGAACGCGGCGTCGCCACGATCGCTACGACTTTCGTGGCCGCTTCGGTCGTCGCGTCGCCGGCGAGCCTGCCGCTGCTCCTCATCGAGCGCGCGCGATCGCTCGAAGGGTGCGCACCCGGGATCTCGTGCCACCTCGAAGCGATCTTGTTATGGGTCGCACTCTTTGCGGTCGGCTTCGTACTCATTCCGGCCGTATTCGCAGTCTCACTACGCAGCACGCACTAGGCTCGCTTGTACGCCGACCCGAAGGCGTATGGCAATCTACGGCGCGGTGGCCGGGAAACGCGTGCTCGTTGTGGACGACGACCCCGACATCCGGGAGTTGTTGTTCACCGCCCTCGAGGACGAGGGCTTCGAGGTCGTTCCTGCGGGGAACGGTCAGGAAGCGCTCGCCATCATCAAGACGTTCCGACCGGATGTGATCGTGCTCGACCTCATGATGCCGGTCATGGACGGATGGCAATTCGCGCACGAGCTGCGGGCGCGCGATGAAGGCGATGAGGACATCCCGCTCGTGCTGCTCTCGGCAGCGCGAGACCTGAAAACGCACGCCAAAGCACTCGCCGCCGCCGACATCATCGAGAAGCCCTTTGACCTGAGCGAGCTCCTGCCGAAGATCGCGCGCGTCGCCTCGGCCGCTTAGACCGCCCTCGCAACTAGCATCACCGGCGTGAGGACGCCGCCTGTTCGGCCGCTCGCGGTCATGGTCGCGACGCTCCTCCCGACTGTCCTGCTGGCGTGGTATTTGGGCGATCCAGCGCACAACCAGCCGGTCGTCATCCGGCTCGAGCATTTCGTCATCACGTCGAACGTCTCCGTCGTCGCCGCGCTGGTCGCTTTTCTCGTCGCCCGAGCGGCGCTCGGGGTCGGCCACTACCGCGCGCTCCTCATCGCCCTCGGCTTCGCGTGCATGGCCGCGATCTTCGCGGTGCACGGCCTCGCCACACCGGGCGTGCTCGAGCAGGGCGAACGTGAGGCCCCGGCCCAGCTCGTCCTCGGGGTATCCGCGGAGCTGGCGCTAGCGGTGGCGGCGGTGTTCTTCGCCGTCCGCTACACGCCACTCGCAGGATGGCTCGAGCGACGCCTGCGTCCGGAGGTGCTCACCGTCGCGGTCGTCGCGTTGCTTGGTCTCTACGCGTTCGTCGGTCTCGGTTGGCCGAGCGAGTTCGCCGGCATCGCGCGTTGGGTTCTTGCCTCGGGAGGAGCCGCCGCGGGCTATCAGCCGTCGGCCTACGGCTACGGGACACCCGTGAGCGGCGACGTCACGGGCGGCGCGGGCTGGATCCCCTTCGCGATCGTCGCCGCGGTCCTCGTCCTCTACGGCTACGCCGCCCTCGCGCAGGGTCGCGACTTCATTCGCACCGGCTTGCCGCTTCAGGGCGCGCTCGCCGTCGCGTACGTGCTGCTTGCGCAGGCGCAGGTCTCGCAGTTCCTCGGACCGATCTGGACGCCGTCGTGGTGGGAATACCACGGGCTCATGCTCGTGGCGGTCGTTCTGGCAATGGGCGCACTTGTCCTCGAGCTCGATCGCCGTCGCGGCCTCGAGCGCTTTCTTCCGGCGACCGTCGTCGAGCGTGTCATCCAGGGTGATCCCCTGCGGCTCGAAGGAGAGCGGCAGACCGTGACGATCCTCTTCACCGATCTCCGGGGGTCGACCTCGCTTGCCGAACGGCTCACCCCGGAGCAGACGATCGCCGCGGTCAATGCGTATCTCCGCGTCATGGCGCGGTGCGTCCTCGACAACGGCGGCATCCTCGACAAGTTCACCGGAGACGGGGTCATGGCGATCTTCGGGGCAATGAGCGATCCGACGAACGGCGCTCTTGCCGCGGCGCGTGCCGCACTCGCGATGCGCGCGAGCATCGCGCAGCTCAACGCGACGCGAGCGGCGCGCGGCGACGTCGTGGTGCAGTTCGGCATGGGCCTGCACACCGGTGACGTGGTCGTCGGCGCGGTCGGCCTTCCGGAGCGCTCCCAGTACGACGCGATCGGCGATGCCGTCAACACGGCTTCGCGCATGGAGACGCTCACCAAGGAGTTCCAGGTCGACTCGATCCTCTCGAGAGACACCGCCGAGCGGTTGCGCGCCGACGGGGTCGCTTTACGGGCCCTCGGCGAGGCGCACGTGAAGGGAAAAGCGAACGCGATCGAAGTCTTCACCCTGAGCTAGGGGCGGTCGCGCCGGAATGAGCACCCCGTTTGAGCAACGGCTGAGCACTTCTCCCGATGCCGCCACGACCGCGCGTTCATAGCGTGCCCGCCGGGTCGAATAGAACCCGAAGGGAGCCACGCCATGTACGCGCGAAGCCTCGCCGCCCTGTGCACGCTCGGTCTGCTCCTGTCGTCGTGTGGCCCGGTGCGACCGGTCGCGGCGTCGCCATCCCCAGGCGTCGAACGGATCGGGCATGTCATCGTCGTCTACCTGGAGAACCGCAGCTTCGACGGTCTCTACGGCAGCTTTCCCGGAGCGAACGGTCTCCCGCAGGCCGCCGCGATAGCACCCCAGCTCGATAAGGCAGGCAACCCCTACGCCGCGCTGCCGCGCGCGATGGACAACTCGAAGACGCCCGCGGTCGCCGACGCGCGCTTCCCGACCGAGCTCGCGAACCGGCCGTTCGACCTCGCGTCGTACGCGCCGGCCGATCAGCCCATCGGCAACCCGGTGCATCGCTTCTACCAGGAGCAGCTCCAGATCGACGGCGGAAAGATGGACCGGTTCGTCGCATGGACCGACGTCGGAGGTCTGGTCATGGGTACCTACGACGCACGGGAGCTCCCCATCGGGCGGCTCGCCGCGCAGTACACGCTCACCGACAACTTCTTCCACGCGGCATTCGGCGGCTCGTTCCTCAACCACATGTGGCTGGCCTGCGCCTGCACACCGGCGTGGTCCGATGCACCGAAGGCGCGGGTCGCTCAGGTCGAATCCGACGGGCGCCTTGCGAAGGACGGCGACCTAACCCCCGACGGATTCGTGGTGAACACCACATACACCGTGAACGCCCCGCACCCTAAGACCACCGCAGCGGCCGACCTCCTGCCGTCGCTCACAAACCCGACCATCGGCGACCGTCTCACGGCGAAAGGGGTCGACTGGGCGTGGTACTCAGGTGGTTGGGACGACGCCATTGCCGGCCGGCCCGATCCCACGTTCGTTTTTCACCACCAACCCTTCGCGTACTTCGCTTCGTACGCCGATGGGACCGACGGCCGGCGGCAGCATCTCAAGGACGAGCGGGATTTCATGTCCGCTTTGCGCGACCGAACACTTCCGGCGGTCTCGTTCGTCAAACCCATCGGAGCCGACAGCGGTCACCCCAAGTACGGTGACGTCCGACGCGGAGAGGATCACGTCGCCGCGCTGGTGAAGGCCGTCCAAGACAGCGAGTACTGGAAGGACACCGTCATCGTGCTCACCTACGACGAAAACGGCGGGTTCTGGGATCACGTCGCGCCCCCGACGATCGACCGATGGGGTCCGGGGACCCGAGTGCCGACGATCGTGGTCTCGCCGTTCGCAAAGAAGGGTTACGTCGACCACACCCGCTACGACACGACGTCGATCCTGCGGCTCATCGAGATCCGCTGGGGTCTCGATCCGCTCGGTCCGCGCGACGCGGCCGCTGATCCGCTGACCGGCGCGCTCGGCTTCTGAGCGAGACCTGCGGCCGGTCACCAGGCCCTCCGGCGTCTGCCGGAGGGCCTCGTACCGTCAGCGCATGCGAGATTCGCCTAATCTCGACCGATGCCGACCCTGGCCGCGATCGGGATCGTCACGAAGGACATGAAGGAGTCCGTGCGCTTCTACCGGCTCCTCGGCGTGGACGTGACCGATCCCGTCGACGATCACCTGGACGCGACGCTCCCGAGCGGCGTTCGGCTGATGTGGGACGCGCTCGAGCTCATCAAGCAGCTCGAGCCTGACTGGGAAGAGCCTCGCGGACACCGCCGGATCGGCCTGGCGTTCGAGTGTTCTTCTCCGGGTGACGTCGACGCGACGCACGCGCGCGTCGTGAAGGCGGGCTTCCGATCGAAGAAGGGACCCTGGGACGCGTTCTGGGGTCAGCGGTACGCGGAAGTCATCGATCCGGATGACAACGTCGTCGATCTCTTCGCCGAGCTGCCGACACCGACCGCCTAGAAAAGAAAGGGGCCGGCTTAGGCCTCGAGGATCTTCAAACCGGCGGGCCGCGCGCGCAACCAGTCACGCGCGCGCACGAGTGCGCGCACGGTCTCGACGAACTCTCGTCCGGCGCGCGACAGACGGCGATCGCGGCGATTCGCGAACCCGATGGTGCGGGTGAGGGGCTCGGCCAGCCGGATCGCGCGCAACGGGCCCGCCGGATCGATGACCAGGCTCGGCACGACGGCGACACCGATGCCTGCCGCGGCGAAACGCAGCACACCGTCCATCTCGCCACCCTCGAGCGCGAACACCGGCTCGAATCCCGCCCGCCGGCACGCCGCGACGGTCGCCGCGCGAAGGTCATAGCCGTCGCGGAACATCACGAGCGGCACGCCACGGAGGTCCGCGATGGTGACCGTCTTTCTCGACGCGAGTGGGTGGTCGTGCGGCACCGCGACGACGAGCTCCTCCCGCAGCAGCGGCGAGGTCTCGAGGGTCTCGTGACGCACCGGCATGATGACGAGCGCGACGTCGAGCGCGCCCTGCTCGAGCTCGGCCACGAGGTCGCGCGAGCCGGCCTCGTGGAGCACCAGCTCGATCCCGGGGAAGGCAGAGTGGAACTTCGCGAGAGCTGGCGGCAGGAGCGTGATCGTGAGCGACGGCGTCGCGCCGACCGCGAGCCTGCCACGTCGCAGGTCGGCAAGCTCGCGCACCTCCCCGGTAGCGCCGTCGACGTCGGCGAGGACGCGGCGCGCCCACGGCAGAAGGGTCTCGCCGGCCGGAGTGAGCGCGACGTTGCCGGTCATGCGATGGAAGAGAGGCGTGCCGAGCTCCTCTTCGAGCACGCGGATAGCGCGCGATACGGAGGGCTGGGCGACACGCAGGCCGCGCGCGGCCTTGGTGAAGTGCCGCTCCTCGGCGACGGCGACGAAGTAGCGGAGCTGATGGAGCTCCATCGCTCATAGCCTACCGCTATCACCGCTAGCGCCTTGAGACCTTTGCGTTCTGGACAGGGGACGCCCACCATCGGTCATGGTGGCGACGAGCGCGGTCGACGTCCGTCATCGGCCGCAAGAGCGCAAGGATCTTTGGTGGCTCGAGCCGACGGTCATCGTCGTCGTCCTCGGGCTCTTTGTCCTCTACTCCATCTACGCCGGCCTGGTCGGAACGAACTATTACTTCGAGCCTTATCTCTCGCCGCTCTATTCGCCCTGTCTCAGCGCGAACTGCGTGCACCCGACACTGCCGCTCATCGGAACGTATTGGAACCTCTCGCCGGCAATCCTCATCGTCGCGTTCCCGCTGGCGTTCCGGGTGACTTGCTACTACTACCGCCGCTCCTATTACCGCGCGTTCTTCTGGTCGCCGCCGGCCTGCGCGGTCCCGGACGCGCGCAAGGGCTACGCCGGCGAGACGCGATTCCCGTTCCTCATCCAGAACCTGCACCGTTATGCCCTTATCTTCGCGACCGCGCTCCTCATCTTCCTGTGGTGGGACGCGGTCCTCGCGTTCAACTTCAACGGTCACTTCGGCATCGGTCTCGGCTCGGTCCTCATGCTCGCGAACGTGGCGCTCCTCTCGGGCTATTCGCTCAGCTGTCATTCGCTCCGCTATCTCGTCGGCGGATACCTCGACTCGTTCCACGGAAAGTCACTCCGCTTCCGGCTCTGGAGCTGGGCCAACGCCTTGAACGCGCGCCACGCGCGCTGGGCGTGGACGAGCCTCATCGTCGTCGCATCCACCGACCTCTACATCCGTCTGCTGGCGATGGGCGTCCTGACGGATCCGAGGATCGTCTTCTAATGGTGGAGATGATGACCCGAGCGACGAGTGTGCTAAGGGGCAGGGGCCCCTGTCAGCGAGCGCAGCGAGCGTGCGCGAGGAGCGAGACAACCAGCCTTGAGCGTGTCTCCTCGCCGAAGGCGAGAGATTGATGGATCTCGAGCGCCACGAGTACGACGTCGTGGTGATCGGTGCGGGCGGCGCCGGCTTGCGTGCGGCAATCGAGGCCCACGCGCTCGGCGCGAAGACGGCGATCGTGTGCAAGTCGCTTCTCGGGAAGGCCCACACGGTGATGGCCGAAGGCGGCATCGCCGCGGCGCTCGGCAACGTGTGGCCCGAGGACAACTGGAAGGTGCACTTCCGCGACACCATGCGCGGCGGAAAGCTCCTGAACAACTGGCGCATGGCGCAGCTGCACGCGCAGGAAGCGCCTGATCGCGTCCTCGAGCTCGAGGAGTGGGGCGCGCTCTTCGATCGCACGAAGGACGGTCTTATTCTCCAGCGCGACTTCGGCGGACATAGATACGCTCGCCTGGCCCACGTTGGCGACCGAACCGGTCTCGAGATGATCCGGACGCTGCAGGACCACGCCGTCGCGAACGGCATCGACGTCTTCATGGAGTGCACGCTCCGCCACCTTCTAAACGACGGCCAGCGCGTGACCGGCGCGATCGGCTACTGGCGGCAGTCCGGAAAGCTCATCGCCTTCGGCGCGAAGGCCGTCGTGCTCGCGACCGGCGGCGTCGGAAAAGCGTGGAAGGTCACGTCGAACTCGTGGGAGTACACCGGCGATGGGATCGCGATGGCGCTCGAGGCCGGCGCCGATCTCATCGACATGGAGATGACCCAGTTCCACCCGACCGCGATGGTCTGGCCGCTCTCGGTGCGGGGGATCCTGGTGACCGAGGGAGTCCGGGGCGACGGCGGCACCCTGAAGAACAGCAAGGGCGAGCGCTTCATGTTCAAGTACATCCCCGAGTTCTTCCGCAGTGACACCGCGGACACCGAGCGCGAGGCGGACGCCTGGTACGAGGACAAGAAGAACAACCGGCGCACGCCCGACCTGCTCCCGCGCGACGAGGTCGCGCGCGCGATCAATACCGAAGTGAAGGCGGGACGCGGGACCGAGCACGGTGGTGTGTTCCTCGACATCGCGTCGCGCCGGCCCGCCGACTACATCCGCCGCCGGCTGCCGTCGATGTACCACCAGTTCAAGGAGCTCGCGGACGTCGACATCACGAAGGAGGCGATGGAGGTCGGTCCGACGCTGCACTACATCATGGGAGGCATCCGCGTCGACGCGGACACTGCCGCCGCGACGGTGCCGGGCCTGTACGCGGCGGGCGAGGTGGCGGCCGGCATGCACGGCGCGAACCGGCTCGGGGGAAACTCGCTCTCGGATCTGCTCGTCTTCGGCAAGCGCGCGGGTCAGGCCGCGGCGGAATACAGCAAGCGCACTCCAGCGCCGCGCGCGGACGAAGCACAGCAAAGCGCGTACGCGCAGCGCTTCGCGGCGCCGTTCGAGCGAGGCGGTGACGAAAACCCGTACGCCATCCATGCCGAGCTGCAGGACACGATGCAGGAGCTCGTCGGCATCATCCGCCGGCGCGACGAGCTCGAGGAAGCGCTCGCGCGTCTCGAGCGCCTGCGAGCACGCGCCGCCCGCGCGGGTGTGAAGGGCGGTCGCGTCTACAACCCTGGGTGGCACCTCGCGCTCGACCTGGAGAACCTCATTGCCGTGTCCGAAACGGTGGCACGCAGCGCGCTCGTCCGCGAGGAGAGCCGCGGCGGCCACACTCGCGAGGACTTCCCGAAGCCCGATCCGGTGTGGGGAACCAAGAACGTGGTCACGCGAAAGCGCGATGGCAGGCTCACCCTCACGACTGAGCCGATCCCGGCTGTCCCCGGCGAGCTGCGCGCGCTCATCGGCGAGGACAAGCCCGGCGAGAAGGTCGCGACCGGTTCGGAGCCGGCGGTGGTCGGGGGCAAGGAATGACCACCGAGACGGTCGCGCGCGAGGTCCGCATGAAGGTCTGGCGCGGCGACGCCTCAGGCGGCGAGTTCGTGGAGTTTGCCGTGCCGTCGGACCCCGGGATGGTCGTGCTCGATGTCGTGCATCGGATCCAGGCGACCCACGCGCCCGACCTCGCGGTGCGCTGGAACTGCAAGGCCGGCAAATGCGGATCGTGCAGCGCCGAGGTGAACGGCCACCCGAAGCTCATGTGCATGACGCGTATGAACGAGTTTTCCCCCGGCGAGGAGATCGCGGTGTCGCCGGTCAAGACTTTCCCGGTGATCAAGGACCTCGTGACGGACGTCTCGTTCAACTACGAGAAGGCAAAGACGATCCCGCCGTTCAAGCCGAAGCCGAAGGATCCCGACGGCAAGCGGCGGATGTACCAGGAAGACGTCGAGCGCGTGCAGGAATTCCACAAATGCATCGAGTGCTTCCTCTGCCAGGACGTCTGCCATGTCATCCGCGACCACGAGGAGAACAAGCAAAGCTTCTCCGGTCCGCGATTCTTCGTACGCCTGGCCGCGCTCGAGATGCACCCGCTCGACACGAACGAGCGCATCGATCTCATCCGCGCGAAGCACGGCCTCGGTTACTGCAACATCACAAAGTGCTGCACCGAGGTCTGCCCCGAGGACATCCACATCACGGACAACGCGATCATCCCGCTCAAGGAGCGAGTGGTAAGCGCGCACTACGACCCGATCGCCTGGGCGCTTCGCCGCGTGCGCGGAAAGAAGGACGAATTCGCGGCGCCCGAACCCAAGCCGCCGTCCGCTTGACTGCTCGTGTGGTGTTCATGGCGACCGCGGCGGCGGTGCTGACGCTGCTGCTTTTTCTCGCGGTTATCCGGCCCGCGATCGATCGCGGAGGCCTGGGCGAATTCCTGGGCATCGCCGTGCTGTTCGTCGCCATCCTCCTCGGCGAGAGGTGGCTGCGCTCACGCTAGGCCGATGAGCGCGCTAGCCTAAGAGGGCCATGCGTGCATGTCCCTACTGCGCCGAACAAATCCAGGATGCTGCGATCGTTTGCCGGTTCTGCGGTAGAGACATTCCGCGCCCAACCGCCAGCGAGCAACCGACCGTTACCGAGAGACCCCGCTTTTCGACGCAGCGTTATGCGATCGACGAACGACTCAAGCGCGGGACCACGCGAGTCGATCCGAAACGGAAGCCATCGCTTTGGGCCAAGATCGGTGGCGTGCTCGCGCCGAGCGAGCTTCGACCCGGCCGTCCAGGACAGCGCGAATTGATGGTCCGCGAGTACGCGGACGTTCGCAAATACCAGGAAGATGTCGACCGACTCGTGCGAGCGGGGTGGGAGATCGACCAACAGGTCGACCGGCCCGAGAAGATCGTCGTGCGGTGGTTCCGCGAGCCGGCGACCGAAGGTCCATCCTGACCCTCTAGGCGACTGATAGCCACCTGATTCCTGGCCGAAACCACCCGGTAATACGTTTCGGAATGCTGGAAGGGCGACGATGAGACCGATCCCTGCGCGCGCGTACGTCTTCATCGCGATCACGTGCCTGGTCGCGGTTCCGTTCGTGGCGCTCGGCGTCCAGGACGTGCTCGGTGACGAGCCCCCCACCGTCGCCTTTTACATCTGGGCGCTCTGCGTCCTGCTGTCCCTTCGGCCGATCCGCATCGCCACGAACGTCGAGCTGTCCGCGTCCGAGGTCGCGGTCCTTGCGGGTGTGGTGCTGCTTCCGCCGGGAACGCTCGCGCTCATCGCCGGATCCGCCCGTCTGGTGAACGACCTCGTCACCCGCAAGTCGTTCATTCGCATCGTCCGCAACACCGCCGCTCAGGCGATCAGCGCCGGCGTGGCCGCCATGTCCTTCCAGCTCGTGATCATGTCGATGCTCGATCGCATCACCGGGACCGTCGGTGAGGTCATCGTCGCCGGCGCGATCGCCGCGACCGCGCTCGTCGCTCTCGATCTCGGCCAGATCATCGCGCTACAGCTCATCCTCGGCACGGAGCGGCTGACCAGATCGACGATGAGCTGGATCGGCCGGACCGGCCGCGCCCAGCTGCTCTGGGGTCTCGCCGCGGTCATCACGATCGAGATCGTCCTCATCCAGCCCTGGTTCCTGCTTCCGGCCGTGCCACTCTTCCTTCTCGGTTATCTCGACATCCGCGCGCGGTTCGTCGCGGAGCGCCGCGCGCGCCTCCTCGCCACGCTCGTCGAAGTCAGCCATGCGGTGGGTGCTTCGCTCGACCCGAACGAGGTATTCCGCAACGTGTACCGCCAGGTCGCGGCGGTCATGGACGCGGACAACTTCTTCGTCGCCACCCTCAGCCCGGATGGGGCGACCGTTCGCTACCGCTTCCTCGTCGACGGCGGCAAAGAGCTCGAACCGGTCGAGCGGCCGACGGCAGGCACGCTCGTCGGCGCGACCGTCGAGCGCGGCCCACTCCTATTAAAGGAGGTGGAGCGCGATGCCCGCCGCCTCGGCCTGCCGGACCTCGAGTCGTGGGGCGCGGTGGTCGAGCAATCGATCATCGTCGCGCCGCTCCGGCAGCGCGATGCGTTCGTCGGCGCGATCTCGGCGCAAAGCCGCCGCGCGACCGCCTACGACGAAGGCGATCTGCAGCTCCTCGCCGCGATCGCGAACGAAGCCGCGATCGCGCTCGAGCGGGCCAACCTGCACGACCGCACCGCGACCCTCTCGCGCCGGCTGTTCGAGCTACACCGGATCGGCCTCGCGATCTCGGAGAAGACCGAGCTCGTCGATGTCACGAAGCTCGTCGCCGAATCAGTCGTCGACCTCCTCAAGCCGGACGTGTCCGCCGTCTACATCGACAAGGGCGGCGACACGCTTGACTTCGCGTTCACCACCGGAAAGGCGACGAGCGATGTTCTCGCGCTCCCGAAGAGCTCGCCGGTGATATCGCGCGTGCTCGACACCGGCCAGCCGGTGGCGTTCTCGCGCCGCGCCGACGCGCCCGAGTACACGCGCAAGCTCCTCGAGCGGTTCGGACACGAAGCCCTCCTCGTGCACCCGCTGCGTTCCGCCGATCAGACCATCGGCGTGCTCTTCGTCACGTGGCACGAGGCGCATGTGTTCACCGACGAGGAGCGCGAGCTCATCGGGATCCTCGCGGGCGTCGGCGCGTCGACGATGCGCTCGATCCGCCTGTACCGGGAGCTCGACGAGGCGTACCTCTCGACCGTCTCGACGCTCATGGCCACGATCGTGGCGCGCGACCACTACCGCGAGGACCACCAGCGCAAGATCGCGGCGGATGCGGTCGCCGTCGGCGAGCGCCTCAAGCTGAGCGAGCACGAGCTCCGCGACCTCCGGTACGCGTCGCTCTTCCACTCGCTCGGCAAGATCGGCGTCCCTGCCGCAATTCTGTCGAAGGCCGGACCGCTGACGCCCGAAGAGAAGAAGATCATGCAGGAGCACCCGCTCCTCGGGGCCCGCATCCTCGAGTCGATCCGGTTCCTTCGCGGGGTTGTGCCGATCGTTCGTCACGCGTACGAGCGGTGGGACGGGACGGGATATCCGGACGCGCTCGTCGGCGACCAGATCCCGATCACCGCGCGCATCCTTGCCGTGGCGATCGCATTCGAGTCGATGCTCGCCGAGCGGCCGTATCGCCCCGCGCGGCGCGAGGATCAGGCGCTCGCGGAGATCAGAGGCTTCGCCGGCACGTACTACGACCCGACCGTCGTCAACGCGTTCATCTCAATGGTCGAAGCGCGTGGGGTCATTCACGCCGCCGAGGAAGAGGTCGCGTCGACGAGCCGCGAGCTCTCGATCCTCTCCGAGCTCACGCCCGAGTTCCACACGATCCTCGACCTCCAGCAGCTCCTCGATCGCACCCTCGTCGTATTGGAGCGGGCCGTGCCGGGCGCTTCGCTCACGATCCTGCTACACGACCAGCAGTCCGACGAGCTCGTCTCGCGCGCCGTCGCCGGCGCGTGGACGGCGATCGACTCTCCGTCGCGAATCGCGAGCGACCGGGGCATCTCCGGGTGGGTCTTCACGCACCGCGAGGGCCAGATCGTCGACGACGTGCGCGCCGATCCGCGGTACGTCGGCGACCCGCGCGTCCGAAGCGAGCTGATCGTGCCCCTCGTCTCCCGCGGGCAGGCCGTGGGCGTGCTCGTCCTGAGCCATCCGGCCGTCGCCGCTTTCAGCAAGCGGGACCTGACCCTCATGGAGACGGTCGGCGCCCAGATCGCGGCGCAGATCGAGGTCGCCGAGCTTCACGAGCGTCTGAAGCGCGCCGCGAACACCGACGCGCTCACCGGCATCCACAACTACCGCTACTTCTACGACCGCCTCGAGGAGGAGGTCGCGCGCGCCGAGCGCCATCAATCGCCCCTGGCGGTGGCGTTCTTTGACATCGACGAGCTCAAGAAGGTCAACGACACCTACGGCCATCTCGCCGGGAACGAGGTCCTTCGGGTACTCGGACAGACGATCACGGAACGGGTGCGGACGGAGGATGTACCGGCCCGATACGGAGGCGATGAGTTCGCGATCGTGATGCCTGACACGCCGCGGGAGGAAGCCGAGAAGGTGGTCATCCGTTTGATGGAGATCCTCGACGGGACCGACGTGAAGCTCCCGGGCGGCGGCGCGATCAAGATGCCGGCGCGGTCCTGGGGCGTTTCCTCATATCCCATGGACGGCCGCACGGCCGAAGCCCTCGTCGAGAACGCAGACACCCGAGCCTACGCACGCAAACGCGTCGGGCGCTGACCGCGGGCTGACACCGAACGCGCCGCGATCGCGCGGTAGAGTTTCTCTTGAGGAAGCGCGGCGCAAGCGGGTGCCGTTAGAGACGCAAGGGGAATAGGGAATGGGAAACGCTCTTCTCGACATGCTCACGGTCGAAGGCCAGATCGCGTTCGTTCTGGCGTTCGTCGTCCTGACGGCGCTGGGAATGCTGCTGATGCTGTGGCGCCCGCGCCACGCCACGTACCGCACACACGATTGCCGCTCTATGGGGTGCCTCTGGCTGCAGGACAAGCCCCGGCCGTAAGCCCTACGGTCGCTCGACCTTTAGGGAGCTGTAGCGCGCGATCGTCTCGAAGTCGCGGTCGTTGTGGAGAAGCGAGGCGCCGTGCCGGATCACCGGCACCGCGATGAGGCAGTCCACATGGCTCCGGATGGCGTTTCCCGCGCCGCGGCATGTCCGGTAGATCTGCGCTGCGTGCTCGAAGTCAGCGAGCCCCTCGAGCCGCAGGATCGGAAGTGCCACGAGTTGAGAGCGGATGCGTGCCAGGTCTTCGGCGGATAGCGCGCCCGCGAATACTTCCATGAGGACTGCCTCGGTGGTCGCGAGCTCCGCTCCACGACCGATGAGCGCCTTGAGCGTGGTAACGACCGGATGGTCACGCCGGCGGAAGAACTCGACCCACACCGAGGTGTCGACGACGATCACAGTTTGGGGTACCGCGCGCGCCGCATTTTGCGCAGATTGCCGACCCAGCCAATGCCTTCGAGCTCGAGTAGGCCTCGAGGGTCGTATCGACCGGCGACGGTTCGCAGGGCGAAGTCGATCGCCTCACGCTTCGTCCGCAGTCCGTAGAGGCGCATGACCCGGGCGATGAGCTTGTCGTCGACCACCACGTTGGTTCGCCCCACCATGTCGATGATACATACGGATACACCTTGAGGTGTATCCACTTCCGTTCGAGGGCTCGCCCTAGGCGCGAGCCCTCGCTCCGTCGAGCCGTGCGACACTGCCGCGGATCACAAGCGGAGCGCGAAGCATGTGCCGCGCTCCCTTGGCTTTGCGGGATGACGCCGCGCGGTCCCCGACCAGTCGCGCCGCGAGCTCGCCAACTTCTCGCATGGGTTGCCGCACCGTTGTGAGCGGCGGATCGAAGACACTCGACACCGGTATATCGTCGAAGCCCACGACCGAGACATCTTGTGGCACACGCATGCCGCGCGCGCGAAGCGCGGCGATCGCGCCGAGCGCGAGCAGGTCGCTCTGCGCAAAGATCGCCGTTAGCTTGGGAACCGACCCGAGGAGCCGGTCCGCGGCGCGACGCCCGCTGTCGAGGCCCCAGTCCACGCACGGCTCGACCAGGCTTCGATCCGCGGGGATCCCGGTGTCGCGCAAAGCATCGCGGTAACCGTCGAGTCTCGCCCGGGCCGATGGCCAGTCGAGCGGTCCCGTGATCGTGGCGATGAGGCGATGCTTCTGGGCCACAAGGTAGGCCGTCGCCTCGTGACCGCCGCGCCGGTTGTCGATGTCGACGTGGTCCGCGCCGGCGAGATCGATGTCCGAGGCCACGAGCACTGTTGGAATCCGTGCGACCGCGTCGGCGAGAACGTCATCCTCCGCCAGGCGCAGGCGGGGAACCGCGACGATGAGACCCTCGACACGGCGCTCGAGCATGAGCCGGAGGTAGGTGCGCTCGTCGTCCTCAGAGCCTTCCTCGATGCTACCGATGATGAGGAAGTAGCCGCGCTTCCGCGCCTCCGCCTCGGCGCCGGCGACCGCCTCGGCGAAGAAGTGGTCGCTGACGTCGGTCGTGACCATACCCAGGGTGTGGGTACGGCTGGATGAGAGGCTCCGGGCGACGGCGCTGGGGACGTACCCCAGCTCGCGAACGGCAGCGAGCACGCGCTCCCGCGTCTCCGCGGTAACGTTCTCCTGGCCGTTGATGACTCGGGAAACGGTCTGATGGGAGACGCGGGCCCGCCGCGCGACGTCCCGGATCGTGGCACCCTTCACCCGCAACCCTCCGACTCTGGTGTCGAAACTCTACGCGCTCGCATCCTGATGGAGGGCCTTGACAATGGCGAAAAACTGGCTATGTTACCGGTCACATCTGGTCTCCAGGCGCCTTGATGCGCCGTGGGGAAGGAGGGCCTGATGTCGGGTATCTCACGCCGCAAGGTGCTGATCGGAGCCGGCGCCCTGGCCGCGACCGCCGCGGCCGCACCCATTCTCGCGGCCTGTCAGCCCAGCAAAACCGCCGGAAGCGGCAAAGTTGTCGTCATGACGGACCCGAACGAGTTCAACGACGACGACCGCAAGACGCTCGAGACCGCAACAAAGCTGAAGATCGAGGTCGTTGCAAGCAACCTGACGACGCTCTACGCCATGTTCGCCGCCGGGAACCCGCCCGACGTCTTCCGCGTCCAGGCGGCAGGCGTGCCGCAGTACATCTCGCGAAAGATGGTGAAGAACCTCCAGCCCTACTTCGCGAACAGCAAGCTCCTCAAGCCCGACGACCTCGCGCCGGCCAACAACTTCTACAAGTGGGACGGGAAGCAGGTCGGAAAGGGCGACCTCTACGGGATGGTGAAGGACTGGTCGCCTGATTTCACGCTCTACGCCTATACGAAAGCGTTCGACGATGCCGGCGTGAAGGTGCCGAGCGACACGACCGCCCTGACCTATGACGAGCTGCGCGATCTCGCGAAGAAAGTGAACAAGAAGGACGCTGGGAAGCGCGTCTACTGGGGCTTTGTCCACTCGAATAACGACCAGTGGATCGACCGCACCGCGATGAACATGCTGGCCGAGAAGAACCAGTCCCTCTACACCGACGACTTCTCGAAGATCGCGATCTCCTCGAACCCCGAGGCGACGAAGGTGATCCGCTATCTCTACGACCTCGCCGCGGACGGCGTGAACCAGACGCCGATCGACCCGAGCCCGAACTGGATGGGCGCCGACTTCAACGAGGGGCAGATCGCGATCCTCCAGTACGGCTACTGGTACAGCGCGATGGCCGAAAGCGATAAGACAAAGGGCAAGACCGTCTTCCTTCCGGCGCCGACGTGGTCGGGCGTCCGGCGTGATCCAACGATGACCGCAACGGGCTGGGTCATCTCGGCCCAGACCAAGGACGCGGACGCCGCGTGGGCCGTGTTCGAGCAGTACATGGGTGGCAAACCGGCGCAGGATCGCGCGAAGAGCGGCTGGGGCGTGCCTGGCCTCAAGTCGATGTACGCGCAGATGCCGCAGGAGACGGCCTTCCAGAAACAGGTGCAGAAGGTTCTGCAGGCCGAGCTCGGCAAGTCCGACTTCATCCTGCAGTTCAACCCGTATATCGGCGAGGAGACCTTCTCGACGAGCTGGAAGAAGAACCTCGAGCCCGCCCTTAAGGGCTCGATCAGCTTCGACAAGTTCGTTCAGAACATCGAGGCGGAGGTCAACACCGCGATCGCGGACGGCAAGCGCATCATCGGCGCCTAAATGGCCGGGGCGACGCACGTCCTACCACGCGCCTGGCCGCGGACGAGCGCGTGGCGCCGCAGGAGCTTCCGCCGTGCGGTGACGTTCTACCTGCTCATCTCGCCGTGGCTGGTTGGCTTCATCCTCCTCGGCGCGGTCCCACTCGCCGGAGCGTTCGTGATGTCTTTCACCAATTACGACGGCCTGAACCTCGATTACGTCCGCTTCGTCGGGACCGACAACTACGCGCGGGCATTTGGTGACAGCGATGCGCAGTACGCGCTCGGCCGGACGCTCCTGCTCATGGCGGTCGTCGTGCCGATCGGTCTTGCGTTGCAGCTCGCGCTGGCGCTCATGGTGAACCAGCCGATCCGCTTTTCGAACGTCTTCCGGACGATCTTCTATTTGCCATACGTCATCCCGGTCGTAGCTGCGGTGTGGATCTGGAAGATCTTCGTCGACCCGACCGGCGGTCTCGTCAACGCGGTAGCCGGAGCAGTCTCCGCGGGGGCGAATTGGCATCTCCTCGTCGAGCAGCCGACCGCCGTCCTCGCGCTTCTGACCATCTGGGGCGCCGCGGGCGGAGGGATGGTGGTCTTCCTCGCGGGGCTGCAGGGTATCCCCGCTGAGTACCGCGAGGCCGCGATGATCGACGGCGCCGGCCGCGCGCAGGTCACGCGGTACATCACGTTGCC
>Ga0209156_10000841_pt1 | contig 25934 bp, 19 predicted proteins | sample GraSoiAngelo_124_FD_185881 | JGI IMG/M metagenome (GOLD analysis project Ga0209156, IMG submission 185881) | Grasslands soil microbial communities from the Angelo Coastal Reserve, California, USA - 14_0927_05_20cm (SPAdes) (version 2) | ecosystem: Environmental > Terrestrial > Soil > Grasslands... | reverse complement strand
GGCGCGTACTGCGCCAGACGCGACCTTACTGGTGGCACATCGCGGGGCTGCTGGGGCTCGGCGTCCTCGCGAGTCCGATCGCCATCTTGAACCCGGTGCCCTTGAAGATCGTGGTCGACTCCGTCCTCGGGAGCCGGCCGCTGCCACCGGTGTTGCAAGCGCTGCTGCCGAGTACACCGGGCCCGAGTCCGGCCGCCGTGCTCGCGATCGCCATCGGGTTACTGCTCGGCGTCACCGCGTTGGGCCAGCTCCAGGGCCTCGCCACGACGCTGGTGCGGACCTACATCGGGGAGCGGCTCGTGCTCGACTTCCGCTCCCAGCTCGTCCAACAAGTGCAGCGGCTGTCGCTCTCATATCATGACTCGCGCGGCACCGCCGACTCCGTCTACCGCATCCAGTACGACGCCTCCGCGCTCCAGAACATCGTGGTCGACGGGGCGATTCCGTTCGTGTCGGCGGCGGTCACCCTGGTAACGATGTGGATCGTGACCGCCCGCCTGGACCGCTCGCTCGCGCTGGTGGCGCTCGCGGTCTCTCCTCCCCTCTTCTTCCTCTCGCGCGCCTATCGCCCGCGCATGCGGCGCCAGTCGCGCCACGTGAAGAAGCTCGAGAGCTCGGCGCTCGCCGTCGTCCAGGAGACGCTCGGGGCGCTGCGCGTCGTCAAGGCGTTCGGCCAGGAGGCCCGGGAGACGGGCCGCTTCGTGCACCGCTCCCAGGAAGGAGTGACCGCGCGGATCCGTCTGGCCGTCCTGGAGGGCGGCTACGGCGTCCTCATCGGGCTGGTCACGGCCTTGGGCATGGCCGCCGTGTTGCTCATCGGCGTCGGCCACGTCCGGTCCGGCGCGCTCACCCTCGGCCAGTTACTGCTGGTGCTGGGGTACCTGGGACAGCTGTACGAGCCCTTGAAGACCATGAGCCGCAAGGCCACGGGGCTGCAAGGCTACCTCGCGAGCGCCGAGCGGGCGTTTGCGCTGCTGGACGAGCAACCCGAGGTGCCGGAGCGACCGCACGCCCGGCCCATCGCACGCGCCACCGGCGCCGTCGCCTTCGAGGGCGTCTCCTTTGCCTATGGGCCGGACCGGCCCGTCTTGAACGACGTCTCCTTCGTGATCGCGCCGGGGACGCGCCTCGGCGTGGTCGGGGCGACGGGAGCCGGGAAGACCACACTGATCAGCCTGCTCTCGCGCTTCTACGACCCGACCGCGGGACAGATCCTGTTGGACGGCGTTGATCTGCGCGACTATCGGCTCGCCGACCTGCGCCGCCAGTTCGCCGTCGTGTTGCAGGAAACGGTGCTCTTCTCCGCCAGCATCGCTGAAAACATCGCCTATGCCGCGCCCGGCGCGAGCCGAGAGCAGATCGTCGCCGCGGCACACGCCGCCAACGCGCACGAGTTCATCGTGCGCTTGCCGCGCGGCTACGACACGCAGGTCGGTGAGCGCGGCGCGCAGCTCTCCGGCGGCCAGCGGCAGCGCATCGCGCTGGCCCGCGCCTTCCTCAAGGACAGTCCCGTCCTGATCCTCGACGAGCCCACGAGCGCCGTCGACGCCGAAACTGAGGCGAAGATCCTCGGCGCGATGCGGCACCTGATGCGCGGCCGAACCGTGGTCTTGATCTCGCATCGGCCGAGCACCCTGGAGCGCTGCGAGGGACTCCTGGTACTCGACCACGGGCGAGTCGTCACGGACACGTCGCGGCCGATCACGCTCGCCCCGCCCCCTGCCCCCGCGCCGACCGAGCGCGCGCCCGCCGCCGACCGGCGCGCGACCATCAAGAGCCATCCAGCGGTGCGCGCGTGGTGTCAGCTCCACCCGCACACCGAGCCAGCCCAGATTACGCCGCTGCGGACGAGCCGTCGGAAGAGTGCCGTGTACCGCCTCGTCGGCGCCGGTCAAGGCGGGTCGCCGGTCATCGCCAAACGGAGCCCGACGGCGGTGGCGCAGATCGAGCGCACCGTGTACGAAGACATCCTCCCCCGCCTGCCGGTTCCATCGCTGCGCTACGACGGATTCGTACCCGAGCCGGACGACTCGTGCTGGCTCTTCATGGAAGAAGCCACCGGGTCCGCCTACTCGAACCTGTTGGCCGAGCATCGGGCTCGGGCGGGACGGTGGCTAGGCTTGCTTCATTCCGCAGCGGCGGATGTCGCCGACGGTCCCCGGCTGCGGGAGGCAGGGCCCGGACGCTATCTGCGGCTGCTGCAACGCGTGCGAGCTGCGGCGGGCGGTAACCTCGACAATCCCGTCCTGTCGCCGGACGACCTCGGCTTCCTCGAGGGGCTCGTGGCTCGGCTCGACGATGTCGCCGCGCATTGGGACCGTCTGGAAACGATCTGTCACGGCGTGCCGCAGACGCTGGTGCACGGTGACTTCAACGGACGGAACATCCGACTCCGCGGGGAGCAGGGCGATGCCACCGTCGCGGTGTTCGACTGGGAGGAGTCCGGTTGGGGCGTCCCCGCAGTCGACCTGGCGCAGCTGACCATGCCGTCGAGCCAGCTGTGCGCCAATCCCGACGTCCCGGCCTACTGGGCGGCCGTGCGCGAGCGCTGGCCGACGGTGAGCCTCGAGACGTGCTGGCGGCTCGCATACTGCGGAACCGTCTGTCGGACGCTCGCCGCCATGTCGTGGATCGCCGACAACCTCGCCAACGACGGGGCGCATGCGTGCCTGGGCGACATGCGGCTCTACGCCGCCGAGCTCGAGGGCGCCCTCAGGGAACTCGACTGGGCCGGCCGCGTGGCGCCGCCGCCGCGCGAGGTAGCCGCGACATGAAGCGACTCCGCATCGGCTTCCTCGTGCCGTCTCGCTACGTGCACAGCACGGGGCATGTGCCCGCGGTGATGCGAGCGCTCTCCGACGCCGGCGTGGTCGTGGACGTCATTCATCCCACCCAGGGAGCGCTCGACCTCTCGCAGGTGCGGGTCGAACACGATCTCTACTTCCTGAAGAAGGCGAGCCGTCTCTCCCTCAGTATCGCCGGAGCGCTGCACGCACAGGGAGCCGCCATTGTCAATCCCTATCCGGTGACCATCGCGCTGCACGACAAGATCGTCACCGCCCGGATCCTGCAAGCGGCCGGCGTGCCCGTCCCCGCCACGTACGTGGCGGCACACCCCGATCGGCTGGCGCCACTGCTCGCTCAGGGTCCGCTCGTCCTCAAGCCCTATCACGGCTCGGATGGGATCGGCGTGCGGGTGGTCAAGAGCGTCGCGGAGCTGGCCGCGGTGCCGGCACGCAGAGACCCAATGTTCGCGCAGCGCTACCACGCGCCCCAGGGCCGCGACCGGAAGATCTACGCGATCGGCGGGCGGTTGTTCGGGGTCAAGAAGGTGTTTCCGGCGAGGACCGAGCAGGATCGGCACGGGGAGCCATTCACACCCCGCCCGGAGCTCTGCGATATCGCGCGGCGCTGCGGCCAGGCCTTCGGCATCGACTTCTACAGCGTCGACATCATCGAGAGCGAGGGAAAGCCCTACGTCGTTGACATGAGCTGCATCCCGGGCTGCGGGGGCGTCCCGGACGCGCCGCAGCATCTCGCCTCGTACCTGATCGCCGCCGCCGAGCGCGCCGCCCGGGGACTCGAGCGGCAGGTGGCCGGAGCCCGAGCGTGACCGCGAATCCCGTGAGCGCAGGCAGCCCGCTGCGGGACCGAGTGGCGCGTTCGCTCGACGAGCGGCGCGAGCCCGGCGTCGCCGAGCTGTGCGACGCTCTGGAACGCCTGCTGGACGGAGCTGAGACCTCGAGAGACACGATCCGCGTCGACCGCCTGCAGAAGGGTGTTTACCGTCTTCACGTCGGCGGCGCCTCCGGCCGCACGCTCGTGATCAAGCGGCACACGCCGGCCATGGCGCACACCGACCGCCTCGTCGCCGAGCGTTGGTTGCCAGCGCTCGGCCTCGGCGACGGCTGTCCGCGGCTCCTCGCCGCCGCCGCGCAGCACGAGGGGCGCTGGGTGTGGCATGTCTACGAGGACCTGCGTTCCGAAGCGCTCGCCGCTCGGTGGGAGCATCCCCGCGTCGAGGCGGCGATCGATCTCATCGCCCGGCTCCACACCCGCGGCGTGGGCCACCCCCTGTTGCCCGAGGTCCGCTGGCACGGCCGCGATCACAGTGCACGGTCGTCGCTCGCGAGCCTGCGCGACGGCATCGCCGTGCTCGAGGCGCTGGCGACCGTTCGCACGCCCGTCCGGTTCGCCGTGGCCCGCTGCCGGCTGCTCGAGCGACTGTACTGGCTGCTCGACGCCGCGCCCGGTCAGGTCCGCCTCATGGAGGAAGCCGGAGGCCCCGAGACGCTGCTGCACGGCGATCTCGGGCCGAAGAACATCTTCGTCGCCAGCGACGGCGACCGCCCCTGTGCCCGGCTCATCGATTGGGACCACGTGGGCGTGGGCCCGGCGAGCTACGACGTTTCGACGCTCCTCTACCAGTCGCCGCTGGACGATCGACCGTGGATGTTGAGCCGGTATCGCAAGGCGCTCGAGCGGGCGGGCCACCGCCTGCCGGGGGATCGGGAGCTGAACGCTCTGTTCCACGCCGCCGAGACCGCACGCGGCGTGAGCAGCATCATCTGGCCCGCCATGGCACTGCTGAACGATGGAGCCGAGTGGGGTCGGGGCGGCCTTGTGGACATCGATGAGTGGTTCGAGCGGCTGCGCCCGCCGCTGCGGGACTCGGTCGGGGGTGCCGCGTGAGCCTCACCGTCTGCGTCGCGCCGGCCAACACCATCGGCTATCCCCAGGGAGGCGGACACCTCTGGGTGTACCTCAACTGGGCCCTGGCCCTGCGCGCCGCCGGCTGCCGGGTGATCTGGCTCGAAGGCGTGGACGACGCGGCGGGCGACGGCTCGGTCTCGCGCCGCCGGCGCTGGCGCGGCCGCGACGTGCGCGAGTGCGTCGCCGCCCTGAAGGCGCACCTCGGACGCTACGGGCTGGCCGACGCGCTGGCGCTGTACGCGATCGACGGCGCGCGGCTCCCGGACGACCTCGCGGCCGCCGGTCTGAGCCTGGACGCGGCGGCCGACGCCGATCTGCTGCTGAACCTGTCGCACGCTCTGCCCGCGGCGGTCGTGGGCCGATTCCGCCGCACGGCGTTCGTCGATACCGATCCCGGCCTGTTCCAGGTGTGGATGACCACGGGCGACATCTGCGTAGCGCCGCACGACGTGTACTTCACGATCGGCGAGACCGTCGGAACGCCGGCGGCGCGGTTCCCCGACTGCGGACTCCGCTGGCACTACACGCCGCCGCCCGTGTTCCTCGCCGAGTGGCCGGTGGCGCGCGCCGATCCCGCGTCGCCCTACACGACCGTCACGCACTGGTGGGGCGGGACGTTCGAGTTCGCGGGCACGACCTTCTCCAACGACAAGCGCACGGCCTACCTCGAGTACGCCGAGCTGCCGTCCCGGACGCCCGCACGCCTCGAGCTGGCGGTGTGCCTGGGTGAGCACTACGCGGAGTGGCGCGAGCGGCTCGGGGCCCTGGGCTGGGGCGTGCGTGAGGCATGGGACGTCAGCGCCACGCCGGAGCAGTATCGCGCCTACATCCAGGCGTCGCGCGGCGAATTCAGCTGCGTGAAACCGTACTGCGTCCAGTTCGTGAACAGCTGGACCAGCGACAGAACCATCTGCTACCTGGCCAGCGGCAAGCCGGCCGTGGTGCAGCACACCGGGCCCAGCCGGCTGCCCGACGCCGCGGGGCTGTTCCGCTTCCGGTCGATGGACGAAGCGGTGCGCGCGTTGGCGGCGATCGAGGCCGATTACGAGAAACAGTGTCGCCTCGCGCGCAACCTCGCCGAGGAGCACTTCGACGGTTGCCGCGTGGTGACACGGGTTCTGGAGCGCGCGATCACATGACCACGCGCGGCGTAGCGGGCGTGCGCGAGCGCCTGGAGCGCTCGCTCGAGCGATGGCAGGAGCCCGGGGCGACGGAGCTGTGCGAGGCCGTGGCGACACTGCTGGGCGGCGCTGCGCAACCGGGAGACCTGCAGCTCGAGCGACTGAAGCCCGCTGTGTACCGGCTCAAGGTGGGCAGCGACCCCGCCCGTGCCCTGGTCCTCAAGCGGCACCCGCCGGCCGTGGCCCAGACAGACCGCCTGGTGGTCGAGCGCTGGCTGCCCGCCCTCGACCTGGGCGACGGATGTCCGCAACTGCTCGGGGCCGTGGCGGAGCGCGAGGGGTGCTGGGTGTGGCACGTGTATGAGGACCTGGGCGACGGCAATCTCGCCGCCGGGCGCCTGCCGTGGCGGCTCGACGCGGCGGTGGACTTCATGGCGGCGCTGCACGTGCGAGGCGCGCGTCATGCGCTCATACCCGAGGCGCGGTGGCGTGCACGTGACCACGGCGTGCACTTCTTCACGGCGAACGTGCGCGATGCCGTCGCGGCGCTGGAAGCGCTCACCTCGCCTCCCCGCGATGTGCCTCTCGAGTTCGCCGGCGCCCGCGAGCGCCTGTTGCAGTGCCTGTACGCGCTGCGCGACGACGCCGCGCGGCGCGTGCTCCTCATCGAAGAGGCTGGAGGGCCGGAGACGCTGCTGCACGGCGACCTCTGGCCCAAGAACGTCTTCGTGTCCATGACGCCCGCCGGGCCACGGGCCCGGCTCATCGACTGGGACCACGTCGGGGTGGGGCCGGCGAGCTACGACGTCTCCACCTTCCTCTATCAGTCGGCGCCGGACGAGCGGCCGGCCGTCCTGCAGCGCTACCGCGAGGCGGTCGAGCGGACGGGCTGGCGGCTTCCCGACGACGGGACGCTGAACGTCCTGTTTCACACGATGGAGTGCGCGCGCTACGCCCACTGCGTGGTCTGGGCAGCCATGGCGCTGTTGCACGACGGCGCCGAGTGGGGCATCGGCGAGCTGATGGATTTCGAGCACTGGTTCCGGGCGCTCCGGCCGCCCTTCGCCGAATGACCAGCGCCGCGAAGGTGCTCGTCGTCACCGCCGACGATTTCGGCATCAGCCGCGGGGTCACCCGCGGGATCGTCGAGACGCATCGCGAGGGCATCCTCACCAGCACCAGCCTGATGGTGTACCGGCCGGCGGCGGTGGAGGCGGCGGCGCTGGGCCGCGCATGCCCCGCGCTGAGCGTCGGGCTGCATCTCGAGCTCGACGCGGACACCCGGGAGGATGTGCCCGCCGCGTTACAGCGCCAGCTGGACCGCTTCGTGCATTTGGTCGGCGCGTCGCCAACGCACTTCGATTCGCACCACGACGTGCACCGTAATCCGCGCGTCCTGCCGTACGTGCGGGCGTTGGCCCGGCGGGTGGGCGTGCCGCTGCGGGGGTACTCCGCCGTCCGCCACCTCCCGAAGTTTTACGGGCAGTGGGGCGGCGAGACCCACCTGGAACAGATCGGCGTCGAGGGCCTGCTGCGGCTGCTGGATGCAGAGCTCGGCCCCGGCGTGACCGAGCTGACCTGTCATCCCGGCTACGTGGACGAGGGACTCGCCTCGAGCTACACCGTCGAGCGCGAAGCCGAGCTGCGCACCCTGTGCGACCCGCGCGTGCGCCCGGCGCTCGCGGAGCGGGGCATTCGCCTGGCGGGGTTTCGGGACCTGCCGACGCTCGTGGCCGCTCTCTCCGTCCCGGAGGGCGCAGCGTGATCGCGGTGATCTCGGTCTACAAGGTCGCCAACTTCCCGGACGGCGGCGGTCATTTCTGGGTGTACATGCAATACGCCCAGGGGCTGCGCCGCCTGGGGTGCGACGTGTACTGGCTGGAGCAGTTCCGCCCGCCGGCTTCGGGCGACGCCGCCCAGGAGGCGTCGCTGTTGTCGCCCTTCTTCGAGCGGATGAAGCGCTTCGGGCTCGAAGGGAAGACGCTCCTCTATGCCAAGGCCGGCGACGCCTTCCGGTTCGTGGGCTGCGAGTGGCCCGACGTGGAGCGCGTGCTGAAGCGGGCCGATCTGTTGCTGAACTTCCACTACGCCATCGACCCGCGCCTGCTCGCCTGCGCTCGGCGCACGGCGCTGGTCGACATCGACCCGGGGCTGCTCCAGTTCTGGATCGGCACGGGCCAGCTCAGCGTACCGGCGCATGACTGCTACCTGACCACTGGCGAAACGGTGGGCACGCCGTCCGCCCGCTTCTCCGACTGCGGCCTGCAGTGGCACCGCATCCGGCCTCCGGTGTGTCTCGATCTCTGGCCCTTCACGTACGATCACCACGCCGACGCATTCACAACGGTCTCGAGCTGGTCGACGACCGACTACCTCAAGGTCACGGAAAACGGCAAGATCGTGCTGCGCGAGAACACGAAGCGGGTTGCGTTCCTCGAGTTCGCCGAGCTGCCGCGGCGCACGAGCCAGCCGCTCGAGCTCGCGCTGTACACGGACGAGCGCGACGCGGCGGATCTCGCTCGGCTCACCCAAAACGGCTGGCGAGTGCGCCACTCGACCGCGGTCGCCGGGAGCCCCGATGCCTACCGCTCCTACGTCCAGCGCTCGCGCGGCGAGTTCAGCTGCGCCAAGGCGTCGTGCATGCAGTTCCAGAACGCCTGGGTCAGCGATCGGACGCTGTGCTACCTGGCGAGCGGCAAGCCGGTCGTCGTGCAGCACACGGGACCGAGCGCCTATCTCCCGAACGGCGAAGGCATGTTCCGCTTCACTTCGCTCGACGAGGCCGCCGCCGCGCTCGACGCGATCAACCGCGACTACGAGCGCCACTGCCGCGCGGCGCGTGATCTCGCAGAGACGCAGTTCGACGCGAAGCGCGTTCTCGAAGGCGTGCTCAACACCACGCTGATGACGAGGGAGATGGTACCGTGATCCCGATCATTCCGATGCTGCTCCTGCAATCAGTGTCGGTCGACCCCGCGCGCGTCCCGGACGTGCCGGGGGTCGTCACCGCCGCGCGGGTGGCACCCGCCTCCAGGCCGGTGCTCGACGGACGGCTGGACGACGCCGCCTGGACCCTTGCGACGCCGATAAACGGACTGATGCAGCGGGACCCGCAGGAGGGCGCGGCCGCCACGGAGCAGGTGGACGTGCGAATCCTGTACGACGCCGAGGCGTTATACGTCGGCGCCCGTCTGTTCGACTCGTCGCCGGAAGCGATCATCCGCCGGTTGGGACGCCGTGACGTGAACACGCACAGCGACGAATTCCGGGTGCTGCTGGACAGCTACCACGACCGTCGCACCGCGTTCGAGTTCATCGTCAACGCGGCCGGCGTGAAGCGCGACGTCCTGCTGGGAGACGACGGCGGCTATTCGGACGACTCCTGGGACGCCGTCTGGGAGGCCACGACCGCGGTCGACTCGCTCGGCTGGACGGTGGAGATGCGGATTCCGCTCTCGCAGCTGCGGTTCTCGGGCGCGTTGCTACAGGTGTGGGGCGTGCGCTTCGAGCGCTGGATCCAGCGCAAGAACGAGCTCGACATGCTCCCGCTCGTCCGCAAGACCGAGAGCGGTGTCGCGTCGCGCTTCGCCGATCTTCAGGGGCTCGAGAACCTCCCCGCGCCGAAGCGTGTGGAGGTCCGCCCCTATGTCGTCGGGCGCGGCCACTACGACACACCGGACTCCCCGAGCGATCCCTTCGATCACGGCAGCGCGTATCTGGGAAACCTAGGCACCGATCTCAAGTACGGGGTGACCTCCAACCTCACCCTGGATGCCACCGTCAACCCGGATTTCGGTCAGGTCGACCTGGACCCCGCCTTCGTCAACCTCACGCAGTTCGAAGTGCAGCTCGAGGAGAAGCGTCCGTTCTTCGTGGAAGGCGGCAACATCTTCGGGTTCGCGGGGAACGGCAACGGCCTCGCGAAGCTGAGCGACCGGCCGCAGTACTTCTATTCGCGGCGCATCGGCCAACCGCCGCAGCGGGAGGTCTCCCTGGAGGATTCGCAGTTCGTCGACATGCCGTCCAACAGCACGATCCTCGGAGCTGCGAAGCTGAGCGGCAGGCGGGCAAACGGCTGGTCGGTCGGCGTGCTCGACGCCGTCACGGCACGGGAGTGGGCCACCGTGTTCGACGCGACGACCGACTCGCGCCAGAGCCACGAGGTCGAGCCGCTGACCAACTACTTCGTGGGCCGCCTGAAGCGCGACCTGCGCCACGGTAACACCACCATCGGCTTCGTCACCACTGCGGTGAATCGCGACCTCGACACGACGGCGCTCAACATGCTCGGCAGTGCCGCCTACACGGGCGGGGTGGACTTCTTCCACCGCTGGGGTCGCAACACCTACACGCTGGCCGCGAGCCTGGGCGGCTCGTACATCCGTGGCGACACCGCCGCGATCAATGCGGCGCAAAAATCCTCCAGCCGCTACTATCGGCGGCCCGACGCCAGGAGCTTCCACTACGACTCGCTCCGCACCTCGCTCGCGGGGACCAGCGGGGACGTGTTTCTCAATCGCGTGGGCGGCTCATGGACCTGGAGCGTCGGCGGCGAGTTCGTCTCGCCCGGCTTCGAGGTGAACGACCTCGGGTTCCAGGAGCGCGTCGACCGCAAGTCCGCGGAGGTCAAGGGACGGCGGCGCTGGAGCCGCCCGGGCAAGGTGTTCCTGCATGCCGTCACCGAGCTGTCGCTCGACCGCAGCTGGAACTACGATGGCGACGCGATTCAGCGGAAAGTCGGCATGTACGCGTTCGGCCAATTCCACAACTTCTGGATCACGGAGGTGACCGCGAGTTATTCAGGCGGAGCCATCGATGACCGGCTCACGCGCGGCGGCCCCCTGGCGCGCACCCCGCCCTCCTGGTACCTGAGTGCCGACGGCTATACCGACGACCGCAAGAAGGTCAGCGCGTACGCGTTTGCCGCCGTCACGCACGACACGGCCGGCGGCTGGTCGCTCGACCTGCTCCCGAAGCTCACGCTGAGGCCCAGCTCGGCCGTCTCATTGACCTTCGCGCCCGGATACTCCACGGGTCGCGTCGCGGCCCAATATGTCACGCGGGTGAACCCCACACCGGGGACGCTCGACAGCACGCGCTACGTGTTCGCGGAGCTGATCGAGCACCAGATCAGTGCAAAGTTGCAGCTGAACGCCACGTTTTCGCCCACCTTGAGCTTCCAGCTGTACGCACAGCCGTTCACGTTCACCGGCGCCTATCGCGGCTTCAAGGAGCTGCGGGCACCCCAGACGTTCACCTTCAACACGTACGGACGCGATAACGGCTCCACGGTGACCCCAGGACCCACGGCCGACTCTGTCTGCACCACCGGCCCCACAGCGTGCTCGCGCGTCGACCCCGACGGCGCGGGGCCGGCGCCGGCGTTCGCGTTGTATAACCCCGATTTCCGCACCCGCTCGCTCAGCGTCAAGGCGGTGTGGCGCTGGGAGTATCGTCCGGGGTCCACGGTCTTCCTCGCCTGGACGCACAGTCGCTCGAACTCCTTCCCCTTCGATGCGAGCTTCGATGTGGCGCGCGACTTCGGGCGCGAGTTGTTCCTCGACCGGCCGACCAACATCCTGCTGGTCAAGTTCAACTACTGGCTGAGCCTCTAGTCGCCGGTCGCCTCCCGCGCGGCCCCGCGTGATCGAGATCACGCGGGCTGGTGCCGCCCCGCAGCGGCGACGGGCCCACACAGCGTTCAGCGTGTAACGCTGCAGACCCGCCGCACGGCCGCACGCACAAACCCTACACCTCGTTCGCGTTGCACGGCAAGCACTTGCGTGCCTGTACCGTCACTCGCCGTGCGGCACGTCCGCGATGGGTACGGCACGCCGATTGCCCGGCGCCCCCGTGGTTTCCGGCCGTCATTCGACGCACAACTCATTCGCCTGGAGGGAGGCGCGATGAGCGATTTGAAACAATCGCACGGCGTGTTATGGCGGATGATGGGCGGCGAGCGGTCGACCTCCGCCATCGCGACGAAAAAGCGAACCCGCGCGGTCGAGCCGCGACCGATCGACGAGCGGCTCACTCCCGCAATTCGCCGAACGCTCGAAGCCGGACTGACGCGGCTCCGGGGCAGACCCGTCCGGATCCAGAATCTCCGTCGCCAGTTCTCCATGGGGAGCTCCAGTTTCCCCACGGAACGCCTGCGCGTTTCTCTCAAGGGCGAGAAACGACCGCTGCTCGTGTTCTTCAAGGATCTCGATCCGAACCACCAGATGGAGAAGGCGCGGGCCGTGCGTCCCTTCGACCTCGAGCCCGGTCGGCGGGAGTTGCAGATGTACGAAACGATCCTCTCCCCCGAGCGGTTCGGGACGCTGCACCTGTACGGGTACCGCTGGGAGCCCGAGCGCAGCCGCTTCTGGGCCTTCTTCGAGGACGGCGGGCGGACGGTCTTGCACAACTACCTCGACATGCCCCGCTGGACGGCCGCAGCCCGCTGGGCCGCGCGCTTCCATGCGGCGACGCGCGGCCTGCCCGACACGCAGACGCGATTTCTACCCCGCTACGACGCGGCGCACTACCGGCGGTGCGCCGAGCGCGTCGCGCAGCTCCTGCCTCACCTCGAAGGGGCGGAGCACGACCTCGTGGCGCGTGGCCTCGAGTGCTTCGTGGAGCGCATCGAGTGGCTCAGCGCGTTGCCGCCGTGCGTGCTCCACGGACAGTACTTCGGCAAGAACATCCTGCTGCGTCGCAGCACGCGGGGCCCCAAGGTCGTCGTCATCGATTGGGAAACGGCGGCCCTCGGCCCCGGCACGTTCGACCTCGTGAGCCTCACCGCGGGCAAGTGGACCAGCGACGAGCGAGACGCCATGCGGCGCGCGTACTGCGAGCAGTATGAGGCGGAGACCGGCCGGCAGATCGACCGCGAGGCCTTTCTGGAGGAGCTGGCCGGCGTGGCCCTGTATCAGGCGCTCGAATGGCTAGCGTGGTGGGGACCGCACCGGGCGCTGTCTCGGCATTTCGGCAACTTCCTGCGCGAGCTCGCGATCTTGCTCGAGCGGGACTTCGGGCCGTGCATGGGCCAGACGGTGGAGGTCGCGTGACCGCCGCCCCCCCTCGCTTTGCAGGCGTGCTCGAGCAGCCGGAGCTGCGTACGGAGCTCGGCCGCCTCGCGTGCACGGAATGGGGATGGGGCACGCTCCGCGAGATTCAGCTGCGTGCCCTCAAGTGGCATCGCGAGCGCTGTACGTTCGAGCTGGTCATGGAGACGACACAAGGACATTACAGCACCATCGCGAAGGTATTCGACGACGACCGCTCGCAAGTGCTGCCGACGATGGACACCATACGCCGCGCCGGCTTCGGCGCGGAAGCCGAGTTCGCGATTCCGAGGCCCCTCGCGTACTTCCCGGCGTGGCGCGTGCTGGTGGAAGAGAAGGTGCCGGGGTCGTCGGCCAGGGAGACGATTCTCCACGGGGGCGCCTCGGAGCGCGCAGCGGCGGCCGCGCGCTGCGGGCAGTGGCTGGCGCGCTTCCATGCCGTCGCTCCTCGGCTCGGCAAGCCGGCGGCCATGGAACGCGAATTCACGCGCTTTGCGACGTGGCGCAACCAGATCGCCGGCTTCGGCGAGCCGTTCGCCGCCAAGTGTGAGTCACTGTTCCGGCGGCTGCAGGCCGCGGCTCCGCTGCTCAGTACCGTGGACGCTCGCGCCGGACATGGCAGCTACATCCCCGAGCACGTCATCCTGAGCGACCGGCGCACGGTGACGATCGACCTGGACGAGTGTGACGTGGCGGACCCGAGTCGCGATGTTGCCTGGTTCGTCGTGTCCGTCCAACGCTTGGCCTTGACACAGCTCGGCTCGCTGCAGGCCCTGGACGACGTGGTAGCATCGTTTCTACGCGCCTACGAGGATTCGAGTGGGCCCGGCGCCGCCGCGCACATGGCCTTCTACCGGATGCTCGAGTGCCTGCACCGCGCGCGGCGCGACCTGGTAAAGCGGGTGCCGCCCGTCGCGGGGTGGGCCGACGTCATGTTGGACGAAGGATTGCGGCTCGCGCCCGCTTGACGCTCAGGCGAGCTGCGCAACGTCTTCCGCGCGCTCGAGATGCACATGCGCCACGCGCCGTCCCCGGGCGAGCAACGCACGGATATCGCCCCGCGCTTGGGCGCGCTTGAGCCGCCCGAACGTGAACCCCGTCTCGGGGATCTCCGCGTCTTCGGCCTCGTCCGTCGTGATCACCAGAAACAGACCGCTATTGGGACCGCCCTTGTGGAGCTGGCCGGTGGAGTGGAGGTAGCGCGGGCCGAAGCCGAGCGTGGTGGCACACCCGAGCGCGCGTCCCCACGCCGCACGCAGCGCCTGGAGCTTGGCCGTGAGCTCGGGAGTGGGCGCGAGGTACGCCAGGATCGCAAGGTAGTCGCCCGGGCGGGCGCTCCGGCGTAGAACCTCAGGAGTCAGGGTAGGTAGGGGCGCCGCATGCTGCGCCCCTACGCCGCCCGGTGCCTCCGCCAGCTCGGCGCGCGCCAGCGCCTTCGCCTCCTCCACGTCCGGCTGATCGAACGCGTTCACGCCCAGGCGGAGGCACAGCTCCCACGTCGCGTATTCCCAGGCGACGAACGCGGCACCCAGGTCGAGCGGCTCGGCCGAGAAGTCCGTGACGATCTCGCCATCGGGACCCGGTGCAGCGACGGGATCGTCGACGACGGGGATCACGCCGCGTCCACCCTTCCCCGTGCTCTCGGCCACGAGCTGCTCGACCCAATCGGCGAAGCGCGCGACCGCCGGCGGTGGGCGCAGCACCAGCTTGTCCCGGCTGGCGAGCGCCGCCGCGGCGACACGCGCGCCCAAGGCGCGCGCCGCCGCCGGATCCACCGCGAGCGCCCGCTCCAGCAGGACGCGACCGTCGATCCTCGAGAGCGCCGCGGGCAGCATCCCCACGACCGTTAGCGCGGCGTAGCGTCCTCCCACGTCCGGCGGGTGGGGGAACACCGCGCGGAAGCGACGCTCGCGCGCCAGCGTCTCGAGTGGACTCCCCGGATCCGTGATCGCGGCGAATTGGCCCGGCTTTGCACGCGTCGCCAGATACCGATAGAACGAGAGCGTCTCGACCGTGCTCCCCGACTTGCTCGTGATCACGAACAGTGTACGGTCGAAGTCCGGCGTGCGCGCCACCGCGAGCACGGCAGCCGGGTCGGTGCTGTCGAGCACGGAGAGGCGGGCCTGCCCGAAGCTCGCCGCGAGCACCTGCGGCGCGAGGCTCGAGCCCCCCATCCCGCACACGACCGTATGCGTCAACCCGTCGCGCCGCGCCGCGTCGGCGAAGCGCACGAGGTCATCCCACTGCGCCAGTGACGCGCGGGGCGCGTCTTTCCATCCCAGGAGGTCCATACGGCCGCGAAACATAACGAACCCTCCCGGCCGCCGGGGATGGCCGTTAGGTTAGCGCGGAGGTCGCCTGTGCCCCCCCTCAACCGGTTTACCCGCATGCTGGTGGCGATCGCCGCCCTCTCGTTCCTGGTGATCGTGCTGGCCTATCTGCTCGCCTCCGCCGATCGGGCGACGCGCGCCCTGGTCGCCGCCGTGCTGATCGGCGCCGCGGTGGCGAGCATCGGCGTCCGGTTCACGTACTCGTTGCGCGCGAACCGCCGCTATGCGGCGCTGCTCGAGAACGAGGTTGCGAGTCAGACCCGATCGCTGATGGATTCGCTGGCGGCCACCGCGGCCGCGGAGCGCAACCTGCGGCTCGTCATGGACGCCGTGCCCGATGCCATCGTCGTGGTCGACCGCGCCGGCCGGGTCCTCGAAGCGAACGAGCCGGCGCGCGGCATGGGGGCCGTCCCGGGCACCACGCAGCGGCCGACCCTGTTCGACGTCGTGAGCCCCGATGCCGTCGGCGTCGTGCAGGAGAAGCTCGACGCCGCTTTCGAGGGCGACGTTCAGCGCATCGAAATCCCGCTGATCCGTGCCGACGCGAGCCACGGGACTGCGGCGTTACTGTACTCGCCGGTGCGGGAGGGGAGCAAGATCACCCGCGTACTCATTCTTGCCCGGGACGTCACCGACCAGCGACGCAGCGAGTCGCAGTACCAGCAGGCGGACAAACTGGCGGCCTTGGGCCAGCTGGTGAGCGGGGTCGCCCACGAGATCAACAACCCCGCAGCGATCATCTCGGGCTTCGCCCAGACTCTGCTGCTCGACGAGCTCAAGCCCGAGCACCGCGAAATGCTCCAGATGATATACGACGAAGCCACGCGCATCGGGCGCATCACGGCCAGCCTCCTGGCGTTCGCCCGGGCGGGCGGCAAGCAGCGAGCCCTGGTGGACCTGAACGACATCGCCCGCCGCACGTTTGCGCTGCGCTCCTACCACCTCTCGACGCTCAACATCACGGTCGCGCTCGACCTCGATCCCAGCGAGCCGAAGATCTGGGCCGACGCGTCCGAGCTCCAGCAGATGCTGCTCAACCTGCTGATCAACGCCGAGCAGGCGCTCGTGACTATCGAGCGGGCCCGCACCATCACCGTGCGTACCCGCGCCGACGAGAGCGACACGCGGCTCGAGATCGCCGACTCGGGCCCGGGGATCCCCGCCGATCTCCGCACCAGGATCTTCGATCCCTTCTTCACCACGAAAGCGGAAGGGGTGGGCACGGGGCTGGGGCTGTCGATCTGCTATGGCATCGCACGCGACCACGGCGGCCGCATCTGGGTGGAGTCCGAGCCCGCCGGGGGCGCCCGGTTCTGCGTGTTGCTGCCGCGCGACCAGCGCGAGGAGGCGCGCGTGCCGGCGGCCGCTTCGGAGCCGGCCCCCCACGCCGCCACCGGCCGGCTCGCCGTGCTCGTCGTGGACGACGAGGTGACGTTGCGCGAGGCGCTGCTGCGCTTCCTGAAGCGCCGTGACATCCACGTCGAGGGCGTCGCCGACGGCTGGGAGGCGATCCGCCTGCTCGAACAGCGCGCCTTCGACGTCATCATTTCCGACGTGCGGATGCCGGGGATGAGCGGACGGGAGTTCCTGGAGCGGCTGCGCCGCGATCGACCCGATCTCGTGGCGCGCCTGGTGTTCAGCACCGGCGATGCCTTCACGCCGGAAACGGCCACGCTGCTGAAAGAGTCCGGCGTACCCACCGTGGCCAAGCCGTTCGATTTCGCCGTCCTCGAGCGCGTGGTCCGCGAGGTCGCCGGGCGCGCTACGGCCTCGGCCTGAGCTCCACCTCGAGGCCGGAGGCCCCCACGCCGTTCGGCGTGGGGGCGAGCGTTACCCGCAGCGGCGCGGCGGTCGCCTGCAGCGCGTCCAGCACGGCGGCGTCGACGGTCAGGTCGTAATCGCCCGGCTTCACCCCGAGCACATAGAACGCCCCGTCGCTGAACGTGGTGAAGCGCTGCCCGGGTCCCCCTCGCCTGCGCCGGTCGGTGAGTCGCAGCGTCACACCGGGCACGCCCACGCGCCGACCGCCCTCGTCCCGGCTCACGCGGCCCTCGACGACGCCGGCCTGTACCACGGGAATGTTCAGGCCACGGAAGCGGTTGGGGCCGGGCTCGAGCAGCGCACTCGCGAACGCCGGCACCAGCAGGGGCGAAGACAGAGACAACGAGTCGACCTGTACGCTGACGGGCTCGAACGGCACGATGTCCCACACGCGGAACTCCCCGTCCGAGTCCGAGACGGCCGTGCTCGTGCCCACGCGCACGCGCACGCCCGGAATGCCCCGCTCACCCGGGTTCTGCAGGCCGTCCGCGTTCTCGTCCAGAAAGACCCGCCCGGATACGCCCGACCGCTCGAGCGAGGGGCCGGGCGCCGTCGTGAGCCGACCCGTCGCGCGGTCCCACAGCAGCGACCCCTGCACGTACTGCGTCCCGCTGACAGTCCCGCCGGCGGGGGCACTCACCGTGGTATAGGTCCGCACGGCCGAGAGGTAAGACGTGAACGAGAGCGACAGCACCGGCCCGGCGGATCCCCGGAGCCAGGTGACCCCCGCCTCGACCCGCAGTCCCGCACCTACGGGGCGCGCGGCGAGCAGTGAATATGACGACAGGCGGAGCGGGCCGTCCGTCTCGATTTCGCCACCGCCCCGCAGCCAGATCGGCCCCAGCACCCGGCCGAGCGCGGGGCGCGGCAGGACGAAGGCGTTCGCGCCCGCGAACCACCGGGTGACCCCCGGCACGCCGGCCGGGGCGTCCCGCTCGAACCGGACGAAGGGCAACGCACGCACCGCCCGGCCTTCGGTGGAGCTCTCGACCCGCACGAACGTCGTGGTGCCGGTCAGGCTCGTCTGGCGGTCGAGGGTGCCGTCGAAGAAAAAGAAGCCCGCCCGGCGGATCGGCCGCCAAAATCCGAACAGCAGCAGCCGCGAGCGCGCACCCAGCGGCGTGAGGACGGGCGCGATGGTACCGCCGGCGTAGCGCGTGTATTCCGCGGTCACGCGTCGGTCGATGGACGGCTCGTAGCGCAGTCCCGCACGTGCGAACGCGGCGGTGACACCGTCGAGGGTGACGGTCCAGGTGGTGGACGGGCTGCCCACGACCGACGCGTAGGCGTGCGTCAGGTCGGGCAGCGTGTCGCGCCAGAATCGATCGAGCCCGCCCCGCACGGTCCAGCGCTCGCTCACGCCGTAATGCAGGTCGACGTTGGCCGTGGCACCGCACGGCGTGCCGCGGCACGACCCGGCCGAGGCACCGTACTCGAACCGCCCGGCAGGCAGCAGCTCGTCCGCGACGCGGAACGTCTGGTTGAACTCGCGGATCTCGCCGAGCGGTCCGTAGGCCACGAAGTCCACTGGGTTCTCCCCGTACCGCACGGGCACCGGCACGCTGAATCGCCCGGTGGCGTCGACCGAATCGAACCCCAGGAGCTGCCCACCGCGGTACGCCTCGACCGACCATCCGCCGCCCGGCTCGAGCGCGCCCTCGTAGCGCTGGATCCCGATGAGGGACGGGCGGACGAACGGTGCATTCGTGATGGAGACGCCGCGCAGCGAGCGCAGCGCCGGCCCCGTGGACACGCCGTCGCCCAGACGCAGCTGTTCGAGCCAGCGGTGGTCGCGCCACACGCCCGTCCACGAGCCGGCGATCTGCACCACGCCGTCCGCCGCCCGCCCGACGCTCGCGGCGCTCAGCTCGAGGGAGCCGCCGAACGCGTCCGCCCCGAGCGCCCCCGTGTACCCGCTGCCCGCGAGCGGGTCGCCGCTGGGCGCGAGCAGCGAGTAATCGAACACCAGACCGTCCCAGCGCGGGTGCTCCGCCGCGAGCAACAGATCCGGACGCGCCATCTCCCGCGGCCGCAGCAGTGCCGTCCGGGCCGCCTCGCGACGCAGCCGGCGCGCCACCGGCAGGTCGCCCGGATCCGCCAGCGTGACCGTGAGTTCTGAGAAATCGACGATGAACGGCGATCCCAGCAGGTCGCCCAGGCGCTCGGCGCCCACGTACAGCTCGCCGTCGCGGAAGCTCCGGTACTCGGGCTCCAACCGCACGCGCCGCGCGCCGTAGCTCATCGTGTCGCCGCCCGCGTCGATCACCAGCCGCCGATTTCCCGGGTCCACCGTCGCCTCGACCCGGCCGGCCGCGCTCAAGCGGTAGCGGATCTCGGCGAGCTGCAGGAACTGGGTGAGCGGCACGAGGACTTCGGTACGCACCCGGAATGCCGCGACGGTACGACCCGTGACATGCCCGAGTCGCAGCTCGACCAGGATGGGCTCCGCCGTATCGGCCGGGGCGGGCCGCTGGGCGGCCGCTACGGGGGCGCCGGCCACCGTAAACCACAGGGCGACCCGCGTCGCGCGCCAAACCGGTGCCATGGTATTACAGGTAGGCGATCGTGACGATGATCGTGCCCGTGTAAATGCCGGGCTTGGCCGCCGCGGCGGGGGTCACGGTGCCGCCGATCCAGATGTAGAGAAACGGGTTCGCGGGAGGCCCCAGCTTGCCCGTGGCGCCGACGCTCGGGTTGAAGACCGTCGCGGCCGCCACGTTGTTCGTCGCCCGGTTCCAGCGGGCCGACGTGGCCCCGAAGGACACCGGCATCGTGCTCCCGGGCGGCGCCTGAATGTTCGTCAACAGCGCGGGGAGTACGAACGTGACGCTCACGTCGGCGTTCTTACTGCCCTGGATCTGCCACGCCCCGGCGCCAGCCGCCGTCGGCTGCACGGTGGTGGCGACGCCCTTCGGCACACTCCCGAAGTTCAGATCGCTCAACGTGGTGATGGTCAGCGCCTGCCCGATGACGTTCGCGTCGATGGCGACCGATCCGCCCACGCCCTGCGACAGGCCGGCGCGCGTCACGAGCAGCCCGAGCAAGAGCAGGCCGGCGAGACCGGGTCGCGACATCACGGGACGCGGACCTCGACCGAATCGCGCACCGGCGGGCTCGGCAGCACCAGCTCGGGAGCCAGATCCACGCGTCCGGTCGACAGATCGAGCCGCAGCCGGTAGCGGCCGGGAGCAAGTGCCCCGATGGGCAGCGCCCAGCGCGGCTCCATGGCGTAGTAGACGCCGATGGGCGCCTTCAATTCGGCGAGCGTCTTGCCGGTCGAATCCAGTAGCGCCGCATGCGCGCTGCCGATATAGGCCGCGTTCCCCTGCTGCGTCAGGCGAGCCCAGACGGCGAGCGAATCCCCCACCACCGCGGTGCGCAGCCCGGACAGGGTGACGCCCGTGTGCACCGCGCCCTTGCGGTAGAACACGCCGATGATCGTGCGCACTTCGAGCGTGAGCCCTACCTTGACCTTGGCCGTGTCGGCCACGCCCGTGACCGGAAGCTGACCTCCCTTGGCCGAGATCACGAGACGCGCCCAGTATTCTCCGTCGGCAAGGCCCAGGGGCGGACTCGCGAGCAGGCGGATGGTCTGGCGCTCGAGGGGTGGTACCGTGAGGCGGCGCGGGAAGGCTTGAATCCAGCTCGCCGCGGACGGACTCGTCGAATCGGGGTGCTCGACCGTCCGCACCACGATGCTCCCCGCGGAATCCGTCGCCGGATAGCCGAAGAAGAACGAAACGGCGACCTCGGCCGGGTCGGCGTTCGGATTGTAGAGGAGCACCGCGCCGCTGCGCGTGCGGGCGTCGATGAACACGGCATGGGGGGCGATCACCACGCCCTGCCCCGCGAGCGGCGCGGCGCCGCACAGCAACGCGAGCGACAGTCCCGTTCGCTTCATGGGAACGCCGTCAGGTTGAGGGTAATCGTCCCGGTGTAGGAGCCGGCGCGCTGCGTGGGCGCGGGCTGCGCTGTGCCGCCGAGGAACACCGACCCGCGTCCCTGCCCGCTAAAGGTGATGAGAAACGGCTGTCTCGGGTCGAACCCGATCTGGCTACCGATATTCTGCGACTGCGAGTACCCCGCGTCGCTCCCGGAGAAGAGGAGCGGCAGCGTGGCGCCCGCCGGCCCCGTCAGCACGGAGGGCAAGGTGAATGTCACCTGGCCCTGAGCGTCGTGGGGCCCGCCCACGTCGAACCGCCCGCTCTTCCCGGCGTCGGTGCGCGAAACGGCAGTCGGTATCCCAGGGATGAGGGTGCCGAACGTGAGAGATTGGATACCCGTCACCGTGAGGGGACGCTGACCGGCGAGCGGCAAAACGGCTGTCGCCGTCAGCGCGAACGCGTACCGCAGACCTCTCATCGCGGGACTCCCGTGTGTGGCAGCGCCGGCAGAGGCTAGGTGGTCCCTCTGCCGGCGCGGCGACAGCCAAACGTATGCGAAAAGGCCCTTTAGTACGACACCGTGAGCGTCACCGTACCGGTGTAGCTGCCAGCCGGCAGGTTGACCGGCGGCGTCACCGTGGCGCCCACGAATAAGTACAGCGCTCCGCTCGCGCTCAACGTCCCGCCCGCCGGCGTAGCCGAGGGCGTGATGGCCGAGCCACCAGACGTGGAGTTAGTTGTGTTGAGATAGCCCGTCCAGGAGCCGATCGGCAAGTTGTTGCCGCTGCTCGTCAGGTTGGTCGGCAGCGAGAAGGAATAGGTGACGGGAGTGCTCGCCTGCCCGGTCACGCTGAACTGGCCGCTATTGGTGGCATCGCTGTAGGCGACCGTCTTCGCCACACCGGGGAAGACGTTGCCGAACCCCAGGTTCTGGGCCCCGGTCACCGTGATGGGCGACTGCACCGTCGCCGTCGCCGAGATGCTGCCATTCACGCCCTGTGCGCGGACCGCGGCGGTCGCGACCAGCGCGAGGACGAGCGTGGCAAGCGCGGCTTTGGAAGCAGTGTACATGCGGCGTCTCCCCCTATCTGTCGTGTGATACAGCGCTTACAGCCAAGAGGCGCGTGCGCCTCGGATTTGTTGCGCCTACGCAACAGGCAAGGGGCGTGCCATAGTGTTGGTTTTCTTGACGATCGTCAATCTTTTATACAGCAATACCATCACTTGCTACCTTAGGGCGCCCAACAATTTAGCCCATGCAGCCGAACGCACCGTCACGATATTTGACGCCGGCACAGTGAGTGCACGCCAGCACACACCACCGTAAGTTATTGTCGTAGCTGTGCCTACAAACATATGCCTCAAGGTATGGACCGTGCCTTACCAGGAGGCAAGACACCTGGCCCAGACCTCGAGGAGCAGCGAGATGGCAAACCGACGTCGTTCCGCAGTTGCTCGGGCCCTCGTGGTCGGTTTGGTGTTGGGTGCCGCCTGGCTCGGGCGGCCGGTCAATGCAGAAGCCCAAGCACGTGGCACGCTGCAAGTAACCGCGCGAGTCATTGATACGAAGGCCAGCTTTGACGGCCTGAACGCGGCCCGCGTCGCGCTGCGGCAAGCTGCAGCCGGCACGCAAGGCATGAATATCGGTACTGTCTCAACACTGGCGCAAGTCAGTGTCGCCCGGCTTCCGCAGGGCCGCTCCGAATTGGTTGTCACGGTCGATTACTCGAAGAACTAAGCCCACTCGCCGTCCCCATAGCCTGAGGTCAGGCGCTCTACGCGAGCAGCGGACTCCCCTTGGCGCGGCGGTCGGGGATGAGGCGGCGGGGCGTGAGCGAGCGCCGCGGAGCCCGGCGTCGCTCGCCCTTCGAGCGTCGCTCCGACCCGGCCCGGCGCTCGTCGGGTACCGGGGTGTTCCCCTGGCGCCGCTCCGAGCGCGACCGGCGGTCGACGCCGGAGCGGCGGTCGTCGAGTTGACGACGATCGTCACGCGTGCGGCGGTCGGGCAATGGTTCGTAGGTGATGGGATCCTCTCCGGCACCCCTGATCGGGGCCCAAACCTACTGGCCCCCGGGCCGCCCGGCTAGGGCCCCGGCCGCGGCGCGGGTCCCGCTGCGCTAGATTGCGCCACGCGATGACCTCCGCCACCCCTCCCGCCGAGCTGCTCGAGGGTGTCGTGCGGGCGCTCGAGCCGGCGTTCCGCATCGACCACCTCGTCGCCGCGACGGCCGAGCGCGTGGTGTACCACGCCTGGGACCGCGTGCTCAAACGGCACGTCGCGCTATATGCGCACCTCGCGCCCGACGTACCGGGCCGCGCCTGGTTCCTGCGGGAGACGGAAACCCTCGCCGCGCTCGACCACCCCACGATCCGCCACGTGTACGCGGCGGCGATCCAGGGGAGCTTCGCCTACCGGACGACGAACTGGGTGGAAGGGGAGAGCCTCGCCGACGCGCTGCGCCGGGGCCCGCGGCCCATCCCGACCGCGCACACGCTGGTGCGCGACCTGCTCAGCGCGCTCGAGCACGCGCACGCCCGGGGCGTGATCCTGCGCCGGATCGTGCCGCTCACGCTCATGCTCGAGGTCTCGAGCCGCGCCGTGATCACCGACCTGCGCTACGCCAACTGGTGCCTTCCCAACGTGCCGCCCGAGGAGCGGGGGGCGGGAGGCGCCTTCGTGGCGCCGGAGGTGCGCGCCGGCGGCCCCGGCGAGCCGGCGAGCGACGTATACGCCGTAGCGGCCCTGGTCTATTACGTGCTCACCGGCCACGAGCCGGACGCGGACCCGGCCCGGGTGGTGCCGCCGCGGCAGCTCCGGCCCGCCGTGCCGGCGGCCCTGGAGCGGGTGCTGTTGCGCGCGCTCCAGGCTGCGCCGGCCGACCGCTACTACACGGCGACGGAAATGCTCGAGGACTTCGTGAGCGACGCCGGCGTGTTTCAGGAACCGGCCGCGACACCCTCGCTGGCGGAGGCGGGCTTCGAGCGACGGCTGCGACGCGCCCTGGGAGACGACTACGAGCTGCTCGAGGAGATCGGCACGGGTGGCTTCGGACGCGTCTACCGGGCGCGCGACCTCGGACTGGAGCGGGACGTCGCGATCAAGGTGCTCCACCCGTCGCTCACGGCCGATGCCGCCGTGTCGGAGCGGTTCCGCCGCGAGGCGCAGCTCGCGGCGCGACTGCGGCACCCGAGCATTGTCAGCATCTACGACATCATGGGCCGGGCTGGACTCGAGTGGTACACGATGGAGCTCGTGCCCGGTACGAACCTGGCGCAGCTGGTCCAGACGCAGGGGCCGCTCTCGGTGGAGCAAACCGTGCGCGTGCTCGACCAGGGGCTCTCCGCGCTCGAGCACGCGCACGCCCTCGGGCTGGTGCACCGGGACCTGAAGCCGGAGAACATGCTGATCGAACCCGACGGGCGGCTGCGCATCACCGATTTCGGGCTGGCCCTGGCGCTGCGTGGCGACGGGCGGTTCGGCGGCGCCACCTCGCGCAGCGGCACGCCGCAGTTCGCGGCGCCGGAGCAGCTGCTGGGCGAGCGCGTCGACCAGCGCTCGGACCTGTACTCGCTCGCCGCGGCGGCGTACTTCGCCCTGCGCGGCCGGCCACCGTTCGAAGGACGCACCCCCGAGGCCATCCTGGCCCGCCAGACGACCGACGATCTGCCGTCGCTGACGGACGCCCGGCACGACGTGCCGCGCGAGCTGGAAGAGGTGCTGCGCCGGGCACTCGCGAGCGACCCGGGGGCTCGGTACCAGACGGCGAGCGCGTTCCGCGAGGCGGTGCGGCGGTCGCGTGGGTTCCTGCGCCGGCTCGGGGCGGTGCTGCGGGGCGAGTGAGCTAGCGCCAGCGGAAGATCCGCAGCGCGACCACGAAGCTGGCGAAGCCCCACGCCGTCACGATCGCGAGCGGCGTTCCCAGCCGGGCGAGCGGGCTGCCGTCGATCATGACGGCGCGCAGGGCGTCGTTCAGCGCGGTGAGCGGCAGCGCTCTCACGAACGGCTGCATCGCCTCCGGGAACCGGGCATACGAGAAGAATGTGCCCGACAGCATCCACATCGGGAGCATCACGAGGTTCATGAGTCCGGAGACCGCCTCGATGGTGCGGGCACGGCTCGCGACCAGCATGCCGAGCCCGTTGAACGACAGGGCGCCGAGCACCGTGATGAACGTAAGGGCGCCGACCGAGCCGCGCACGCCCACGTCGAACATCCACCACGCGAACCCTACCAGCGCCGCGACCTCGACGAACAGAAACACCAGACGGGACAACACGAACGACAGCAGGTAGTGACTGCGACGCATCGGCGTCGCCATGTAGCGCTTGAGGAGCCGCTTGGTGCGGGCTTGTACCACGGAGAAGCCCACGCCCCACAGCCCGCTCCCCATCAGGTTCATGCCCAGCAACCCGGGAATCAGGAAATCGATGTAGCGCGCGCCCGGCTCCGTGACGCGCTCGTCCTCGACGCGCACCGGGTCGGCCCGCCCGCGCGCCCGCTGCACGGCGTCGTCCACCTGCAGGCGCGCCAGCTGGCTCTCCGTGCGGGTCGAGTCGTAGCGGTACACGAGACGCTCACCCGGGACCACGAGCAGCGCGACCCGGCCGGTCCGCAGCTCGAGTCGCGCCGCGGCGCTGTCGAGCACGCCGACGCGGAGGCCGGGCGCATGGGCCAGCGCCGCGGCCACGCCCGAGTCCCCCGGCTGGTGCAGCACCGCGACCCGCAGCTCGCCGGGCCCGCGGTTGCGGAAGGCGATGCCCAGCGCGAACGCCAGCACGATCGGGAACCCGAATACCCAGAAGATCGCCTCCGGCTCGCGGTAGAACTCGCGCATGCGCGCGAGCGTGAGCTGGACCAAGGGATGGTCACGCATCGCGCAGCTGCCTCCCCGTGAGGGTCACGAACACGTCCTCGAGCGTGGCGTGGTGGGTGGCGAGCAGCGACAGAACGGCCCCGCGCCGCTCGAGCAGGACCAGCAGGGCCGGAACGGCCCGGTGCACCTCGGCGACGGTGAG
>Ga0209156_10000838_pt1 | contig 25958 bp, 28 predicted proteins | sample GraSoiAngelo_124_FD_185881 | JGI IMG/M metagenome (GOLD analysis project Ga0209156, IMG submission 185881) | Grasslands soil microbial communities from the Angelo Coastal Reserve, California, USA - 14_0927_05_20cm (SPAdes) (version 2) | ecosystem: Environmental > Terrestrial > Soil > Grasslands... | reverse complement strand
CGCCCTCTAAAGGGTAGCGTGCAAAACGACGTTTCTCGGGCTGATCCACGAGCTCCGTCGACGGTCTAGTGCGTTACGAGCCCGCCGAGTGTGGCATTAGGCTGACGGGCCTGAAGGGATTCGAACCCTTGACCTATCGGTGTCCCTCGGAAACCGCGCAACACGGGCGCAGGTATGACCGATAAGAGCCGATCGCTCTACCTAGCTAAGCTACAGGCCCGCGGGCGCGCTTATTGGCCGTCTTCAATTAAACGTTACGGACAAGCGCCCCACTCCAGCCAACCGACCAGCGTCCCGACGTTCACTTGGTAGACATCGAATCGGTAACAGGCGTTCGGAGGCGGCCGGATTGTGAAGTAGTCTCCAGCATCCAGGAGTCCGTTCCCGTTTCCATCTGTGAAGCTGAGAGTCGCATTCCCCATCGCCAATCCCGGCTCCAGATAACCAATCTCGGCTTTGTTGACCTTGAACGAGGCGTTGAACTCTGAGAGAGCCAAGGAGGCGGTCGTGGTGTCGACGTACAGCCGCATGCCATTGCTCGTGTCCAGGCGAAACTTTCCGCCCTCCTCCGGATTCACGACTTCCCTCGGGGACTGATCCCGTAACCCCTGGGGGATGAACACGATTCCGAGGAGGACCATGAAAACGATTCCGGAGATCAAGGCGAAGCGCAGCAATTTCGTCGCCTGCGGCGGCGGGCTCCTCTTCCGTTTGAACTCGGCCGCGGGCCTCTTGGGCCGGGCGATCCGCATCCGCTTCACTCCACGTAGATCGCGGGACGTCCCGGGACGGCGCGGTCGGCCTTCTTCATGGGATCCCAGCGGCGCGGATCATCCGCCCGAAATACGTCGACCTTCGCCGCGAGCTCCTTGGTCAAGAAATGGGCGTTCTCGCGGAACATCGCGAATTCGTCGGCGGATCCGAATCGGTCCAACTCTTCGGGCCGGGCATGCCGAAGTTCCTCAGCGACCTGTTTCGCATAGGCCGCGACCTCTTTCGCCAGATCCCGCATCCCCGGCTCCGACAGGGCCTTCTCCATGAGCACGTTCATGGACAGGCTGCCTCCGCCCGCGAGGCCGCGGGCGATTTCGTGGACGCGGGACTTCCAGGACGGCGCGGTGTACAGCGCGATCCGTTTCGGGACGAGGCCAGTTACCTTCCGGATTTCTCGGATGTCCGACAGGGTGGACTGCAGGAGGGCCTCGGCGGCTTCGGCCCGCGAATCGATCTCCTTCTCATTCACCTCCGGATACGCCGCATCGACTACGAGCCCCTCGCCGCCGATCCGATGCCAGATCTCCTCGGCGACGTGCGGCGCGAAGGGGGCGAGGATCTTCGTCTGGACCTCGATGAACCGGCGGAGGGAGTCCCCGTGCGGCCGGTCTTCCGATCGACGCAGGTACCAAGACCAAGCGGACTGCAGGTCGAAATATCCGTGCCGCAACGCGGCCTTGTAGGACATGTCCTCCATCGCGGCTCGCGTCGCCTTCACGGATCGGTTGAGCACGCTCCGGAACCAGGCGTCGATTCCGTGCGTCTCACGGCGGGTCGGATGCTTCGCGGTCGCGAAGCGCATCCAGTCCCCCAGGCGGACCTGGGCGGCCTCCGCGAAGTCCAAGTCCACGTTCGGATCGTCGAGCCCATCGCCCGCATTGGCGATCGTGAGCCGGATCACGTCCGCGGGCCAATCGCGCAACGCGTCCCGGATGTACCACGCGTTCCCGCGGGACTTCGACATCTTCCGTCCCGCCATCCGCACCCATCCGTTCACGCCGTAGCCGCGGGGCCAATGCTCCCGCGGGAAGATCGCGGTGTGATTGAACAGGCAGAAGGCCATGTGATTCTGGACGAGATCCTTGCCGGTGTTCCGAAGGTCGATCGGGTACCAGTAGGTGAACTCCTGGCGCAAGGACTCGATCACCTTCGCGTCGACGCCGAGCCGGCTCGCGACAGGCCGCGCGGTCCCTTTCCCGAAGAAGACGTAATCGAAGAAGGCGTCGTCGAGGCGCGACGCCCATGGGACTTTGGAGCGTAGGTCGCCCCCCTGTAACGCGTGGGCGATCGTGTAGTACGCGGGATAGATCGTCGAATCGCTGAGGCTCTCGATCACCCAGTTCGAGTCCCAGGGCAGGATTGTCCCGAGGCCGCGGTGGTGGGTGCATGGCCAGTCGCGGAGCCAGTCGACCACGTAGTCGAGCCACTTTCGAAGCGCCTCCGGATGGTGCTCCATCGCGGCGATCGCCTCATGGGCCTTCGCCTTCCATTTCGGGTCGCCGTACGCGAGGAACCATTGGTTGTCGACGACCTTCACGATCGCGCGGGTCGTGCACCGACAGACGACCTCGCCGCTCGGCTCCCACATCGAGTCGGCCTGGCCTTTTGACAGCAGCTCCTTCCGAATCTCTTCCTTCGCGACCTCGACCCGCATGCCCGCGTAGGGCCCGCAGTTCTCGTTCAGCACGCCGCGGTAGAACCCGGCCTTGTAGACCTCGGCCTTGGCCTGCTCGAGCTTCACCCGGTCCCCCTGGCTCCGGATCCCGAGCCGCTCGACGATCTCGACCCCGGGCAGGGGACCCCATCCTTGCGTTCGGATGATCGGCACCGGCTTGATCGCGCGGATGCGCTCCGGGTCCAAATGGTACCTGGTCAACGTCCCCTCGTCTTGCTGCAGGTCCCGGAGGGCGACGAAGTCGTCGGGCGCATCGGAGGGCACGCTCGTCACGAGGCCCGTGCCGCGGCCTTGGCCAATGAAGGAGCCGGGCAGGACCGGGATGGCGCGGTTGATCGCGGGCGCCACCGCGTCTTTGCCGATCAGGTCGACCCCGCGGAGGGTCGACTCGACGACGACGGTCCTCCCCTGCTCGGAGAGCTTCTTCGCCGCGAGCTCGTTCAGGATCCATCGTTCCTCGCCGACCATGGCGACGACGTAAGGGGCCTTCGGATCGACCCAGAGGTTCGTCTGTCCGTAGACGGTCTCGGGGCGGATCGTCGCCGCGACGAGGAACCGGCCGTCCGCGAGGGGGAACTTGAGGAGCGTGTACTCCATCGGCACCTCGCCTTCCCCCTCGATCCGGTCGTGGTCCCCGATCGGCGCCTGGTCTTTCGGGCACCAGATCACCGGGTGCTTGTCGATCTTGACGAAGTCGCCGTCCTTGAGATGATGGAACTGCCAGCGGACGAACGCGTCGTAGGGCGGGTTGAGCGGCGTCGTGATGAAGGACCGCGTCCAGTCGACCGCGGCGCCGAGGCCCTTCAGGTCCTCGATCGTCGCCGCGGGGAAGACCTCGATCCAGTGCATCGGGTCCGCGAACTTCGGGATCTCGCGGTCCGGGATCCCCATCTTGCGCAGGATGTCCCATTGCTTCGGTTCCTTCTCGGCCACGCGCTTCGCGGCGCCGAGGATCGGGAGGCCCGTGCAATGGAAGGCCTGCGGATGGAGGACGTTGTAGCCGAGCATCCGTCGGTACCGCGACTGGAACTCCGCCCGCAGGAACGAGGTCCCGAAGCCGAGATGCTGGAATCCGTTCATGTAAGGATAGGGGACGGTCGAGTACCATTTCGGGCGGGCCGGATCGGCCCTCGCGACGTACACGTGGGCCTTTTCCCAGGCCGCCTGCCATTTCACCGCGATGGCGCGCAGGTCGGGCCCCTTCGGCCGTGCCTCGGCCTTGGCTCTCGGCCGACGGGACGGGCGGCGAGATGGGGCCCTCCGCGGCTGCCTCGTGCCGCGCCGCGGGGCGGCTGGCCGACGGCGAACCGGTCGGCTCCGAGCCCGCTTGGGTCTCGCCCGCCGGCGCCTCGGTCGCAGCCGAGCGGGGCGGGTTCGGGCCTTTTTTCTCCGGGCCACATGCGGCGATAGGAGGGATTTGCGTAAAGCTTTTCGCGGGGCACAGGCGTTGTGTGCAGACCGGACTTCCGCCTCTCGAACGACGTCTTATATCTGGCATACGGGATAAAATTCCTCGAGGCTTGAAACGCCTCGGTTTGGGAGACGATGGAGGGGTCGTGTCCTACGTCGTATGACATTTGACAAAACGTATATGTACTGTCCTCCAGGATACCACCGAAAGAGACACGCCCAACTGCGAGGTGGCGTATGACTAAGTCATACCCATTTCCGCGGGCGAGGCGAGGCATCTGGGATGGACGAAAACGAGCGAATTACGCTACGGCTCGAGAAAGAGAACCTCGAGTTGATCGATGCGTTCCTGAAGGCCAAGACGGGCCACGGGAATCGCTCGCAGCTGGTCCGCGAGGCGGTCCAGGCGTATATCCAGGCGATCCGCGAGGGTGGCGATCGGATCACGATCCGCGTCCCGCGGTACTACCTCGACCTCATCGACCGCCTCGTCGCCGAGGGCTACTTCCTCAGCCGGGAGCACGCCGTCGTGCGAAGCGTCGAGGACTGGTTCACGCGGGAGCGGGTGAAGGAGATCCAGGACCACAAGCAAGAGGTCGACAAGGTGACCGGCAAGGTGGTCGCGGTCTCGACCGGAGACAAGGACGGAGTCATCCCGCCATGAAGCACGTGGGCGTGGCGGACGCCGGAAGGAAGGAACCTCCAAGGCAGGGAAGGGAAAAAGGAATGGGACCCCAACAGAAGGGATGGGATGCACTCCTCGCCTCGAGCGAACGGCCTTCCGGCCTCCCTCGACAAGTCGACGGATGAGATCGGAGGCCGGAATCGATGGTACCCAAGGACTTTGTGGACGAGGTCATCAGCAGCCTGTTCGAGGACGCCGTGGACCCGAAAATCTCGGTCGTCGGCGTCGGCGGAGCCGGCGGCAAGATGGTGAGCGCGCTTTACGACCGCGATATCAAGGGCGTCGAGACGATCGCCGTGAACACGGACCCCTCGGGCCTGTCGAAGGCGGAGTGCGATGTGAAGATCCTCCTCGCGCACCGCGAGGACGAGGACCGTATCGCCGCGGCGCGCGCGTCCGCCGAGGACCAGGAAGGCTCCCTTCGGACCTCTCTCTCGTCGGATATCGTGTTCATCGTCGCGGGCCTCGGCGGTTCCGCCGGGACCGGGGCGGCCCCGGTCGTCGCCCGTGCGGCGCGCGCGAATGGCGCCGTGACCGTCGGGATCGCGATCCTGCCGTTCGAGGCCGAGGGCCGGACCGAAATCGCCCGGCAGGGCCTCGAGGCGTTCCGCGAGGAGGCGGACAGCGTCGTCGTCCTCGACAACAACTCGCTCGACCGCTTCGCCGACCAAGTGTCCTTCAACGAGGCCATGCAAGTCATCTCGTACATGGTCGTCACGATCGTCCAGGGCGTCGTCGAGCACTTGAGCCGATCCTACCTGTCGACGCTGACGGAAGAGATCGAGAACGCGGCCCGCGAGATCGAGGAGGCGAACAACCACGCGGTCCCGGTCGATGTGCAGCCGCCGGAGACCGTTCAAGCGTCCTGGGACCTCGGGCCCGTCGCCTTTGACGACCAAGGCTTCATCGGCCTGCGGTAGGTGCCAATCAAATATCCTCCCCCAACCAACGCCCACCCGCGAGGGCTTCGGGCGGCCCCGCCGAAGAGGCGGCGGATCGGCCCTCGCGACCTCTTTCTTTTGTCGAAGAGCAGTTGAGCCGTCACGACTGACGATTCGGAATCAATGGAACTCCTGAGAAATCCGCGGTGAACCGCATTCCGTTGGGCCGCTTCGCCTCAACAACCTTCTCGGCCTGCCTCGCGGTGAAACAGCCCGCGCGGATCCGGGAAGCTCAATCTTCATTGGACATTGTTTCCTTCCCAATCGCATGGTTTCCTACCACGAAGTCATCCCCGTGGAAACGAGCCCCGGTCCCCAGGCCATCGACATTACCCGCGACGTCCTCAACGTCGTGGCGAAGAGCAATGTGTCTCAGGGCCTCGCATGCATCTTCACCCCGAGCAGCACGAGCGCGATCGTCGCGAACGAATTCGAGCCGGGCCTCATGACGGAGGACATCCCTGCCGCCGTCGAGCGACTCTTTCCGCAGGGCCTGAAGTATGGCCACGAACGACGGTGGCATGATGGAAACGGACACAGCCATGTCCGCGCGACGTTTCTCGGGCCCAGCCTCATGATCCCGGTGATCGACGGTGCGGCGGCGCTGGGCACCTGGCAACAAATCGTCTTCCTCGAACTCGACAACAAACCGCGACGGCGGGAGGTCCTCGTCCAGATCGTCGGGGACGCCGCGAAACCAAGGGACTAATATCGGCCGACGAATCGCCGCGCGGATGGCCGAGGCGACGGCGGACGCGTCCGCGCGAATCGCGAGGATGTCCGTCTTCCAACTCGCCTGGCCCGTCATGGTCACGAACATCCTCCAGACCCTCACGACGACGGTCGATGTGATCATGGTCGGATCCCTCGGGGCGGAAGCCCCCGCGGCCGTCGCCGCGGTCGGCTTCGGCGGCCAGTTCATCTTCCTCTTCTTCAGCGTCATGATCTCCGTGTCCACCGGCACGATCGCCCTCGTGGCCCGCGGGATCGGCGCGAACCGCCTCGAGGAGGCGGACCACGTCCTAAGAGAGAGCCTCGTCCTCGGGGCCTTCCTGTCAATCCCGCTGACCCTGTTCGGCTTCGTCTTCGCGGAGCCGATGCTCGCGGCTTTCGGCGCGGAGGCGGAGGTCGTGACCCTCGGGGGCGCGTACATTCGCATCATCTCGCTCGTCGTGTTCTTCCAGTTTATCGGCTTCCTCGGGAGCGCGGCCCTCCGCGGGGCAGGCGACACGGTCACCCCGTTGTGGATCGGCGTCCTCGTGAACCTCGTGAACTTCGGGATCAACGTGAATCTGATTTTCGGAAATGCGTTTGTCCCCCGGCTCGGAGTCCCTGGCGCCGCGATCGGCACGTCGATCTCCTACGTCGTGGGCGCCCTCATCTTGCTGGCCATCTTGGTCCGCGGGAGGGGCCGGCTGAAACTCCACCTCTCCGGCTCCTGGGTCGATATGGACACGGTGCGGCGGATCTTCCGGATCGGATGGCCCGCGGCATTGGAGCAGATCCTCCTCCAGGTCGCGTTCCTGCTCTGGGTCGGCATGGTTGTCGTCTTCGGCACGGAGATCCTCGCGGCCCATCAGATCGGCCTCCGGATCCAGAGCTTCGCGTTCATGCCCGGCTTCGGTTTCGCGATCGCCGCGACGGCCCTCGTCGGGCAGAACCTTGGAGCGCGGGACGCCGTTGCCGCCGAAAAGAGCGGTTGGGAAGCCATGAAGTTCTCCGTGGCGGTGATGAGCGTCATTGCGATCGTCATCTTCCTCCTGGCGGAACCGATCGCTCGCGGTTTCATCGGAGACCCGGTCGTCGTCACGTGGAGCGTGACGTTCATCCGGATCCATGCGATCAGCATTCCAGCGGTCGGCATCTTCTTCGCCATCGACGGCGCCCTCCGAGGGGCCGGGGACACGCGGTTCCCGCTGATGACTTCCTTGAGCGGGATGTATGCCGTCCGCCTTCCGTTGTCCCTGGTCTTCGGATTCGTCCTCGGCTGGGGTATCGTGGGCGTGTGGATCCCCCTCGTGATCGAGTATTACTATCGATCGGTCGTCATCGTGAACCACTTCCACCGCGGGAAATGGAAAGCCCTCCGGGTCTGAGGCCGGCAAGCTTTAAGCCGACGGGACCGTAGGACCGCAACGGGTCGATCCCATCGCGAAGGACGTACAGGGAGAGAAGGTCACGAACTCGTTCCGGCTGAACAAGGTCGGGGTGACGGGCGTCGTCAAGCCGGTCCAAGTCCGACGTCCGAATCGATCCGTGACGCTCACGACCTCCCTCGACGTCTTCGTGGACCTCCCGCCGGACCAGAAAGGTTCGCACCTCTCCCGGAATCTCGAGGCGATCAACGAGGTCGTCGATCGGTCCGTCCGGGAGCCGGTCGAGAGCCTCGAGGACCTCGTGGACACGATCGCCCGATCCCTCTTGAAGCGGCACGACTACGCCACCACCTCGGAGGTGTGGGCGACCGCGGACTACTTCCTCGAACGGACGTCGCCCTGGGGACGGACGTCCCTCGAGCCGTATCGCCTCGTCGCGCGGGCGAACGCACGGCGCGGAGAACGGGAGGTCGAACGCTCGATCGGCGTGGAGGTCGTCGGCATGACGGCCTGCCCGTGCGCAATGGAGACGGTCCGCGACGACATCTTGAAGGAACATCCCGAGCTCCCACGATGGCCTGACGGAATCCCGATCATCACGCACAATCAGCGGAACCGCACGACGGTCATCCTCCAGGAGCCGACGGGGCACGACGTCGAAGCGGACGAGCTGATCGACATCGTGGAGGATTCGCTGTCGGCGCCGACGTTCGGACTGTTGAAGCGGCCCGACGAAGGCCGCCTGGTCGAGATGGCCCACCGCAATCCGAAATTTGTCGAGGATGTGGTTCGCGATGTGCTCGAGCGTGTGCTCAAGCGCTACTCGAAGATGCCCGATTCCACGCAGGTCCGGGTGAAGTCCGAAGCCGAGGAATCGATCCACAAACACAACGCGTTCGCGGAACGATCGACGACCTTCGGCGAACTGCGCGCGATGTGACCGGCACTGCGTTTATCCGTCGTCGAGGCCTCTGGACGTCCGATGGCAGGCCCCAAGGCGCTCGAAGGCCTCACGTTCGCCAGCTTTGTGTTGCTCGTCCTCTTCATCGTCGTCGGCTATACGACCGCTGGGTCCGAGACCTTTGTCTTGGTCGCCAGTGGTCTGGTGTTGATGTTGGCCGTGTTCGCTTTTGGGCTCTACGTCACGCAGAGCCGATGAGGACCACCGCGAGGGCGTTCCGCCTCGTCTCCCGTGGGACGGCAAAGCCTGAAGGGTCGGGCTGTCTTGCGCGATGCGATGGTCGTTGCGGTCCTGTGTCACGTCTGCCAACGCCCGACGCTCCTGGTCTGTCGCAACTGTGGGCGGCCGGCGTGCGACGACCACTTGGTCGGAAGCGTTTGCGTCGAGTGTCGCGTCGGTCGGCGGTCGCCACGACCCGGTGTCCACGCGTAGGAGGGGCCGTCACAGCAGGCGTTTCGCGTCGTCCTTCTCGACGCCGAGCGCCTTCAGCGCGTAGGTCAGCGCCTTCTGGCGAATCATGTCCCGCGTCTTGTCGTCGAGGAATTGCTCCATGATCACGGGCGCCTTCCGCGCATATTGGATCGCGAACTCGGACCAGTAGAAAGGCGCATTCTCTTCGTCCAGCCGCGCCGCGGCGTTGTACTGCTCCTCCGCATCGTTGAAACGTCCCAGGTCGACGCAGAAAGAAGCGAGCGCGTCACGGTACTGCGGATTCTCGCCATCCAGCTCGATCGCCTTCTTGTAGAGGGCCATGATCTCCTCCGCCTCCACCTTGGGGACGCCGAGGGCGGCCTCCGCCTTGCCGAAGAACGCGACCGCGTTCGAAGGATCCGCCTTCGTCGCCTTATCGAAGGCCTTGTACGCGCTATCGTAATCGAGCTGGCCGAGGGCCTGTTCGCCTGCGGCGATGTCGGCTTCGGCGCCGGACGTCATCGGAACCGGGGCCGCAGAACCTCGGAGGGACGATAAAGATTCCCCTGGTATTCTCAATCGGGATGCGGCCGCGCTACAGGATCGCGCGGTGGTCCCGCAACCAGTCGAGGTCGCTCAGGTACAGCTGCCGAATGTCGGAGAGCCCCTCGATCGTCATGACGAGTCTCTCGAGGCCGAGGCCCCAGGCCAGGACCGGCGAATCGATCCCGAGGGGGACCGTCACCTCCGGCCGGAAGATGCCGCTCCCTCCGAGCTCCATCCAGCGGCCGTCGGAGGTCTGGCCTTCCGGCTCCATGCTCGGCTCCGTGTAGGGAAAGTAACCGGGCCGGAACTTCACGCGGGTGAAGCCGAGCCGCTGGTAGAACGCCTCGATCGTGCCGATCAACTGGGCGAGGTTCGCGCCCTCTTCCATCACCACGCCTTCGATCTGGTGGAATTCCGGCAAATGTTTCCAGTCCGTGGCGTCGGGCCGGAAGTTCCGGCCGATGATGAACGCCTTCTGCGGCGGCTTCGGGTGCTCCATGAGCCACTTCAACGTGACCGGCGTCGTGTGCGAGCGGAGGACGGCCCGCTCGGCTTCCTTGCGATCCCACTTGTACCGCCATCCGGTGCTGCCCGTCCCGCCTCCGTTCTCATGGGCCTCCGCGACCTTGCCCAAGGTCGACTCGTCCGGAAGGCGGAGGGTCGACGGCTTGGCCAGGTAGAACGTGTCGAGTTGGTCGCGCGCCGGATGGTCCTGCGGCTGGAACAGGGCGTCGAAGTTCCAGAACGCGGACTGGACGAAGTCCCCATCGATCTCCGTGAATCCCATGCTCAAGAAGATCCGACGAATCCTCTCGATGTACGCCCCGAGGACGTGCCGCTTCCCCGGCCGGACCAGGGGCGCGAACGCCTTCGTGTCGTAGCGCCGGAAGTCGACCTGACGCCATCTCCCGGACCGGAGGAGCTCCGTCGTCGGTTGGGCCACGTCTTCCTTCAAGGTCAGGCCGGCCGCGAGGATCCTCTCCCCCGCGGGCGTCAACGCGATCTCGCGCCGTACGGACTCCCGTTCCTTGACGAGCTCCCGCCGCGACTTCAAGTCCCGCAAGACGCGCGGGTCGATCGCGTCCTCCGGCAACTCGCCCTTCGCGAGCCGAGCGAGCAGCAGCTCGTCCGCTCCTTTCGATCCCGCGGCCTCTCGCCCTTCGGGGGTCACCGAGACGACGCTGCCCTCCGGGGTCTTCGCCACGTCCGCCCAACCTTTGCGCCGCAGCCATCCGAGGGCGACCGCGAGTTCGCCGTCGTCGAATTTGCCCGCGGCCTGGAGCTTCGGGACGGACATTTTGCCATGGGCCTTGATCAACGCGCGGAGGGCCTTGCGTTCCGGGAGCGCCTTACGGCCCGCGGCCGGGCTCGCGAGTCGAAAGGAATGGACGACGCGCTCCTTCATCGTGACCAGGCCTTTCGCCTGGAGCCACGAAGCGGCGTTCATCACCTCGACGAGTTCGCGGAACTTCCCCGCGGCCTTCAGTTCTTCGGGGGACGCCTTCTTGAGCTTGCCGAGCGTCTGAAGGACCTTCTTTTCAAGGTAACTCAGCTCGTCCGCGGAGCCCGGCATCCCGAGCGGGACGGCCCCTTCCGTTATATGATTTTGTCGCAAAGTTCGGGACATTTTTCTCCTGTTGGGGCCGAGGATTCTCAGGGCTGAGAACTACGGCGTCCCCTATATATGAGAAAAAGGAACATCGCAACTTCCAGGGAGTCAGCCAACGCCTTCGAGCACCCGAGCGCGAGCCCGCCACGAGGTGTCCTGAAATGGAAGAACGCTTCCCGACGAACTATTCGGTCCTGCTGAGCGGACCGCCCGGGGTCGGGAAATTCGAGTACTTGCTCTCCCGGATCCGCGAGGACCTGCGCCTCGGCGAGCGGGTCGTCTTCGTCACCCTCGACCTGCACCCCATCGAAATCCGTGCCCGGGCCAAGACGCTGCGCCTGGACCTCGAGCCGTACGAGGGAAAGGGCCTCGTCTTCGTCGACTGCTACAGCGCGACCTCCTCCGAGCGGCCGGAGCCGCCTCCGGGGAAGAAGACCTTCCTCGTCTCGAGCTTCAGCAACCTCGAGGGGATCGGCATGGCGATGGGGAAGGCCGCCCAGGAACTCGGGACGCCGGTCCGCATCTACTTCTACACGATCTCCACGCTGTTCCTGCACAATTCGACGCAGGCGATCGCGAAGTTCTTCCAGATCGTCACCTCGCGGGCGAAGACGAACCTCGGCTTCATCCTCTACGCGGTCCAGGAGGGCGTGCACGAGCCGCTGACGATGAACCTCCTGCGGTCCCTCGTCGACGGCGTCGTGGAGATGCGTTTCTCCGAGACGATGCAATCCGAGCTCCGGATCCATCACATGCGCGGGTACCGCGCCGACGCCACGTGGCACCCCTTCATGCAGCTGCCTGAAAAGGTGGTGGCCCTGTGATGGCGGCCCCGGCCCGGCCCGTCGGGGCCCGGGCGAAGACGGGCATCCCCGTCCTCGACGAGCGTCTCCAAGGCGGCTTCCCGCGGCCGTCCACCTTGCTCCTCTTCAGCGACAAGCCGACGGAGAAGCGGATCTTCGGCGAGAACTTCGCGGTCCAAGGCATCCGGGCCGGGGAGCGGTCCCTCTACGTCGACTTCTTCCGAGCCCCGCAGCTCGCCCGCGGGGAGCTCAAACGGTTCGGCTCCGGCGACCTTTCGAATCTCGTCCTCGTCGATGCCACGTCGTCCCAGCTCCTGCTGCCCAGTCGGGAGCGGTACCACATCGACGACATCGGGAGCCTCGAGAACGTCCGCGAGACCGTCATCGCGGCCGCGCGGGCCGAGAAGCCCAGCCGGATCATCATCGACTCGATGGAGTTCCTCGTCGACCGGTTCCCGAAGGAGGACGTCCTGCGCCTGTGGCGCGAGCTGATCGAGGTCGCCCGGGCGATTGGCGCCGTCATTTGCTTCCTGTTCATCAATTGGACCCTGGAGGAGCGAGACCTCCAGGAGATCCGAGGCATGTCTGATTTCGTCGTCGAATTCCAGTCCTCCCTCCGCGGCGGGATCGTGCGCAACTCGATGCGGATCAGTCAGATGGCGGAGGCGGGGATCAAGACGAACTGGATCCCGTACACGTTCAAGGACCTCATTGGCCTCACGGTGTACTTCCCGCGGATCCTCGTCACGGGGCCCTTCGCGGCCGGCAAGTCGACCGTGGTCAAGTCCCTCTCCGAGAAATCGATCTCGATCGACCGCATGGGGACGACCGTCGCCTTCGACTACGGGAATGTGAACATTACCGGAATCGAAGCAGAGATCTTCGGCACGCCGGGCCAGGAGCGTTTCGAATTCATCTTCAAGATCTTCGCGCGCGAGGTGAGCGGAGTCCTCCTGGTGATCGATGCGACCCACCCGGACGAACTCCCGCGGGCGAGGCAGATGCTCGACCTCGTGGGACCGCGGATTCCCTACGTCGTGCTGGCGAACAAGAGCGACCTGCCGGGGGCGCTCTCCTCAGGCGACATCTCCCACCGGATGGACCTCCCTCCGGACGTGCCGGTGATCCCGACCGTGGCGACGGAGAACCGCGGGGTACGCGAGGCGCTGCTCCTGCTCGCCGAGATGATCATCGGGGTGCGCTAGATGCTCGCCGACGTGGGAGCCCGCCTGCAGTCCGTGCTCGCGGAGCTGCGACGCCTCCCCGGCATTCTGGGGGTGACGATCGCCCGCCGCGACGGGATCCTGATCGCGCATTCGCTCCCGAAGACGATGGACCCGAAGAAAATCGCGGCGATGGCCGCCGCGATCGTCGGGACGTCGGAGATGGCCGCCGTGGAGATGGGCCTCGGCTCGTTCAACCAATCGATCGTGGACACGCATATCGGGATGATGATGGCGACCGGAGCCGGCGAGGAGGCGATCCTCGTGACGATGCTCCGGAACGAGGCGAACATGGGCCTCATCCATATCGGGGTCGACCGGGCCGTCGAGTCAATCACCGCGATCCTCCGCCCCGAGGAGGTGCCGGCATGACCGATGTCTGGACCCGGATCGAAGAGACGATCGACGAGCTGTCGCACGTGACGGACATCAAGAGCTGCGCGGTCGTGCGCCGTGATGGTCTCGTGGTCACCCATACGCTCCCCGACGGCGTGGACCCTAAGATCGTCGCGGCGATGACCGCCGCGATCGTCGGGACGGCGGAGATGGCGACGATCCAGCTGGCCCAAGGCCGGTTCGTGAGGGCGATCGTGGAGTCGGACCATGGCAAGTTGCTGAGCCTCGGCGCGGGAGAAGAAGCTCTGCTCGTCGCCCTCGTCTACGACGACGCGAACTTGGGGCTCGTCCTCATCGCGCTCGAACGGGCCGCGAAGCAGGTGGAACGCATCCTCCAGGACGGGGGGAACGGATGAGCGAACGCGGGAGGACCGATGCCAGCGACTGAAGACGGGGCGAACAGGCTCCTGAACTTCTTCCTCTACGGGATGATCCGGGCCTCCGAGTCCCTCGGAAACCCCGCCCTCTTCATGCGCTCCGTGATCGAGGCGGGCCTCCGGAGATTCCTTTTCACGAACCTGCCGGCCTTCGCCGGAACGCCCGACGACCCGACGAAGGCGTGCGAAGCCTTCACGAAAGCATCGGACGACTCCGGCCTGATCGACGGGAGGGACACCGTGTTCCGCGGGGATGGCGATTCCGTTTCCGCGGAGATCGGCGACCATTGTCCCTACCGACGCATGTGCACGGTCCGCCATGACGAGGGCCGTCCGGTCTTCTGCGTCCGGGCGTCCATGCTCGCGGAGATGCTCCGGGTCCGGCTCGAAGCGGACTTCGATCCGAAGCTCAACCGGTTCGGACGACCGTGTCAGATCACCCTCACGCGCTCCCGTTGGAAGGGTTCCTGATGGAGACGAAGAAAATGGAGACGACGAAGATCCGGACGTACATCGACGGCCTCGACGAGGTCCTCGGCGGCGGCCTGCCGGCCGGGCATGTCGTGCTCGTTTCCGGCCTCCCGGGGACGATGAAGTCGACCCTGAGCTACTCGATCCTCCATCGGAACGCGATAGAGCGAGGCGCCCGCGCCCTCTACGTCTCCCTCGAACAGACGCGGAAGAGCCTCGAGAATCAGATGTCCGCCATGGGCCTTGACGTCGAAGCGGTCCGCGGGGACGTCCACATCCTCGACGTCGGCACGATCCAGAAGGAGATCGGGAAGAGCGCGACGAAACCTTGGATGGAGTTCCTCCGGCGCACGCTGACGACGAAGAAGGACATCGACGGGATCGACCTGATCGTGATCGATTCGCTGGATGCCCTCGAGGTCCTCGCGAAGTTCTCGGATCGGCGGACCGAGTTGTTCCAATTCTTCGAGTGGCTCCGGGACCTCGGGGCGACGACGCTCGTCCTCGCGGAGGCCGCCTCCGATGCTCCGTTCCTGGGGCTCGAGGCTCCCCTGCCGCGCCGGGACGAGACCTTCCTCGCGGACGGGATCCTGGAACTCAAGATGCATCAGATCACGGACGTCGAGGTCCAGCGGCGGGTCCGCGTGACGAAGATGCGCGGCTCGCACCACAAGACGGGATTCTCCGCGCTCGTCTTCGAGGACGGGCGGTTCCACGTGACGCCGGTCATCAGCTTGTAGGAGCCCCATGCCGAAACTCCACCCGTGCCCGAACTGCGGATCCTTCAACAAGAAGGACGCGCTGCGTTGCCACGCCTGCGGCCGAGCGCTCCAGGGGCCTGCGGAACTGCCGCCCGAACCGTTGCCGGAGCCCCTGCCCGAGCCGTCCGGTCCGCCGGCCCCGGAACCTCCCGCAGCGGCAGGGTCCCAATCCGCCCCACAGGCAAGCTCCGTTGTCTTGAAGCAGGTCATGGGGGGCCAAGTCTACAGCGCGCTCGTGGGCGACGAGCGCAGGCGGCGGACGCCGGACCCGCCTCCACCCCCTGATGCGGGCGCGGCCCCACCCGCCGAATTCGCAGAGGGGGAGATCGAAGACAACTCCGACGTGATCGCGGCCGCGATGGACCGAATCCGCGCCAAGGCCCACGAAGAGGGACACCGCTTCAAGCCGTACGTCCGGTCGAAGAGCCGGCGCGAGGCCGGTCCGAAGGCGGCGGAAGAACTCGCGGAACAGATGGGGCTCGCGGTCGCCCTCCTGCGAGAACGTCGGTTCGAGGAAGCGATCGAGCCCCTCCTGAGAGCCATCGCCCGCGACGACGAAAATCGGACCTCGTGGATCCTCCTCGGAGAGGCGTACCTGCGGGTCGACCGCCCCTACAAGGCCGCGGTCGCCTACCTCCGGTCCCTCGAGTTGAGCCCGAAAGACGAACAGGCCTGGCTCGGCCTCGGCCGCGTCCTCCGATTCCTCGATGAGCTCCCGACCGCGGCGTCGGTCCTGGAGCGCGCGACGCGAATCCATCCCGATCATGCGGACATCTGGGCCGAGCGCGGGCTCGTCCTCGCGTCGATGCAAAAGTTGCCGGAGGCCCTCCGGAGCCTGGGGAAGGCTCTCGATCTCCGTCCGGACCACCGCGTCGCCCTGGCGAAACGCGCCGAGGTCGAGGCGTTGATCCAAGAGCAGGGGGCCGCCGAGTTGGAGGCGGAACTCGCTGCTCCTCCCGAACCCCCCGCGACGAACCAACCCGCGACCGAGGACGCCGCCTTCGCAGGCGACATCCTCCAAGAGATCGAGGAGGCGATCCACGAGGAGACACGGAAGCTGGCCCGCGAGTCTTCGGATGAGATGAAGCCGGAACCCGCGGCGCCGCCGCCCGAGGCCCCACGCCCTCCGCATGTCCGCACGTTCGTGGAGGGCCTCGACGAGACGATGGAGGGCGGAATCCCCTGGGGCCACCTGGTCCTGATCGAAGGGGCGCCGGGGACGATGAAGTCCTCCCTCGCGTTCTCGATCTTGCTCCACAACGCCGCGAAGGAGGGACTGCACTGCCTCTACCTGTCCCTGGAGGAACGCGCCTCGAGCCTACTGCGGCAGATGGGGTCCCTCGGCCTCAAGCTCGACGTGCCGAAGGGATCGCTGATTGTCCTCGATCCTCGGACCGCCGCGGACATGCTCGCGGAGCGGACGGACTGGGTCGCGGCCCTCGAGAAGGGCATCCGGGCAATCAAGGAGAAGCGCGGCCTCGACCTGATCGTGATCGATTCGTTGGAGGCCCTCGAAGTCCTCGCGAAGTTCAAGGACCGCCGGCGGGAGATGTACCGCCTCTTCGAATGGCTGCGCGACCTCGCGGTCACGAGCTTCGTCATCACGGAGCGGCCGGACTGGCTCATCGCGGGGCACGTCCTCCAAGGCCGCTGGGACGAGGACTTCCTCGCGGACGGCGTGGTCCACCTGCGAATCCACATGGTCTCCGACCTGGAGGCGCAGCGCCGCCTGCGGGTCGTGAAGATGCGAGGGACGAAGCACGACACCGGCTACCTGGCCATGGTCCTCGACGACGGACGGTTCCGTGTCACGCGGGCCATGAGCCCGTGAAGGTCCATGCCGAAATCGTTCGTCTACACGCACATCCGCGGCTTCGACGAGGAGGTCCTCCGCGGCGGCATCCCGCAAGGCCACGTCATCCTGATCCGCGGCGCGAGCGGGACGATGAAGTCGTCCCTCGCCTACTACATCCTGTACCACAACGCCCTCGGCGGGCTCCCCGGCCTCTACGTGACCTTGGAGCAGACCGCGGGCAGCCTCCTCGAGCACGTCGCCTCGCTCGGGCTCAAGGCGACCACGGTCTCCGACGCGCTGCCGATCCTCGATCTGAGCCGCGGACGTGAGCACCTGGAGGAGATGGTCGCGAAGGTGGGCGCGATGACGGACGCGACGGCCCCGCGGGGCGAGGCCCTCGTCGCGGTCCTGAAGGCGAAGGTCCTCGAGCTGCGCAAGAAACGCAAGTTCGAGCTGCTCGCGATCGATTCCTGGGACGCCCTCGAGCTCATTTTGGAGTTCCAGGACCGGCGGGCGGAGACGTTCGGGTTCTTCGAGTGGTTGCGGGATCTCGGCGTCACGAGCCTCCTGATCTCGGAGGAGCCGGGATGGCAGGCGCCGTCGACGGGGCTCGAAGAGGAGTTCCTCGCGGATGGCATCGTGTTGCTGCGCCTCCAGCCGGTCACCGAGACCGCCTACCAACGCCGGGTGCAGTGCGTCAAGATGCGGAGCGTGAACCAGGACAGCGACGACCACACGTTGCTGTTCGAGAACGGCCGGTTCGAAGTCGCGCGGGCGATCGGGTGAGGCGATGGACGGACGCCTTCGCGCCCTCGCGATCCGGAGCACGTTCCTCTTCCTCCTATCCCTCGTCCTCGTCGCGGGGTTCTGGTACCACCGCGAGTTCTACCAGATCGGGTTCACGAACCTCCTCATCATCGGCGGCTTCGTCACCTTCCTGGTCATCTGGGCGGCGCGCCTCGCGATGACCGGCGAGTTGCCTCGGGGCCGCGCGAGCGGCGAACTGACCTTCACGCTCGACGAGGGAGACCGACTCCTGAAGCGGGTCGCCCGGGCCGTCGTTCGACCGACGGAAGGGCTGAGGGCCCCCGGGATCGGCCGCGTCGTCCGGGCCAAGTACGAGACCGGGACGGAATTCGCGCGTCTCCTCGTGGAGGACGCTCACCGAATCTTCGACGGGGACCTCACGGATGAGGACGCGCGAGCAGCGGGGTACCGATCCGCGTCGGACTTGCGGAAGGCGGAGGCGTCCCGATGGCGCGGGCAACCGGACGAGATCCTCACGATCCTCCGGGTCCGCGTGCTGGGAGGGAGCCGTTGAATCTCTCCACAGCAGTCGTCCTCGGTGGCGTCGCGGTAGACGGCTGGCTCCTCGGGCTCGTCGCAATCCGTGGCCGGCGGCCGTGGCTCCAAGCGACGTTCGCAGCATGTGCCCTCTCGTTCCTCGTCGCGGGCGCATCCTCCGTCGGGCGAAACGAGGGCCTCCTCCCACCGGTCCGGGAGGACGTGGTCCTCGGGCTCCTCCTCCTCACCCACGCGCTCACCGCGATCCTGGTCCTCGGACTCATCCACGGCGAGGCCCTCCCCCGCCAACGCGCAATCACGTTCCTCCTGCTCGCCCCGGTCCCCCTCCTCGCGTCCTTGGCCCCCGCCGAAGGCTGGACCGTCGCCGCCGCCTATGAGGGAAACGTCCTCGGTGGATTCCTGGTCCTGTGCCTCGGAGTCGCATTGGCCGAGACGATCTACGCGCGCCACGCGAGCCCGATGTTCGCCGCGCACGCGTTCTGGATGGGCGTCGGCGTGGTCTCCTTGATCGTCGCCGGGCCGGTCTACGTGTACGAATTGGAGCTCCTCGGACAGGCGCCTCTCGTCGGCGCGAACGTCGCCGCTCCGCTCGCCCTGGCGTGCTTCGCCCGGGTCGCCCTCCTGACGGACCCGTACCGGATCTCGCCGCGACCTATCCGCGGAAGGAACGCGACCGCTGAACTCACGACCTCAGACGAAATCGTGTTCGACGAACGCCGGCCGAAGTACGCGCTGCGTACCGCAGAACACGAGGCGCTGTCCGATCGGGCCACGCTCCTCGTCGGTCGAGGGCCGCCACGGATGACAACGAGCGGGATCAGCACCGCGAGCGTGCCCGCGGACCGACAGGCCGCGCTCCGGACGATGACGACCGCGGCCGAATTCCTGGGCTCGTTCCCCGGCGGCCTCCTCGTCCTCGAGGACTTGGCCGACCTCGCGGCCCTCTCCGGGTGGAAGCCGGCCCTCGAGGTCGTCGTCCGCCTCCGACACCTCGCACGCGATACCGGCTCCACCGTGGTCCTGTGTCCGTCCCGTCTCACCGAGTCCGAGCGAAAAGGTCTCAAAGACCTCGACCTCCCCTGGTGGACGCTTCCCGATCCGGCGACGGAGCTGGTTGCGATCCTGAAGCAGTCCTTTGGGACGGGCGCTGTCCGTCTCTTCGATGCCTTCTGCCGAGCCCACGGCCTCCGCCCCGAAGACGTCACAACGGACCACGTTCCCGCGCTCCAGGAGTTCCTATCCCGCGCGCTCACCGAGCTCTCCGGCGTCGTCGGCGGTCCGGCGGCCCACGGCCTTCGGTCTCAGTACGAGGCCGCGGCGAGCGTCCTCCGATCGTTCGCCGCCCAAGGAGCCGTCGACGCCGCCCGCGGGAAGTGGCCCTCGCGGAAGGCCACCGACGCGAACGTCGAATTCGTCGTCACCGCCGCGGACTACTGGAAAGGCAAGGAGATGGAGGAACTCTTCGCGGCCGCGGATGCCTTGAGCGAGCCGGAGCCGTTGTTCGAGCGGGCCCGGACGGTCTTCGTGGACCAACTCGGAGAGGCCGGCGAGGGGGTCTTGCGGACGCAGCTCGCGAGGCTCGGCAAGAAGCCCGAGGATCTCAGCAAGGCGGACCTCGTCCGGATCGCGGACCGGGCGGCCGTCGACCTGGGCAGTCTCGCGGACGTCGTCGACCTGCCGCAAGAGAAGGACCGGATCCATCGGCAGATCGAATCGATCCGGAAGAACCTCGTCCTGATCGCGGAGGGACCGGAATGAACCGCGTCCCGACGAAAATGGAAGGCCTCGACGAAGTCCTCGGCGGCGGCATCCCGGCGGGGAGCGTCGTTCTCGTCTCCGGAGCCCCTGGCACGATGAAGACGTCCCTGACGTACCACATCTTGCATGCCAACGCCCTCGCCGGCGTCCGCGGCCTCTACGTCTCCTTGGAACAGAGCCGGGCGAGCCTCGTCGATCATACGGAGGGACTCGGATACCGGCTGGAAGACACGGACGGGAAACTGAGCATCCTCGACCTGGGCACCCTGCGGAAGAAGCTGACCGGCTCGACCGCGCAACCGTGGATGGACCTGTTCAAGCTGTACACGCAGGGGATCCGCAAGTCCTTCGACTACCGTTTGCTCGTCCTCGATTCCCTCGATGCCCTCGAGATCCTCGCGAAGTTTCGAGAGCCGCGAAAGGAGATGTTCTCCCTCATCCACTGGCTCCGCGACCTGCAGTGCACGACCTTCCTCCTCGGCGAGCTCTCGACCGACATGGGGGCGAATGGCTCCGCCCGGACGGCGTACGCGAAGCACAAGGAGGAATACCTCGCGGACGGAATCTTCCACCTGCGCCTCGCCCGCCAGGGAGAGTTCGGCATGCAGAGGCAGCTGCGGGTCGTGAAGATGCGAGGGACCCGACACGACACCGGCTATCACGCCCTCGTGTTCGACAACGGGCTGAGGGTCACGCGAATTCTTGCGTAGAAGAACGAACGTCGTCGGAACCGAGCCTCGCGAGGACGGTCGGCATGCCGACGGTCCTTGCTGGCGAGGAACCTTCCGACCCGGAACCTTGACGTGCCATCGGCCGATTCGGCTCATCGAAGGTCCGGGGTGGTCCCGATGAATTCCTCGGAGCAGGCAGCCGGACGCGTTGCCTCCTTGTGGCGATATCCTGTAAAATCGATGTTGGGCGAGGAACTCGACGCATCCGATCTAACCGAACGCGGCTTCGTAGGTGACCGATCGTACGCCCTGCTCGATCCGTCCACGGGGATGGTAGTGAGTGCCAAAAACCCGAGAAAGTGGGCGCGGATGTTCGAGTTCCGTGCGGAATATGTGACGTCCCCACGGACCGGTCAGCCCTTGCCGCCGGTCCGGATCACTTGCCCCGACGGGGCGATCGCGACGTCGGACCGGGACGACGTCGACTCCCTCGTATCCAAGCACCTCGATCGCTCCGTCCACTTGATGGTCTCGGCCCCGGAAGCTCCGAGATACGAGGAATACTGGCCGGACATCGAGGGGCTTGCCCACCGGGAAAAGGTCACGGACGAGACGATGCCCTCCCGGACGTTCTTCGATGCGGCAGTCCTCCATCTCCTGACGACGACGACCCTCGACCGTCTGCAACAATTCTACCCCGGAGGACGCTTCGACGCCCGACGTTTCCGTCCGAACCTCGTCGTCGAGCCAATCCAGGGGATTGACGGTTTCCTCGAGGACGATTGGACGGGACAAATCCTGACGATCGGAGACGGAGTCCGCATTCGGGTACGCGGGCCGTGTCAAAGGTGCGTGATGACGACCCTCCCCCAGGGCGACTTGCCTCGCGACCCCGAGATCCTCCGAACGGCGGCAAAGCGTCATCAGGTCAACGTCGGGGCGTATGCCTCGGTGGTCCATGGCGGCCGAATTCGTCGGGGCGACCGGGTGTCCGTCGGGTCGCACTGAGTGGTCATCGGCCTTGTCAGTCGTGCAGCATGAATTGGTCGATCCGGTCCTTGGCCTTCTCGCGGGCCGCATGGTGGGCCTTCAGCCACGTGCGCACCTTCCCCCAGAGCTCGGTCTTGCAGTCCCCGCACAAGCGTTCGCCGTTCTTGCACGTCCGCTCGACCTCGGCGAGATGGCGGTCGTCCGGCTCGAAGATGTAGTTGTACTGCGCGAAGATGGAACAGATGTACGGATTCGCGCCGAGGCGCCGCTGCTCCTCGACGGTCGCACGTCCGCCCGTGAAGGCGTTCATGATCTTCTCCTGGGCCTGGGCCTCCGTGTCCGTCGTGAAGATGCTCGATTCCGGGATCGAGGCGGACATCTTGCCGGTCGGCCCCAGCAGGCTCGGCAGGAGTTTGTTGTGGATCAAGGCAGGCTTCGGATATCCGAGCTTGGGCGCGACGTCTCGCGCAATGCGGAAATGGGGGTCCTGGTCGATCCCGCAGGGAATGAGGATGGGGACCTCGTGGCCGGCCTCCGCGGTCGGCAGGAAGGCGGGCGCCGCCTGGATGCTCGTATAGAAGATCTCGCCGATGTTGTTGGAGTTCTCGAACCCGAAGACCGCCTGGGTCGTGGAGAACGTGATCCGCTTCGCGACCTCCACCGCGATCGGATAGAGGTGCCGGATGTATTCCGTGTCGAGGAAGATCCTCGTGAGCTTTGGATCGAATCCCATCGCGATGATGTCGAGGATGTTGTCGTATCCGACCTTCGTCGCCTCCTCGAGGTTGTCGAAATCCTTGAAGAGGAACTTCTCGTCGTCCGTGATCTGAAAGTACAGCGCGGCGCGGAACTTCTCCTGGAGCCATTTTGCGAAAAACCACGGTAGCATGTGGCCGATGTGGATTCCACTCGAGGGTCCGCGGCCGGTGTAAAGCGCGAAGCGGTTGCCCTTGCCGTATTCCCGCAGGATCCAATCGAGATCCCGATGGCTGTAGAACACGCCGCGGCGCAGCATGGGGTGGAGTTCGCCCGCTATTTTCCGGATCTGCTCGAGGAGGTCCGGGGTGAGCCGCTGGGTGCCGAACTGCGTGACGAGCCGGTCGTAGTCGACCTGGCCTTTAACGTCCCACGGCGTGACGACGAAATCTTCGGGCAATTCCCATCGGAAGAGGAGGCGCCTAGATAAAGGCATTCCGACGCGCGGCCCTCATCGGCGGTGATGGATTGGTGACAGCCCCAATCGGCCCTTCATTTCCTCGTGGGAGATCACGCGGCCCTCCTTGACTTCCCGGCGGGCACCAAGGAGTCCCCGGCGGAAGGCGGGCGTGTAGAGGCCTTCCTCGTCACCCTGAGGGACGAGGGCCATCAGCTCGTTCAGGAGATCGTCGTAAGTTTCATTCGCCGACGCTTTCAGCCTCGCGAGTTTCTTTCGAGTCGATGAGTGGATCTGGATAGACGTTTTCGGCATCCAGCGCTCAAACAGTGAGAATACGGACACTATACTCTAACCTTTCTGCCATGATGGAGAAACGACTGCTCCGCCATCACACCATAATCGCATGGCGCCCGCGCATATCCGCTTCGGTCTGGCCTAGCCGCTCCATGACCTGCGCCACAACGCCGTCGAGGAGCAGGACGGTCGCGGCCTCGAAGAGCGTGCCCAGCGGCGCGAGCCGCGCTTGAACGGCGCCTCCGTTCGTCTGGATCATCAGGACCACGTTGCTCGCATGCGCGAGCTTGGACCCTGGATGTCCGGTCACGGAAATGACCTTGGCCCCGACGCGGCGGGCGATGTTCGCGACCTGGATCGCGCTCATCGTCGATCCGGTGTTCGACACGATGAGGACCGCGTCCCCGTCGCTGACGACCGGGGTGATCGTCTCCCCGATGAAGTAGCAGTCGATCCCGAGCTGGACCATCCGCATCGCAAACGCGCGGGCGGCGAGACCGCTTCGGCCGACGCCATAGACGAACAGTTTCTTTGCGGACGTCAGGATCCCGACGGACTCCGCGATCTCCTTGGAGCGGTCCACCGCCAGGAGCTTGGCGACATGTTCGAGAAGAAACGCCGTGGAAGCCGCCGCCCTCCCGCCGGAGGCCGGCGCGCGGGTCATCGCCGCCGCTCCGCCTTCTCTTCCCTTTCCTTCTCCTCTTTCTCGGGCTTCGTCGGCCGCATCAGACGCTTCGCGAGCACCCGCTCCAGGATGACCTTCATGTACATCGCGTCGTGTTCCAGGAGGGGCGACGAGGACACGATCGTGAGGTCGTAGTCGTCGTCCAAGAGGGCTTCCGCGAGCGGCTCGAATCGGAGGTCGCCCTTCTTGATCGGCGTGTACCGCAGCTCGTTCCCGTCCGCATGCTCGACGCCGCTGAAGTGCGCGTGGACGTGGCCTCCGTCGGAGACCTTCTCGACCTTCGAGAGGACGTCGTCGAAGTCCTCCGGACGCTTGAACAGGCCGAACCCGCGGGCATGCACGTGGGCGAAATTGAGGACGGGGAGGACGCCTTTCGCGTTCTTGACCAGGCTTAGGATCTCGTCGAGGCTCCCGACGACCTCGGTGCGGCCGCTCGCCTCGATCCCGAGCCGGGAGCGGATCTTCGCCTTCTTGTAGGCGTCCCGGACCGTCCGGAGGTTCTTCGCGATCCGGTTGAGGGCCTCCTTCGGGTCCAACTCGCCGAACATGCCGAGGTGGGTGATCACCATCGGCGCGCCCATCGCCTCCGCGAGCATGCCACCCCAGATGACGCTCGCCACGCTCTTCTGCGCGAGGCCGTCCGCGTCGGCGAGGTCCATGTAGTACGGCGTGTGGAGCGTCAGCTCGATGTCCAGCTCCCGGGCGAGCGTGCCGAGGTCCTCGAGTTCGTGGTAGTCCCCCGCGATCCCGGAGGCGAGGCTGTAGAGGACGTCCCCCTTCTCGATCTTCTCGTCGAGGGCGGACGTCATGACCTCCTTGCGATCCTCCTTGCGGCCGATCTGGACGATCAGCTCCGCGGGGATCTCCCGCGGGGTCCGCCCGATGTCGTCTTCGCCGGCGTATCGCTCGTTCAGGTTCACGCGGACGAGTTGGACTTCCATCGCGGTCAAGCCGAGATTATGGATGTCCTCGATCCCGTCCCGCAGCGTCCGCCCCTTGCAAGACAGAGGGATGCCCGAAGGCCCAAAACGAATCACGCGCTCACCGAACGGAGGACGGCCGCCGTTCGACTATTATTCTGTAAGGCCTGATATTAGTACTTTTGCGGGCCGGCGGCTCCGACCAGGCGGCTTGGGACGACGACGGCCCGGCCGAGCCCTCCACGTTCCCACCAAGACGCGGTGGCTCTTCGCGTTTTCGGGAATCCTCCGCCGAAAGCCTCGCAGCGGGAGGCGCGCACCCAAATGTTTAAGTTAGTCAGGTCTTTGGCCACCGTCACCGAGGCCCTTTTCATGGCCAAGACCTCCAAGACGAACCCTCACCTCCAGCGCGTCGTCGCCGAGCTCCGCGACGTGTCGCGGGAGGCGGGCGCCAAGGTCTGGCGGGACGTCGCCGACCGCTTGGAGCGCTCCCGGAAGAACTGGTCCGAGGTGAACCTTTCCCGCCTGAGCCGCTACGCGGCCAAGGGCGAGCAGATCGTCGTCCCGGGCGTCCTCCTGGCCACAGGCGAAATCTCGACTTCGATCACCGTCGCTGCTTTCCGAGCATCCGGGGCTGCCCGGAAGAAGATCGAGGCCGCCGGCGGGAAGGCCGTCTCCCTCCTCGAACTCGCGGTCCTAAATCCGAAGGGATCCGGCCTCCGGATCATGGGATGAGCATGCCGGTAATCGATGCGACGGGGCATGTGGTGGGCCGCCTGGCCTCCGTCCTCGCGAAGCGCCTCCTGAACGGCGAGGAGATCGTCGTCGTCAATGCGGAGAAGGCCATCGTCACGGGTCGGCGGCGCGTCGTGTTCGAGGAGTATCGGACGAGGCACCAACGCGGGAGCACCGCGAGCCGGATGCGCGGCTTCGGGCCGAACTACCCGCGACGGCCGGACATGATCCTCCGTCGCACGATCTCGCGGATGATGCCCTACCAGCAGCCTCGAGGTCGGACGGCCCTGAAGCGCCTCCGCGTCTACCTGTCCGTCCCCGACGAATTCAAGGAGAAGCCTCTCGAGACGATCGAGGTCGCGAAGCGGCCGCCCCAGGGACCCTACCTGAGCCTCGGGGAGATCGCGACCCTCCTCGGCTCCAAGTTCGGAGGATCCGCGTGAAGGCCATCGTCGCCAGCGGGAAGCGGAAGACGGCCGTGGCGAGGGCGACCCTCACGAAGGGCCGGGG
>Ga0209156_10000837_pt1 | contig 25972 bp, 15 predicted proteins | sample GraSoiAngelo_124_FD_185881 | JGI IMG/M metagenome (GOLD analysis project Ga0209156, IMG submission 185881) | Grasslands soil microbial communities from the Angelo Coastal Reserve, California, USA - 14_0927_05_20cm (SPAdes) (version 2) | ecosystem: Environmental > Terrestrial > Soil > Grasslands... | reverse complement strand
CCGCGGCCAGGTCGAGATCCGCACGGCGCTTCACCCCATCGCGCTCGGCGCGCAGCGCTTCCCCGCCGGCAGCTACGTCGTGGTGCTGCGGCAGCCTTATGCGGCGTTCGCGAAAACGCTGCTCGAGCCACAGCGCTATCCCGATCTGCGCCTCTACCCCGGCGGACCGCCGCTGCCGCCGTACGACGTCACCGCCAACACGCTGCCACTGCTGATGGGGGTGACCGCCGTCCCAGCTCACGATTCGCTGCGCATCGCCCTTTCGTCCCCCGTTGAGCCGCCGAGCGCGAGCCCGAGCGCTGCGGGCTTCGCCGGGCCCGAGGCCCCGCGCGTCGGACTGTACCGCTCCTACGCCGCGGCGATCGACGAGGGCTGGACGCGCTGGGTGTTCGACACGTGGAAGGTGCCCTACACTTCGATTGTGGACTCGATCGTACGGGCCGGGAAGCTGCGAACGACGTTCGACGTCATCGTCCTGCCCGATCAGTCGCTGCAGGAGCTGCTGGACGGCGTCCCGCGCGAGTATCCCGCCCCCTACCCGGGCGGCCTGGGCGAGGACGGCGTGAGGGCGCTGCGCCAGTTCGCCGAGGACGGGGGCACGCTCGTCGCCCTCAACGACGCGAGTCGCTTCGCCGTGCAACAGCTGCTGCTGCCGGTCCGCAATGTGCTGGAAGGCGTGGCTGACGACGAGTTCTACGCTCCCGGCTCGATTTTCCGGCTGGAGCTCGACCCGAGCGATCCCATCGCGCGCGGCATGCCGGCCCAGAGCATCGCCTGGTACGAGGGTGGCCCGGCGTTCGAGGTGCTCGACTCGAACGCCGTCCGCGTGGTGGGCCGCTACCCGACGGATCCGGACAAGGTGTTGCTGTCGGGGTGGGCGTTGCACCCTGAACGCGTGGCGGGGCGGGCGGCGCTGGTCGAGGTCAAGGTAGGACAGGGCCGGGTCGTGCTGTTCGGCTTCCGGCCGCAGTATCGTGGCCAGAGCATCGCCACTTACCCATTGCTGTTCAACACCTTGCAGCCGACCAACAGGTGATGTGACTCACGTCTCTTGTCGGATTCCCGCGTCATTCCTATCGTGTAGCCCCCTATGGTTGTCGTCCGGCAGGCAGGCCTCCTCTTGCTGGCCGCGCTCATTTCGAGTCGCGGCCTTTTTGCGCAGGACCAGGTCTCACCCTCGGTCGTGACCACCACCGCGGCGGACGAAGTGAAGGTGCTGCTCCGCCCGGTCGAAATCCGCTACATGCAGCAGGAGGACGTGCTGCTCCCGCGCGCCGCCAACATCAAGGGGCTGTACGTGAACGCCTGGGCGTTCGGGTCGCCCAAGCTGTGGCAGCTGGTGCGGCTGGCGGATGAAACCGAGGTGAATGCGTTCGTCATCGACGTGAAGGACGACACCGGCTGCATGCTGTATCCGTCGTCCGTGCCGACGGCCCAGGAGATCGGGGCCAACAAGTGCGTGCGCGCCAAAGACGCCCGCGCCCGGCTCGACACGCTCGCGGCGCACGGCATCTACACGATCGCGCGTATCGTCGTGGCCAAGGACCCTCTCCTGGCCGAGCGCAAGCCGGCCTGGTCGGTCAAGGAGCGCGATACCGGTGGCCTGTGGCGCGACCGGATCAACATCGCATGGGTCGATGCCTACAACGATTCGGTGTGGATCTACTCGGCCCAGCTGGCGGCAGAGGCGGTCCGCCTGGGGTTTCAGGAAGTCCAGTTCGACTACGTGCGCTTTCCCGACGAGCCGCGCGAGCGCATGGCCACCGCGATCTTCCCCGCCCACCGCCCGGGACAGACCCAGCGAGAAGCGGTGCGCGCCCACGTCGCGCTACTGAAGGATCGGCTCCGGCCGCTCGGGGTCCCGGTGACGTTCGACATCTTCGGGCTCACCGCGTCGGTCACGACGGGCGACCTGGGAATCGGTCAGGTGTGGGAAGATTTCGTGCGGGTGGCGGACGTGGTCCTGCCGATGGTGTATCCCAGCCATTACTATCGCGGCGCCTTCGGATACGCGTGGCCCAACGGCCAGCCGTATCACATCGTGCGCAGCGCCCTCACGGACGCGTTGCAGCGCTCGCGCCCGCTGCCCGGCTCGGCCGAGATCCGGCCGTTCCTGCAGGCCTTCACGCTGGGTCGCCGGTTGCCGCGCTACACGCCGTTCGAGATCCGCGAGCAGATCCGGGCGGCCGAAGACCTGGGAATCACGTCGTGGGTGCTGTGGAACCCGCGCAGTGTGTATCAGCGCGGCTCGCTGCGACCGAAGAACGGCGTCGAGCCGGCCGCGACGCCCAACCTGTCGGGGCCGAGCGGCGGCCGCTGACCCCGGCCGTCAGGCCGGGCGTTCGGCGAGTGCCATTCCCTCCTGCCACTCGGTGATGTAGCCGGCGATCGCCGACGCGGCGACCGTGTAGGGATTGGCGAGGTACAACTGGCCCGGACCGGAGCGGCCTGGGAAGTTCCGGTTGATCGCGCTGATCGTCACTTCGTCCCGCGTCTTCGAGACACCCGGACCCGCATTGATGCACGCGCCGCACGACGGCTCGAGGAACGTCGCCCCCACCTTCCGAAACAGCTCGAGGTAGCCCCGCTCCTCACAGTAGCGCTTCACGTCCTGTGAGCCGCACTGGATGTAGAACCGTACCCACGGCGCCACCCGCTCGCCGCGCGCTGCCGCCTGCTCCAGCACGCGCGCGTACATGTCCATGTCTTCCTTCTTGCCGGCGGTGCACGACCCCGCATACGCGATGTCCACGCGGACGCGCTCGGACTGCTCGATGGCGCGCCCGTTTCCGGGATCGCCCGGCAGCGCGATCATGGGCCGGAGCGCGGCCGCGTCGATCTCGATCACTTCGCAGTACTCCGCGTCCGGATCGCTGCGGCCCCCGGCGCACAACCGCTCCGCCTGCGCACGGGACATCGCCCGATACGCCATCAGGTACTCGACCGTCTTCTCGTCGGGCGCGACGTAGCCGGTGAACCCCCCCACCTCGGCGGTCATGTTGGTCATCGTGGCGCGTTCATCGACCGACAGCGACTCGACAGCATCGCCACAGTACTCCACCAGTTTGCCGATCGCCTGCCCGCTCTTCACGTAGGGATGGCGCAGGATCTCGAGCATGAAGTCCTTCGCGGTCACGTTGTCGGGCTTCCGCCCTCGCACCACCACCTTCACGGTCTCCGGGACCGTGAGCCGCACATCCTTCGTGATCCAGGAGTTGAAGATCGCCGTGGTGCCGACGCCGAACGCGACACAGCCGACCGCCCCGGCGTGCGGGGTGTGGGAATCGCTGCCGATGATAATCATGCCGGGCTCGGCGTGACCCTCGAGGATCTTCGAGTGACAGATCGCCTCGGAGCCGTGATGGCCCAACCGGAGCTCTCCGTACAGCTTGATCCCCTGCTTTTCGGCGAACGCGCGCTGCTTCTTTTCGAGCTGCAGGGCCACGTCGAGCAGACCCTCCTTCACGCGCTCCGGAGTCATCGCCTCACCGAGGAAGGTGAGGTGGTCGCGGAACATGAGGATGGAGCCGGGATCGAACACCTGCTCGTCGGGGCCCACCAGCTGCTCGAAGAAGATCGCGGCCATGGGCGTGACGTACTCGTGGCTGAACCGGATGTCCGTGACCACGAATCCTTCGTCCCCCGGCTGCACGGCCGGGACGCCTACCTTGCCGCGCGACGGGTCCACCACCCAATGCCGCGCGAGAATCTTCTCGCCCAGCGTCATCGGGCGCCGTGGGGTCGCGGGAGGCGTGAGCACGACTTTTCCCTGCAGCCGGGCGACGTTGAAGTTGAACAAGCCTCCGTATTCGATGATGCCCCGCGTGATCTCGCCCTCGCCCGCGGTGAACGCGCTGAGCGGAATCGCCTCTCCCCGGCGTACTTTGTCGAGCAGGGAGAAGTCGCTCGTGGTGAGCACGCCCAGGTTCTGGCAGTTCTCCTTGTAAATGCGCTCGATGTTTTCCGCGACCACGAGCTTGATCCCCGCGCACATCTCCGCGTAGGGGGACTGCTCGCGGGAGGAGCCCTTGCCGCGCCGCTTGCCGCTCACCGAGGCGACGAACCCGCCCTGTTTCACGGCGCCGCGCGTGATCGGAAACTCGTCGCCGCACTTGAGCCCCAGGTAGGGGAATTCACCCAGCGTCTCGTCGTAGTAGTAGCAGATATAGGCAGGGGTGATTTCATCGGTGGAGATGTCGTCGCGCAGCGCCATCCCCGGGCGCCAGGGGAGGTCCTCCCCCTCGAGCTGCCGCCGCACGAGGCCCGGGTCCGAGGTGAGGAACAACACGCGTCCGGCGAGCCGGACATGGCCGGGCAGCTTCTCGACGCGCCGGGAGCGCAACGCCTGCAGCATGCGCGAAAGATGACCCCTTGCCGAAGGTGGATCAAGCGGATTTTCTTCTCACCCCCATCACGAGGATCGCTCCCGATGCGCAGTGTCACTCTCGTCGTCGCGGCGGCCGGCGCGTGCGCCACCGTCGCGTCGCTCCCGAGTCCCGCCCCCGCCCCTGCTCCCGCCCCCGTCGCGGGCGCTCCGAGCGCGGCGGCGATGGACGCGCACCTCAAGTATCTCGCCGACGACCAGCTTGAGGGACGGGCGCCCGCTACTCGTGGCGGACGCCTGGCCGTCAAGTACATCGCGGCGCAGTTCGAGGCGATGGGACTCGAGCCCGGGGCCGCGGACGGATCGTACTTCCAGCCGGTGGCGCTCGTCGGGATGACGCCGCATCCGTCCCTCGTGTGGGGCAGGGGCGGCGCGCCGCACCCGCTCAAATACCTCGACGACTTCGTCGCCTGGGCGGAGCGCCCCGAGGGCCACATCGTGGCGGACGGCGAGGTCGTCTTCGTGGGTTATGGAGTCCAGGCAGCGGAGTGGCAGTGGGACGACTACAAAGACACGGACGTGAGGGGCAGGGTCCTGCTCATGCTGGTCAACGACCCCGGTCTTCAGGACTCGACGATTTTCAACGGCCGCGCCCTGACCTACTACGGGCGCTGGACCTACAAGCTGGAAGAGGCGGCGCGCCGCGGCGCCCTGGGCGCGCTGCTGGTCCACACGACGGAGAGCGCCACGTACGGATGGGACGTGGTGCGCGGCTCCTGGTCGGTGGAGCAATTCAAGCTCGACCGCTCCGCTGCGCAGAGTATCGCTTTCGCCGGGTGGGTGACGCACGACGCGGCGCAGGCCGCGCTCGCGCAGGCGGGGCTGAACCTCGACTCGCTGACGCGGGCGGCCGGGCGGCGCGACTTCCGCCCGGTGGCGACCGGGCTACGCGTCGCACTCGACATCACCAGTGCCGTGCGGCATGTGCAGTCGGAGAACGTCGTCGCCCGCATGCCCGGGAGCGACCCCGCCCTGAGTCGCGAGGTGGTCGTGTTCACGGCGCACTGGGATCACAAAGGCATCGGACCGGTCGTGAACGGCGACTCGATCTACAACGGTGCGGAGGACAATGCTTCCGGCGTGGCGGCGATGCTCGGCGCTGCCGGGACGCTGGCGCGGAGCCAGACCCGGCCGCGGCGCACGCTGCTGTTCGTCTCCACCACCGCCGAGGAGAGCGGCCTGCTGGGCAGCGAGGCGTACGTGCGCGACCCGCTCGTGCCGCTCGCGCGCACCGCCGCCGTACTCAACCTCGACGTGGTGAACGTACGGGGAGCGACCCGGGACATCGACGCGTTGGGCATCGATCGCTCGACCCTGGGCCCCCTTTTCGAGCAGGCGGCGCGCGCGGAGTCGTTGAGCGTCGTGCACCAGCCCGACGTCCGCGGATCGTTTTACCGGTCCGATCATTTCCCATTCGCCCGCGCCGGCGTGCCGGCGCTGTCGATCGAGCCGGGCGTGGACTTCGTGGGCCGGCCCGCCGGTTGGGGCAAGGACCAGGCGGAGCGCTACAATCGGGAGCGCTATCACCAGCCGGGTGACGAATACCGGTCGACGTTCCGCTACGAGGGGATGGCTCAGGAGGTGCGCGTGGCGCTGCGCGTGGCGCTGGCGGTCGCGGACGCGTCCAGGCTGCCCCAGTGGCTGCCACACTCGGAATTTCAGCGGCCCCAAGCCGGCGGGCCCTGAGTGCAAGCTATTGCAGTATTCGTAATGATAGGTGACACAATAGCATAGCGACTCGACGCGCAGCGGGGCGGGTTGCCTCTGGCCTATTGGTACATACCTGCATAAGTTTGCGCCGCTTTTTGACTTCGCACCCCCCGCACCGCGGAGCGAGCGCCTGGAAATCCCCGCGTCCCATCGGCTGCCGCTGACCTGGTTGGTGGAGGCGGCGAGCCCTCCGCTCGTGTACCGAGCCTATGCGGAAGTCGTGCCCGAAGTCGAGCGGGATCCCGAGCGGCTGGCGTCGCTGCGTCAGGCCGTGTTGGACTACAAGGCCGCCCAGGCGATCGCGCGGAAACAAAAGACCAACGGTTTGTGGGGCGGTAACCTGCTGGCGCCGGCAGCCTCCAAGGTTTACGGCTGGACCGAGCCGGGCACGGTGTACCAGTACCGACGGCTGATCGAGCTGGGCTGGCCGCCGGGCGAGCGGGTGTTCCGCGACGCGGACCGATTCCTGTTCCAGCTGCTCTCGCGCATCGAGCCGGACGAGCCCGACAAGAGCGTCGCGCAGCGGGCGCTCGAGCTGCTGGTGGAGTTTCAGAAGCCCGCCCGCACGGACCTCGGGCTGGCGCGCTGGGCACGGCGGATGGGCCGGGAGGCCGCCGCGTCTACCCTGGCGCGTGGCGGCCACAGCGACGATCCGCGGGTGCGCGGCACCGCTCACACGATCGCGAGCAGCATCTCGCAGTTCCTGCGCAGCGAGCTCGCCGAGAAGCCGTTCAAGAAGGCGCAGGGCAAAACGGTGCTCGACCCGCTCGCCCATCCGCCGAGCATTTTCGCCGTCGAGATGCTGGCGTTCCTTCCGCCCGTGCAACGCGAGCGGGCGGGGTTCATCGAGCGGCTGGGTCACTACTTCTCGGTGCCCGCGCCCCGGCGGGCGTTCTTCGTGCTCGCCGGCCGCAAGCTCTTGAAACCCGTCTTCGAGCTGCTGGGTGACCCGCTGCGGTCCGACGCCCAGGGCCACGTGCCGGACATTCCGTTCGCGCTCTACTGGCTCGAGCTGTTGGCACGGCTCGGGCTGGTGCGCCAGATCCCGAGCGCCAACCGCGTGCTGGCGCGTCTGTTCAGTGAGTGCGACGACCGCGGCATCTGGAGCCCCAAGAGCCTGCGCACCATGCCCAAGTCGACGAGTTCGCTCACGGCGCACTACTTCCCGCTCGAAGGGGCGGGGAAGAGCCCTGCGCAGCGCCAAACGGACGCCACCTTCCGGCTCGGACTGATCGCCCGGCTGCTGGGAATTCCCGTCGAGATCGTCTAGCGACGGGCAACAGTAGTAGCGTATACTACTACTACAATGCCGACCGCGGTCGACCTCACGCCCTTCGGCTTTACGCCCACGGAGTCGCAGGTGTACGGCACCCTGCTGCGGCTGGGACCCTCGACCGGGTACGCGGTCGCCCACGCGACGCGCGTCGCGCGCGCCAACACCTACGGCGCACTCGAGGGGCTCGCCGGGCGCGCCGCCGCGATCCGCCTCCCGGGTCGGCCGGCGCGCTACCGCGCCGTCGATCCCCGGGCGTTGATCGCCCAGCTCGCCGCGGAGCAGGGTCAGGCGCTCGACCGGTTGAGCCAGGCCCTGCGGGATACCAGCCACCCCGTCGAGCCCGAGAGCCGGACCGCCGCCGGCGCCCGCGCGACCGCCAACCTGATCATGCAGCTCGTCGCGCGAGCGGAACACCGGGTGGAGGGCGTGCTCGCCTCCGAGCTGCTGCGCCCGTCGCTGCCCGCCTGGCGCCGCGCCCGGGAGCGCGCCACCGTCGACCTCCGCGTCGCGGGCGACCTACCCGACGAGGCGGGGACCCTCGTTGCCGGGAGCGCTCCCTCGGACACACCCACGATGCTGCTGATCGACGACGCCCAGGCGGTCGTCGCGAGCGGGGCGGGGGACGGACTGGCCGCGATCTGGAGCTCCCATCCCGCGATCGTCGCCGCGGTGCGGCTGGCCCTCGGGAGTCCCGCGTGAACCGGTTGATCTGGTGCTCGCTCGCCGGCTGGGTTGCGGGCGCCGCGTGCCGCTCGCCCACTCTCCCCGAAGCGAACCGGTTTCCCGCAGGGACGCGCTTCACCGCCCGGCGCTTCACGGTCGACGGCACGACGCTGCGCTACATCGACGCGGGGCGCGGGACTCCCGTCGTCTTCATCCACGGGCTCGGCGCCTCCATGTACGCGTGGCGCAAGAACCTCGCACCCGTCGCCGCGGCGGGCTACCGCGTGATCGCCTTCGATAACCGCGGCTTCGGCTTCTCCGACAAACCCGGCACGGGCTATGACAATGCCTCGTACGCCCGTCTCACCGTGGCCCTGCTCGACTCCCTGCATCTCCCGGACGCCGTGCTCGTCGGGCACTCGATGGGCGGGGCGATCGCGGCGGAGGTCGCGATCGCACACCCCGAGCGGGTGCGCGGCCTGGTGCTCATCGGCTCGGCGGGGCTGGGTGCGCGCGAGCCGCCGTTGTTCCGTGTGGGTCGGTGGCCGCTGGTTGGCCCGCTGTTGTTCGCGTTTCGGGGCCGGGGGCTCACCGAGCGCTTTCTCAAGGCCACCTATGCCGACCCCAGCAAGGTCAGCGACGCGGACGTGGACCAGTACTACGCGCCGGAGGCGGAGCCCGAGTACGGCCGGGCGCTGCGGGCCGTGTTGCGCCAGTTCCGGTTCGACGGGCTCGCGGGGAGACTCGACCACATCGGCGCGCCGACGCTGGTGCTGTGGGGAGAGGCCGATCGCCTGATACCGATCGCGCTCGGGCGCGCCCTCGCAGCCGGGATTCCCCGGGCGGCGTTTCTGAGCGTGCCGCGGGCCGGCCATTCGGTACAGGAGGAAGCACCCGACGAGGTGAACCGGGTCCTGATCCGGTTCCTGAAAGACGGCTTGGCACGCGTTCCCGGTGACCTGGCGTTTGGGAGGGGAGTTCGTATATTTCATCAACCGTCCGGTTGAGGAAATACTCGTCTGAAGCCGAAGCTGAGCAACGGTAGAGCGTTACGGATCATCGCGGCAGCCGGCGAGGAGTTCTCCCGGTACGGCTTCGAAGGCGCGCGCGTGGCCCGGATTGCGCGTCGCGCCGGCGTGAACAAGCAGCTGCTGTTTTACTATTTCCACTCGAAGCGCGGGCTGTTTTCCGCCGTGCTGGGCCAGGGCGCCGCGGCGCTCGAGCAGGCCCTCAGCGATCTCCCCGTCCCCGGCCGGGATCCGCTCGACCGGATTCGGGCCGCGCTGGCCCTGCAGTTCGACTTCCTCGCCCACCACCCCGATCTCGTCCTGTTGCTCACGTCGGCCGGGCGCTCCGATGCCCGTCCCTTTGCCCCGGCCATCAAGCAGCTAGTGGTGCTGCTCGCCGAGGGGCAGGGCCGGGGGCGAGTGCGCGACGACGTGGACCCCCACCTCGCGGCGGCCCAGGCGCTCGTGCTGATGGTCGCCTACCTGGGACTCGAGTCCTTGATCGCCACCAGCGCGCCGCCGCTCGGCGCCGACGAGCCGGCGTTACGCGAGCGCTGGAAGGACGCGGCCGTGAGGTTGGTTCTGGACGGCGTGGCCACGCATTGAGGCCGCTCTAGTTCAGCCAGTAGGACGCCTTCACGAGGAATGTGTTGTTGGGGTGCAGGCCAAACAGGTCCTGGAAATCGCCCGTGAGCGATCGCGGCCCCATGGCCGATGTTTCCTCCCCACGTCCCTGCGTCCACACGACGAACAGGGTCGAACCGGGCCGGTACTCCCAGCGTAGCACGGTGGTCGAGTTGAAGGCCTTGAAGTTGAAGCCACCGGGCGTCGCGGAGTACGACTTGTAGCGATCGTCAAATGCGGCGGCGTTCGGGTCATCCAGCACTTGCGAGTGTGAGAACGTGCCCTTGCTGACGAACGGCTGGGCATACAACTGCAGCGTGAGGACGGTCGACAGGGTATAGTCGACCCGCCCGGTGAGCGACACCTCTTTCTGATTCAGATGCGCGAAGTAGTGCGTACCCGTGGAGTCCACCAGGGGCTGCACCTCGTTCACATTGTGCGTCGCCCTCAAGGTCAGCGATGTGTTGACCTGAGAGGCGATGCGGTAGGTGACTTGCGCGTTGCCGTTGAACCGCTCCGACCGACCGCCATCGCCACGCCAGTAGTTGAACCAGATGTATGGGACGAACGCGGGGCGTCCGTCGCCGTCCACCTCTAGCCACGGGGCGACATAGGGATCCACCCGCACGGCCGGTCCGCCACGCGAGCAGTTGCGATCGCAGAACGTGGTGCCGAGCTGGCCCACGGTGACGCCGCCGTGCACCCACCAGCGGTTCTTCAGCATGACATGGCCGTTGGTGTTGGCCGCGCGCTCGACGGGAGTGCCTGCCGCCGTCCAGTACTGCCACCAGTTGAAGTTCCAAAACGCCTGCTGGTAGATCGAAGACGGATGCAGCGCTTGCAGGCCGAACCAGGTGTTCCAGCTCTGTTGGTCCGCCTGCAAGAGGAAACCGAGGTCATTTGCCTCAAAGCCCTGGGAGCGACGCAGGTAGCTGGTCTCAAATCGGGTAATGCCGCCGCCCACCTTGCCGAACAGGAGTTCCTCGGCGTTGCCCGAGAGGCTGGTCCGGGTCGAATCGAAGCTCCCGGTCCGCTGGTAGAAGTGCACGGGATCCCGTTGGGTGCGGGCGATGGCCTGCTCGGTCCCGGCGACGCGGCTCAGGTCGAGCGACCCCGAGATCTGATAGTGCCCGCGGAGGAAGCGGTGCCGGAAGTCCACCGCTCCGACATAGGCGCTGCGACGCAGCACCGTATCGGTCCAGCGGTCGAGGTTTCGGTTCACCGCTGTGACCATAGCGCCCACGCCGCTTTCGCCGTTGCGGAAGTCCTGCTGGGTCCGCACCACGGCGTAGTTGGTAGTGGGCTCCATCGTTTCGCCGAGTGGGCTCGCGGCGCTCTGCGTAACGGCATCGAGGACACCGACGGTCTGTCCGCCGGGCAGCCGGCCCGTCAGCTTCGCGGCTCCATAGATCGTCGTGGCCGTCGGAGAGCCCGGCTCGCCGTAGTCGAGCTGGGGCGCGCGCCCGATGCGCCGGGAGTAAAACAGCCCCTCGCCGTTGCAGTTCACCTGGCTGCAATTCACGCGGAAGCTGAAGATGCCCGCGCCCTGGACGAAGAATGGCCGCCGCTCCTGAAAGAACGTCTCGAACGCGGTGAGGTTGAGCACCGCCGGATCCGCTTCCACCTGTCCGAAGTCGGGATTCACTGTGGCGTCGAGCGTGAGGTTCGATGTGATCCCGTACTTTACGTCGGCGCCGCCGGTGACCTTCTGGGACCGGCCGAAGGCGCTGCCGGCGGGCACCGATACGTTCTTGGTCACCACGTAGGGCGCGATTTCGGGTAGGCGCGGTGAGGGCAGGCCATCGAGGCCGGTCAGCTCGCCCAGCTGAGAGGAGATGCCCGCCTGGGAATTGCGATACACGGGCCAGCTCACGCGCTCGGAATAGCGCTGGATGTCGCGCCACACGGCGAAGCCGAACGTGTTCCTGGCCCGGGGGACGTAGCGCAGCTGCGACAACGGAATGCGGAACTCGGCGGTCCACCCGAGCGAGTCGACCTGGGTCGCGGCATCCCACACCGCGTCCCAGGCATCGTCTTCCTGCGAGTCGTTGTACATCGCGTAGTCGCGCTTCACGCCGGCAGGGTTCACGGCGAACTCGAAGCCCGAGCGCCGGTCGTGATAGGAATCGATCATGATCTTGAGCTGATCGGTGGCGGCACGGACGTCGCGGCGCGCGAGCAGCTTGAGAATGCTGTCGGGATGGGGATCGAACGCCCGGATGAACACATAGAGGTTGCGGTCGTCGTAGGCGACCTTCGCCTCGGTGGCGAATCGGGGGTCGCCGTCTTCCTTCGGCTGGAACTCGCGGAACTGGGAGATCGCCGGCGCCAGCCGCCACACGGCATCGTCGTCCCGGCCATCGATCACGACGGGGCTGGTGGCCCGTACGGCGGCCGCCCGTGGCGCCGCAGACGCTGGGCCGGCGCCGTCGGCGCCGGAAGACGAAGAGGCGGATTGGAGCACGATCGCGAGCAGGACGATTACCGGCATGACGGGAGCCCCCGAACCTGGTCGGACGTTTAGACAGGTCGTACGGCGAAAGGGTTGGGCAGGTTCCGGCCGGGACCAAACCATGACAAAAGCCCCCGGGCATCGCCCGGGGGCTCGAAGGCCTGCAGGGAAAGCGCAGGCTCAGTTGTGCTTAGCGATCAGGCTCGGCTCCACGGGCGCTTCATCGCCGTCGAATACGAGGTGCCCCGCTTCGAAGCGCGCACCGCGCAAAGCCAACGTCAACACCTCGTCAAGGTCCTCCACCAGGTGCACCTGGAGCGTCGAGCGCACGTCCTCGGGAAGGTCGTCGAGATCGGGGGCGTTCTCCTTCGGAAGCACGACCGTGCGGATGCCGGCGCGTACGGCACCGAGCACCTTTTCCTTGACGCCGCCGATCGGCAACACCCGGCCCCGCAGCGTGATCTCGCCCGTCATCGCCAGGTCATGGCGTGCCGACCGGCGCGACAGCGCCGAGACGAGTGCCGTCGCCATGGTGACGCCCGCCGAGGGTCCGTCCTTCGGGATGGCGCCAGCCGGGACGTGGACGTGGATGTCCGTGCCGGCGAACGCCTCTTCGGGAATGCCGAGCTGGTCGGCGTGCGACTTGGCGTACGTGAGGGCCGCGCGCGCCGACTCCTTCATGACGTCGCCCAGCTGACCGGTGAGCACGAGCTCGCCTTTGCCGCGCATCACGCTCGCCTCGACGAACATGATGTCGCCGCCCACGGGCGTGTAGTACATGCCGGTGGCCACGCCCACCTGGTCTTCCCGCGCCTTGTGCTCCGGGTGGACCTTGGGCCGGCCGATCAGGGCATCCACGTCGCCCGCGTCGACCCGGATGCGCTCCACCCCACCGCCCGCGATCTTGCGGGCGACCTTGCGGCCGAGCTTCCCGATCTCGCGCTCCAATTGACGGACGCCCGCCTCGCGCGTGTAGCTGGTCGTGATCTCGCTCACCGCGGCATCCGTGATCTCGAGCTGCTCGGGGGAAAGCCCGTTGTCGCGCAGCTGCCGGGGCACGAGGTAGCGCTTGGCGATCTCCAGCTTCTCGCGCTCCGTGTAGCCCGCGAAGTTGACCGTCTCGAGCCGGTCGAGCAGCGGCCCCGGAATGCTCTGCGGGAAGTTCGCCGTCGCGATGAACAAGACCTCCGAGAGGTCGAACGGCACTCCCAAATAATGATCCGTGAACGAATCGTTCTGCGCCGGATCGAGTACTTCGAGCAGCGCCGCGGCGGGGTCGCCCTGGAACGACACGCCCAGCTTGTCGACTTCGTCGAGCAGGAACACCGGGTTCTTGGCGCCGGCCTGCTTCATCCCCTGGATGATGCGACCGGGCATGGCGCCCACGTAGGTGCGGCGGTGGCCGCGGATGTCGGCCTCGTCGCGCGCCCCTCCCAGGGAGATGCGCACGTAGGGACGGCCCATGGCCCGCGCGATCGATTTCGCGATCGACGTTTTTCCCACACCCGGCGGCCCGACGAACAGCAGGATGGGCCCCTTGGCTTCCTTGTCGTCGTCGTTGCCTCGCGCCGCTACCTGCGGCGAGCGCTGACGCAGCTGGCGCACCGCCAGAAACTCGAGCACCTGGTCCTTGACGTCCTTCAGCCCGTAGTGGTCCTGCTCCAGGATCTCCGCCGCGCGCTTCAAGTCGAGCGACTCTTCCACCCGCTTGTTCCAGGGCAGCTCGGCCATGGTCTCGACGTAGGTACGGATCACCTGCGCTTCCATGGAGTCGCGATTCGCCCGCTCCAGTCGCTGGAGCTCGCGGTCGACCTCTTTCTTGGCGGCCTCGGGGAGCTGGAGCTCGGCAAAACGCTTCCGCAGCTCGTCCACCTCGACCACCTCGTTCTCTTCACCCAGCTCCTTGCGGATAGCCTTGAGCTGCTCGCGCAGGAACATCTCCCGCTGCCGCTCGCCCAGCTCCTCCTGCACCTGCGACTTGATCTGTTCCTGCGCATCGAGCACGCCGATCTGCCGCTGCACATGAACCAGCACGCGCCGCAGCCGGTCTTCGACGGACAGAGTTTCGAGCAGGCCCTGGCGCTCCGCCGGCGCGATCTCGAGATAGCCCGCGACCAGATCCGCCAGCCGGCCGGGGTCGGCCACGCCTTCGAGCACCTGCCGGACTACATCGTCGGGGAGGCCCGATTTCTGGCCCAGCTCTGCCGCCCGCTCCCGCGCTTCGCGATGCAACCCGGCGAACGCGGGGTCGGCGGGGTTGAGCGGCGGCAGGTCTTCCACCTCGCGCACGATGGCCTCGAGGTAGCGACCATTCTCGCTGTAGTGCAGCGCGGTCGCCCGGGTCTCGCCGTGCAGCAACAGCTGCACGCCGCCCAGCCCGCGTTGGATCTGGCTGATCTTGGCGATGGTCCCGGTGGTGTACAGCACGCCGGGAGTCACGTTATCGACGTTCTCGCGCTGCGCCGCCGCGAAGATGAGATGCGAGTCGCTCTTCAGAGCGGCCTCGATGGCCCGCAACGTCGCCGGCCGGCCCGCGCCGATCGGCAGGGACACACCGGGAAACAACACGACCTCCCGGAGTGGCAACACCGGGAGCGTCAGTTTCTCAGACATGGGTAGGATCTCTTTGTCAGGGTCTTGCTGGTGCATATCGCGAGCGCGAATGAGCATCGTTCATGCCATAGCAAAACGTCGAGTTGAGCACGCCCGTTCCATCCACCGGCGGTCAATTAGGCAGAGGCTGCCGAATAGCCATTGAAGCGGCGTCGCCGGACCGTCGCCTTGGCGCATCCTCCCTAAGTCAATAACCGCTTGCAGGTTGCACGCCCGGTCCGCGGCGGCTAATCTTTCCGCGCGCATTTCACGCGAGCGGGGATGAACGCAGCGGACAAGGCACTCGCGGCCCGCCTGGCACAGGCGCTCGGCAGCGCCTACACCCTCGAGGGGGAAATCGGCCGGGGCGGGATGGGCGTCGTCTTCAACGCTCGCGACGAGCGGTTGAAGCGCCGCGTCGCCGTCAAGGTACTCCCACCCGAACTCGCGTTCCGCGAGGAAATCCGCTTGCGGTTTGTGCGCGAGGCGGAGACGGCGGCCCGCCTGTCGCACCCGCACATCGTGCCGATCCACTCCGTGGGCGAGGGACCGGACGGGCTGGTGTACTTCGTGATGGCGTATGTGGACGGGGAGTCGCTCGGCGCGAAGCTCAAGCGGCGCGGCCGTCTGCCGCCGGACGAGGCGCGGCGCATCATGCTGGAGACGGCGGACGCGCTCGGGGCCGCCCACGCGCTGGGCATCATCCACCGCGACGTGAAACCGGACAACATCCTGCTGGAGGGCAGTCGCGGGCGCGTCGTGGTCACCGATTTCGGGATCGCGAAGGCGCTCTCGTCGTCGACGGGTTCCGCGACGCTCACGGCGACCGGAGTGGCCATCGGAACGCCGCATTACATGAGCCCGGAGCAAGCGGCGGGGGACCGCGAGATCGACGGGCGCTCGGACATCTACAGCCTGGGCGTGGTGGCGTTTCAGACGCTGGCGGGAGAGCTGCCGTTCCAGGCCCCCACGGTACCCGGGATCCTGATGAAACAGATCACGGAGCGGGCGCCGCTCCTCACCGACAAGCGGCCGGACGTGCCCGAGGACCTGGCCGCGTGCGTGATGCGGTCGCTCGAGAAGGAGCCGGAAGATCGCTGGCCCACGGCGGACGCGCTGCGGCGGGCGCTCGAGGCGCGCAGCGCCACGATGTACCAGCCGCGGCGCTCCAACCCGGCGCGGGGACGACCGGTTCCCCCCGCTGGGCGCGAGCTGCCGCCGGCGAGGCGCGCCACCGCCGAGCGGGCCGTCCGACGGCTGGAGCGGATACAGGAGCGCCCGCAGCTCGCGCCGAGCGGGGAGCCCGAGATCGTGCGCGAGCTGCGGAGCCGGTTGGTCACCTGGGCGTCGGTATGCGGGTCGCTCTTCATGATCAACGTCGCGACGGGACCGCACCGGCCGACCTGGTCGATCTTCGTCGCGGGTGTCTGGGCAGGCACGGTGCTGCTCCCGCGCGTGGTGCGGTTGTGGCACGCCGGATACTCGTGGCGTGACGTGCTCGCCCGCCCGCCCGCGCCCGACGCGATCGAGGCCCGCCTCGCCGCCGGAGGCAGGCGCCCGGTCGAACTGCCGCGCGCCACGACCGACGAATTCGGCCACGAGACCGAGTCGATTCAGCAGGCCCGCAGCGACCGGAGGGCGATCCTCCGGATCGTGGATCGGCTGCCCAAGTCGGAGCGCAAGCTGCTCCCCGACATCGTGGTGACGGCCGACGCGCTGCTCAGCCGGGCGGAGGAGCTCGCGCGCACGCTGCAGGCCATGAGCGGCAGCGTAGACCAGGGGGCGCTCAGGCGGCTGGAGGAGAAGATCGACGCGACCCGGCGCCAGCCGGAGGGTGTCGAGCGCGACCGGCAGGTGAGCCTGCTCACCCGCCAGCGGCAGGCGCTGACCGACCTGCTCACCCGGCGCCAGCTGGTGGCGGACCAGCTGGAGTCATGCGTGCTGGCGATGCAGAACGTGCGGTTCGACCTGCTGCGCCTGCGCTCGGCCGGCGTGGCGGTGGCGCTCGACGACCTCACACGCGCCACGCAGCAGGCGCGCGCGCTGTCGCGCGATGTGGACCATGTGATCGCCGCCGCCGGCGAGATCAAGCAGGCCCTGGGGGAGCAGCCGGGCGCCTAGCCCGTCTCTCCCTGCCGGCAGCGCTGCAGACGCTGGGGCGCGTCGGCCACTTCGATCCCGAACTGCAGCAACACGAGAAACTGCGTCGCCGCGTCCTCGCAGCGCAGGCCGCGGAGCTGCGCGTTCGCACGCAGCTCGTACAGCGTCGCCCACCCGGGTCGCGCCTGCACGGCAGCCGCCAGCGTGCTGTCGGCGAGCGCCGGGGGTCCCGACACCGCCAGTGGCGTGAGCGCGGATCGCAGTCCATCCGCCGGGAACGGGTGGCGATACGTGCCGACGCCGATGGCGAGGGCGGTGCGCACGAGGGCGGCGCTCTCGCGCCAGCGTCCCGCCCGGGCCGCGAGCGCGGCGAGGCCCGCATCCGCGTCCGCGGTGTCTCCCCCGCGCGCCACGACCTCCCGGAGCAGGGCCGCGCGGCGTGCATCGTCGCCGCGCCGCTCGGCCAGCGTGGCCGCGAACAGCAACGCCTCGGGGTGTCGCGAGTCGGCCAGCACTACGCGGAGCAAGCGGTCCGCCGCCGCGGTATCGCCGCTCGCGAAGCGCGCCCGCGCGAGCCGGACGCTCCAGACGGGATCCGCGGGTCGCGCCCGGTGCGCGGCCTCGAGCACCGCGAGCTGGGTCGCGAGCACGCGCGGAGCGGTCATGGCTCGCGCCAACAGCACCGGAGTCGTCCCGGCAACGTCCCCGACGGCGGCACCGATGGCGACGAGCGAATCGAAGACGGCCGGGTCCCACAGGGGATCGAGAAAGCGCCGTGCGGCGACGAACTCGAGCGCGGGACGGTCGTCCGAGTGCGAGAGCGTCGCACGCTGGGCCAGCCGGGCGGCGCCGGCTTCGCCGAGCAGCCGGCGGCCGAAGTGGTCGCCCACGGAATCGATCCCCAGCCACTCCCGGGTCAGCCCGCCCACGGGGGTATCCGGCGCCAGCAGCCGGCCGAGCCACGCCCGGTCGTAGCGCAGCGGATGGCCCGAGGCCAGCAGCATGACGTCGAGATTCGTCGAGAACCACACCTCGACGTGCGGGAACACGGTCCGCACGTTGCGCAGGACGCCGGCCACCACGGGCAGGGGCAGCTGGTACAGCTGCACCCACTGGCAGAACACGCCGTCGTCCGCGAGGTGCGAGCGGACGATCCGGAAGAACTCGGGCGTGTACAGCGTCGCCACACCGGCCACCCAGGGATTGGACGGCTCCGACACGATTACATCGAACCGGTCGCGGTGCAGCTGGAGGGCACTGCGCGCGTCGTCCACGACCGACGAGACGTTGGCCCACCCGAGGATCGAGTCGTTGACGCTCGAGAAGAGGGGACTCATTGCGAGCACGGCGGGTTCGATCTCCACGACGCGCACGTGCCGCATGCCGGGCACTTGAGCCATCACGCGGGTGGTGACGCCGCTCCCGAACCCGATCACCAGCGCGGAGGTGGGCTCGGGTCGGGCCGCGACGGGGGCGAGGGCGAGCATGATCTGCGTGTTCATGTCGCCGTGGTCGGACGCGTCGACCTTGCCGTTGACGCGAAGCGTGCGGCCGGTGGTCCCTTCCCACACGCTCACGGTCGCGTTCCACCCTTCGCGAAACGCCAGCTGGCGCGCGCCGCGGTGGGCGAGGAAGGCGCGACGCGCGTCGGCGTTCATCGGGGAGCGCCCGTAGATGGTGGGTCCGAGGTCGAGCAGCCGGGAGCTCCAGGCGGGAGCCCCGAACGCCACGCCCAGCGCGAGGCTCGCGAGCGCGCCGGCGGCGAGCACGCGGAGCCGCAGCGCGCGATGCTCCGGCGAGCCTTCCGCCACCCCACGGGCGGCGAGCGCCGCGAGCACCAGCGCGGCCACACCGTTGATCACGAGACCCAGTCGCAGGGTGTTCTCGCTGCCGAGCGTGACGACGAGCACGAAGCCCGTGAGCACCGCACCCGCGATACTGCCGATCGTGTTGAGCGCGTAGGCGGCCCCTACGTCGGCGCTCCGCGCGGCGTCGCGTGGAGCGGCGAGGTCGGCCAGCAGCGGAAAGCTCAGCCCCATCCCGATGGCCGGGATCAGCACCACGGCGCCGACGGCGAGGCCCATGAGGGGGAGCAGGGCGGTCGGCCCGAAGCCGGGATGCTGGAAAACCGCGACGATGTAGAGCGGCAACGCGGCGAAGAAGGCGAGCAGCGCGGCCGCTCCCGCCCCCGTGATTCCCTGCGCCAGCGCCGCGTCGGCGGTCGCGGCGGGTCCGGCGGCACGGGCCCGTGCCACAGAGGCACTGCCGAGCCCGATGCCCAACAGAAACACGAGCAGCACCAGGGTGAACGCGTACGTCGAGCCGCCGACCACCAGCACCAGCACCCGGGTCCAAGCGATCTCGTCGAGCAGCGAGGCGAACGCCGTCGCCGCCAGGAGCACCATGGCCGCGCGCCGGACCGTGGCGCTGCCCGCCGACGGGGGCGACGATGGGGAGGGAGAGACAGGACTGGGCTCGAGAGGGGCGGCCAACACGAGGGCGGCGACGCCCAGGGCGAGATTCACCGCCGCCGTTCCCCAAAGGGAGAGGCGGATCCCGACGCGCTCGATGAGCACGAACCCGGCGAGCGCGGTACCCGCCACGGCGCCCAGCGTGTTGAGGCCGTACAGGCGGCCGAGGGCGCGCCGCAGCCGCTCGCGCTCGGCGCCCATGAATGCGCGGGTGAGGACCGGGAGAGTGCCGCCCATCAGCGTCGTGGGAACGAGCAACACGAGCGCGGCGAGGCCGAAGCGCAGGGCCAGGCTCGCCGTGCCACCGAGGCCGAAGCTGCGTGCCACGGCGATGTACACCTGATGCGCGAGCGACAACACGAGCGGCGACAGCAGGCCGAACACGCCGATGGCGATCTCGAGGCGGCCGTACAAGGCGGCGGGTTTCGGATGGCGATCGGCGCGACGCCCGAGCCACCAGGCGCCCAAACCCAGGCCCCCCATGTACGCGGCGACGACGGTCGTCACGGACTGGATGGTCGAGCCAAACGTCTGATACAGCAGCCGGACCCACAGCAGCTCGTACACGAGCCCGGTGGCTCCCGACAGAAAGAACAGCAGACTGTACGCGCGGGTGGCGCTAGAACGCATGGAGTTCGCGCATCGCGAGCGCGAGATCCTCCACCTGGGGCAGGATGAAATCCTCGAGATCGGGGGCGTAGCCCACGAACGTGTCGGTCGACGCCACGCGCTTCACGGGTGCGTCGAGCCAGGAGAAGCACTCGTCGGCCAGCCGGGCGGCGATCTCCGCGCCGTAGCCCCATGAGAGCGAGTCTTCGTACGCGACCAGCACCTTGTTGGTCTTCCGGACCGATGCCGCGATCGCCTCCCAGTCAACCGGGGAGAGCGTCCGCAAGTCGATGACTTCGACGCTCACGCCGTCCTGCTCCTCGAGCTGCTTGGCGGCGACGAGCGAGCGCTGCACCACCGCGCCGTACGTCACCACGGTCAGGTGACGTCCCTCGCGCACGCGCTTCGACTTGCCGAACGGGATCATGAAGTTGGGGCCCGGGTTGGGCGCCTTGTTGTAGGTCTGCCGGTACAGGTGCTTGTGCTCGAGGAACAGTACGGGGTCGTCGCAGCGGATCGCGGTCCGCAGCAGGCCATTCGCGTCGAGAGCGGAGCTGGGGCAGACCACGCGCAGCCCGGGCACGGCGGTGAAGACCACGGCGCCCGTCTGCGAGTGATAAAGCGACCCGCCCTTCAGGTATCCGCCGTAGGTCACTCGAACCACCGCGGGACAGGTGAAGGCGTTGTTCGACCGCCACCGCAGCGTCGCCAGCTCGTTGCGGAGCTGATGATACGCGGGCCAGATGTAATCGAAGAACTGGATCTCCACGACGGGCTTCAAGCCGCGGGTCGCGAGCCCGATCGCCCGGCCCACGATGTTCGCCTCGGCGAGGGGCGAGTTGTACACGCGGTCGCTCCCGAACTGGCGCTGCAACCCCCAGGTGACCTTGAAGACGCCGCCCTTGCCTTTCACCTGCGCGAGGTGCTGCTCGCGGCTGGCGTCGGCTACGTCCTCGCCGAAGACGAGGATGCGGGCATCGCGCGCCATCTCGTCCTTGAGACAGGTGTTGAGGAGGTCCACCATGGTCGTCGGATCACCAGTGAACTGTGGATCGTCCTCGGTGTCGAACTGCTCCGACGTCGGATCCACGTCGGGCGAGTAGACGTACAGCAGCGCGGTCTCGGGCTTGGGTTGAGGCGACGCCAGCGCCATGTCCGCGGCGACGGCGATCTCCTCCTCGACGCCGCGCTTGATGGCCTCGATCTCCGCCTCGGTGGCGACCCCATCGGCGACGAGGCGCTGCGGGAACGCCTGCACGCCGTCGCGGCGCGCGTCCTCATCGCGCTCTTTGGGCGGGCGGTACAGCACTTCGTCGTCGGAGAGGGAGTGCGAGTACGGGCGGATGACGTGCGCGTGCACGAGGGCCGGGCCCTTGCGCTGGCGCGCGTATTCCGAGGCGCGCAGCAGCACGTCGTACGACGCGACCGGATCGCACCCGTCGACTTCCTCGACCAGTAGGCCGGGGAACGCCTTCACGAGCCGCGACACGGAACCGCCTGCCGTCTGGACTTCGACGGGCACCGAAATCGCGTAGCCGTTGTCCTCAATGAGAAAGAGGATCGGCAGCTTCAGGTTGCTGGCGCTGTTCAAGGCTTCCCAGAACTCGCCTTCGCTGGTCGTACCATCGCCCGCCGACACGTACACGAGATCGTCGGCTCGGGTGGGCTTGTCGGGGCCCGCATCGAGGCGCGCAGAGCGGAGCCATGCCTCGGCGCAGCCCACCGCCTGGAGGAACTGCGTGCCGGTGGGACTCGATTGGCTCACGATATTGAGCGCCTTGTGACCCCAGTGCGACGGCATCTGCCGGCCGCCGGAGTTGGGGTCGTCGGCGGCGCCCACGGCGGACAGCAGCATCTCGGTGGGGGTCATACCCAGTCCGAGGCAGAGGGCGCGGTCGCGGTAATACGGATAGAACCAGTCGTAGGCGGGGCGCAGCGCCCGGGCGGCGGCGACCAGGACGGCTTCGTGGCCGGCTCCGGAAATCTGGAAGAAGATCTTGTTCTGGCGCTTGAGCTGGATCTCCTTGTCGTCGATGCGCCGCGACAGCAGCATCAACCGGTACATATCGAGCAGGTCGGCCTTGGACAGCGCCTTGGCGGCTCGTGGCCCAGGTTGCGTGCGTGTCGCCATGGCTCAAAGATAGTGGGGCGTGCAATATTTGCCGGCATGAATGAAACGGCGATACACGGCGTCCTCGAGCACTTTGCCTGCGGCCTGCACGCCCTGACCGTCAAGCACGACGGCGAGGAGCACGGCATGACGGCCAGCTGGGCCAGCCAGGCTTCGTTCCATCCGCCGATGGTCGTGGTGGCGGTGGAGAACCGCTCCAAGACGATCGGCATGATCCGCGACGCGCATCACTTCGCGCTCAGTGTGCTGCGCGCCGGCCAGCGCGACGTCGCCGAGAAGCTGGGTCGGGCATCGGCCGGCGCGCCGCACAAGCTCAAGGGCATCAAGACCAAACCCGCGCCCACGTCCGGGGTCCCGGTGCTGGCGGATGCCCTGGGATGGGTCGAGTGCCGCGTCGTGGCCACGCTCCCGAGCGGGGATCACACGCTGGTGTTGGGAGAGGTGCTCGAGGCAGCAGTGGAGCACCAGGACGCCGAGCCGCTGACGTTGCGTGAGGCGGGGCTGGAATATGGGGAATAGGGGCTCGGGACTCGAGGCTCGGGGGGCGCGTCACTGGCCCTGGTAGACGACTTTGCCGCCGACGATCGTGCACCGCACCCGCGCCTGATCGAGCGAATCGGCGGGCAGCGAGAAAAGGTCGCGGTCGAGCACCACGAGGTCGGCGTCGTAGCCGGGGGCGAGGACGCCGCGCGCGCGCTCGTCGAACGTCGCGAAGGCGTTGCCCCAGGTGTAGGCGCGCAACGCCTCCTCCACCCCGATTTTCTGTTCGGGGATCCAGCCACCGGGGTTCTTGCCGTCGAGCGTGCGACGCGACACCGCCGCGTACACACCGAGCACGGGGTCGAGCGGAGCGACCGTCCAGTCGGAGCCGAATGCCAGGGTGGCGCCGGTGGCGAGCAGCGTGCGGAACGCGTACGTCGTCCTGATCCGCACGGGCCCGATGCGCTGCTCAACCCAGCGGCCGTCGTCGATGGCGTGGTAGGGCTGCATCGACGCGATCACGCGCAGGTTGCCGAACTGGGGAATGTCCTGGGGACGAAGGTGCTGGGCGTGCTCGACGCGGAAGCGGCGGTCGCGCGGACCGTGCGCCCGTGCGACGCTGTCGTAGATGGACAAGAGGATCGCGTTGGCGCGATCCCCGATGGCGTGCACGGCGACCTGGAGCCCGGCGGAGTCCGCATTCCCGATCCAGCTGCGCATGTCCGCCTCGGGGTGCTGCAGCAGCCCGCGATATCCCGCCGAGTCGCTGTAGGGCTCGAAGAAGTACGCGGTCCGCGAGCCTGCCGAGCCGTCCATGTAGCCCTTGAGCCCGCCGATCTTCACCCATGCGTCCCCGGCGCTCCCCGCGCGCCGCAGGGTATCGGCCACGGCGCGCCACTCGTCGAGCGGGAGGTACAGGGCCACGCGCAGCGTGAGCCGGCCGGCGCGCTCGAGCCGGCGGTAGCTGGCGAGGTCCGCCCACGAAGCGGACATGTGCGCGGTGGCGGTGACCCCCAGGCGGGCGGCGTGGGCCAGTGCGCGCGCCAGCGCCGAGTCGCGGCGCTCGGGCGACGGCTCGGGGACGGCCCGCCCGACGACGTCGAGCGCTCCGTCCTTGAAAATGCCCGTCGGCTCCCCGGTCCGCGGGTCGCGCGGGATCTCTCCGCCCGGTGGCGTGGGAGTCTCCTTCGTGACGTGTGCCGCGCGCATCGCGGCCGCGTTCGCGAGCGCTTCGTGCCCGTCCACGCGATTCACGAACACGGGGTTGTCCGGCGTCACCGAATCGATCCACTGATGCTGCGGCAGCCGTTGTCCCGGCCACCGGGTGTGATCCCAATCGCCGCCCAGGATCCAGTCCCCCGGCTTGAGCGTCTTGGCGTACGTCTGGAGGCGCCGGACGAATTCCGCGGGAGTCGCCGCGTCGCGCAGGTCGACGGATGCGAGCTGGAACCCGCCGTCGATGAAGTGGGTGTGGCCGTCGGTGAAGCCGGGCATGACGAGCCCGCCGCGGGCGCGCACGACGGCCGTATGGGGCCCGACGTACCGCGCCACCGTGGCGGATTCTCCCACGGCGACGATCTTCCCCCGCGCGATCGCGACCCCGCCCGGTCGAGGCGCGCCGTGCGACAGTCCGGTCCAGAGCACCCCGCCGGTGACCACCAGGTCGGCCTTGCCGCCACAGGCGGCGAGGGACAGGCACAACACTCCCGCGGCCAGGCACCGGATCATGGGTGCGTCCTCAGCGCAGTTTGGTGATGCGATGAATGGTTTCGAGCGCGGCGATCGGATCCGACCCCGCCGCCTGCTCGCCCCGGCCTTCGGCGCCGGGCGCGCCTCCCGTCGTGAGCGCGTCGCGGATGTCCAGCAGTACCTCGAGCAGGAGCTGCTCGCGCTGGTACGCGGCGTCGAGATCCGCCATGCGGGCCTGGTCGCCGGCGGCCTTCGCACGATCGTAGGCCTCGCGGTAGATCACTTCGAGGTTTTTCAGGATACGATCGCGGGAACGCGGCATGCCGGGGAAAATACAGCGCCAGCGGCCCTACGGGAGGACTACGGCAGCAGCGCCACCGTGAGGGAGAACTGGTCCGTCCCCGCCCCCCCGTCCTTGTCCGTGACGGTGACCCGCACGCGATAGGTGCCAGGCAGCACATAGAGGTGAGAGGGCGAGATTTCGTCGGACTGGCTCGAGGTCTCCCCCCGGGTCGAGAACCCATCGCCCCAAGTTACCTCGTAAGACCACGGCGCATCGTTCGCGCCCGGGTCGCTGAACGTCGCGTGCAGCGTGAAGATCCCGGGGATGCGGCGCGTGTCCCCGCCGGCTTGCACCGCGGGAGGGATGTTGCCGATGGTCGCCGTGGTCTGCACCGGCGCGCTCGCCGCCCCCCGCGCATCGGTGACCGTGAGCGTTACTGTGTAAGTACCGTCAGCCGCGTACGTGTGGGTCGGCTGCTCGCCCGTGGCGGTGGACCCATCGCCCAAATCCCACGCGTAGGTGAGCGCGTCTCCGTCCGGATCGTACGACGCAGTTCCGTCGAAGCTCACGACATCTTCGGAGCGGTAGGGGCCGCCCGGATTTGCCGCGGGGGCGTGATTCTCGCCCGCCGCTCCGTGGCAAGAGCCGTGACCCGAATCGGTGAACGTCTCCCCGGCCACGGGGACGAACTCCCAGGTGTAGCCGCCGTCGTCGAGCGTGAGCTTCAGAACCCCGAAGCTGAACCCACGGACCTCGCTGTTGGGGTGGATCGCGACCGTCGTGACCTCGTCCATGCTCTCGCCGCCGGTGCCGACGTTGATCTCCCGGATCCCCGCCGCGTCGTCGCGGGTCCCGTCGGGTTGCATGGGCGCGAACCGCTCGTAGTGGTGCACGTGCCCGTTGAGCACGACGTCCACGTGGGCCGCGTAAAGGCGGTCCCACAACGGCTTGCGGTCGTCGTTGACGGTGTAGCCGTCGAAATTGGACGACAGGAATAGGGGGACGTGCCACATGGCGAGCGTGCAACGCATGGTGTTCGCCGCCAGATCGCCGACCAGCCATTGGTCCTGCGCCGATCCCGGCCCGAACGGGATGTTGTCGTTCAGCACGATGACGTGCCATGCGCCGAAGGCTTGGCTGTAATAGCCGAGGTCGCGTGGCCCCGCACGGTCTCCGAAGTAATCGAACGCACCGTTGGCGTTGCCCGTGTCGTAGTCATGGTTACCGAGCACGGCATAGGTGCGGGGTTTGTGTCGCCCCCAGGACGGGTCGTAGCAGTTGGTATAGTCCGCCAGGGTGCCGTGGGGGAATGCGTTGTCGCCGAGCGTGATGACCGTGCCCGCGATCCCATCCAGCAGCTGCGCCGTGGCTTCGTCGTTGTCGCCCCCGCACGTCGCGATGTTGCCGGCGCCGACGAGTACCTGAGGCGATGTCGCGTCGGCGACAGCCTCGACCGGAGCCGTGGCGCTCGGTCCACGGCGTCCATCGGCGCACGCCCCCG
>Ga0209156_10000835_pt1 | contig 26042 bp, 19 predicted proteins | sample GraSoiAngelo_124_FD_185881 | JGI IMG/M metagenome (GOLD analysis project Ga0209156, IMG submission 185881) | Grasslands soil microbial communities from the Angelo Coastal Reserve, California, USA - 14_0927_05_20cm (SPAdes) (version 2) | ecosystem: Environmental > Terrestrial > Soil > Grasslands... | reverse complement strand
ACGTCGAAGAAATGCGTGTTCACGAGGCGATCGAGAATGAGCGCCGTGCTCGCCATCATCACGGCCGGCATGGCGAACATGACCATGAACGATGTCACGACCTGCGCCCACACGAAGATCGGCATGAGGTTCAGCGACATCCCCGGCGCGCGCATCTTGAACGCGGTCGTCACAATCGACACCGCAACCGCAAGCGACGCGACCTCGGTGAACGTGATCATCTGCGCCCACACGTCGGGCCGCTTCGACGCGGTGTAGAGCGTCTCCGACAGCGGCGCGTACGCAAACCAGCCGACATCGGGTCCGACGTTCACCAGGAACGACACCCAGAGGAAGATGCCGCCGGCGAGGTACAACCAGTAGCTGTACGCCACGAGTCGAGGGAAGGCGATCGCCCGCGCGCCGACCATCAGCGGTACGAAATAGATCCCGAGCCCCTGCAGGATCGGCACGGCGAACAGAAACATCATGTTCGACCCGTGCGTCGAGAAAATCTGGTTGTACAAATCGGGGCCGAGGAACGCGTTGTCGGGCCGCGCGAGCTGAATCCGCATCAGCAGCGCCAGAACGCCGCCGCCGAGGAAGAACACGAACGCCGTCGCGATGTAGCGGATGCCGATCGACTTGTGGTCCACCGACGTCAGCCAGCCCGCTAACCCCGGTTCATCGGCCCACGTTCGTTCAAGCTGCGCTTCGTCGACGAGAACCGGCGGCAGCTCGCGCTCGCTGTTCACTTCAGAATCTCCAGATAGGTGAGCAACGACTGCAGTTCGTCGGAGGTCATGAGGTTCGGCGGCATCAGATTGCCGGGCTTGATCTCCTGAGAGTTCATGATCCAGCCGCCGAGATGCCCTCGAGTGTTCGGCAGCGTGCCGGCCGCGAGCTTCCCTCGCGAGGCGAGATGCGTGAGATCGGGGCCGACAAGTCCCCGCGCCAACGTGCCCCGAATCGAGTGGCACAGCACGCACTGCCGCCGCATGAACGCGTCGCGGCCGCGCGCCTCGCTCTCGTTGGCCGGCTCCGCCGCCGGTTTCCGTTGCGCGTCCAGCCATCGTTCGAACTGCGCTTCCGTCTCTGCTACGACGTCGAGGGCCATGTGAGCGTGTTGCTTGCCGCAGAATTCAGCGCACTGCGCGCGATACACCGCGGGTCGATCGGCCTGGATCCAGATCGCCGTCGTGTAGCCGGGAATCAGATCGCGTTTGCCGTGCAGGTTGGGCGCCCAGAAGCTGTGAATCACGTCGCGCGACGTCACCTTCAACACGACCGGACGTCCGACCGGAACGTGCAGCTCGTTCGCGGTCGTCACCCTGCGGCTTGGATCGGCGTCGTCGAACTGCACCTCCCACCAGAACTGATGTCCCACGATCTCGATCGTGACCGCGCTCGTCGCGCCAAGCGAGGCCACCGCGCGGCCGGTCCACACGCTTGCGATGAGCAGACCGAACAGAATGACGACGGTGGCGCCGACGGCGGCAACGACGGCGCGCGCCAGCGACTGTTCGCTGGTCGCGCGGCGACGCCGGAGCAGCGCGGCTGCGAGAAAGCCGAGGACGAGAACGAACACGATGGTGGTGACCCAGAGCATCAGCCACCAGAGCCGGCTGATGTATGCCGCTTGCGGACCCGCAGGATCGAGGATGGATTGGAGGACGGTAGACGCCGTCATGGAACCCAGAGGAGCGCCGCCGCCATGAGGAGCGCGATCGCGACGCCGGCCGCCAGGCCAAACGAGCTCGCGATGAGCGTCCAGACGAGAGTGGCTGATCCTCGGGCGACGGCTTGTGTTTCGTCGTTCATTGCGCCAGCACCTGGTGCATAAAGCTCGCCATCATCAACCGACGCTCGCCTGAAATGCTCGCTTCCAGATCTGGAGTGCGTAGCGCGAGGCCTTCAGCATTTGAAGTGCGTAGCGCGAGATTTGACGTGCGTAGCGCGAGGCTTTCAGCCGAGCGTCCTCACGCCGGCAGCGCGCGCAAATCGCGACCGCCGAGGCGGACGAACATTTCTTCGTCCCTCCGTGCGCCGTCGATGCTGACCGGCCATGGCTCGTTGATCTGCAGCATCGTGAGCGCGGCGCCGACGAGCGCCATGTTCTTCATGAAGTGAATGGTTTCCGTCATCTTCTTTTCGGGATCCTGTTCTTCCCAGAAGCGATGCATCTGCAGCGAGACCGGAATCAGGAACCCGATGATGGCGGCGAGACCGTGACGCGGTTTCACGCCCGCCAGAACACTCAAACCTCCGACGATGAGCATCGCGCCGCTCGCCGTCACGGCCGCGTCAGGCACCGGCGTGCCCTTTGCCGCGGCGTACTGACTCATCATCTTCTCGTGGAGGAGATGGTTGATGCCGTTATAGAGGAAGAATCCGCCGAAGATTGCGCGGCCGAGGACGAACAATGGGCGCATAGAGCCTCCAGTCCGGAGAAACGAAATGCAGTCTTCGTTCCCGACGGAAGGTTAACGGCAGAGGTAAAGGCCAGCGCCCGAGCGCCACGGCGCGAGGGCGTCAGCGCGGGGCCCCACGCGACCAAGAAAAGTCGCACAGCCCTTCAGGGCTGCCCGACTGACGCCAGAGCTTGTTCGATGTGGGCCGTGTGATGACGGCAATGCCACGCGTACATCGAGATCGCTTCGTCGATGGTCACCCGGCCCCAATCGGCGTGCGCGAATGCCTTCTGTAAGTCCGATTCGGAAAGCGCGCGAAGAAAGGCGATCCAGCGGCGGTGGAGCGCGTCGAGAAGATCGAGCGACATCCGAATGGATCCTGACTTGCCATCAGGCAACTCGGCCCAGAGATCCTCGTGATAGGTCTTCACCGTCGGCATCTCTTCGGTCGCGGCGAGCTTGACGCGGATGTACGCGTTCATGTGGCTGTCGGGGACGTGATGGACCACCTGACGGATTGTCCATCCTCCCGGTCGGTACGGCGTATCGAGCTCGGCGTCGTCCAGTCCCGAGACGAGCGATCGAAAGCGCGCCGGCAGCTGCTCGATCGTGTCGAGGCACGCGGCCCGCGTCGCGCGATCGAGCGGCGTCGACACGCGCTGCAGCCTTCCCACCGGATACTTCAGTTGTTCAAGATCGGGCATTTTCTTATCTCTCGCGGGGCCCCACCCCCGCTCGCTGACGCCCTCGCGCCGTAGCGCTCGGGCGTATCCAGAACAGAACGTCGCCGTGGTTGTAGAATCACGTCTCTTCAGCGAGGAACCTATGTTACGAGTTTCTGCCCTCACGCTCGCAGTGCTTTTGCTCATCGTCATGACGGGTATTTTTCATGCGCAGGGCCGCGGCGGCGCCACCGGCGGCGGCGCGCAGGCGCAGGGCGGCGGATCGATCGCCGATCGGACGGCGGGTATGCAGAAGATCGACGGCTACTTCCCGGTTTACTGGGACGAGCGGACCGGTACGCTGTGGCTCGAGATCCCGCGCTTCGACAATGAGTTCCTCTTCTCAACCGGCCTCGCGGCCGGTCTCGGATCGAACGACATCGGGCTCGATCGTGGACAGTCGGGCGGCGGGCGCGTCGTCATGTTCCAGCGCATCGGACCGAAGATTCTGCTGGTTCAACCGAATCAGTCGTTCCGATCGAGCAGCGCGAACGCGGCCGAGCGCAAGTCGGTCGAAGACTCGTTTGCGAAGTCGGTGCTCTGGGGATTTACCGCCGCCGCTGAATCCAACGGCCACGTGCTCGTCGATGCGACCGACTTCCTGCTGCGCGACGTGCACGGCGCCGGCAACGCGCTGCGTCCCGGCAACTACCGCGTGGACCGCACGCGCAGCGCTTTTTACCTGCCGCGCACCAAGGCCTTTCCGAAAAACACGGAGATCGAAACGACGCTTACCTTCGTCAACGAAGCGGGCGGCGGCCGCGGCGGTGGCGGCGGCGGTCCGGTTCAGGGTCCGCCCCCGATCGGAGACGGCCTCCCCTCGACAGGCTCGGGGCGAGCGGGCGGACGCGGATTCGACGGTCTGTTCTCCGGAACCATCGCCAGCGTGACGCCCACGTCCGAGGCCGTCACGATGCGCGAGCACGTCTCGCTGGTGGAGCTGCCGGACGACAACTACAAACCGCGCTACGACGATCCGCGCGCAGGCTACGGCGGACTGACGTTCGTCGACTACAGCGTACCGATCGGCGAGCCGATGCAGATGCGCTACATCCGCCGTCACCGCCTCGAGAAAAAAGATCCCGGCGCCGCGATGAGCGAGCCGGTGAAGCCGATTCAGTACTGGGTCGATTCGGGCGCACCGGAAGACGTGAAGAAAGCGCTGCTCGAAGGGGCGAGCTGGTGGAACCAGGCGTTCGAAGCCGCGGGGTTCCGAAACGGGTTCAAGGTCGACCTGCTGCCGGCCGACGCGGATCCGATGGACATCCGCTACAACATGATCAACTGGGTCCACCGCTCGACGCGCGGCTGGAGCTCGGGCGCCACCATCGCCGACCCGCGGAGCGGCGAGATCATCAAAGCGACCGTGACGCTCGGCTCCCTTCGCGACCGGCAGGACTATCTCATTTTTGAAGGCCTGCTGTCGCCGTACGTGAACGGATCGGAACGCCCGGCCGTGCTGTACGAAACGGCGTTGAAGCGAATCCGTCAGCTCGCAGCGCACGAGGTCGGCCACACGCTCGGCCTCGGCCACAATTACTACGACAGCGAGAAGGGATGGATCTCGGTGATGGACTATCCGCATCCGCTCGAAAAGCTGAATGCGGACGGGACGATCGATCTGTCGCAGGCCTACCCGCAGCACATCGGCGACTGGGACAAGGTGACGATCAACTATGGCTACCGTCAGCTGCCGCCGGGCGGCGACGAGAAACCGGCGCTGACGAGGATCCTCGACGATGCGTGGGCGCAGGACCTGCGGTACATGACGAACCAGGACACCGATTCGAATCCGAAAGTCGATCAATGGTCGAACGGCGTCGACCAGGCCGACGAGCTGTACCGCTTGATGAACGTGCGGCGCGCCGCGCTCAACCGCATGGGCGAGCATTCCATCCGTCCAGGCGCGCCGCTGGCGACAATCGAAGAGCCGCTCGTCCCGATCTTCATGTATCACCGCTACGCCGTCGAGTCGGCGGCGTCGATGGTCGCGGGGCAGGACTACATCTACGGCATGCGCGGCGATCGGCGTACGCCGACCAAAGGCGTGTCGGTCGACGATCAGCGGAAGGCGCTCGACGCCCTCGCGATGACGTTGAGGCCGTCGGAGCTGACGGTGCCCAAGCCGGTCCTCGATCTCATTCCGCCGCGCCCGCCAGGGTGGGGAATGCACCGCGAGCTGTTCCCGCGCACTACCGGCGACACGTTCGATCCGCTCAGTCCCGCGACCGTGGCGTCGGACGTCACAATCGGTTTCGTGCTCCAACTCGATCGCGGGTCGCGCCTCGTCGCGCAGCACGCGGTCAATCCGGCGGCGCCGGGACTCGAAGACGTCATCGATCGCCTCACCGCCGCCACGTTCGACGCGCCGACGGCCACGCCGTACGAGGCGGCGGTGCGTCGCGCGGAGGAGCGCGTGCTGATCGATCGCGTGATGTGGCTCGCCGCCGCGTCGCCGAACGGTCAGGTGCGCGCGATTGCGTCGATGAAGCTGGCGAAGCTCGCGGCGCGGCTGAAGGGAGCCGTCGGAAAAACAGAAGCCGACACCGCACAGCGGTCGCTCGTGGCCGCCGACATCAAACGGTTCCTCGAACGTCCGCTCGATCCGGGAAGGCCGATTCCGCTGCCGGCACCCGACGCACCTCCGGGCGCCCCGATCGGCGACGCTCCGCTCGATTGGCTGGCCGCGCCGCCGTGGGAGTGATCCGACCCTTTACCTTTATTTCGTGACAGCGGGCGCCGTTGTCGTTTAGAATCCCTTCCCGTGCGTCGTCGTCGTTCCATTTCCGAACCTGGTAATCGCGCTTTGGACAAACAAACTCGTCTCAATCCTCCCCAGCTCATCGCCAGGCTGGACGCACTCGAACAAACCGTCAACGACCTGAAGGCCACCTGCGAGTTCCACTCGAAGCGGAATGCCGCCCTTCAGGCGCAGCTTGATCATCTGTCGGCCAAGGTCCGTTTGTCTTAACGTCGCGATCACCTGCGAATAGCTGGCCGGTTGCTTGCACTGCCGGCAGCATGAAGACAATCACGCTCCTCAGCGGTATCGCTTTGCTCTCTGCGGCCTTCGTGTCGGCGCAGACGGCGTCAGCACGGCAGCAGGCGTCGCCATCCTCGAGGAATGCGCCGCAAACAGTGACGTTGACCGGGTGTGTCGGCAGCGTCTCCGGGCCTCAAGGCGGCTTCATGTTGTCCAACCCGCTCGTCGTTCCGCCGGCCGGTGCGACCGCAACGGCACAGGCCGGAACGCCCGCGTCGACGCCGCCGTATGCAACTCAGCCAAACGCCGGATCAGCGGTGGGCACAGCCGGCACCGCGTCGACAGGAGTGGGTACCGCCGGGACCGCGTCGACTGGCGTGGGTGCGGCCAGCACTGCCTCACCGGGTACCGCCGGAACGACCGGTGTGGGATCGAATCCCGCGAGCGCGACCGGAACACCATCCTCCGCGGCAGGTACGGCCGGGACGGCCGGCAGCGTCGCGACCGCAACGCCAGGCGCCGTCGCGCAAGGCGCCACTGCCAGCGGCGCCGGAACAACGGCCGCGATGAACGGGTACCGTTTGTCGGGCGCCGACATGAGCTCGTGGTCAGGTCAGCGCGTGCAGATCGTCGGGACCGTCGTTCCGGGACAAGCGAGCGCCGCCGCTGCGCCGACCAACGCCACCAACGCGGGCGCGGCTGTCCCGATGCCGGAGTTCCGCGTCCAGAGTGTGCAGCCGGTTGACGGGCCTTGTCCGAAATAAGCGATGGTCCTGGGTCCGTCCCTGTTCCTAAAGTCGATCGCTCCGTCCCTCGGTCCCTTCGTCCTTCGTCCATCGTGACCAAGGACCAAGGACCAAGGACCATTCAAGCAGTAATGCCCTCCCGCCTGGCGATCTTCGGTTCGCACGAACAGAAGACGATCGCCCAGCTCGAACGGTGCGCAGCGGCCGAGGACGGCGCGCGAGCGGTGCTGTGCGCCGACGGCCATCTCGGTTACTCGATGCCGATCGGCGGCGTCGTCGGCTATCACCGGTTCATCTCACCGTCGGGCGTCGGCTACGACATCGCGTGCGGAAATCTCGCCGCGAGAACCGATCTGCGCGCGAGCGACATCGGCGATTGGACGCGCCTTGCGGCGGAGATTCAGCGAAGCATCAGCTTCGGCATCGGCCGAAAGAACAACGATCCGGTTTCCGATCATCCTGTGTTCGATCGCATCGCCGCCTCGCCGTCCCTGCAGCAGCGTCAACTGCTGCAGCTCGCGAGAGACCAGCTCGGCACCGTCGGCAGCGGCAACCACTACGTCGACCTGCTCGAAGACGAAAACGAGCGCGTCTGGATTGGCGTCCATTTCGGATCGCGCGGCTTCGGTCATCGCACGGCGACCGGCTTCATGCGCATCGCGCAGGGCGGCAGTTGGGAAAGCGGGCGCGCCGAGGGGGACATGGAATCGCCGCCGCTGCTGCTGCCGCTTGCGCGGCCGAGCGGCCAGGATTACTTCGAGGCGATGACGATCGCCGGCGAGTACGCCTATGCGGGCCGCGAGCTGGTCGTCGAGCGCGTGCGGCAGATCCTTGGCGCGACGATCGTGGACTCCGTGCACAACCATCACAACTTCGCCTGGAAGGAGACGCACGGCGGCGACCCGCTCGTCGTGGTGCGCAAGGGCGCGACGCCGGCGTTTCCGGGCCAGCGCGGCTTCGTCGGCGGCAGCATGGGCGACGTGTCGGTCATCCTCGAGGGGATCGATTCAGCCGCGTCGCGCACGGCGCTCTACTCCACCGTCCACGGCGCGGGCCGCGTGATGAGCCGCACGCAGGCTGCCGGGCGCGTGCAGCGCCGCACCGGAAAAGTCATCAAGCCCGGGCTGGTCGACTGGCAATCGGCGCAGCGGCAGGTGCGCGAGTTCGGCGCCGTGCTGCGCGGCGGCGGTCCCGATGAAGCGCCGGAAGTCTATCGGCCGCTCGACTCGGTGCTCAGCGCGCACGCCGGCACGATCCGCGTCCTCCATCGATTGAAGCCCCGTGCAGTCGTCATGGCGGGCCGGAACGAGCTCGATCCGTATAAAGACTGAGCTCGTCGATCGACCACCACCATCCCGACGACGATAGGGTCTGCGCGATGCGCAGCGCGCGCGCGTTGTGCGGCGGCAGCACGATGTCGACGGGCGGCCGCATCGGATCGATGGCCAGCCCGCGGCCGAACGCGATCATCACGCTGCCACGAAACAATGGAGTTCGTACGGCGCCGTCGACCGCGTCGATCTCGAGCCCTCGCGGATAATCACGGAAATCGCTCGGATGCAGCACGAAGCGCACCCGGCGCACATCCCTCTCGCGATCGAACGCGAGCTCGAGCCACTCGCGTCCTTCCTGCGGTTCGCCCGTCGTCCAGCGTGTCCTGGGATTGCCGTCGAACAGGTTCGCGACGTCTTCGTTCGCATGCGACGCCGATACGTGGATCGCGGCCGGATCGATCGCGTCGAGCGGCGGCACAGGCTCGATCGGCGCGGACGGCGCCAGCGTGAACGCATACACCGATCCGAATTGACGCAGGTCCGTCCATTTCGATCGTGCGTCGAGAATGCCCTGCAGCACGGGTCGCGCGTTTTCCTGCGGATCGAAATCGTCGGGGTGCACGACGACGTAGCCGACGCCAAGCCCGCGCAGCAGATCGAGACCGTCTCCAGCGAGCGGTGAACTCCTCAGGGGCGACGCGGCGTCTCCGAGCCACTGCTGAAGATCGGTGCTGTACCCCGTCCAGCCATTGACCAGCGGATGCCCGTGGACGAGCGTGTTGTACTGATAAATGAATCCGCGGTAATCGTTGTCGAGCCGCGCGATGGGCAACTCGAGGACTGCTCCCGCGGGCTGTCTCGCGAGCCACGCATAGAGGCCGTTATCGCGGGTCCGCCCGCGGCGTCCGATTTCGACCATCGGGACCGCGCCGTATCCTTCGAAGAGCGCGAACGCGACCAGCAAACCGCACACGATCGATCGCGCGCGCACCGATCGGCCGGTCAGCAGCGCCGCCGCGCCGAACGACGCCAGCACCGACAGCCCGAGGTACACGAGAATCGCGAGCCGTGCGGGCACGCGCAGGCTGTCGAGGATCGGCGCCGCCGCGAGGAGCCACGCGTACGGGCCGGCGGTCGCGAACGTGTGACCCCACACGGTAGGCGCGGGCCCGAGCGACAGCACGAACCCGATCGAGGCAATCGACAAATACAGTGCCGCCATGTCTCGCCGCGCCGACACTATTCCGATTGCTGCCAGGACGACCATCGCGAAGCCGGGAAACAGCATGCCGTCGTGCCGCTCTTCGGATCCCGACGGTTTCGGAAAATGCGTGAGCTCGACGTGCATGTGCTCCGCGACCGCCGGCGGCATCGTCAGGTACGAACCGACGTCGGCACCAAATCGGGCGATGTCGTCGGCCGGGCGCACGAGCTCGTACCGCTGGCGGACGTCGAAGTACTTGATTGCAATCGGCGCATACAGCGCGCCGACGGCGATCGCGGCCACCGTCAGATCGCCGAGCACGCGCATGCGCAGTGCGCGCGAAGTTCGCCACACGCCCCACACGCAGACGACCACGATCGCGAAGCCGAAGAAGAACAGGTAATAGCCGTTCGACATCGCCTCGAGCCAGTACGCGATCGCCGCGCCGGCGAGTGCCGGCCGCGATCGTGTATCGAAGTAGCGATGCAGCCCGAGAAGCGCGAGCGGCATCCAGCCGGTCATCATCGTCTGCAGGTGACCGGCCTGCGCCACGTGGTACGGGTAGAACGCGAAGATCGCTGCGGAGACGACCGCCGCGCCGACGCGCCCAGTGAGCGCGCGCGCGAACACGAACATCGCTGCGCCGGCAAAGACGAACGACGCGAAGAAGATCGCGTTGTAGCTGAGGATCGGGTTGCCGGTCGCCCACTCGATCGGCGCGGCGAACACCGCGACGCCGAGCAGATGCTCGGTGAACGCGAGCGTGTCGTGGAACGGATAGAGGATTGGCATCTCCCAGAGGCCGCGAAGCCCGTGGCGGAACCGATCGGCGTCCCAGGCGAGAATCCAGGCGTTCAGCAGCGGGTCGCGCCGCTCGAGCGGAATGGCGTGCGACGCGGACGCGATCAGCCGCCAGTGCATCGCGGCTGTGGCGAGCGTCAGTCCGACGATCACGAGCAGCAGCTCTCGCGATCTGCGTGACATCCGCCCAGATTACGCCACCGCTTCGCGATCGACCAGATGTCTTGGTGGTGACGCGTGCCAGCCTCGAGCCGTCGCGAGGCGCGCCCGCGCCGAGCAACACCGGCGGGAGTTAAGAAATGCGCGCGGCTGGCAGGAAGCGTCTGATGTCTACCGCTTCGCCCGGCGCGGCGACGGTTTCGATCACGTGACGTTGGTAGCCGCCGTCGGCGTCGCGCGCGCGTGTGTCGACGGCGCCGAGTGCCCCACGAATGTCCTCGTCGACGAGCTCGACGACCGGATGCAGCGGATCGTCGGCGTTCGTTCGAATCACGACCGCGAGCTCTCCACGGTTGGTGCGTACGATCGAGCCGATCGGGAAAAACGTGATGGCATTCACGAAGGCTTTCACGAGCGCGGCGTTCAGCTTGCTGCCGGCGAGGCGCGCCAGCAGAAGACACGCGCGCTCGGGCGGCGTCGGCGACTGATACGATCGCGCGCCGGTAACCGCTTCGTAGATGTCCGCGACCGACACGATCTGGCTCAGCGCGTGCGGCACGACCCCGTCGCCCAGGTCCGGGTACCCGCCGCCGACGACGCTGCGGTGGTGCTCGAGCGCGACGAGCGCTGTCAGCGGACGCAGGCCGTCGATCTCGGCGAGCAGTTCCGCGCCGAGGACCGGATGCGCCTCCATCAACTTGCGCTCGCGCTTGTCGAGCGCTCCGGGTTTCTTCACCAATTCGAGCGGGATGCGGGTCTTCCCCACGTCATGCAGCACCGCCGCCTCGACGAGGATGGCGAGCGTCTCCTCATCGAGCGCGAGCTGTTTGCCGAGCAGCAGGCTGAGCACCGCGACGTTTACCGAGTGGCAATAAGTCAGGTTCTCGTACTGCTTGACGGCGAGAATCTGCGCGAGCGCCGCATTGCTCGTGGCCACGCGGCACATCAGCAGCTGGACGAGATCGCGAACGGTCCGGATGTCGAGGAGACGATCCGACGACAGCTGCTCGAACGCCTGCTGCGCCAGCGCGAGCGATTCCTCGTAATCGGGATCGAGCACCTCGGTCGGTCGTTCCGGCCACTGGTGCGCGCGCCAGCGAGTGTCGAGCGGCACGAGGCGCGCAACCGAGATGTGCTCGACGCCGCGGCTGGTCAGCTGCGCCGCGACCGGGCTGTCGAGCGCGAGCTTGCCCCGCCCCAGAAACGCGGCCAGCGTCGCGATCTCGTCGACGGAGACGCCGCGTCGAATGTGAAGGCTGTCGATCGGCAACCCGTCGTGGCCGTCGCCGCGTCCCTCGCTCGGAACGCCGTTCAGGTGCACCACGCCGCGGATGATGTCGATGCGGAGCGCATCATCGTCTTTCAGGTGGTGGCGAATGGTCTCGTCCGCTTCACGCAGCTTCTCGGTAATGAGCGGATGGCCGGGCGGGTAAATCGCGGTCAACGTCCCAAGCGCGGAAAACGTCTTGAGGATGCGATGCGGATCGGCGGCGGGCTCGTGTGCGCTCATTGCAGCAGATTCCGCGCTTTGCTGCCGACGCGCGCGACCGCCGGGCTCCAGAAATGAAACCGCAGCGACATCAGGTTCTCGAGCACCGGATCGAAGTCGTCGCCGGAGTTCTGCGCGGCGCGCTCGAGCAGCCGCGCCGCCGCGTGCGGGTGGCGCGTGACGAACTCGCGGCGCCCGAGCAGCTCGCGCGTTCTGGCGAGCGCCGTTGCCGCCGGCAGACGCCACAGCGCTTCCTCCGCGGCCGGCTGGACGACCGCCGGTCCGTGCTCCAGCTGTGCGACGATGAGCGCCGCGGCCTTCGCCGAACCGATGCGGGCCAGAGCGCGAAGCGCTTCGCGGGTGCGCGGCTCGTCGGACGCGACCACGTGCTGCACGATCGCCGACTCGTAACCGGCGCCGGCGAATCCCAGCACGGTCAACGCCGTGCGCGCCGCGTCGCTGGCGAGGACGGGCAGCCGTTCGGCCACGGCCGGAGCCACGTGACGGGCGCAATCGGAGAGCATCGACGCAATCGGCCGGATGCGCGCGCGATCGGCGGGCACGTCAAGCAGCGTGAGCCACGTCGGCACGATCGACGGCCCCAGCGCGGCGACGATCGCCGACGCGTAGGTCCGGCCCGGCTCGCTGGCCGCCAGCTGCGCGAGGCGAACGAGCGTATCGCGATCACAGAAGCGCGTGAGCGCGTCTCGGACCGCCTTCGCGACGTCCGGCCTCGACGCCGTCAGCTCCGACGCGAGATCGCCGAGACGCGCGACGGTGCGGGTCACGTCCTGCCACCGTTGTTCGCGCGTCAGCGACTGCAGCGCGATCACCGCGCGACTCAGAATCGAGCTGACCACCGAGGGGTTCGGCTCGATTCTCGCGAGGCCGAGGGCGCACGTCAGCTGCGCGTCGATGCGATCGGTCGTCACGATCGCGTCGCGCACGTTCGCCAGCGCCGCCGCCGCATGTTCGTTGAGCGACAGGTCGAACGCGGCGAACTCGCTGAAATTCTTCGCCGTTCCGGTCTCGACGCGCGTCAGTGCGCCGGCGTGCCGATCGAGTCCGGACGCCGACCAGCGATCGGCGGCCTCGCCCGAGGACACGCGTCCCTCCAACTTCGCCCGTATCAGCGGCACGACCGCGTTCCGGCGCTCCGGCGCGAGCCGCAGCCGGTCCAGCGCGACGGGCAGCAGCTCCGGCGCGGCCGCTTCGAGATCGAGCAGGAGACAGAGCGCGTCCGCGAGATCGACGTCAGGAAACTCGCCGAGCACGACGTCGCCGTCGCGGCGGCCGTCGAGCAGATCGGGAAGGATGGCGCGGCGCAGCAGTGCGCGTCGCCGATCGGAGTCGAGATTGAGCACGGCGCGCGCGAGCTTCGAGTACAACATCCGTCCGAGCCGCGGATCGAGCGCGCCGATCAGCATCACGACGTCGCTGTAGCGCTGTTCGAGCGCGGCGACGGTCGAGCCGCCATCCGCCGGCTCCTCGTCGGTCAACCGCGTCAGCATCGCGGCCAGCTCCGCCGGATCGTTGACGAGGACCGCGAGATCGACGAGCGAGATCGATTCGTATCCGACCGCCGGATCGACTCGCGCCCATCCCTTGTCGGCCGGATACAAGTGCTGTGCGGCGGACGCGCCGAGCGGACGCTGGCGCGAGCGCTCGCGCTCGACGAGCGCCTGCACGGCGGGCGCGGGCGCGCCGATTTCGAACAGCTCGGGCCGCGGCGTCACGCGCGGCACGATGGCGCCGACGCCGGCGTCGAGCAGCAGCTCCGCGAGCGTCGCCTTCGACCGCGATGCGCGCGCAGATGCGGTCAGGATTCCGCAGAACTGCGACCAGTCGCGAATCGACACCGCGCGATCGATCTCCAGCGACGCCACGCGCGCGCGATGCAGCGGCCGCGACAATTCCTGCTCGATGATCGTGCCGCGTCCGACCGCGTCGTCGTCGAGCAGGAGCTCGCGCGGCGCGACGCGGAAGACCAGCGGCTGATCGAGCCCGAGCGTCATGAATGCCCGATGGCATGCGTCGATCGCGTCGGTGCACAAGGGGCTTGCGGCGGGGTACGTGTGAAACTGCCTGGCGGCGCGTCCGAGCAGCTGCAGGAAATCGACGACGGCGGCATGGCGCGCCGGCACGGCGCCAGCCGCATTCTTGTCGGCTGTCCTGCGAACTCTGTAATCGACGCTTTCGACCGGATTCGCCATGACACAGTCCCGTTCCACCCGCCAAGGCCGTGCGGCCCTGTGGCTCAACGACTTGGCGGCGCCCGCCCGCCGGCATGGCCGACTCCGGATTGGAGGCCGCGCCGCTCCCGAGGGTGGCCGGGACGGATCAGGCAAGAGTTGGGCCTTTGCGGCATAGAATTCGACGCGAAGGAGGATGCATGGCCACCCAACCCGATCGGCGCACGAGCGCGCGTGAAACGCTGCGGCTGCGCTCGGTCGAGCCGATCTTCACCGTGACCGACATCGAGCGCAGCGTGCGCTTCTACACCGACGTTCTCGGCTTCGTCGTCGACGAGAAGTACAACGGCGAGAACGGAAAGCTGCAGGGTGTGATGCTGAAAGCCGGCGTCTGCCGACTCGGCCTGTCGCAGGACGACTGGGCAAAGGGGCGCGACCGCCAGCGCGGCGTCGCCGTGCGCGTGTGGTGCACGACGATTCAGGACATCGATGCGCTCGCGCGACGGGTGAAAGCGGACGGCCACAAGCTCACCGAGGAGCCGACGGACCAGTCGTGGGGCGGGCGAAGCTTCGCAGTGGACGATCCCGACGGGTTCCATCTGACGATCTACCGCCCCGCGTAGACGCCGCGTGGGCGTTCTCCTCACGCCGATCATCACGAAGGACACGATCGCGCTCGACGCGCTGCATGGCCAGACGCTCGCCGTCGACGGCAACGGCGAGCTCTATCAGTTCCTCGCGCTCATCCGGTTGCGCGACGGCACGCCGCTGAAGGATTCGAAGGGCGCGGTCAGATCGCGCTATGAAGAAGAACGCGTGGCGGCGCTGGAGCGCGGCGACATGGCGGCGGCGTACTCGAAGGCGACGATGACGTCGCGCTGACGAAGGAGATGGTCTCGGAGGCGCGCGACCTGCTGCGGCTGATGGGCGTGCCGACCGTGCAGGCGCCGTCGGAAGCGGAGGCGCAGGCGGCACAGATGGCGGCGACGTCGCCGCAGGTGTCGGCGGCGGCGAGCAAGGATTACGACGCGCTGCTCTTCGGCGCGCCGACGCTCGTGCGGTTTCTCACGATCTCCGGAAAGGAAATGCGCTCGATCGCGCATTTCGCGAGCGGTCATTGTGGTGAAGGACAATCTGCGACTCTCTGTTTCGGGTTCGCGCGAGCGGTTCACGCGGCGGGTGCCCGTCAAATACCCACGAAGATGCGGCGCCGATACATGATGATCACGACGACGGCCCAGAGCGCGACGTAGGCAATCGCGTACGCCATCGACGCCAGCTCCATTCCGCAGCACGGCGCGAGCGGCGATTCGAAGGCGTGAGTGTAGAGGCTCCACTTGAGCGAGCCTTCCGGCGCCGCGACCGCCCAACGCGTCATGATCGTGTCGAGCGAGACCGACAGAAAGTATGCTGCCAGCGCGTTGCGCCCGAATGCGACGAACGGCAATGACCACCCTTTCACTCCCTGCACGTCGAGCACCCAATAGCAAACCGCCAGCAGCTGGGTGGCGACGCCGGCCGCCAAGAGCGCGAACGAGCTGGTCCACAGGTTCTTGTTGATCGGAAAGACGAGGTCCCACATGAGCGCGGCGACGGTCGCGATTGCGCCCGCGGCCCACAGCGACAGCGCGCGATGAGGGCGAGCCGCCGGGTCGATCAACCAGTCGCCGGCAAAGACGCCGCACAGTGCGGTGGCGATAGCGGGAACGGTGCTGAGAATGCCCTCGGGATCCCAGGTGCCGAAGGCGAGGTGTCTTCGCAGCACGAGACGATCGAGAAATGATGCGAGGTTGCCGTTCGGCGTCAGGACTCCCGGACCGAAGCCGGGAACCGGAACGAGCATCATCGCCGCCCAGTAAACGAGCAGCACTCCTGCCGCCACGCCAATCTGAACGGATCGCGATCGCTTTTCCGTGAGCCACGCGATGATCACGAACACGATGGCGATACGCTGCAGCACGCCGGGAATGCGAAACGTGGACCACACGAGCGGCGACGGCGCGTTCATCGCGTTCAGCAGCAGGCCGAGCCCGAAGAGGATCAGCGCGCGGCGACCGACGTGGTGCCGCACGCGCCTCGGCTGCGCGCGCCGGCGCGCCAGCGCAATCGGCACGGAGGCCCCCATCGCGAACAGAAAGAATGGAAAAACGAGATCCGTCGGCGTCCAGCCGTGCCACGCGGCGTGCTCGAGCGGCCAGTACACCGCGTCCCAGTTGCCCGGCGTGCTGACGAGAATCATCGCGGCTACGGTAGAGCCGCGAAACACGTCGAGCGCCTCAAGACGCGTGCCCGTCGTCATTTCGCGCGCGGCGCCGCGGGCTCGGCGAACGCGGCGCAGGGATTGCGCGCGATGGGCAGGACGACGCGAAACGCCGGCGGCCGCGAAAACAGCTCGTTGCGCCGCGCAAACGTCATGAGGAACCAGTCCATCATCCGCATCTGGCTCTCGTATTTCTGCAGCGCCCGGCGCTTGCGCGCGGCTTCCGCCGCGGTAAGCGGCACGGTCAGCCAGCCGGATGGTCCGGCTGGAAGATCCGGCGGCGGCAGCAGCGCCGACTCGTCTTCGAACGGCCACGAGTTGAAATGGATCACGTAGTTCAGCACGTCTGCGCGGAAATCGGCCTCGACGCGCCGGACGTCGCCCAGCGCATCGGCGGTGAAGTACCACGCGGCGCAGTGGTCCGCGTGCTGATCCTCCTTCCGCGGGACCGCGAGCATGGTCGGATGAAAGCTGCCGATAATGGCGGCGAGCTCCTGCGTGAGATCCTCGCCGCGATATCTCGTCGCCGGCACGACGATTTCCGACGGACGCGGCCGGTCGCGGCGCGTGTACGGCGACACGAACGCGTTCCGCCGCTCCGACCAGTAGGTCGTCATCAGGCGACTGAGGCCGTCGTTCGGGAAGCCGAGGAATGTCAGCGCGCCGCGTTCGACGCCGAGCGCTTCGAGCGCCGCGCGCGCTTCGTGCTGACGGTGGACACCGTACACGCGATAGTCCGAGCTTTTCGGATCGGCGACGTGCTCTTCGATCCTGACGCCGGCCTGGTAGCTCTCGCCGTCGGTCAAGTACACGACGCGAACGTCGCCATGAGCCGTGCGGACGCGTTGAATCAATCCACCTGCAGCGATCACTTCATCGTCGGGATGCGGGGAGATGACGAGCAGGCGGGCGCCGTCCTCGATCGCGAGCGTCTGCGTGCGCGGCCTGCCAGTCGACGCGCCGTCATCGGTCGCGGCGATCGGCAGCGCGGCCAGTGAGGCGGCGAGCGCGACGACGCGAAGTGACATCTGGACATTGCAGGTCAGCAATGCTGATGCCGATTCGACTGGATTCGCGACGGGGTCTCCGAGCTCGTCCGAGGGATGCTACGATCTTTACACGCGCCCGTAGCTCAGTTGGATAGAGCACCGGCCTTCTAAGCCGGGGGTCGCAGGTTCAAGTCCTGCCGGGCGCGCCACTTTTCGAAGGCCCGTGTGACACACGTGTGACACTCCGTCAGGCATTCTGACCTCCTGAGACTGCCTTCAGGGTCCGCCGCTTCCAGCTGACCTCGAGTTCGCTCCGCAGTTCTTCGTCCGTGACGTTCAAGTAGCGCTGCGTCTGCTGGACGCTCGCGTGTCCGAGCATCAACTGGATGATGCGGATGTCGACGCCATCCGCCAGGAGCCGGCAGGCGCCCTCATGGCGCAGGTCGTGCCAGTGCAGGTCGTTTGCTGCAGCTTGGCGCGATCGACTCGTGCGCCGGGCTTGTTGCGTTTCGTGTCGTAACCGTTTGCCAGCAGGAGTAGAGATTCCCAAGCGGTCCTGAAGCTGCCGGCGAGCTCTCCGTTGTCCGTTCCGAACACGAATGCGTTCGACTCAAGCTTCTCGCGTCGTCGCAGAATCGCAGCGAGGCGACCTTCCGGGTCGAATGGGATGCGGCGGTTTTCTTTGTCCTTAGAGTGCAATGGACGCGGAAGCGCGCCGGGCGGGTCAAGGGCGCGCAGTGGCGAAGCGAACCCTTGACGCGCCCAAGCGGTTCCGCAGAATCAATCGCCGGAGCGACCTGAGGTCACCCTCGATTAAGCTTCTTCACCAATCGCCCTACATCCGGAACGTTCAAAAAATCGCCGGGACGCGCCACGTTCACCGCCTGATACTGTTTTCATCGAAGTGCCCGGGCGCCGTGTTCACCGTGATGATGAACTCGGCATTTGCCGCCAATGCGCATTCCAAAAAACGGTTGTCCGGCTCGTGCCGGATCACGCTGAGCTCAGTCAGCGGATAGCAGACGGGAAAGCTCTCGACAATCTCAGCGACGAATTCGGGGTGGTTGCCTAGGACGTCCGCGTACTCCTCGAGGATGGCCGGACTGACCCAAGCCTCAATGAGACCGGCGCGGGCGAGCTCGTAGATCAGCGCCGACGCGTTGTTCTCGGCCGGGAAAGTCGCGAGCTTCAGAATGCAGGTGTCAAGGACGACCCGCAAGATAGGGCCTGGCGCGGCGCAGCGCCCGTGCGCGGCGCTTGGTTTCGACGAACGCAACCGCCTCGGCTTCGGTCATGGTTTTGCCGCGGCTCTGGCGGTGCGCTCGTGCCAGTGCCGGAGACAACTTGAACCGGACCACCTTGCCACCAACGACGGCCGTCGCATACATGACACCAGCGTATGCGAAGGCGGCGAGCGACTCAAGCGATCCTCAGCCTGCATTGCATCCGGGTCCCACGTCGTTTGTCCGGACGAAATACGGCAACATCGCGTGCGCTTTCTGGCCGCGCGACAACCCGCGATCTGACACGCAGCCGCCTTCGCTTCTCGCTCTGAACTGGGCACGCGGAACCGAGACGTGAACGACCCCGTGGACGCGCTCGGGGAGCCGCCGCGGCCTCCACGGCCCGACGTGTCTGGTTGCCGCTCGTCGTCGCGCGAATCATGGTCGCGAGGGTCGAAGATCTCCCGACCTTTTCGGTAGATGGCTTTGAACCGCAGGACGTCGTGCGGCTTCTCCAACGAGCTGACGGGCAGGTCGCCGAGCCTTGATCGCCTTGAGCCGGCCGTTTACAGTCACCGGATCGCGGAGTCCTTCCGCCTCGACGTAGTTCGTGAAATACAGGTCGAGGAAATCCGCGACCGTTACGCCGACGGCGGTTTTCGGCACGCTGGGCGCGATGCGTGGATCGCGGCCGGCCATGATCTCCGCCAGGAACTTCGGTTCCCAGACGTGCTCCGCCGTTTGTTTTGACGCGATCGTGTCGGTTGCACCGCCAGCCAACGCGAAATCATCGACGGGCATTCGCCATCGTCTGCCCTGGTGCATGACGTCGAACCACCACGGGTGATTGCACCGCGGGCTCGATCGACAGCCTTTCTGCTTACAGAGGAGACGAGCGCGAAGTGGCGTTGCCTGCTGTTGCCTCGAGTGGCCTCAGGCCGCCTCGGGCATCGTTATGTCGGCTGCGACCATCAGTCAGCCGTTCCGGTTGTAGTAGGTGCTTCTTGCTGTTGCCCCAAGGGCGGCGGCTTGAAGATGCTCCGCGACGATTCGAGGAGCACCATCCGATGCGCACCCGGGCACGGCGCCATCCTGTGAACTTCTCAGGTTGCAATTGTCCTAACCTGATGTCGAACGTGCGCTTCTCGCTGTCAGGTCGTGATCGTGCACGCGTCGGCGACATCTTGGTGGGACATCACTACGCCCGGGTCGACTGCAGGTCGAGATCCTGCGCAAACTGAGCGAAGGTGCCTCCGAAGCTGATTTGATTAACGCCTACTCTCAGCTCACGGGCGAGGACATCCATGCCGCCATGCGTTTCGCGGCCGACACGATCGCTCACGAAGAAGTCGTGTTCATTGGCAAGAAGGACGCAGACACGAATCGAGATTACGGAGTGCGTGCTCCGCCAAGAACCAGACCTGCAGTTCATTCCGCCGGGATGACATCGGTGCCAACGAAATGAGCACGCGGCTCGTGAGGTGGCGATGATTGAAAACGACCAGCGAGAGGGCCCGACCCACTCGACGAACCGATGGATGCCAGGCGATGATGGACGGCGAGCTGGCCGGTGACTAGCGACGAGGCGATCGCAGCTCCACGAGGCGCGACGCGGCATGCCGGCCGAACGGTGATGCGGACGCCGCGGCGCGCGCCGCTTCGAATGCCCGGATGGCCTCGGCGGTCAGGCCCTTCGACTGGAACACAACGCCTCGATAGTACTGCCGGGTCGCCTGAATAGCGCGTCCGCCGCCACTGATCGCGTCGGCCGCGTCCAAGTGCCCGAGCGCACGATCGGCTTCCCCTCGGAGCGCGTAGATTGCGCCCAACGTGCCGTTTGCAAACCCGCGCAGAAGCTCCGTCTGCGCGCCAGCCAGCGCGCGCTCACCGATCGTTGCCGCCTGGTCGAGCGCACCGGTGTGCGCCAGCGCCCAGGCGAGGTTGTTCAGCAGAAGGGCTTCCTGCGTTCGTGCGAGCGGCCCGGCGAGCGCGCTGCGCGCCTGCGCCACCGCTTCGTCCCAGCGCTCGCGGAACATGAGCGCGACGGCGCGGTTGCCGTCGACGAAGGCGCGCATCTTCGCGTTGCGCGGCCACATGGCTGCGGCTTCGTCGAGAACCGCGTCGACCGCGTCGGCGTCCTGCCGTTCGACCGCCGCTGCAAAGCGCCGGCGGAGCGGGACGATGAGAGCGGCCTGATTGATCGCGAGAGCGATGACGAGGATCGTGATCTCGCCGCCAACGACCACAGCCGACGACGAAGCCCGCATCAGTTGAAACCAGATGACCGCCGCGACGCCGGCAGGCAGGAAGACCAGAAATGAGGTAAAGACGGTCTTCTGATAGCGGGTCACGAGCTCACATACTGCGACAGATTAAGCGGGCGCGCGACTGGAGCGACGGCTCCCACAGATCGCCGCGCCTGCGGATTCGCGCTCGGCACCGTGATGTGCTGCCCCCATGAGCTGCGAGTACGAGCACCTGTTCAGCCTAACGTAGCCGCTCTTCGTTCCCGCGCGAATCCACGCTTCGTCGCAACCTGATTGTTCGCAGGACCGCGCGCCGCGATATTGCCGCGCATATCGAGAGACGCGCGCATCGTCCCTGCGCTGTACGTCGGATGGTTGATCATCGGTCCGGTCCCCGGCATATATGTCCGATCACGCTCTTCTTCCCGGGGAATGCTGCCATCCGGATCCTCGAGCACGAGCCGACACTCCGTCTCGCGATGGTGACGGCGCCGATGCGGCGGCTGCCGATCCTGCTGCTGATGTCTAATGGCTATGGAGAGTCCGCGACCGCCGCACGTTGCCAGTCCCGCCCGACAGGATCAGAAAGTGACGTTCTCCGCGACCGGTGTAATGGCGCTCAGGCGCGATCGCTCGAAGCGCACTCAGGTCGCCCACAAGCAGGTATCCTCAGGTCATGTCCGAACTGGCGACGGCTGGGAGACCGGCCGGCATCATTGCGAAGACATCGCGGCGCGTTGCCGTCGCGCTGACAATGTCTATCGGCGTCGGCCTCCTGATGATGAGCGTCTGGAGAAGTTCTCCGTCCTCGCTCTTCCTCCGCACCATCACCCTCGGCCTGTCGGCGACGGCTGCCTTCGGACTCTTCGAGGCGTGGCCACGCAGTCTGCCGCAGTGGCTCCAGCGATGGGCATTGCAAGTCGTTGCGGTCGGCGCTCTCGTGCCGGTGACGACGTTGCTGATCTACGTTCTGTCCACGCCGCAAAGTGCCCCGCCGTTCTGGAAAGATCCTGACCGGATGAACGGGTGGACGCATCTGACGTTCGCCGCCATCCTCCTGGCGCCGTGGACGGCGCTCGCGGCCGTCGTTCGCCAGAAGGAAGCCTTCGCCCGCGATCAGAAGCTGGCGTTCGCGCTCGAGCGCAGTGAACTCGAGCGAGAGGCGCTCGACGCGCGATTGCATCTGCTGCAGGCGCAGGTCGCACCGCACTTCCTCTTCAACACACTTGCGAACGTGCAGGCGCTCGTCGATGCGGGCTCGCCGCACGCGTCGGCCGTCCTCCGGAGCCTCACCGCGTATCTGCGCGCGGTGGTGCCGCTGCTTCACGAGCCTGCCGCAACGATCGAGCGCGAGCTGCAGCTCGTTCGACCATGTCTCGAGCTGATGCAGATGCGCATGCCCGATCGCCTCCAGTACGCGATGAACGTCGACCCGTCGGCGTTGAAGGTTCGATGTCCTCCGACCACCCTGCTGACGCTGGTCGAGAATGCCGTGCGACACGGGATCGACCCCAGCGAAGAAGGAGGCCGGATCGACATCGACATCGATCGGCGTGGTGAACGCTGCGTGGTCCGCGTCACTGACACTGGCGCCGGACTTCATCAATCGGCGAACGGTCTCGGGACCGGGCTCACGACTCTGCGCGAGCGGCTGCAGCTGATCTTCGGCGATGCGGCGCAACTGCGCCTGACGTCCGGCGCACCCCGCGGCGTCGCCGTCGAAGTCGATATGCCGGCACACGCATGAACGCCCACGCGACAGCGTTGATCGCCGACGATGAACCGCTGCTGCGCGATGCGCTGCGGCGCCAACTTGGGATCGTGTGGCCCGAGCTCGAGATTGTGGCCGAGGCGCGGAACGGACGGGAGGCGGTGAGGTTATTCGACGAGCGGCATCCCGACATCTGCTTCCTCGACGTCCATATGCCGGGACTCTCCGGCGTCGGTGCCGCGAACCACATCGGCCGGCGCGCGCATCTCGTGTTCGTCACGGCGTACGATCACTACGCAGTGCAGGCCTTTGCGCAGGGCGCTCTCGATTACCTGCTGAAGCCGGTCGAACGGGCGCGCCTCGCGGAAACCGTGAGCCGTCTCAAGGAACGTCTGCAGTCGTCGAGGCCGGCGATCAACACCGAGCAGCTGTTGCAGCAACTGAGCGAGCAGCTCGCGAAGCTGCAGAGTGGCGGCGGCAAGAGCGAGGCGCTGCGATGGATTCGCGCGCAAGCGGGGAAAACCGTGCGCCTGATCGCGATCGACGACGTCGATTACCTTCGCTCCGACGCGAAGTACACCATCGTCGCCTGGCGCGATGGAGGGAAACCGGCCGACGCGGTGGTGCGGACGCCGCTGAAGGAGCTGCTCGAGCAGCTTGATGCGGAGCAATTCGCGCAAGTCCATCGGTCGGTCGTCGTGAATCTGCGCGCGATCAGCCATGTCAAGCGGCATGACAACGAAACGGCGGAGATTCACGTAAGGGGCCGAGATGACGTGACCATGGGGTCGATCGCAGGTGTATCGCCGCGTTCGATACGTAGTTCTTTGCGGCGGAGCTGGCGCGGAGTTTGCGGGCAGCCTAGACCCTAAATGCGTCCGGATTCGTGCGTCGGCAGCTCAACCACTCTGTCCTGGCAGTGAATTGTGGCCTCCCAGCGGCCGGACGAGGCGGCATTGCTCGCGGCGATCGTGGAATCCTCCGACGACGCGATCATCAGCTCCGACCTTAACGGCATCATCACCTCTTGGAATCCGGCGGCTGAGCGACTCTACGGCTACCCTGCCTCTGAGATCCTAGGGCAGCCCAATCAGCGCATTATTCCCCCCGATCGGCAGGCGGAAGAAGAGTCCGTTCGCGAACGCATCACATCGGATCAGCCTGTCGAGCATTACGAGAGCGTTCGCGTTCGGAAAGACGGGAGCCTCATCAGCGTGGCGCTGACGGTTTCAGCGCTGCGCGACCGCGACGGCCGCGTCGTTGGCATCTCCAAGATCTCCCGCGACATCTCGGAGCGTAATCGCGCAGCATCGGAAAGAACACGGATCGAACAGCAGCTCCGCCAAGTGATCGACGCCATGAGCGATGCATTCGCGGCTGTCGATCGAACTTGGCGATTCACGTACGTAAACGATCGCTACGTGCAGATGGCGCAGATGCCGCGAGAGCATCTCATCGGGCGCGTTGTCTGGGATGTGTTTCCCGAGGCAACAACGCTGCGTGTCTTTGACGAAGCGCGACGCGCGATGGCGGATAACCGCCCCACCGCTGTGGAGGAGTACTACCCGCCCCTGGACATCTGGTTTCACACGCGGATCTATCCGACGGCGGACGGGTTGGCCATCTTCATAACCGACGTTACCGAAGGGAAGCGCATCGATCGCATTAAAGAGGAATCGCTGGTGACGGCCCGTCGGCTAGCCGCGATTGTCGAATCCTCCGACGACGGCATTATCGGAATGGATCTGGACGGCACGATCACGGCTTGGAATCACGGTGCGGAACGGCTGTACGGATATGACGCGAGAGAGGCCATAGGACGGTCGATTCGTATCGTTGTTCCCGAAGGCCGCCAGGAGGAAGAATCAGAGGTACTCGCGCGCATCAAGCGCGGAGAACGTGTCGAGCACTTCGAAACGATTCGCTGTCGAAAAGACGGAAGCTGCGTTCCGGTGTCGCTATCGCTGTCGCCGATTCGAGATGACGGCGGCAATGTGATCGGCGCGTCGAAAATCGCGCGAGACATTACGGACCGACGTCGCGCGACGGAGCGGGCGGCGTTCCTCGCTGAAGTCGGCGCTGTGCTCGCGGGATCGCTCGACTACGCAACGACCCTGAAGACGGTTGTCAACATGGCCGTGCCATCGATCGCCGATTGGTGTGCTGTGGACATTTTGACGGACGAGCGCAAGCTCGAGCGCCTCGCCGTGGCGCACGTCGATCCCGCGAAGATCGATTTGGCACGGACGATTCGATCGCGTTATGAAGACGCGAGCTCGCCGTACAGCCCCGGCTCCGTTGTTCGGACGGGCACGCCAGCGATCGTAAAGGAGATCTCCGACGACATGATTGTCGCGGCGGCACACGGTGACGATGAGCGCGTTGCGCTCGTTCGTTCGCTCGGGCTTCGGTCGTACATCATCGCGCCCCTCAAGGCCCGCGGCCGGACATTGGGCGCCCTCACCCTCGTGACCGCCGAATCCGGACGCGTTTATAACGACGACGATTTTCGATTCGCCCAGGATGTGGCGTTTCGTGCGGCGCTCGCCGTGGACAACGCGCGCGCGTACGACGATGCGCAGATCGCGAATCGGCTGAAGGACGAGTTTCTCGCCACGCTGTCACATGAATTGCGAACCCCGCTGAATGCGATCCTCGGCTACTCACGGTTGGTACAGTCGGGCATGCTGACACCGGACAAGCACACGCACGCGCTCCAGGCCGTGGAGAGGAATGCGACGGCACTGACGCAAATCGTCGAGGACGTTCTCGATGTCTCCCGAATCATCTCCGGCAAGATTCGTCTGGACGTTCAGCCCGTCGATCTCCCGCGCGTCGTCTCCGACGCGGTCGAGACCGTCCTTCCGGCTGCGGAGGCCAAGCACATTCGTGTTCACACCATTCTTGATCCTTCCGCCGCGCCGATCTCGGGTGATCCCGATCGGTTGCAACAGATCGTCTGGAACCTCGTGTCGAATGCCGTCAAATTCACGCCAAAGAACGGCGTTATCCAGGTGCGACTCGAACGGGTCAATTCGCATGTCGAGATCATCGTCAGCGATACCGGGGTCGGAATTTCGCCAGATTTCTTGCCGCACATCTTCGAGCGTTTCAGGCAGGCCGACAGTGGGACGACCCGTGAGCACGCTGGCATCGGACTTGGTCTCGCCATCGTGCGTCACCTGGTCGAATTGCACGGCGGGACGATTCATGCGGCGAGCGGGGGACCCGAGAAGGGCTCGACGTTCCGCGTGCGATTGCCGTTGATGGTTGTTCATCATGAATCGCCGCCGGAACGACGGGCGAAGCCGACGTCCGAGCCTGCGCGCACGGACACGCCGTTGCCGGACCTAGGGGGACTTACCGTCCTTGCCGCTGACGACGACACCGACGCGCGCGCACTCGTGAGCGAGACACTCGGAAGCCGTGGCGCGAAAGTCATTGTCGTGGATTCGGCGGACGAAGCGATCGCCGCGCTCCAGACAATTCGCCCGGACGTTGTCATCACTGATATCGGGATGGCGCATACAGACGGCTTCGAGTTGCTCAAACGGATTCGCCAATCGAGCGATCAGACGATCCGCGAGGTACCGGCTGCGGCGTTGACCGCGTACGCGCGTGCCGAGGATCGAATGAAGGTCCTTCAGGGCGGG
>Ga0209156_10000833_pt1 | contig 26057 bp, 18 predicted proteins | sample GraSoiAngelo_124_FD_185881 | JGI IMG/M metagenome (GOLD analysis project Ga0209156, IMG submission 185881) | Grasslands soil microbial communities from the Angelo Coastal Reserve, California, USA - 14_0927_05_20cm (SPAdes) (version 2) | ecosystem: Environmental > Terrestrial > Soil > Grasslands... | reverse complement strand
CATCGGCGCCGGGGACATCGGTGAGTGCACCTGGGGTTGGCCGCAGAAGACGGCCGCTCTGATCGACACCATTCCAAATAGCACCGTGTTCACGCTCGGCGACAACGCGTATCCGTACGGGCGGGACGTCGATTATGCGGGCTGCTACCAATCGACGTGGGGTCGCTTCAAGAAGCGCACCCACCCCGCGCCCGGCAATCACGACTATCAAGAGCATCTGCCCACCACTCCTTCGATCGTAGACACGACTGCCGACGGGTACTTCGGCTACTACGGTGTCGCCGCGGGTAACGGACCCGTCGGGAACTACAGTTATGATGTGGGAGCCTGGCACATCGTGGTGTTGAATTCGAGCTTCGAGGAGAAGGTGGTGCTCGGTCGAGTGCTCGACACCACGGCCCAGTTGGCATGGCTCGATGCCGACCTCGCCGCCCACCCCACTCCGTGTACGCTCGCGATATGGCACCACCCCCGTTTCAGCTCCGGTGTGGTGCACGGCAGCGATGCGCGATTGACGTCGTTTTGGCAGCACCTGTACAACGCGGGAGCGGACGTGGTTCTCGCAGGCCACGAGCACAACTACGAGCGGTTCGCCCCCCAGACCGCGGACGGCACGGCCGACCCGGCCCGGGGAATCCGGGAATTCGTCGTCGGCACGGGCGGCGGAGGCTACGACACGCTCGACACGTCGAAGGTCACTCATGTCGGGAATAGCGAGGCCGGAAGCGTCGATCACGGCGTGCTCAAGCTCACGTTGATGGACGCCTCGTACCACTGGGAGTTCATTCCCGTCGGCTACACGCTCGCGGTCAATCAGACACCCCCCGAGTACAGCCACACCGACTCGGGCACCGGGTCATGTCACTGATGAGCACGACCTACCAGGCCACCGCCCCCCCGCCGGTCAACGGCGCCGCGACCGCCCCCGTGTGGTCCTCGCCCGCCCGCACCGAGAGCGGATTGGCGCGCGTCCGCGAGGCAACGCCGCCCGAGCTGGGCGACTGGGACGACCTGATCGCGCGGTTCTGGAACCATCGCGTGACTCATCGGCGCAGCTGGATCGAGTCGTTGGCGGACGCGGGGTGCGGGGAGCCGCTCTATCTCGTGTGGGAAAAGAGCGGTGAGGTGGTAGGCTGCATGCCCGGCCTCCTCGCGCGCGTCGGGCTGTGGCGCGGCTTCGGCTCGCCCTTGCCGGGCTGGCAGACGGTGAGCCTGGGGCCCGTGTGGGACCGGCGCCGCATATCGGCCCGCGAGCTCGTCGGCCTGCTGGTGCCCTATCTCGAGCTGGTGCACCGCGTGAGCTATCTCGAGCTGATGACGCCCGATCTGGCGCCGGCCGTGATGCGCGCGCTCGGATTCCGCGGCGAGCCGGCGCCCACCTTTCGCGCGCCGCTCTATCCCGAGGACGAGATGCGCACCTTCCGCGGCCTCAAGGACAGCGCCCGTCGCAACGTGCGGCGCGCCGAGCGGCTCGGCCTCGTCGTCCGGTTCGAGCAGGACGAATCGTTCGTGGACGAGCACTACGACCAGCTGCGCGAGGTGTACCTCCGAGGCGGCAACGCGGTGCCGTTCAGCCGCAGGCGCGTCCAGCAGTGCTTCCGGCACATGCAGCAGGCGGGTCTCCTGATCGCCGTCTCGGTCCGGATGCCCGACGGCACGTGCATTGCGACCGGCACGTTCTTCATCGACCACCAGGAGTTGCACCTGTGGATGTGGGCGCACCGTACGCGCTACCGGTGGTATCGCCCCACGGAGGTCATGACCTGGACCGTGATGCAGCGCGCGCTCCGGGCAGGGTGCGTGACGTTCGACCTGAACGGAGAGGGCGTGTTCAAGGAGAAGTTCGGCGCCGTACCCGACGTGACGAAGCATCGCTGGGTGCTGGGCAACCCGCCCTGGCTCAGCTCCCTGCGCTTCTGGGCCGAGCGGGGCTATCGGGTGCAGCAGGCCATCCGCGGGCACCTGGCGCGACTGGTGGGAGCCGCGACCCACGGCCTCGCGGATCGAGAGAGCCAGGATCGCCATGACGACCGCTGAGCAACCCCGCGCCACGGTCCGGCAGGCGGCGCCGGCGACGCTCGTCGAGCGGCTCGCCGACGCCCTGGAGAGCGCCGGCATCGCGTACTGCCAATGGAAAGGTCATTCCAAGCGGAACCGCTGGATGACGGGCGCCGGCGACCTGGATCTGCTGGTGGACGCCGCCGCGTGGCCTGCCCTGGTCGAGGTGCTCCTGCAGCTCGGCTTCAAGCGCGCCGTCGCGCCGCCCTGGCTGCAGCTCCCGGGCGTGGACAGCTACGTGGCCTACGACCAGGCGGGTGGCGCGCTGTTCCACGTGCATACGTACCATCGCATCGTCATCGGCCTGCCGTGGCGCACGACGTACGCGGTGCCGCTCGCGGAAACGGTGCTCGCCGGCGCGACGCCGAGCTTCGTGGTGCGCGCGCCGGCGCCCGAGCACGAGCTGCTGCTGGTGCTGCTCCAGGCGGCGCAGCGATCCACGGTGCGGGACATCGTACAGCGGGGCCGCTCGGACTGGATCGCCGCCACGCGGCGGGAGCTGCAGCGGCTGGAGCCGCGCGCCGAGTGGTCCAAGCTGGTCGCGACCATCGAGCGGGACCTTCCCTCGGTCTCCGTGCGCCTGTTCGAGCGCTGTCTCGACGCGTTCCTGGCCGACGCGTCGCGCTGGCGCACCTGCATGCTGGCACGCGCGCTCACCTGGGGGCTGCGCCCGTTTGCGCGCCGCCCGGCCCTCGGCGCCACCCCGCGGGCGATCGCGGCGCGCGTCGCGAGTGCCATCGGGTTGCCCGCACCCGTCGAGGGCAAGGGGCTCATAACCGGCGGACGGGTGCTCGCCCTCGTGGGCGGCGATGGCGCGGGCAAGACGACATGCGCCACGGAGCTGACCGCCTGGCTGGGACGTGAGCTCGCCACCCTGCGCGTGCATCTCGGCCGCCCGCCGCGCTCACTCGCGAGCCTCGCGGCCGGGTGCGCCTTGAAGGTCGCGCGCTGGCTCCACGCAGGCCTGGCGGCGTATTTCGAGCTGCTGCGCTGCGTGTGTACGGCCCGCGATCGCTATCGGCTGTACCGGCGGGCCTGGCGCTTCGCCGCGCGCGGCGGCGTCGTGATCGCCGAGCGCTATCCCATCCCCGCGAACTACGCGCTCTGCGGACCGAGCGAGGAGCAGGGCGTCCAGACGGGGCTCGACACCGGGGTCGCCCGCCTGCTGCGCCGGGTCGAGTGGACGTACTACGAGTGGATGCGACCCCCGGACGCGACGATCGTGCTGCAGCTCGACCCGGAGCTCGCCGTGAGCCGCAAGACCGACGAGCCGGAGGACTACGTTCGCGAGCGCGCACAGATCGTGTGGAACACCGACTGGGCGGGCGTCGATGGCGTCTACATCGTCGACGCCGGGCGAGCGCTTCCGGAGGTGCTGAGTGATCTCAAGTCGCTGGTCTGGTCGCTCATCTGACGCCGCCGCCCTGACCGCACCGGAGCCCGGGGTGCGCCCGCTCGTGATCGAGCTGGTCGGACCCGCGGGCGCGGGGAAGAGCACCCTGGCGCGTCAGCTGGGCAATCGCCTCGGCGCGCCCGGTGCCCCGCTCGGCCTGTGGGGCCTGCCGCTGCCTCGCCTCGCGGCGCACGCCGCCCGCCTGCTGCCGACGTTCTGGGGATTCGTGCGCGACGGGCAGCAGCCCCTGTGGGCCGAGCAGACCCAGCTCGTCCGTCTCGAGACCCTGAGTGAGCTGGTGGACCGCCGGCGCGCCGCTGGGCGGTCCGTCGTGCTCGACGAGGGACCCGTGTTCGCGCTCAGCTGGATGGAGGTCTTCTACCCCCGGCGCGAGGGCCCGCGCCGGGCCGCCTGGCGCCGGGGGGTCCTGTCCCGCTGGGCCCGGCTGCTCGACCTCATCGTCCTGGTCGACGCGCCCGATCCGGTGTTGACCTACCGGCTGCGCACCCGCACCAAGGCGCATCCCTTGAAGCACAGCCCGGACGCGGTGATCCATGCGTTCACGGCGCGCTTCCGCACGGCGTTCAACCACGTGGGCGCCGAGCTGCGCGCGGCCTCCGGGCCCCGGCTCGTGACCTTGTACACGGGCGACGAGCCGAGCGGTCGCACGACAGAACGGCTGGTCGCCGCCGTGGAGCGGAGCATCGATGTCGAGTGACGCCGCGGCCCTCCGGACCGAGCGCGCCGGCCTCGCCGGCCGCGCGTCGCACGCGCCATCGCTCACCGGTCGGGCGTCGCTCAACGCCGTCCAGTCGCTGCTCGACTATGGCGCGAAGCTCGGCGTGGGGCTCGTCGTCACCCCCATCGTGGTGACCGGGCTCGGGCGCTCGCTGTTCGGCGTGTGGGAGATGCTCAACCGCCTCGTCACGTATATGAGCGCGGCCGACGGCCGGCCCACCGAAGCGCTGCGCCTCGTCGTGTCGAGCCGCCAGGCCGTGGAAGACGACGCCCTGCAGCGTCGCGCCGTGGGCGCCGCACTGCTCATCTGGGTGTTGTTCCTGCCGCTCATCGCCGCCGTGGGCGCGATCCTGATCTGGATCGCCCCGACCATCACCCAGGTCGCGCCCGAGCTGCGCGGCGGCGTCCGCGCCGTGACCGCGCTCCTGCTCCTGAGCTTCTTCGTCACCCTGGTCGCCGGCGTCCCCGAATCGGTGCTGCGCGGCATGAACCTCGGGTATCGGCGTATGGGGCTGCAGGCGAGCCTGAACGTACTGGGCGGGCTCCTGACCGTCGTGGCGGTGCGGGCGGGGCTGGGGCTCGTGGGGCTTGGGGGAGCGCAGGTGGGGGTCGCCACCGTCACCGGCGTGCTCTTCTGGCTGCTCGCCCGGCGCTACATCCACTGGTTCGGCGTGGCGCGGCCGGGACGGGCGGACGTCATGCCGCTCCTGTCGATGAGCGCGTGGCTCACTGTGGGCGAGGCGGTCGCCAAGCTGCTGCTCGCGTGCGACGTGATCATTCTCGGCTGGGTCGTGTCGCCCGCGGTCGTCACCACTTACGTGCTCACCGGCTACGCCGCGCGCACGGCCGTCGGGATCCACGTGTTCGCGGCGGGGGCGGCGATGCCGGGCCTGGGGGGTCTGATCGGTCGCGGCGAGCAGCACCGGGCTCGCGCCGTGCGGCGTGAGCTCCTGACGCTTACCTGGCTGTTCGCCACCACGGTCGGCGTGACGGTCCTGTGCTGGAACCGCTCCTTTCTCGGGCTGTGGGTGGGACAGGAGCACTACGGCGGGCCGTGGCTCGACCTGCTCATCGTCCTCGTGGCGGTGCAAACCGTCTTCATCCGCACCGACGCCTACGTCATCGACGCGGCGCTGCGGCCCCGCCCTCGAGTGCTCGCGGGCGCGGGTGCGGCGCTCGTGACGATCGCCCTGGCGGTGCCGCTCACCCGCCTGTTCGGCGCCGTCGGCCTCTGCGTCGGCCTGCTGGGCGGCCGCGCGGTGCAGTCCGCGGCGTACCCGTTGCTCGTGCGGGACTCGCTCGGCAGCCGCGGCAGGTCCCACTGGGGCGAGCCGGTGCGTCTGGCGGTCGTCACGGCGTTGTTGTTCGCCGCCGCGCTGTTGGTCGGCCCGCGGTTGCGGACGTCGCACTGGGTCGTGTGGGGCGCCGGCGTGGCGCTCACCGCCGCCCTCGCATTCCTCACCGCGCTGCTCGCGGGGCCGTCGGGCGAGCGGCGTCGGCTGGTGCTGGCGCGGCTGCGCGCGCTGCGGCCCGCACTGGGGTGGTGACCATGCAGCCCGCGCTGTCGCTTCCGCCCGCTGCACGCCCCGCCCAGCCGCGGCCGCGCGGACCTCAGCCCGTGGCCGCCACGCGGCCCAGCGTGCAGCCGGTGGTGCGCTGGGCGCTCTATCTCTTCGTCTGCTCGATCCCGTTCGAAATGCCCCAGCGATCGCTGCCGATCGAGATCCCGACGCTCGTGGGCTGCGTCTTTCTCCTGGCAACGCTCCTCGACCGCCGCGCGGCCTACCGCCGCATCGACGTCCCGCTGGTCGCCTTCACGGGGTACCTGTGGATGTTTGCGGTCGCCGCGCTCGTCAACCTCTCCCCGCACGAGCCCTACGTCCTGAAGTTCTTCCTTGAGATGCTCCAGGTCGTGTTGTTGTTCTGGACTGGCGCCAACGTGATGACGGACGAGCCGGTGCGCGTCACCGCGCTGCGGGCGTTCGCCTTCGCCTGTGCGGCACGCGCCGCGCTCCAGGTCTTCGGGATCGCCCGGAACGAGAAGGCCCTCTGGACGGGGGGCGAGAGGATGTCCGCGCTGGGACAGAACGCCAATCTCAGCGCCCTGATCCTCTCGTGCGGGTTGCTCGCGGCGCTCGCACTGACGAACCGCCAAGGACGTCGTTGGCCCGCGATGGTGCGCTGGCCGCTCGTCGTCCTGATCGCCGTCGCCGTCGTGCAAACGGGCTCGCGCGGCGGGTTGCTGGCGCTCAGCGCTGGCCTCCTGACGTTCCTCGGTCGAGAACCGACCCGGTGGGCTCGTCTCCGCAACGGTGTTGCCGCCCTCACCGCGCTCGGCGTGCTCGGGTTCGCCGCTTACCACTCCGAGGGCATGCGGAACCGCCTGGCTGCCGCGGCCGAGAGCGGCCAGCTCGCCGGACGGGAGCGCATCTACCCAGCCCTCCTCGTGATGATCCGCGAGCGGCCGTGGCTGGGCTGGGGCCCCGTCGACAACCAAGTAGAGCTGGAGCGGCGACTGAAGGAGCCGGGGTTCGTCAAGCGTGACGCCCATAATCTCACGCTCGAGCTGCTCACGAGCACCGGCGTGGCTGGCACGATCCCGTTCTTCATCGGACTCGCTTGGTGCGTCCGATCCGCATGGCGGGCGCGGCTCAGCCCGTCGGGCGTCCTGCCGTTCGGCATGCTCGTCACGATGCTGACGGGCACCATGAGCGGCACCTGGATCGCGTCCAAGATTCTGTGGCTCGTGCTTGGGCACGCCGACGCGGCCGGGCGCGGGCGAGGAAGCTGACCATGTGCGGCCTCGCCGGGCGGTTTCATCCGCAGGCCCTGGCCCCCGACCCCGGGTGGGCGGGAAGGGCCGACGAGCTGCTGCGCCATCGGGGTCCCGACGGCGCCGGCCGCTCCCGCGACGAACGCTGCGAGCTCGTCCACCGGCGTCTGGCGCTCATCGACCTCTCGCCCCGCGGGGCGCAGCCGATGACCAACGAAGACGGGAGCGTCCAGGTCGTCTACAACGGTGAGATCTACAACCACGGCGACCTGCGCGCCGCCCTGGCGCGCCGGGGGCACGTCTTCAAGAGCAGCTCCGACACTGAAGTCCTCGTCCACCTCTACGAAGAGGAGGGCGCGAACCTCGTAGGAGCGCTGCGGGGCATCTTCGCCTTTGCGATCTACGACCGGCCCCGGCGCCGGCTGCTCTTGGCCCGCGACCGCTACGGCGTGAAGCCCTTGTTCTATGCGGAGCTGGACGGTGAGTGGCTGTTCGCGAGCGAGATCAAAGCGATCCTCGCCCGCCGCGGCTTCGCGCCGCGGCTCGATCGCCAGGCCTGCTACGATTTCCTCGGCCTGGGCTACGTGCCGGAGCCGGCCACGGGGTTCGCGAACGTCCGCGCGCTCCCGCCGGGAAGCGTCCTCAGCATCGCGCCCGAGGGCGAACGCCTCGAGTCCTACGACAGCGTGGTCGCGGCGCCCCGGCCCGAGCGCCGGCTCGACGACACCGTCGAGGCCCTCGCCGACCGGCTGCTCAGCGCCGTCCGCCGGCAGTCCGTCGCCGACGTCCCGGTCGCCGCGCTGCTCTCCGGCGGCATCGATTCCTCGCTCGTCGTCGCCACGCACGAGCGGGCCGGGCTGGGCCCCACATCCACCTTCAACGTGCGCTTCCCGGACAAGGAGCACGACGAGACCGACGCGGCGCTCGCTGCGGCCACGCACTACCGCACCCGGCACCATACCATCGACCTCGCCGACTCGGCGCTCGCTCCCGACGCGCTGTTCGACTTGCTGCGTCACTTCGACCAGCCGTTCGCCGACACCAGCCTGGTGCCGATGTACTGGATCTCCCGCGCGGTGCGGCAGCAGGGGATCATCTGCACGCTCTCGGGGGACGGCGGCGACGAAGTGTTCGGAGGATATCCGTGCTTCTGGCGCGCCAACCAGCTCATGCGGGCGTCGGCCCTGCCCGCGTGGCTGCGTCATGCCACGCGGCGCACCACCCGCGCCCTGACGCACTGGACCGAGAACTGGGGCCGGCAGGTGACCAAGGCGCTTACGCTCGCCGAAGCCGGTCTCAACGACTCGAGCGTGCTGCTCGCCGGGCTGGCGAACTACTTGAACGAGGACCAGAAAGCGGAGCTGGTGCAGCCCGAGGCACGCGACGGACTCGCCCCCGTGTATCGGCTGTTCGACGGCTACGACCCGGCGCCCGCCGGCGACCTGGAAGAGCTGTCCCGCCGCATGACGGAGACGTGGTTCCGCGTCAGCCTGCCGTCCGACATGCTGCGGAAGGTGGACATGATGAGCATGCGGGCAAGCATCGAGGTGCGGGTGCCGCTGCTCGACGAGGACGTCGTGGCGCTGGGGCTGAGCCTGCCCCACCGGCTCAAGACCAACGGGCGCTCGGGCAAGCTGGTGCTCCGCACGCTGGCGCGCCACTGGTTGCCGCGGGAGGTGGCGCGCCACCCGAAGCACGGGTTCTCGATCCCGCTGGACGTGATGGTCGGCCCACAGGTTCACGCGGCCCTCGACGATGTGTTGCTCTCGCCGCGAGCCCGCAGCCGCTGTGTGGTGGACGATGCGCTGGTGCGCGGCTGGCTCGACGCGTTCCGGCACCCCCGCCCCGATCAGGGGAGCGGGGGCGGCACTATCAGTCGCGGCGGGCTGTATCAGCGGGTGTTCACGCTCCTGGCCCTCGAGCTGTGGCTCGGGGACCACCACCTGTCGTGGTGAGCCGATGCTGATCACGTTTTCGGGTCTCGACGGCGCCGGCAAGTCCACCCTGGTGCGCTGGCTGCAGCAGACGCTCGAGCGGCAGAACCGACCCGTGGTGGTCTTCCATATGAACGACCACGTCGGCGTGTACGCCTCCCTCCGCCGGCTGCGGAACCAGCTCGGTGGCGCCCCACCCCGCAACGACGGAGCGGGCGCGCTGCGCCGCGTCCGCGACGCCCTCGTCTGGGGCAAGCTGCTCAGACGGGTGATCTACCCGCTCGACCTCCTCCTCTTCCTGGCCTATCGCCTGTACCACGAGTACATCCGCCGGCGCGTCGTGATCATGGACCGCTATTTCTACGACACGCTCGTGGACGTCGCCGACGGCCGGCACTGGGGTGTGCTGCGGCTGCTGCAGCGGCTCACCCCCACTCCCGACGTGGCCGTGCTGCTCGACGTCGGGCCCGAGGAATCGTATGCGCGCAAGCGCGACTACCCGATCGACTACCTTCGGAGCCGCTGGCTGGCGTATCGCACCGTATTCCCCTGGGTACGGGGCGCCCTCGTCATCAAGAACGACGACCTGCACGCCGCCCAACAGGCGGTGGCCCGGCTGGTCGGCGAGCGGGTGGTCGCGTGACCCTGACGCGTGAGGAGCGGCTCGCCGGACTGACGCTCGGGCTGCTGCTCGGGGAGCGCGTCTCCACGGACGGGCTCGCCGACGTCGACTGGAGTCTCCTGGCGGGGTTGGCGGAGCAGAACGCCGTCCTGGTGCGCCTCGCCGACCGGCTTGCCGCCTGCGGCGTGCACCCGCCGCGCCGCTTCGCCGCACCGGCGGAGCGAGAGCGGGCGCGCGCGCGAGTGGCGCTCGACGTGCTCGCCCGGATCCACGCGGCCGGCGTGCGCCATGGCATCGAATGGCTCCTGCCCAAGGCATGCGATCGTTATCCGGACCTCGGCGACGATCTCGACCTCCTGGCGCTGGCCGATGGCGACGCGGTCGACCGGCGTCTGCTCGAGGGCCTCGGGGTCGTCCCTCACGGGCCGACGCTCGCCAACCGGCTGGCGGGGAGCACCGTGTACCGCGTCGCGGGCGCGGACCTGGTGCTGGATATCCGACACGGCCGGCTGGGCCACGCGGGCCAGCACGCCGGCTACGTCGCCCGGCTGTTCCGCAACCGACGCACGATGGCGCTCGGCGGGCTGGCGTGCGCGAGTCCGGCCCCGGAGGACCAGCTGGTGCTGCAGGGCGTGGAGAAGGTGGTCGCCCGGCGCGCGTTCCATCTCACCGATGTGCTGCACACGATCGCCACGATCCGCCGCGGGGGTCTCGACTGGGACTACGTCATCGCCACCGCTCGCGCGCTGGGCGCGCGGGCGGGACTCTCCTGTTACCTCCACCTCGTCGACGACATCCATGCCCGCCTGCTGGGCGGCGAGCTGCTGACGCGCGGCACGCGCCGGGCGTTGGGCCCGCGTCTCTCCCGCCGCGCCCGCTTCGATCGGACGGGGTTCCACTGCTCCGCGCTCTGGGTCACCGGCCGGGTCCACGCCCGGCAGCTGGCTGGGGCGCTCGTCTCCCGAGACTGGGCGGCCGCCCGGCGCCTCGGGCTGTGGCCGCTCGCGGCGCTCGGCGCGCGCCTGACGCGGCACACCGCCACCTTCCACGCCTGGCCTCGGGCAGCGGAGGCAGGGACCTCATGACTCGCCCGACGCCTTTCGTCTCCGTGATCGTGCCCTGCCGCAACGAGGAGCAGCACCTCGGCCGTTGCCTCGAGTCCATCCTCGCGAGCGACTATCCGCGCGACCGCCTGGAGCTGCTCGTCGTCGACGGCATGAGCACCGACCGCACCCGCGACATCGTCGCGTGGTACGCCGCCCGCCACTCCATCATCCGACTGCTCGACAACCCGCGACGCATCGCCCCGTGCGCGTTGAACATCGGCATCCAGGCGGCGCGCGGCGAGGTGATCCTGCGCATGGATGCGCACGTGATCTACCTGCCCAGCTATCTCCCGATCCTCGTGCACGCGCTGCTCGAGCGCGGGGCGGACAACGTGGGCGGGGTGCTGGAAACGCTCCCCGGCGCCGACACCGCGGTGGCACGCGCCATCGCGCTCGGCCTCGGGCACCGCCTCGGCGTCGGCAACTCGTATTTCCGCGTGGGGGCGTCCCAGCCCCGCTGGGTCGACACGGTGGCGTTCGGCTGTTTCCGGCGCGAGGCCTTCGAGCGCGCCGGGTTGTTCGACGAAGAGCTGGTGCGCAATCAGGACGACGAGTTCAACTTCCGGCTCATCCGGCGCGGCGGGCGCGTGCTGCTGATGCCGACCGCGCGAGCCTATTACGTCGCCCGCAAGTCGCTGCGGCAGCTGTGGCGCATGTTTTTCCAGTACGGCTATTTCAAGCCGCTCGTCGCGCGCAAAGTGGGGCGCGTGATGACGCTGCGGCAGCTCGTCCCGAGCCTGTTTCTCACGAGCCTGGCGGCGAGCGGCCTCGCGGCCGTGTGGTGGCGACCTGCCGCCCTGGCGGGCGCGGGGCTGGCGGCGGCGTACGCGGCGGCGGTGTTCGGCGCCAGCCTCGCCGCGGCGCCCCGCCACGGGCCCCGTGTAGCCGCCGCGCTCGCGGTCGTGTTCCCGGTGCTCCACGGCGCCTACGGCCTCGGGTTCTTGCTGGGACTGGCACATCACGTGCTGCGCCCCGTCCGACGAGCGCCCGAGCTATCCGCCCTGCCCATGTCGCGGTAGGCGCCACGGGCGCGGGATCAATGGTACTGGTACGCGCCGATCGTGTACACCGTGGCGGGGCGCGCCACGCCGTCGGCGTCATCCGGTACGATCGCAAGACGCAGCCCGGCGCCGATCGCCGGGCTTGCCGCCTGCACACGAAAATCGAACGCCGCCGCATTCACAAACAGGGGATCGGTGTTGTTCAAGTTCCCGGCATACGCGACGGTCGCCGAGTCTCCCGTGCTCACGGGGCCACCCATCGTCAGGTTGTTGCTGAGGATCGTGTTCATGAGACTACCGGTGTCGAACCACACGCCAGCCGTATTGGGATTGTAGAAGACATTGTTCGCGATCAACAGATTGGTGGTCGCCGTCGCGACGATGATATGGCCGGGGCGCCAGGGGTTCGTGCCGACGAAGGTGTTGTTCGCGATAGTCAAGCCATTGACGTCGGTGCCGGCGCTGTCGAAGCGCTGGATCGCCCACCCATGCACGAGGTTGTAGAAAACATTGTTGCGGATGACGACGTTGTCGCCCACCCCGTGATAGACGGCGTGATCGTGGTTCTGCCAGTAGGTGTTCGTCGGCTGGCAGCCCTGCTCCCCGGCCCCGAGCCGGCCGATATCGTGGATCACGTTCCGTTCGATCACCAGGTTCCTGTCGTATGCGTCCACGCCCACGATGCCGTCCTTGCTGTCGGTACAGATCCGCCCGACGTCGTGGATCACGTTTTGCGACACGACCACGTCATGTCCGAGCTCGGCGTCGATGCCGTAGCGAAGGGTATTCCGCACGTCGAACCCCTCGACCCGCACATAGGACCCCGTGATCTCGATGCCGGTCGTCGACGTGGCGTTCCGGCCGTCGATCACCGCACCCCCCGGACGTGCCGCCCGCAACACGAGCCAGGCGTTCGGCGCGCCGCTCCGGGCGATCGTGACGACGTTCCCGGCCCCGGTATACACACCGTCGTTGACGATGGCCGTGTCACCAGGGGGGAGCACGTCAGCCGCGTGCTGGATTGTCTGCCAGGGCGCGGCGCTGGTGCCCGGGTTCGTGTCGTTGCCGGCGACCGCGTCGACGTAATGGCTCACGCCGGCGGCGGGTTGCGTCACCGAAACCAGGGTCGTGCCGCGCTTCCCCTCAGTCGCCGCCGAAATGGTCGCAGTCCCGAGGCCGACGGACGTGACGAACCCGCTCGTGTTGCTGGCCAACCCCGCGGTGCTCACGATCGCAACGCTCGAATCGCTGCTCGACCACGCGATGGTGCGCCCCGGGAGCACATGACCCCGCGCGTCCATGGGCGTAGCGATGAGTTGCGCGGTCTGGCCGAGCGGCAGGCTCGCGGTCAGCGAGCTCATGGCGACCGTGTCCACCCCGTTCGGGGGCGGCCGAACCGGGTTCTCCGCATGGCACGCGCTGATAACGGCAAGGAGCGAGAGAGGGCGGGCGCGGGAGCGTTTCATGCTCGGAGCAGTAGGACGCCGCAGCAGCACGTGGCAAATCCCCTGCCAACTCGTCACGCGCCACCGGCGGCGCAGCGGCACGGGAGTGAGGCCTCGTGGCTGCGTCGAGGCCACAACTGTGGCACAAGCTGATCCGTCCGCCTCGAACGGCCGGCGCACGTCCGCCACGTCAGTCACGCGCATCGTTGCAGACATGTAGCACAATTGTTGCAGGCTCCAGGCCGGCCCAAAAAGGGTATCTCGATGCCTGATCGCCTCACCGCCACATCCCGGGCCGACGCGGCGTCGCGGGACGCGGCCGTTGCCACCACTCCGTGGGCGCGCGAGGAAGCCCGGATCCGCGCGGCGTATTCCAGACGCACCCATGACGGAGCACAGTACTCTTGGGCCCGGATGGGACACGTGTTCCAGGCCCAGGAGCGCGAACGCTACCTCCTCCGTACGCTCAGGCGTCACGGCATGTTGCCGCTCGCCGACAAGCGAATCCTCGAGGTCGGCTCGGGCACGGGGGGACGCCTGCGCGACTTCATCAAATGGGGAGCCACGCCGGAGAACATGATCGGCGTCGAGCTCTTGCCCGACGAAGTCGCCAAGGCGCGGGCTCTTCTGCCGCCCGGCGTGACGCTGCTGTGCCGGAACGCCGCGGACCTCCCGTTTCCCCCAGCCGCGTTCGACATCGTCCTGCAATCCACCATGTTCACGTCAGTTCTCGACCCGGCGCTCAAGCGGCGGGTCGCCCAGGAGATGGTGCGCGTCCTCAAGCCGACGGGACTGATCGTCTGGTCCGACTTCCGCTTCAACAACCCCTGGAATCACGACGTGCGGGGAATCGCGAAGCGGGAAATCACCGAGTTGTTCCCCCTGTGTCGAGTCGAGCTCCGTCGCACCGGCCTCGCCCCACCCCTCGCCCGCCGCCTGGCCGAATACTCGTGGCTCGCGACCTATCTGCTGTCGCAGGTCCCGTGGCTGTGCGCGCATTACCTTGGCGTCATTCTGCCGCCGGGCCCCGGCCGGGACGCGATCCACTAGCTCGCCACCGCGGTCACCACGAACACCGCGAACTCCGGCGCCGTGGGCGGCGCCGGCGCCCCGGCGGCACCGGTGGGGGTCGGCGGCATCGTCCGCGTGACAGGAATGTCGACCGAGCGGCCCGAGTACACGCCGCGAACGACCGGCGACCCGAAGAAGTCCTGGACGTCCCGCACCTCGTAGCGCTCGCCCGGTCGCAGCACGTTCGCGAGCCCGACGGCCACGGCGTTCTGCCGCGTCCAATTGTAGATGACGACGTTCGCCCGGCCCCGCTCGTATCGGTTGGGGCGCACAAAGACCTGCGGCCCCTGCACCGGAGCGCGCAGCAGCCGGTTCGTGGAGTCGATGCCCCCCGCCGTGAGGTCGAGCTGCACCACGGGGTGCGCCGCGGGGCCGTACAGGGTGTTGTCGCTCACCGTCGCTCGCCGCCACGCGTGAATGTCGAGCACGACGCTGCCACCCACGAAGTAATTGTGGACGAGTGTGAGCGCACCGTTTTGAACCGTCGCATTCCGCCAACCGAAAAGCACGTTGACCAGCCCCACGCCGGGACTGTAGTACGCCATGTTGTCGCGCGCCACGATGGCATCCGCGGGAGCGCGGCCCCCCACGAGGATGTTCGCCGCCGCCGGGCGTGCGGAGACGGTGCCGTTGTTGAACGCGATGTTGCCTTCGAGCGCAATGTTGTTGAGGAGGCCGCTGCGCGCCTCGGTGTAGACGTGGAGGCCGTAGCCGAACTGATCGAACACGACGTTGTCTCGCAGGACGAGCGGGCCACTGTCGCTCTTCGCATAGATCCCGTGGCCGTTGCCGAACCTCTGACCCTCCCATCCGTTGTTGTAGAAGAGACAACCCGTGACCTCCACGTCCACGGGCCGCGCGTACGTGTAGAATCCGATCCCTCCGTCGTGCACGATCAGGTTCACGTAGCGGGTGTGCGAGGCGTCGTTCACAAGCATGTTGGGGCGCGTGTCCGTCGTGCGGTCGGGATCGGAGTCCATCACCTCGAAACCCCACAGCACCACGTAGTCACCCGTCACCACGAACAGGTCCCCGCGCGACGTGCGAGACGTGGCCCCTGCGCCATCGATCACCGCCCGCTCGCCGCGATACTGCCGCACCACGACGGGGGCCCCCGGAGCGCCGCGCACGCTGCTCACGACCGCTCCCCGGTACGTGCCGCCACGCAGCCAGATCGTGTCACGCGGCGCGACCCGACCACCCCCCCCAGCCAGCCCCGTCGCCAGGTCCCAGGGCCGTGCCATCGTGCCGTCGCCCGCGCTCGAGCCGGACGGCGACACATAGTGACTCCGGCCCCCGCCACCCGGCACACTCGTCAGCAACACGAGGCCCACCGCCGCCAGTCGCAGCGTCATTGGTGGCTCAACACGCTCGTCCACAATTCAACACACAACTCCTGCACAGAAACCACACAGAACGGTCATGATGTTGCGGTGACGCCACAGATGGGCAAGCGGGCTTCGCACGTCACACCAGACACAGGGCTACCCCAAGGCGCGCTCGCTGCCACGAAGGGGCGCGCAAGTTAGGTGCCGCTTCAATCGCCACAAGGGCGTGCCAGCGTCGTCCGAGCGAGCGTCTCCGCACACGTGGCCCGTGTGGCCTGCCGGCGACAAGGCTGCCTGTGTGTGGCGCGTCCTGGACGGCGTCGCACCGCCTAATGATTGGTGGCGCAACGGATTAGTACGCGGGTACGAAAAGCGCGCGACCCTGCGGCGGCGCTGCACGATAGCTGCAGATGACGCAGGGACCGGACACGACCGTTACAGGGCACATCGCGGCCGCATCGTTATGGAGACCCGCGTGGCACGACTGAGCAGCACCCAGGAATCACTCAAGGAGCAGCAGGTGCGGGAGATCCAGCGTCCCCGGCCCGGCACGGTCGGCGCGCACACGCACCCCCAGCGGCTAGTTCCGGATCGCGTCCTGGTCCTGGACGGCTATTCGAACCCCGCCCTCGCGTGCGTGCGCTCGCTCGGGCGGGCCGGCTATACCGTCTTCGTCGCCAGCCACCGCCGCTGGCCGCTGGCGGCCTGGTCGCGCTACTGCGCGGGCACCTGCTGGCACGCGGAAGAGACACTCCAGGGATTCGCCACCGCCCGCGCCTGGGCGCACGCGCACGGCGTACGCATCGTCCTGCCGCTCACCGAGCTGGCGTGCCAGCTCTGCAACGCGGAACGGGGACAATGGGAAGCGCTCGACATGATCGTCGGGTGTGCGCCCGAGCCTCTCGCGCTGCGCGCCTTCGACAAAGGGGCGACCCTACGTCTTGCGGAGGCGTGCGGCGTGGAGATCCCACTCACTCGCTACCCGGCCTCCCTTGACGAGTGCCGGGCGGCGGCGGATGCCATTGGATACCCCTGCATCGTGAAACCCCGGTTCACGGCCGCGTGGAACGGCCTGGGATTCGTTCCCGACCCGGGCCTCTGCTATGTGGCGAGCGCGGCCGGGCTCGACCACGCGGTGCTGACGCGCCGCCAGGGCACACATTGGCCCGTGATCCAGCGGTTCGTTCCCGGGCAGGGGAAGGGCGTGTTCACGGTGTGCGATCACGGGCGCCCCATCGCCTGGTTCGCCCACGAACGGTTGAGGGACATTCGACCGTCGGGCTCCGGCTCGAGCCTGCGGCGGTCCGTGGCGGTGGACCCGCGACTGCGCTCGCGAGCCGAGCGGCTGCTCGAGGCCATGCGGTGGCACGGGCCGGCCATGGTCGAATTCCGCGACGACGGCGTGCACCCCCCGTGGCTCATGGAGGTGAACGGGCGGTTCTGGGGGTCTCTACAGCTCGCGATCGACGCAGGATGCGACTTCCCCCGCCTCTGGGTTGACCTCCTCGCGGGTAAGGTGGTCGACGCTCCCCGTGCGTATCGCGACGGCGTCACGGTGCGCTGGCTCTGGGGAGACGTGAAGCGCTTCCTCTACATCGTGGCCGGGCCACCCCGCGGGTACCCGGGGGCCTACCCCTCGGTGGCCCGGGGCCTGCAGGAGCTTTTCGGCCGCCAGCCGGCCGGCACGCGCCTGGAAGTGTGGGACCGACGCGACAAGTGGCCGGCCGTGGCCGAATGGGTGGAAGGAGTGCGAGACGTGCTCATCCAAGCGCTCAAGAGGCGATGACGAGTACCGGTCGCCCGATCCGGGTGCTGATGCTCACCTGTGCGTGGCCGCCGCCTGACCGCCCGGGGTACACGACCACGTTCATCCGGCGACAGGTAGACTCCCTGCGGGCGGCGGGCGTGGAGATCGAGGTGTTTTCGTTCGCCTCGGGCATGCGGCCCTCGAACTACCTGCGCGCCTGGGTCGGCGCGCGCCGCCACATGCAGCGCGGCGATTACGATCTCGTACACGCACAGTTCGGGCAGAGTGGGTTGGTGGCGCTGCCGAAACGCCTGCCACTCGTCGTGACGTTTCGGGGCGACGACCTGGAGGGCATCGTCGGCGATGACCTCCGGCTCACGCCGGCCGGCCGGGTCTTGAAGTTCGTCTCCCAAGTGGTGGCGCGGGCCGCCGATGCCTGCATCGTCGTGTCGGAGCACCAGAAGCGATTTCTGCCCCCGTCCGCACACGCGCACGTCATCCCGTCGGGACTCGATTTCAGCGTCTTCCGCCCCATGCCTCGCGCCGAGGCGCGGCGCCAGCTCGGTCTGCCCTTGGACCGGCACCTCGTACTCTTCGTCGGTAACCCGTCGGTGCCCCGGAAGCGCTATCCGCTGGCATGTGAGGCGATCGAGGTCGTCAACCGCTCGCTGCCGACCAAGCTGATCGTCGCGTGGGGCATGTGGCACAAGGACATCCCCGTCTTCATGAACGCGTGCGACGCCCTCTTGTTCACGTCGATGCAGGAAGGCTCACCTAACGCCGTCAAGGAGGCCCTGGCGTGCGATCTTCCCGTGGTGTCGGTGCCGGTCGGCGACGTCGCGCAGCGGATCGGCGGCGTGGCCGGGTGCGAGCTCTGCCCCGATGAGGCGCCTGAGTCCATTGCGGCCGCGCTCGAGCGGGTGTTGCGACGCGGGACCCGGGCGGCCGGGCACGCCGCCGTGCAGGACTTGGACGAGCGTCGCCTGGCCCAGCAGGTGATCGACGTCTACCGCTCGGTCCTGGGAGCTCGCAACGGCGCGCAGGCCGTGGTTGCGAAGCGTCGCCCGCCGCGCGTCGTCGCCGCGCGAGGCGCGCCATGACGACCCGCCTCGAGATCGCGAGCCTGGGCTATCACGACGTCACCGACGACCCCTTCGCCTCGGGCTTCCAGCGGGCGGGCGCACGGCCGTTCAAACACACGGTGGCGGGATTCGCCCGCGATCTCGACGCGCTCGCGGGGGTCTCGAATGCTCCACAGCTCGTCACCGATATCGATCTCTCGGCTCCCGGTCGCCACCTGCTGCTCACGTTCGACGACGGCGGCAGGAGCGCGCTGGACATCGGCGACGCGTTGTGCGCCCGGGGTTGGAGGGGCCACTTCTTCATCGTGAGCAATCTGCTCGGGGCCCGCACCTTCCTGGCCGCCGCCGACATCCGCCACCTGCGGAGCTGCGGTCACCTGATCGGCAGCCATTCGCACACGCACCCCGACATCTTCAACGCGCTGTCGCCCCGCCGCATGCTCGAGGAATGGCACACCAGCGCCGACACGCTGTCCCAGGTGCTCGGCGAGCGCTGCGCCACCGCCGCGGTCCCGGGAGGCGATATCTCGCCGCAGGTGCTCGAGTCCGCCGCGGCCGCCGGCCTGCGCGCGCTGTTCACGTCCGAGCCCTGGGTCGTGCCGCGCCGCGTGCACGGATGCTGGATCCTCGGCCGCTACATCGTCAAGGCCTCGACCCCGTCCTCCCGTATCGCCGCCCTGGCGGCGTTTCACGGCTGGCGTGGCGCCCTGTTCGTGCGCCGGGCCAAAGTCGCGGCGCGCGTCGCCCTGCCGTCGCTCTACCGGGCCTACGTCGCCCGCACCACGCGCGAATGGGACGCGGTGGCGGAGCGCCCCTGACCACGTCGGGGCCCCCGCGCGCGGCACGTCGTCGCGCAGTGCGGTTCACCCCGGAGCTCACACCCTCCGTGCGGGCCTTCAACCAGCGGCTGGCGCGCGCCGGGGCGCGGTGGCGCTTCCCGGAGACCGCCGTCCCCGATTGGCTTCCTCGGGTGGCCGGCGTCCCCGTCTGGCAGGATTACTTCCTCCTGCTCGAAGACGATACGGTGCGCGGCGCCTTCGTCCTGAAGCGACAAGAGGCCGCCCTCGTCGGCGGGTACCGGCGCGTCGGGAGCTTCTACTGGCCGCTCTCGGAAGGCGTGGTCGACTCGACCTACGCCGCCGTGGCCCCGCGGTTGCTGCAGGCCGCGCTCGAGGAAGAGCCCCTGCTGTTCGGCATCGTCGCCCGGGACAAGGCGATCGCCAAGCTTGACCAAGCGCTGGGGTGGCGTCTCGTGACCCTCCCGTTCTACTTCAAAGTGCTTCGCCCGACTCGGTTCCTCCGCGAGCTGCGCGTGCTGCGGCGGCACGCCGGCGTCGCCCTCCTGCTCGACGTGGCCGCCGTGACGGGGACGGGCTGGCTCGGTCTCAAGCTCGCCGGCAGCGCGCTGACCGCGCGCCCGCGCCGCGACCAGATGGTGCGGGTCGAGTTGGTGGAGCGCTTCGGCGACTGGGCCGACGCGATCTGGGCGGCGAACCTGCCGCACTACTCCTTCGTCGGCGGCCGGGATGCCGCCGCCCTCAACGCTACCTATCCGCCCGGGGGCACCGCGTTCCTGCGGCTCCGGGTGTCGCGCGGCGACACCGCGATCGGCTGGGGCGTGGTGCAGGACTCGCTGCCCGCGTCCAACGATCACTTCGGAGCGATGCGCGTTGGGACCATCGTGGACGGGTTCGCGGCCCCGGAGCATGCCGGAGCCGTGATTCGGGCCAGCGCGGACGTGTTAGGCCAGCGCGGCGTGGACGTCATCATCTCGAACCAGAGCCACCATGCGTGGCGCCGGGGCCTCGTTGAAGCGGGCTTCCTCCCGGGCCCGTCTTCGTGCCTGTTCGCGGCGGCACCGGCGCTCGCCGGCCTGATCGCGAGCGCCGATCCCGCCGGCCGCGCCGTGCACGTCAACCGGGGCGACGGCGACTGGCCCTGGGGTGCGGGCCTCGAGGTGCCTGCGGGTCCTGAGGCTAGCTGAGGCTGAAGGCCCGCATCCACATCTCCAGCGACAACAGGCGGAACAGCCCGAGATAGGCCTCGGCGCGCTGGCCCCCGTTGGGTGACGCCCGGTACCAGCGCCGCAGCACCTCCGGATCCACATACTTCGCGGACTTGAGCGAGTCCTCGATCAGCGCGGTAACGTGGGGCCGCAGCTCCCGCGTCAGCCACTGACGACCCGGGACGGCGAACCCGAGCTTCGTCTTGCGCTGCCGCACGACGTCGGGGATGATCCCCTGCAGCGCCTGGCGCATGGCGAACTTGCTCCAGCCGTTCTGGACCTTCAGACGGTCGGGGAGGGAGACCCCGTACTCCACCACATGATGGTCGAGCAGCGGCACCCGCGCCTCCAGCGAGAACGCCATGGAGGAGCGATCTTCCATCCGCAAGAGCATCGGCAGCGTATCGACCATGATGTCGTCCACCTGCATCCGCTGCATGACGGTGGCGGGCGAAGCGCCGTCTCCGTTGTGGGACGCATAGCGCCACCAGCGGGTCGCCGGAGTGCTCTCGCCCATCACGGCGCGATCCCAGTCGCCGCGTAACGCCTCGCGGAGCAGGGAGTCGACGCCGAGCACGCGACGCAGCTGCCGCGGCAGGTAGCGGTACCCGTTGCGGATATTCAGCACGTAGCGGTCGCCCTGCAGCAGGGTGGCGCCGAACTCCTTCGCCAGCCCGACCCACCGACCCGATCGCAGCAGAGACGCGAGATAGGCGTAACGGAACTTCGCGTACCCGCCGAACACCTCGTCGCCCCCCTGGCCGTCCAGCAGCACCTTCACGCCCGCGTCCTTCGCGGCCCGCATGACGCGCCACTGCGCATAGTAGGTCATCTCCCCGAACGGCATGTCCTGATGCCACGCCATGCGCGCGAAGGTGTCGAGGAAGTCGTCCGGTGCGGGGAACACGAGGTGCGGGTTCGCGCCGACCGAGTGCGCCACCGCCAGCGCGTACTCCCGCTCGTCGACCTCCCGCTGCTCGTAACACGCCGTGAACGTGTTGAACGTGTCCCCCAGGGCCTGGGCCGCTTCCGGTTGCTCGCGCCAGATCTTCCCGATCAGGGAGACGACCGTCGACGAATCGAGCCCGCCCGAGAGGCAGCTTCCCACGGGCACGTCGCTGATCAGGTGCCGGCGCGTCGTCGCCAGCAGCAGCTCGCGCAGGCCGTCGATCCGGGTCGCATCCCGTGTCCCATTCTGGGCCGCCGGCTCGAGCCGCCAATAGGCGCGCGGCGCGAACCGCCCCGTCGCCACGTCCAGCGACAGCGCGTGAGCCGGCGCCAGCGCCTTCACTGCGGTGAGCAGGGTCCGCTCGCCGTAATCGCAATTGGCGTGGACCAGGAAGCCCACCACGGCCTCGTCGTCGGGCGTCGCCTCGAGGCCGGGGTAGGCGAGCAGGGCTTTGATCTCGGAGGCGAAGATGAACGCCCCCGGGGGCGTCGCGTAGTAGAACGGCTTGATCCCGAGTCGATCGCGGGCGCAGAACAGACGGCCCCGTGGCCCGTCCCAGACGGCGAACGCGAACATGCCGTCGAGCCGGCCGAGACAATCCTCGCCCCACCGCCGGTAGGCCTGGAGCAGCACCTCCGTGTCGGTGCGCGTGGTGAAGCAGTACCCCAGCGTCTCGAGCTCGGCGCGCAGCTCCTGATGATTGTAGATCTCGCCGTTGAACACGATCCAGACGTCGCAGTCGCCTACCGTCAGGGGCTGCAGGCCCCGGTCGGACAGGTCGAGAATCGCCAGGCGACGGTGTCCCAGTCCCACCCTCACGGGAGCGGCGGCGTTCCAGCGGTTGGTGTGCGGCAGGAGGGCGTGCCGGAACCGGACTCCCCCGCCGTCCGGCCAGCCGAGCAGGAACCCCTCGCCATCGGGCCCCCGATGCACCTGGCGATCGTTCATCCGCTGGAGCGCGGCCACGTCGACCGGTCGCTCGACGCCGACGATCCCTACGATCCCGCACATTGCGCCGCCACTCCCGCGGGGAGCCCGCGTTGGAAGGTGTCTAGGAGCTCAAACCGGTGGGCCGTCATCAGGCAGGGGAGGGGGTCAAGAACTATGCCGACCGCGGCGTCTACAGGGCCGTGGCAGACCTGTGGCGCGCCCACCACAGCCCGCTGGGGGCGCAAACGTCCGAGCCCAGGAGAAGCTCGCGAGCTCCCCCTGGGCTGGGCGGTGCTACCGGGGCACCGGCACGGGCATCAGATCAATGGAACTGGTAGGCTCCGATCGTATAGGCGCCGCTCCGCGCGTAGCCGTCCAAGTCGTTCGAGACGCTCGACAGGGTCATCCCGGCACCGATCGCCGGGCTGCCGGATTGCACGTGGAAATCGAGCCCGGACACGCTCACGAAACGGGGGTCGACGTTGTCGAGATTGCCCGCGGACGTCATACCTGACAGGCCTTCGCTCACGGGAGCACCGAACGACAGGTTATTGGACAGCGTCACATTGGTCAGGCCGCCCGTGTCGAACCACACGCCGGCGTTGGTGGGCTGGTAGAAGATGTTGTTCGCGATCAGCAGGTTGTTCACACCCGTCGCGATGATGATGTGACCGTCCCGCCACGGGTTCGGGAAGGCGAAGGTGTTGTTCACGATCGTGAGCCCGTTGGTGACCGCGCCGTTCCCGTTGTAGCGCTGGATCGCGAAGCCGTGCGTAAGGTTGTAGAACACGTTGTTGCGGATCACGACGTTGTCACCGATGCCGTTGTAGACCCCGTGATCGTGGTTCTGCCAGTTGCCATTGGGCTCCACGCACCCCTGCTCGCCCGGCCCCAGACGCCCGATGTCGTGGATGACGTTGCGCTCGATGGTGAGATTATCCGAATAGGCGTCCACGCCCACGATCCCACCCACGCTGCCCGTGCAGATGTGCCCGACGTCGTGGATATGGTTCTGCAAAACGTCGATGTCGTGGTTGCCGGCGGCGCTCTCCGAGCCCCCGTAGGCGTCGAAGCCGTAGCGGTTTGTGTTGCGGACTTCGAAGCCCTGGACGCGGATGTAATTCCCGTTGATCTCGAAGCCGGTGGTGGAACTGTTGTTTTGCCCGTCAATCACGGCGCCCCACAGGTGCGCGGCGCGGAACACGAGCCAGCCCGCGGCGGTGCCGCTGCGGCCGATCGTCACGACGTTGGCACCCCCGGTGTACACCCCATCATTGACGATCACGGTGTCCCCGGGGTTCGTCACGTCGGCCGCGTGCTGGATCGTGCGCCAGGGAGCCGCGCTCGTCCCCGCATTCGCGTCGTTGCCGGACGCGGCATCGACGTAGTGGCATGCGCTGACGCAACTCCCCGGCGGCGGCGCGGTCACCGTGATGGCGGCCGTCCCGCTCTGCCCCTCGCTCGTCGCGGTAATCGTCGTTGAGCCGGCGGCCTTCGCGGTAACCAACCCGCTGCCGCTCACACTCGCTACACCGGTGTTGCCACTCGCCCACGTGACCACGCGACCCGACAAGGTGTTACCGCTCGCGTCCTTGGGCGTCGCGGTAAGCTGCACGGTCTGTCCGACCAGCAGATTCGCCGACGCCGGATTGACCGTCACCGACGTCACCGGGACGTTCGTCACCGTGACAGACGACGTGCCACTCTTGCCCTCGCTCGTCGCGGTGATCGTCGCCGTGCCCGCCGCCTTGGCCGTCGCCAGGCCGCTGGCGCTCACGCTCGCGACGCCGGAATTGCTGCTCGCCCACGTCACCACGCGACCTGACAGGGTGTTGCCGTTCGCGTCCTTGAGCGTCGCGGTCAACTGCACCGTCTGGCCGACCTGCACGCCCGCCGACGCCGGAGTGACCGTCACCGAGGCTACCGAGACGGGTGTGACACTGACCGACGACGTACCGCTCTGTCCTTCGCTCGTGGCCGTGATGGTCGCAGACCCGGTCGCGACTGCCGTCACCACGCCACCGCCGCTGACTCGCGCGATCGTGGTGTCGCTGCTCGACCACGTCACGGCGCGCCCCGACAAGACATTGCCGCTCGCGTCTTTGAGAGTCGCCGTGAGCTGTGCGGTCTGCCCGACCGACACGGTCGCCGACGACGGAGTGACCGTGACCGAGGCCACGGGCGCGGTCGTCACCGTCACCGCGGCCGTCCCGCTCTTCCCCTCGCTCGTGGCCGTGATCGTCGCAGACCCCGCCGTGACGCCGCTGACGAGACCCGTCCTGCTCACCGTCGCCGCGTTGGAATTGCTGCTCGACCAACTCACGGTTCTCCCCGTGAGCACGTTACCGGCCGAGTCCCAAGCTGTCGCCGTCAGTTGTACGGTTTGCCCGGGCTGCACACTCGCCGACGCCGGGCTCACGCTCACCGCCGAGACCGGTGGCAGGGTCACCGCCACCGTCGCCGTGTCCGACATGTTGCCTGGTTGAGCGGTGGCGATGAGCTTCACCTTGCCCGTGTCCGAGCCGGCCTTGTACGTACCGTAATGGCGGCCGCCTTTGCTGGTGGTATCCATGATGGCGCCGCTGGCGGCGCTCCACGTCACCGCGACGGCGACCGTGTCACCGCTGCTCGCTAGCGCCACGGCCATGAAATCGGCCGTCTGACCCGTGCGGAGCGTCATGGTGTGTGGGTAGACTGTGAACAGCGCGACCTCGATCGTTCCGGAACCGGTGATCGCCAGAGGTTTCTCGCACGCGCCCCCGATCGCCGTCGCGAGCAGCGTCAGAGCGACCCCGGTGCTGCGGCCTTTGAGGCGCGCCAGTCGGTGCGCCAGCTTGTGCAAGAAGGTCATGGTGTCTGCTCCATGGCGCTCGCGCGCTGCCCGGAGGCAGCGGGCGCGGCGACAGAGGAATGGGGGGTATGGACTACGCGGCGGGGGGGGCAATCCGCCGTGCGGCGAACGCGCACGGCGATAGTACCAACCGCCGCTTTGGTCAGCGAAAGACGGTGCGACAGCTTGAACCCGAACGGCATGGACGAGAGCGTCCTTTCACATCACGTCGAGGGGTCGGGGGCGGGCACCAAAAACGAAGGGGCCGCCAGCGAAGACCCTGAGGTCATTTCGCTGGCGGCCCGGCGGACCTAGCGACGTCGCGTCGCCGTAGTCCCGTGACTCTGCGTCACCGTCTTTCGACGGGTTTGCTCTGAGCAGCGATGTGAACTGCGCTGGTGCTGCAGGCCCGTGTCACCGCGACACACAATCGTGGCGTCGCCGCACGCTTGGCAGCCCCACGGCACCGCTGCGATAGTACATCGCAGTGGCCGACCGCGCAAGTCGTTTTGGGGTTTTTTCGGATTTTAGGGGTTTCAGAACGGAGCACTAAGCGCGACAGATCTCATCCAGCTCGTCCAGGCCGACCAGCACATCGCGCGGTTTGGATCCATTGGCGGGGCCGAGAATGCCGGCCAGCTCGAGCTGATCGATAATGCGCGCGGCGCGCCCGTAGCCGATGCTCATGCGCCGCTGCAGCAGCGAGGTCGAGCCGAGTTGGTTCTGGATGCACACTTCCGCGGCCTGGCGAAACAGGGAGTCCCGCTCGCCCGGCGTGCCCTCGTCCCCCGTCCCTCGCCCCTCTTCCCCCGCCTTCTCCGCTTGCTCGAGCGCCGCGACCTGCTCGTCGATGCTCGCGCCCGCGGGCGCCACCGCACGCGCGGCGTGCGCCTTGTACCAGTCCATCAGGCGCTCCGTCTCCTCCGTCGAGATGAACGCGCCCTGCACCCGCAACGGCTCGCTCTTGCCGGGCGGCAGGAACAGCATGTCGCCGTTGCCGAGCAGCGTCTCCGCGCCGTTCTGGTCGAGGATCGTGCGGCTGTCC